>ENA-ORBV01006135-ORBV01006135.1-microbial-mat-metagenome-genome-assembly--contig:-NODE-6135-length-21440-cov-20.927023_pt1 | contig 21440 bp, 27 predicted proteins | sample MGYA00237777_ERZ505514 | MGnify/ENA primary metagenome ERZ505514 (study PRJEB26160, sample SAMN06269048) | microbial mat metagenome | isolation source: Oligotrophic lake microbial mat | place... | reverse complement strand
CGTCGTACCAAGAGATTCAACATGGATGGACAGGATGGACAGGATGATGCGGCACTTCGCCTGCGCGCGGCGGCTCACGCTCGGCTGCGATCGTTGCGGGCGCCGCACTGCGCTGGATCATGCACTCGAATGGGTGTGGCCGCTATGGCGATCCCGTTACCGCGGCCCACCTGTTCGCGAACGGGTGTGTCCAGAATGCCCCGCGTGATAGCGCTGCTTCGCGCGTGCCTGATGCCTAACGAACCGTCCCACCCCTGACCAATTCATCGAGCTTGTCGCCCGGATGTTCCCAGAGCGGTTCCTTCAAACGCAGCGATCGTCCCTTCAGCACGATGTCAGTGCTGCCGGCGACGAACTCGAATCCCAACTTGCTGTCGACGACGCGCGTGCCTTCCGCGACGGGATGCGGCGTCGCGACGTCGGCAGGAATCGACGCTAGGTCAGTGATTTCGACGATTTGGATCTGCATGTCGCCGGGGAAGACTTGAGTCATCTCCGCCGAAAGCGGTGCTACTTCGCGACGAACGCGCTGCGGGAACGGTTTGCCGTCGAGTGTCTGCCAAGTCTCGACGACCCATCGGTCGGTCCACGGGGGCGTGCTCGGCACCTCCGCGGACCAGCCGAGGACGCGCGGCGGATCGCTGGTGTCTACGAGAATCTCTTGTTGCCACGCCTTCGCCAGCGGGTCTTTCTCAAGCGCTTGCTTCGCCAATTTCTCGTTCGCCGCGGCGATAAATCGATACGTCATGACCGATCCGTTTGAAACGAGCGATATTGGCGTACTGGTCCGCAACGTCTCTGCGATTGGCTTGGAAGAATTCAAAGGCGAGTACTGATCGAGTTGTAACGCGAGCGATAGTCCGAGCCCAGCCCGATCGCTCGAGCCTCGGTCGACAAACGCGCTTCGTTCGCCGGTCGCGACGCTGTAGTGGAATCCATTGGCTTCAACGTGCGCGTACGACGTCTTCGGATCGATCAACACCGCCCGCATCGGACCAAACGCGCGGAACGTGAACTTCTGCTTGAGGATCGGCGCTTCCTTCGCCGGATTAAGCGCTCCATCTTTCGCCCAATGATTCCAAATTGTGGAAGTCATGTGACACTCAAGTCGGCGACCGTCGGGCATTGCCTTGGCGACGGTGTCGGCGAGCTGCGTCACCTTCTCGGGCGCCACGGTGGGAGGTTGAACAGCCGGGCCACTTTGTAGACACAACGCGATGACAGCTACAGAGATCATCGATGTTCCTCCTGTTTCGGTTGGTCGCTCGCCTGTTGCGTGCGCTGCTCGTACATCTGCCGCCAAAAATTACCGGGATCGATGGGTTGTTGCACCGCTTCGAGATCCGATTTCGATAGCGACGACCTTACGCAGGCGAGAACGCGATCGCGGATGGACTTCTCAGTCGCTGCTCGTTTGTCATCGGCGGTCAATAGCTCTGCGGGCGCATCCATCTGAGCGACGGACTGGTTCGCCTTGCGCGCCTCCTCTTCCCAGCGGCGAAATGCGACGACGACCGCCTTCACGCGGGCGGCGCGCTCAACGAGCGAGTCGCGCACGATAGCTTGCATCGCCTTGGACTCTTCGTCGGACACACCAAGCGCCGCCGCGCTATCGACATTCGCTTGCGCCCACGATGCCGATGACACGATGGTCTGAGCGACGACGGCATAATTGCGCGTGCGCCACGCTGCGGCCGGCACTTCGTCACCGCCGCTGCGCAGGAATACTTCGATGGCGTCGGCGCATTGCTCGTTCAGCACACGCCACTCGTGGCGCGCCGCGCGCGACTGGGCGCGAAGCTTATCCGCGTCCGCTGGAGGCGGCCGGCTCGGATCGCTGAACGTGAACGACTCGAAACAGTATTCACCCATTCGTTCGACGCAGGCTCGACCGATCTTTCGCCCGCCGTCGCGATAGGTCGCGAGCGCTGCACCAAACGCCTTCGATGCTCCTTCGTCATGGGCGGCGCGATCGGCTGCGGCGCGAATGACGGGGTCGATCGCCAGCGCTTCGTCATATCCGCGAAGTACGTCGTAGCCGGGATGCGATGAATCACCAGCCCCTTCGAGCGCAGATTGGTAAACCGACGCGGCGATGGCACGATAGAGATCGGCTTCGACCCGATCCGCTGGAACCGGCGCGGTAGCGCCCGCAGCCGCGATGTCTTTCACTAATCGATCGGTGGCCTCGCGAAGCGTCGTGCCATATTCCAGCGCGGCTGCACGCAGCTCAGCATTTGGCTTCGTCGACGTGCGCACTTCACCGTTCTCGTCGATGAAATGCGTGGCGAGCAGTTTGTCCTGGGCCGCCCCGACCGCGTCGGCGTAATCGCGAAACGCTTCGTCGACGGCAAGCCCCGCCAACTCGTGATCCAAATGACCGAGGGCTACAAGAAGCCGAACGCGCTTCAACGTCACCTCGCCGATGATGCGAAGCATGAACGATCGGCGCTCCTCCGGACTTGGCTCCGACGTCTGGACGACTTTGATCGCGCCGTTCGGACTCGGAGCTGCGTTCTTCTGCGCTATAGGCAGCCCGTGGCGAAAGTCATTCGGGCTACGAACGAGGCTGTTAGCCCCCAATATTGGGTGGCTGCGGCGTCGCCGTAACTTGCCGTATCTTGCGGATAAAGCTGCGTTGCGGCTCCTTGCATCTGAGCCATCATGCTCGTTCTCGCTACCAAATCACTTTCGCCACGGGCCGCCGAGGCAGTGGACGAGATCAGCAGTACTCCAATGACTTGAAGTAGAGTCGGTCGTTGCACGTCCGCAGGGTATCAGAGGCCCCTGGTCCATCGTGGGCTCCGCATTCAACCATTTGAGGAACCGAGGCATCTCCGCTCCGAGTCGATCCGCGTCCGGTGCCTCGAAGTGCACCTGCTCCCGGCCGATCGGTCCGGAGACGACCTGCATCGCTCCCGATGCTCTCGTTCGCCAGCCCCCGAACGTCATCCGTTTCATGCCGCTGCGGCCAGTCGGAAAGAGCGATGCGCGCCAGCCGAAAAGCCGCTTCTTCGTGAGCGGCTTCTCGAAGTACCGCGTCCCGTCAAGCATCATCTCGACGACGCCCTCGACACCGCGGCCCGCCTTCGGAAGTCCCGCCGTAACCAGACCAAGCCGTCGCGCGATCGAGGACCGCACCTCGTCAGGATTCAACTTCTCCCCTTCGATCGCGGAGGAATTCATCACATCGCTGGTCAGGACGGCGAGGCTCGCTTCGGCCCGCAGCTCGAATCCCAGCGACTCCATCTTTCCAAGCAATCGGCCCTGCTTATGCCGCACCGCCACCAATGGACCGGCGATCACCTCGCCGTCCCAGACGAACTCCGGCCAGCCGGATCGTTCGTGGATGTAGGCGACTTTTTTCGCCGCATGTGTTGCGGTGCTTGTATCCCTACTTCGCCGAGAGGGCCAGCCATTTACCGCATAACGTGCGGTGAATAGGCGGCCGATTCGCCGCGCCGCCGAGTCCCGGGGACGTCGAATCTGGACCCGCGCGGCTGCTGGCCACGAACGGATCTAGCGCCGGCTGCCGACAGCCGAGCCATTTCCTTCCTCGTGCGACTCGACGGCCCGTGGCGGAAGTTGGGTGTTGCATGCAACGCGCTCCTCCACCGGAGTCGGCACCGGCGTCGTCGCTATCCAGAACTTGCGCTGACACTTCGCGACGGTGGTGCGGGCAGCGCGCCCGACGCCACGCATCGCTGGCCAGAGCTTGAAGGCGGTGCCGGTCACGACTTGCCCCCCACCCTGCTTCTTGCTCGGCTGCGACTTTTGCGAGAGCTGTTCCGCCTGCTTGATGAGCTTGTCCCACGCCCCAGGCGACAAGTCCGTCGCGGTCCGCAGGAAGACCGGTGGTTTCGCAGCAGCGGTCGGACTGCCGGAAGCAAGTCCGGCGACATCGGTGTCGGGCCAGCCGAATCCCGCACGGAGTTCCGAGTCGTCGAGGTTGTATGCCTTCGCGATCCGAAGAGGCAACTCGTCCGATGGCGTCCGCCGGCTGAACTCCATGTCCGTCAGATGCGGCGGCGACACGTCGAGCTGCTTCGCCATCTCGCGCAGCCCCGTGCCGAGCACATCGGCGCGATGAGCGCGGAGGCGGTCGCCGATTCAGCAGAGCCGCACGGCCTCGGCCTTGAACTCCTTGGTGAAGGAGCGGTGCGTCTACGTGGCTTTTTGGACTTGTCCACGGATCACTCTTGGCGCGCATTCGCGCCATGCTGGGTGTTCACGAAAGCGAGGCGCGCTCAAGCTCGCTGCGCCCTACTCTGTAAGACCAGATCGCGAGGTCCGGCATGCGACACTGGTTCACCGCAGATACTCACTTCGGTCACGCCAACATCATCCGGCATTGCCGCCGTCCGTTCTCCTCCGTTGCTGAATGGACGACGAACTCTTGCGCCGGATCAATGATCGAGTCGCTGCTGAAGATTGGCTTTTTCACTTGGGAGATTTTTCCTTCCGCGGGGGCGATCCCGCCGCGTATCGCGCTCGAATCCGCTGCCGCAACATCGTGCTGATCCTTGGTAACCATGATCCCCAGACGACGAACGGGGCGGTGCGGCCCGAGTTTGCGCTCCTGTTCCGCGAGGTGCACTCGTTGCTGAGGACCAAGGTGCCCGCGGCGGGCGGTCCGCAGATTATCGTTCTGTGTCACTACGCGATGCGGGTGTGGGACCGAGCTCACTACGGTACTTGGCATCTCTATGGTCACAGCCACGGGAGCTTGCCGGACGATCCGGCGGCGCGGTCTTGGGATGTCGGGGTAGACGGGAACGGATACGCCCCGCTCAGCGTGGAGGAGGTCGCCGCCATCATGGCCAAGAAATCTTTCAAGCCTGTGGATTCGCATCGGGACAGGACGCCGCCGATATCTCCAACGTGAGCGCCGAGCATCTCTTGGGGACGCGAACTCGAATCTCCCAACTCGAATCTCCCAGCATCGTGGCGGCTGCGACCGAGTCCTGTAGTGAGAACACTGGAACCGCTCGGAGACGGACTCTGTATCAGGAGATGATGATGGAGTTCACACTCGACAGACTGCCCGGGGGTGATTCGACGCGACGTCGCACGATCGCCCGCATCACCCTTACCAACACAGGCGAAGGGGTTGGTGGTATCAAGGTTTACGCCGTGGAGGTCGCTCAGGCCGACGAGGGTGCGACGACCGAGGTTCGGCACGTGGACTGCCGGACTCACCGAGAAACCGATGAGGGCGCCCTCCGGCTTGCGTACCGAGCCCTGGGCAAGTTGCTGGGCGAACAGGACTGAGTGTGAGGACCGAGTCCGGGACCTGCGAGACGGTCCTTGCACGACTCGCCCTCTGTACATCACCGACCTCCACTGCTACGACCTTCGGGCGTACGGACGATTGCCCGGCCTGTGCCGTGAGCATGGGGTAGCCGTCTCTACGCTCTTTGTCGGGGGCTCCCGCGTAGTGAGCCGCGAAGACGATCTCCGAGGCGGCAGAACTGCATGGCGCGGGATCGATGATTCAGCTTCGGGCAGTTCCAAGTTCCACACGAAACAGAACTTCCAACCTTGGACCTGTCATGGGCGACTCGTTCGCCGTGCTGAGTCGTAGCATCCGGCATGGCCACGCCGACATCAAACACCGGGTCTCCGAAAGCGGGTGCGCGAGGTGCGATTCAAGTGCCGCGCCGGATGACCAATGATAAATCGCGTTCACTGGCCTGACGACGCAGGAGACACCACGACCATGGATAGCGCTGGCAAACAAGATCGCTCTCCCGCCATGAACCAATCCCTTGTCACCAAGGCCCGCGACGCGGCGATCGCGATGCACGATGCCTGCGGGCACAGGCGCTCCGATGGCACGCCCTACTGGACGCATCCGGAGCGCGTCGCCGAGACGTTGACCGCTCACGGGCAGCCGCCCGAAGTGCTCGCGGCGGCATGGCTCCACGACACCGCAGAAGACTGCCCGGCCGACAGAGCCGGGTCCCTCGAACTGCTCGCACGATTCGCCACCGACTTCGCGCCCGAAGTCGCAGCGCTCGTCGCTGAGGTAACCAACTTCTTCGGACCGGAAGCGAGCATGGAAGAGAAGCAGGCCCGCCTGCGTGCGCACGCCCGCACGATGAGCGACGGTGCCAAGTGGATCAAGCTCGCCGACCGCTTGGACAACATCACCGGCATGGTCGGCTGGACCGCCGAGAAGCGGCGGCGATACGCAATCGCCACGCGGCTCCTACTCGACGCTCTCCAGCCGTTGCCGCGAGGGTCGGAAGCACTCGCGGCCCGCATCGCCGCAGCGGTCGCGACGCACATCGCCCATGATTCCGAAGGTACGGCACAAGTGGCTTCGGATTCGTCGTGATGGTGAACGGACCACCGTGGATTCCGCAGCCGATCACGTCCCGCGGGCGTATCACTCCTCGTGCTCCGATTCCTGTACACCACCGACCTCCACGGCGACCTCCGGGCCTACGAACGATTGCCCGACCTGTGCCGTGAGCATGGAGTGAGCGCGATCGTCAACGGGGGCGATCTGCTCCCCAAGGGACGCGACATGCATGCCGAACAGTCGGTGTTCCTGACGGAATCGCTCCCGCGTTTTCTTGATGAGTGCGCAGCCGTGGGCGCCCGATACTTCGCCCTTTTCGGGAACGACGACCTTCGTGCTTTCCATCCGGACTGGCTGGACCTCACCCATCGCCGGGATGGTGTTCACGACTTGGAGGAACGCTGGTACGAGTTGCCCGGCGGGTATTGGATTCGGGGGAACTCTTTCGTGCCGGACTATCCGTTCGGCCTCAAGGACTGGTGCTTGCGAGACACCGCCGAATCGACACCCGTGCCCACCAAGCGGTCGGTGACCAGCACGCGCAAAGGGGTTGAACTGATCGACGACCCGGTGGCGTTCTTCGCGGCTCGGCCCACGATGGGTGAGCATTTGGAGACGTTGATCGACCCGGCTGTGCCCATGGACCGTGCCATCCTTGTGTCGCACGCTCCGCCGTTCGGCTTGGGGCTCGGCATGCTCTTCGGCGGGCAGGATGTCGGGTCAAAGGCAGTTCGAGCCTTCGTCGAGAAGTATCAGCCACGACTCACGCTCTCGGGCCACATTCACGAGAGCCCCGATGTCGGGAGGGCCCTTCATGGGCATCCGACGCACACGGCAATGACTGGACGAACCACGTGCCACCAGCCCGGGCAAGACCTGCCGTACCGATTCACCTACTCCATCGTTGAACTCGGGTCGGGAGACGTTCCCCGCGTCGGCATCGACTGGAAGCAGGAGACACTGGCGTAGGGCTGTCCGAACTTCGCTCCTCGTCGGAGATCCCGCGTGGCGTGGTCCGATGGCGATCTTCGGGCCAGCCGTAGCACACGGTCGAAGGGCCGCGACACCTCCGCATGTCGCGACACACCCCTAGAATTGCCACATGCGGGACGGAGGCGATCCCGATTCTCAGGTTTGGACTCACACCTCGTTCGGCGGAGCGTGTTCCCTCGGGTGCTGTTTGAATGAGACAAGCCGAAGTCCGGCATGACCGGCGAGAGGGTCGCACACGGAAGAAAGCAGGCCAGTCATGCAGATCATTGTTGCGTGTATCATCGTGTCCCTTGGCCTGTTCGCAGGGTCTGCAGCGGGGCGCGCCCACCGCGACACCCAGTCGCCGATCGTGTTCAAGACATTGCTCATCATCAAGCGGCACTCACAGATCGAGCGAGCCCCGTTCCTTCCCGTGCGGGCTGAGATGACCGAGACGGACATCCAGGTCGTGACGGATACGTTCGAAAAGCACACGGCATATTGGGTCGACACACTGACCAACGGGAGGGTGAAGTGGGAAGGGACGGCGATTGTCTCGGATGTGCCACTGAGGACCGTCAACGGCGAAAAAGCGTGCGCGGCGTGCGGACCACAAAACTACGCCACCGAGGTCGATCGGCTCGCGCCCATCGGCAAGTATGACGGGATCTTCGTCTACTTCAAGCACATCGACGACCGAACGGGGTACACGCTGCCGCGGGCGTTCGGGCTGTCAGTGGGGCCCAATCCCGACGCAAACTATGCGGGGCAGACGTGCATCAACTGGGCCCCCGCATCGCTGTGGACACGGGACTCGGAGACGACGGAGATCTTCCTCCACGAGTGCCTGCATCATCTGGAAGCGTTCTACGGCTCCAAGGGCGTACGCCTGCCGCGAGGGGGTTTGCACGGAAACATCGAGCACGGATACAAGTACAACGGCGGGTGGAAGAACTGGTACGGCGACTTTCTAAACGGCACAATCTCGGAGGGAGAGGAGAAGGTCGGGCTCGGGGAGCGGGCGTGGTTGCTCGAAACGATAAGGGAAGCCGTGCCCAAGGGGGCCGCTCGAGGGAAGAAGTTACTGCCGGTGAAGCCGGGGCGCACGGCCGATACCACCGAGCAGTACCTGACACCGGCCTACGTCGATGAGCACACGATCCTCAAGAACCTGCTGATCAACGGCGGGTTCGAGGATGCCCGCGACGTGCCCTGGGAACTCACGACCTTCCGCAGTGACAATCGCGAGCCAACAGCAATCGACCGCACTTCATTCAGGACTGGCGCGGCGAGTCGCCGGCTCGCAGCGCAGGAGCAGGACGACATCCGCTCACGCCAGACGATCGAGGTTGAACCTTACTGCAACTACCTCTTCTGCGGGTGGGTCCGAACCGAGAACGTGCGAGTCGAAGAGACGGGCGGGACCTTTGGAGCTCATCTCGCCGTTTCGTCGGGGGAGCGCAGCATCTCGCTCGAGGGCAACCACGACTGGACGTATGTTGTGGTGATGTTCTACTCGGCCGACCGAACGCAGGTCGAGGTGATCGCGCGGCTCGGTGGGCACGGGAGCACCTCAACTGGCGTGGCCTGGTTTGATGATCTGAAACTAGTGAAGGTCGGCGGCGTAAGGTGACCGACCGCACGACCGACCCAATCTCGGCGAGGCGCCTCAGACTCCAACCGCCCGGCAGGGTGAGGTGCAGCGCAAGTACCAGGCGGAGGCAGACTGCGGGCAGCCTTCTCTACGCTCCTCGTCGGGGGCCCTCGCGTGGCGAGCCCCGACCACGTTCTCCGAGCAGGCGAAACGCAAATGAAATACCCGATCGATGACACCCCGGCGCGCGGCACAATGTCGTCAGTGTTCCCCTGAACACATTTGGGAGATAGATCGCGCCATATTCACTTGTCGCCATCACATGGACATCGCGAGGATCGCTGCCATCATTACGTAGATGCTAACCAAGCCCGCTGCGCCCGCCGATAGACCCTTCCTCGGTGAAACGAGCGACACGACGACAAATGCGATCATCGCCCACCAGACGGCTATCGCCGCAACGGCAATGAGGTTTCCCGCAGCTGTCCAATAGTGGCCGTCACGAAAGGCGTTCGCCATAAACTGATCTCCAAGGGCCATTGGCCATCGGAAGACCGAGTTCAAGTCGTGAATCAGGGGGTTGCCGCGGGCAGTAAGGGCGACCCGTCCGCCGGAGGTTGAAATACCGACTCCCAGCGGAATCGCGAGGACCGTCATGACCGTTATCGCGATCCATGCCCACCCAGTTCTCAGCAGCGAATACCAATCTTCTTCATCATGAGATGCAGACTGTTGGTCGCGTCCACCGAACAGCAGCTTCTTTCCAATCGCCACGCCGCCGATGGTCAGCAGTAATACGGAGATTGAAATTATGACGAAGTATGTGACAACCGCGATCGCCAACTTTGCGCCTGATACCATACCCAGAAATCCCAACAGAGCAACGAACGCCACTCCGGGCTTGGAAAAGGTTTCGACAGACTTTGAGCGTTGAAACCATGCGACAATTCCGACCGTCGCCAAAGCGGTGGCAAGCAAACCACTGAGTCCGAGTCCGAGGAGACCCCACCAACCCCACCGGCCGATCAGTTCGGATCGTTCGATCCCCACCGCGAGCCCGAGCTGATACGGGATGTAGATGGTGATGACACACACCGCCAGCATTATCAGTGCAAAGACAATGAAGAACCCTCCACCACTGCGTTCGCTCCGGCTTGATGAGCCGCTGTATGTGCTGGATGAGTAGGAAGGTGTGTCGGAACTACTGCTGGCGTTCGACGCTGCATTCCTAGCTGCGGCTTGCGACCGCTCTTGCTCCTCCATCTGGTGATTCTTGCGTGCTTTCTGTTCTTGGAGCTCGGCGTGCTCCCGCTGGAATCGATCTGCCTCATCCCGGCGCCGCCTCTTCTCTGCTTCTTCAGCATCACTACGACGGCGTTCTTCTTCCTGACGCGCGAAATAAGCCTGGTTGGATGAGCCATCTGGATTGAAGGGGCCCGGGTTGCCGGGATCGTTGTTTCCGTAATATGACATCTTTTGTTCTCGCAGCATCCATCCGAAAGGGATCCACACACTCCTCAATTCCCAGCTCGTGGGTCAAAGCGATCACCCTTCCGATGGCATGCTGGGCTGATGCACTGCGCCTTTCGCGGTCGCGGCCAGATAGGCGAATATCAGCGCAGCCAGTATACCGAATGTTGTGAGAACAGCGGGTAGAACCGGCGTCGCCGGTACTGGCTGACCAGGTCCGGAAAACACGCCCCAATACACGATTGGTGAGAAAAAGAGCGATTCTCGCACCCACACACCCCAAGATACTCCCGCCGCAACAAGTAGGCTTGAGTACGCGAACCGAAGGTGCGCCGGGTACTTCCGGTTCGACAACGGCAGTATCCACATCCCAACGCCAGCGATCGCGTAAAGGCTCAGCAGTGCGAGGAACTCGGTGCCCATGTGCATCAATCCGGGCGGCGGAAAAGCGGCTAGTTGTACATAGATCTTGATCTCCGCGGGTGCTGTCCGAAACCACTCTGACCGGAGCCAGTACACGCGAATGAACTGCACCGTACCCGCTGCTGCTACAAACGTCAGAACTAGGTTCTCGATCGCAGTGCCCGTGCTGGCGGTCGCCCGCCGCACGAAGGGGCGACATGAAGCGACTCAGCACTCGCAGCATGGCAACGAGTTCACTTTTGTTTCTCGCAAGAGTGTGCTTGATATCCGAATGGTGTTGCGGGGATTGTATGGCATATTCCTTCTGGACTTATCCTCGGTTGGCAATATCGGCATGGTCGTCCGAATACGAGTGTAGCACCCTCCTAGTCCCGCAGGGATTCCTGAACAACCGGCGGACCCAGCGGCATGGAGTGGTGTGTCGGCGTGAGCACCAGCGTGATGGCGTTGGTGCGTTGGGTTCTGGCGATCAGACGCCGGTCGTTACGCGGCCCGGGTCGGGGCTTTGCTCATCTGGCGCTCAGGCTCAGGCTTCGCTTCCAGTTGTACGCGATCAGGTTGAGCACGAAGTCCACCTCGTTGCGTCTCTGGCCGCGGTACCGCACACGCCGGTAGCCCATGTTCTTCATCCACGCGAAGGCGTGCTCCACCACCGCACGCACCGAGGCGATCAGCCCGTTGAGCTTGTTCAAGAGCGGCGGCAACTGGACTCGCCAGATGCCACTGTGCTTTGATCCGCACTCGGGCACCAAGTCAGGTAGAGGCGCTGTAGAAGTACACCGGCAGGGGAATGGATCGCACCGAGTACTTCCCGTACTCCTCGGCGGTTTAGACGTCCTGGGGCGGGTGGTTGCAGAAGGAAGCCACGGTGGGTACACTTGCCGAAGCCCGATCCACCGTCCGCGCCAGCAATGTGGTCTTGGTTGGACGCGCCGACTGGGTCAGCACACTCCACGAGATATCGCCCGCCCTCCTCTTCCTTCGCAAATCCTCTCGTTCAACGGACCCCTGAGCATGCACGAACGATCCAGTCCTCTCTCGCTCGTAGCCTGGCTTCCAGAATGGCCCGAAACGAGCACCTCGACGCTTTCAGCGTTGGACGGTGACTCGGCTAAATCGCTTCTGGCAGAACTGTTTGACCCAAAGCGAGACGACCTTTACAGGCATCGACTCGCTGCTGGCGTAGCGGCGGCTTCCCATCTCGCTCCGGCAGTCAAGAGTCAACTGGGCCTAGTCATTGAACAGGCTCGGCAAGACCTCTTCTGCTTTTGGTGGCGCCACCTCCATGACGAGGACCTGCTGCAAGCCAACGCTGACCCAGTGGTACGTGCTGACCTTCAGGTAGAACACATCAGTTCACTGATTCCGTTGCTGATTCGCGAATCGACGAAAGTCGTTTCCGCAGACCTGTTCTGGCCAGGTCAACGCCCGCTCGTTGCGCGCCTTGCACATCGAGGTACGAGCGTGCCCCTGCTCGACGCCATGCTCGAAGTGCTCCAGACATGCGAAGAGCGCATCGCCGAGCTCGTGGCCAAGGGAAACTCATCCTCAATCTTCAGTTCGACCACGTTTTCTGAACGGGATGCGTTGGGCCGGTACGGTCCGATCAGAGCGTTGGCTCGGGTGTGCCGGACGCTCCGATCCGCTCCCCAGCAAGCAAGCGAGCGAAAGGATGTTCTGGCTGTCATGTTGCGCTTTGCAAACGCTGACGCTACTCGCGGAGCCATCAGCAGCGTCTTTCAATCGCTCCTGGAGATTTGGTCAGCAGACGTTTCCGACGAGGAGGTTGGATCTGGATTGTCTGACTACACGCGGCAACGACAGGTCAGCATGCATTTAGTCGCCGAAGACCGCATGCCCTGCTGCCAAGACCCGGAGAAGGCCCGAACCCGGACTGAGCCGCTCTTGAAAGCCCTTGAGTCCGACCCAACCAACGCTGGTGCCGCCGAATCGTTGGAGAGATACTGCATGGCAAGAGAGGCATCGTCGGAAGCAGACGCGCTCTCGCGGATGATCTCAATCCTTGTCGATCCGAGAACTTCAAATAGGGTTCGCGAGCGGATCGCCGGTTCGCTCAGAACGATGCTGCAGTTCGTGACCGGTGAGCACGTGGACAGCATGATCGCAGCTGCCGACGTTCTTGGTGAACAGCGTGAGTTTGACTCGGCCAAGGACGTTCTGTATGTACTCCTCGACGCAGCGTTGCTGGTCGAGGAACTCGATGTGTGTGAGCGCCGAGAGGCTGTTCTCGCGTATTTCCGTCGCTTGAATGACGAGAAAGCAAGGAGAACAGTCGCAGGACTAGGAGATGGTATCGACCTGCTTCTCGCCGTGAGAAAGCTCGAAGCGATCACGCAGACTCCTGATACCTTCGCAACCGAACAGGCGAACACAGCCATCGACACAATGGTTCGTATCACGTTCAGCGGGCACCCACGCAACAGCGAGCGGGCGAATCCGTACTGCCTTTCAGGCCGGCTCGAGATCTCGATCCTCCATCGGGCTGGAATACGTCTGTTCCAGACGAAACGAGCGATCGAGTGGAAGCGGGCGACAGAGCTTGCGAATGGAGTCGTGTGACATGAAACAACGAGGGTACTTTCGCGAGACCATGCTGCGACGAGCTCCCAGAGCCATTGAAGCGGCGGTTTATCTCTGCGTCGCCACGACGCACACTTTCGTGCTTGCAGGTCTATTTGTGATCGGCACGATCAAGCCGTATTGGCTGGCTTCAAAGCAACCCATGTCGTTGTCATACGCGATGGAGTTAGGATTTTACGGGTCAGCGATGTTATATATGTTCGCTGGATTCAGACTCATCAAACTATTGGGGTCGTCTTGGAAGAGTGCTGTCGATTTATTTCTGAGCCGGGAGGTAGCCACTTCTGTTTCGTTCGAAGAGTTTTTGTTATCGTCTGCTGAACCAAGGCGAATTCTCATTCGCTATTCACGGCGGTTGATCGTCATGGCCGGAATCGCCACCACAATCAGTGCAGCAATGTGTATTGGGATTAATCTATCACGATTGGGAGCAAACTCAGGAAAAGGATATGTCGTACTTGTGATGATTGCCACGCTGATACCAGTCGGTCTTATGGCGCATCTCAACAGCCGCATGACTGAACACGCGCTCGCCAACGATGATTTCAAGTAGTGGCGTGTGGCCGCCATTGTTTGTTTTGGATGAGCGCCATGGAGAGCACCAAGCTCGACTGCTGCACCCAGCCGTCTCTGCGTGAGACCGGCTTTGGGTACGTCACCCGTCGCGGCGAGTCATGGAAACTGCTGCGTTGCGGATGCTGCGGCGCCGAATGGGTCCACAGCACCGACACCTCCAACGCCTCCGGCGGCGAAGGCTCGCGAGCGGAGTGGTACACACGCCTCGCCCCGACCGAGACGACGCCCGTGCTCAAACTCTGGCCCGCGATGGATGTTGATGCGCTACGGTTGTCGTGGCGATCGCTGCGGGTGTGCGGCGAGGTCGCCAAATGGCATGGCGATGGTCGGACAAGCACGCCCCGCTGAGGGAACGCGACACATGCCCGAACGGCCACATTCAAACTGGAGTGCAACCACGCTGGTCGCCGTGACCGGCGGCGCTGTCGCGCTGAAATGGCGTCGGATTCTGCTCGCTGGCGAGTGCGTGCTTTTGACTCCCTCGGATGAGGATCTTGGCTTCGAGGCGGTGTTCACGGCGGTATCCAGACGGGGCAGCGATGCGCTGGGTCTGCCGCTATCAACCATCGACCGCCTGGCAAGCCCGGACAAACTTCTCTTCGAGGCTGGTATTGAGGTCAATGAGAAACTGCACATCGCGCGGAGAGACCGCGTCGTCGACACGTACTTTGGGCCCAACTACGAGTGGTACTTCCGTTGCCGGAGCAGCGCACTGGCGTTCTGGCCTTTGGAGATTCGGGAACACGGACGCACCGACCTGCTCATCATGCCGGACGATGAGCGCCTGCTCGTGGCCGTCGATGCCGAGGGTAAAGCGTCGATGCTCCGGCTCAATCGCTCGGTGACGCGCCCGCTCTCGATACTCGACCGTATTGAACGGTTCACCGGCGACTACCGGTTCCTTTCCAACTTCTTCGCCTCGCCTGTCCGCGACGAGAAGGGAGAATACGCGACGGTCGAGCACGCGTATCAGGCGGCGAAGGCGTGTAATGATGCTGAGTGGTACTCCATCGCCGCCGCATCCACGCCTGCCAAAGCGAAGCGTCGGGGCAACACCGTTGTGGTCGACATGTTCTGGGAAGCGAAGCGGCTGCCGTTGATGCGGGCGTTCCTGGTCAAGAAGTTTGCACCCGGTTCGCACCTGGCGTATCGGCTCCTCGCCACCGGTAATGCGGAACTGATCGAAGGGAATGACTGGAACGATCGTTTCTGGGGGATGTGCAATGGTGTCGGCGAGAATCACCTCGGACGGCTGCTGATGGAGATTCGCGATCGCCTTCGAGCGTCATCCCCGTCGCCAGATGATCGACCTGTGTGATTCGATACCGACATCACACGTCAACTTAAGCAAGCGAAGTTGGGACTCGCTTCCGTATCGACGCATTGCCATGGCCTGAAGCCTGTTCGAGTTGGGCCTTGTGATTCGTTTACGGGAGATGCTTCGGTGCGTGGGGGCCGATCTCGCGATCGACAGAGGGGCAGACTCGACATGTTCACTTCCGCCTCGACAAGTACACGACCACGACAACGATACACCCGACTCCAAAGATTGATCTCCTTGCAGTACGAGGGGACTCCTGTAAGAGGCGATTGAACTCGAAATCTCGCCGTCGCATCCACTCCGCCTCAAACGCCAGAACCAGACCTGCTTCAGCTTCTGTGAGCTCGCTTCGAGCTTCGTGACTCAGTCTCCCGCTTTTGAACAGCTCCGCTTGGAAGCGCTCCGGAACCGATGGCAAGGACCTGCCGGTCGCAGTGACCTCCGCAAATTGGTCATTGGGGTCGGCCGGGTCCAGCATCGCGTGCGACGCCGCGTTGCGCTCAGCGAATGCCAATGGGAAAAGCGGCCCTAAGAGGAAAGCCGCCGTAATTGCCAAGCAGGACGCCAAGAGGTCGAAGAATCTCCACCGCGATGGACTCGACCCAACCACTCGGGGTCTCGATGGCTCCGATGTTTCGGCCACGTTCTCGCAACCGCCTGGCTCGCCATCACGCTTTGCGGACATGTAAACTCCCTAGACTCGTACATTCGATCACGACGTTCACGAATCAGACCTGGCTTGCTTCAACTCGTCACCAAACCACCACAACGCAAGCCATGTCAGGAAGACTCCAATGCCACCCACAATCCCTGCAGTATTGCGCATGGCATCCCGGTCTGAAGTCAAGTCAAAGATATGAAACATCAAAACGCCAGAGTACAAGTACCACAGACCAATAAGGAGCAGAGGCATCCAGAACACCGGAAGGCGCATGATCGTTCGTATTGTGAAACGTGCAAGAGAAACGTGCCTCAGCGCAGTCGCAAGGGGGCCGTCCGAAACCGCCGATGTGACGAGGACAACCCCTCCGCCTTGAGTCCATATTGGCGTCCCGATACCAAGTAGATAGGGCATCACAAACACGAGTGAAAACAGGTAGCCGAGGAGTGGGCTAAGAAACCATTTGTTTCCAGCCGCGAACGCATCTCGTGGAACAACTGTCAGTAATTGCCACCAATTTGAAGAGTGAATCCGCAGGTTCGCGTACCATGACCAAATAATCAGTGCAAGACAAGACCACACCCAACACAAGACGAACACACTTATCGCCATTTTCGCTAGAACTGCTAGTATTGCAGGGCGGTTTTTTTCGTCGTCCATAGGATCAAGGATATCCGAGTGTGGAGCCCACAGTACGCCGTCGCCTTTTTTTTTAAATTGTCCCGCTCCATGCGGAGGCGCGCGTTGTCTCTCTGGAGCTCGCGGACACGCTGCGCGGCGGAGAGATCGGTCGGGATCAGCGAGTGATCGGCGTTGAACTTGGCCCGCTCGATCCACTTGCGGCCGGTGTCGTAGCCGACGCCCAGCCGCCCGGAGACAGAATTGACGGTGTGCCGTTGGACGACAACCTGCGAGGGCCGCGGCCTTCCTGAACTCTTCGCTGTGCTTCTTGAAGGGTTACCGGCGCTGGAGACCGCACGGACGCTGACCAAGCCGCTTCAAGCCTGCTCGCGCTCGCTCGGTGAATCGAGGTTGATCTTAAAGGTTGAGAGACAATGCACTACCGGCTCTCAACCGCACTCCGTGATGTCCAACGGAAAAGGATCAAGACGCGACAGCCCTTGCCGAACCGGAGGCACCCGTTCCGAACCTCCAGAGAGACCCAGAGAGAGTTCGTCCCCGTTGCGATGGCCGCCAAAGCGCTAGAATGTGGTTCGGTTGTGCCAAAGGCCGACATTCAGTCCGGATTCCCCAAGGATTCAAATGAAGATCTACACCCGACTGAGCGAGTTCAGTGTTCCTTCCCCGATTTCTTGGATACGTCCTCGACATGCGGGTCAGAAGCTTTTTACGTGGATATTAGTCATAGCCGCGGCGACGGTAACGTATTTCCTCACCACCGGCGTGATCTGGAAGCTTGGTCAATCCGCTGGGACAAATGTAGAGCTAGTCGCCCAACAAGTAGGCCCCTTGGTAGGTCTCGTCAGCGCATTTGTTGCGTCAGCATTTGCTTTCAGGTGGGGCGGGTGGTCACTCCGCAGCCTTTACGACAATCCTATTCGGGGAAAGTTGTGGCTGCTTGGCCAATCGTTTGAAGACCCTGACGCTGTCTATGAGCATGTGAAAGACGTTCGAGATTTCCTTCTCAAGGAACTGGGGTTTCCAAAGTGGACTAGCGCGAGGCTCGACCGTGCCGCCGAAGCGACGGACGGATCGGGAGATCTTCAGAAGGCAGCACTCTCAGCAGTTCTCAAACAAGCGGACCGATGGTGCCGCCCTCCGCGGGGAATGAAGAACATCGTCACGCAGATTCAACGGCTTGACGTATCCGACACACTGAAGGTTGCGATTCTGGACAGGTACTCCCCGGGAACACTTGGCGATTCCATTTCAGGGGCGATCTCGGACGACAGGTTCGCCAAGTTGTATCGAACAGAGATCGACGCACGTCCACGCGTGCGAGCGTTACTTGACGGAATCATCCTTAAGGATTTGGACCTCGTCGACGTGGGATGGCTCGGGCATGCCTTAGGACGCTACGGGATCAAGCTCCCGATCCGGCGCACGCTGGGGCTCGACCCCTCCGAACGCGTTGCAGATGAAAATGCGAATGGCTCACCTCGATGGTATCTGTTTCGACGGCCAAGGCCGTACACCTCTGTGGTGCTGAATCCTCTCTGGTGGGAACGCAATGAGCTGGACCTAGGAAATCGTCTTGAGCAGTTCGTGAGTGCGACCGCAGTCCTCTTTGCATATAAGTCCAGTTATCCCAACGCAGACGAGTTGACCCGAACGCAAGCGAAAGCGTTCATATTGGGCCGGATTCGAAGTCTCAAGCTGGAATCGGAGACCCACAAACTTTCCATGGGGGGGCACGAACTTCGAATCAGAGGCTTGCCAGAGCAGCTCGCGGATCGGAAAAACTATCTGTTTCTGGGAGTCGACAACTGCTTTCGGCGGGTATTTGCTGAAAGCCACGCCTACGTTACAGGTGCTTTGCTCGCCGGTGCTCCGGTCGCGCTCGGAATCGCACTGTTCTTCCTTGGATTTGACAAGTATTGGCTTTGGAATCTCGGCAAGCCCGTTGTACGCCCAATCATGGATTTCGTATGGCCGTAGATGGCGATAGGACGTCATGGGATTATCGAAAGTGCAGGATGCCTTGTCGCGGCCGTTCAGGTGTTCGTCCGGGAGGGCGTTACTGCTCTCGCGGGGGGTTTGGGACAATAAAGCCGACGGGAAGGGTTTCGCTTTCGGGCACGGCAGGACGGGCACTCTTGTTTCGATGCGAATCCACAGGCTTGAAGGATTGTTCGGCCATGATGGTCGCGACTTCATCCACGCTGAGCGGGCGTACCCGTTCGCGTCTACACCGACATCCCAAGACCGTGCCGCCGGGTCGTCCGGCAAGCTCCCGTGGCTATGCCCATAGAGTTGCCAAGTGCTCTAGTGAGCTCGGTCCTACACCTTCATCGCGTAGCGACACAGAATGATGAGCTGCGGGGTGCCCGCAATCGGTACCTTGACCCTCAGCAATGAGTGCACCTCGCCAAACAGGGCCGCAAACTCAAGCCGCACTGTCCCATTCATCGTCTGGGGATCGTGGTTACCCAAGATCAGCACGATGTTGCGGAAGCGGATTCGATCGCGATACGCGGCGGGATCGCCCCCTCGGAAGGAAAAGTCACCCAAGTGGTAAAGCCAATCTTCAGCAGCGACTCGCTCATTGATGCGGCGCAAGAGTTCGTCGTCCATTTCAGCAACGGAGGAGAACGGCCGGCGGCAATGCCGGATGATGTTGGCGTGACCAAAGTGGGTATCTGCGGTGAACCAGTGTCGCATGCTCGACCTCCAAGCCGATCTAGCGGAGCATGTCGAGAATACGCAGTCCCGCTCCCTTTCCGGTTGTCCAAAGCCGACGGAGCCTGCGCGTGCCCGAGGACGTGTCCGGCTACCATGCTGGTTGCCTGCCTGCGGTCCGTGCGGGGTCTGTTCCCGCCTAGGGTTAGTCCGATGGCAGAAGCAGTTTCCGCATGGCTTGGTAACGACGCAAGGCTCTCGCTGGAGTCCAACGCATGGCTGATTCACGCGGTCAACCTGACAAACCCGACGAGTCGGCAGTACCCGAGGCGCACGGGACTGCAATCCCGATCCCGAATGACTTCTTTGCACTTCCGAAAGCGACCGGGTTTGAACTTCCGGATCTGTATGAAATTGGCAAACGGCATCTTTGCTCAGATGATGACGAGCGCGTTCACATCGTGCGGTGGATCGGTCTCGGACACTTATTGTCCGGTGAGCAAGAGAACAACGCGATGGAGCGGGTGCTCTCGCACTGGCTGACCGCTCATCCTGACCGCTCGATCGAGGGCTTTTCTCTGCATCGGAGCGCGACATCGCAGATCGCGGACTACACATCACCTCAGATGATAGCACTCATTCATTCCAGACCTGTTGTCGCAAAGTGTGACCAGTTCCACGCTGGAGAAAGGGGCTTTACAATTCTCAGATTTGTTGGTGCTGGGAACGAGCTTTCATTCGATCAAGAAGACGCTGGACTAGAGATGATGGTCAATAACTGGATCGCATCGAATCCCGACAAGCGAATTTGTCGATTGACCATGTGCTGTGATACCACTGTTCGCGAAGCCGACTACGCGTCGCCACAGGTCGTTGTTGGCATTTACTGGCTTGCTCGCTCGTCGTTTCAGCCATGGGACCGTAAGTGGAGAATCAACCCCAATCCTGACACCCAGATTTCTTCCCAAAAGTTTCGTCTAGCGAGACATTTGGTGGCCGCTTGGAACTCCGATGGGTCCAACATTTCTGGCGAGGAGGAGGATTCGCAGGCGCGCATGCGCGCGAACCTTTGCGTTCTACAAGAGGAAGTGGCAACGCTTATAGCCTTCACATCTTGCTACCAATGGGGTCTATTTCACGCAGGTCGAAGGTGTGGTCCTCAGTTCATCATGGGGCTTCTTTTTCAAAAGCGCGACCTTGAGCGTGACGCGCATCTTGAATATGACGCACAGTCAGAAGGGGTAGATATAATTCGTTCGGTTGGCACGCAGGGCCTAGACTCAGAGCAAGAAAACATTCTTGCGGAAGTGTGTTTGCAAGCATGGATCAGTCGAAATCCAGATAAAGAAATAGTTGGGTTAACTCAACAGTACGACCATGGACATGATCCCGCGACTGACACTTACTGTGGTCGATACATCTACGGCATTCGGTGGAAGCGAGGGCTTTGTCGAGTAAAGCACACGAATGCTTGCGAGTTCGATGTCAAAGTGTTGCATGCACTTGGTCCCGCAGGCGATGGCTTGCTGACGCCTGACCAAGAAGACCGATTGTTCCAAACGGCTATGAAGAACTGTCTGGCAAGTGTTCCAATGGGCACCGAGGTTGTACTCGCTGCGACGAGCTTTCGCTGGGGTGCATTCAACGGCACCGACATGCAGGGCCCCCGAATGGATGCCACAGTGGTCTTCCATCGGCTTTGTTAGTCGCATGCCTTTGAGTACCAAACATCTCGCATATAAAGCCCTGCAAACGCCACGGATAGCTCTTGGCCTGGGTCAATGGGATTGCGCCTGCCGTTGTGTTTGTGCGTCTCATCCTTTGACCTGACCCAGATTCCGTTGAAGGACTTTCAAGCGATCCTACGAGCCTCGAACGCTTCGGGGCTGAGGTAATCCAGCGCGGCGTGGAGCCGTTTGCGGTTGTAGAACGCTTCGATGTACTCGAAGATCGCGGCTCGGGCCTGTGCCTTCGTCGCGAACCGCTCGTGGTAGACCATCTCGGTCTTGAGTTTGTCCCAGAACGACTCGACCACGGCGTTGTCGTAGCAGTCGCCCGTGCGGCTCATGCTCGCCCGCATACCGTGCTCGCCGAGCAACCGGCGGTAACGCGCACTGGCGTACTGCACGCGGCGGTCCTAGCAGCCCGTGGCGAAATCCCTGTTCGCCTGCACACCGAGCCGGGCTCGGGCGAATGAGAAACTGACGACCAGACT
>ENA-ORBV01006133-ORBV01006133.1-microbial-mat-metagenome-genome-assembly--contig:-NODE-6133-length-21448-cov-5.627860_pt1 | contig 21448 bp, 17 predicted proteins | sample MGYA00237777_ERZ505514 | MGnify/ENA primary metagenome ERZ505514 (study PRJEB26160, sample SAMN06269048) | microbial mat metagenome | isolation source: Oligotrophic lake microbial mat | place... | reverse complement strand
AGTCCATGACCCGGATCCTGGGCAATCTCAATGCCGGCAGCCGGCTCTCGGTGGAGGTGCTCGGCTTCTCCCTCGATGAATCCAATCGTGTGCAACAGGATGTGTTGGCGGTTCTGCAGACCACGCCAGGCATCGCGAATCCGCAGATTGGTCGCCAGGAAGGCCGCCCCGAATTGTCGATTCGCGTGGATCGCCCGAAGGCCGCACTGCTGGGACTCTCGGTCACCAACGTGGCCAATGCCATCCGCACCAACATGGCCGGCACACAGGCGGCGGTCTATCGCGAGCGCGGCAAGGAGTTCCCCATCATCGTGCGACTACGCGAAGAAGATCGGGCGCGCACCGAAGCGGTCAGTGAGGTGCTCATCAGCACGCCGTCTGGTCTGGTGATTCCCGCCAAGAACCTGCTCAGCATTGACACGCAGCGCGGCCCGACCCAGATTGATCGCAAAAACCAGGAACGCATCGCCCGCGTGAACGCCGAACTGGAAGCCGGGGTGCCTCTCGGCCAGGCTGTCAAGGCCGTGCAGGCTCGCCTGGGAGAAATTGACGTCCCTCAGGGTTTCACCGTGGGGTTTGGTGCCGAAGTGGAGACCCAGGCACAGGCGTTCAACCAACTGCAGGTCCTGCTGCTGCTGGCCGTCCTGCTGGTCTACGCCGTGATGGCCTCGCAGTACGAATCGCTGCGCGATCCCTTCATTGTCATGTTCGCCGTGCCTGTGGCGATTATTGGTGTCGTCGCTTCGTTGAAACTGACGTCAACATCGTTCAGTCTTCAGGCGTATATCGGAGTAATCATGCTGGCCGGGATCGTCGTGAGCAACGCGATTCTGCTGGTGGACTACACGAACATCCTCCGCCGGCGCGACAAGATGCCGTTGCGGGAGGCGGTCGAACAGGCGGGACGCACCCGCTTGCGGCCAATTTTGATGACCTCCCTGACGACGATCCTCGGTTTGTTGCCGATGTCGCTGGGAATCGGCGAGGGCGCGGAACTGCAGGCCCCGCTGGCACGGGTGGTCATCGGTGGACTCGCGGCCTCCACACTGGTCACGCTGGTGCTGGTGCCGACGGTCTACACGTTGTTTGAAGAAGGTTGGGCTGGTTTGCGCCGAGGGGCGGCGCATTCAACTCCGGAACGGGCTTAGTTGATCATGAAGAAGCTGATTTCTCTCGTTGTTGTTCTGGCCATTGCGGCCGCCGGGTATTACTACTGGGACAGCCAGAAGGCCCCGGAAGTTCCCGAGTTCATGAAGGTCACCGTGTCACAGGGCGACGTGGTCGAGGCGGTCAGCGCCACAGGCACGCTGCAGGCCGAACGGCTCGTCAGCGTCGGTTCGAAGGTGTCCGGCGTGATTGACGAACTGAACACGGACTTCAACCAGATCGTGCGCGCCGGCCAGGTGCTCGCGCGAGTCAATACGGACCTGCTCGATACGCAGGTCAAGGTGCAGGAAGCCAACATCGCGCGGCAGCAGGTGGAACTCGATAGCCAGCGCGTGCAATTGGAGGACCTCCAACAGAATCTGACCCGCACCAAGGAACTCCGCGCGAAGCAACTGGTCACCCAGCAGGCGCTTGAGGCGGCCGAACTCCAGGTCAAGAGCCGGGTGGCGCAGATCAATTCTGCCGTGCAGAGCATGGTCTCATCGCAGATCAATCTCGACCAGGCCCGCATCAACGTCACGGAAGCCACGATCACGTCCCCCATCGATGGCGTCGTCGTCAACCGGGTCGTCGACCGCGGCCAGACCGTTGTCGGTTCGCAGAGCGCGACAAAATTTTTCGACATCGCGACCGAACTCACCACACTCAAGCTTGAGGGTGGCGTGGACGAAGCGGAAATCGGCAAGGTCCGCACGGGCATGCGCGTGACCTTCACCGTGGACGCCCATGGCCAGCGAGAGTTCGTCGGCGAAGTCACCATGGTGCGCATCAATCCGACGATTCAGTCGAACGTCGTGACCTACACCACCGTGGTGCGGGTGCAGAACAACGACCTCAGCCTCAAGCCCGGCATGACGGCCGCGATGAAGATCGAGGTCGCGCGCCGCGACAACGTGATGCGCATCCCGAGTGCCGCGCTCCGCTTCCGTCCGACCAGCGCCATGTGGACGGCACTCAAGATGGAACCGCCGACCCCGGCAGGCCGTGGCGGCGCCGGTGGTGGCCGGACCGGTGGCCCTGCGGCAGGCTCAGGGCAGGCGCCCGGGGCCGCCACCCCTGCGGCGCCTGCCGGCGCTGCGGCAGCCACGCCCCCAGCGACACCGCCCCCAGCGAGAACGGCACCAGCGACAACGGCACCAGCGACAACGACCCCGTCGTCAGGCTCAGGGCAAGCGCGCGGCGGGGATGCGGGCGCGAACCCCTTCCAGGCCGGTGGCCGCGAAGGCGGCAGTGATCGCACTGGTGGCCGGCAGGGTGGCATGAGCGCCCTCACGCCCGAACAGCAGAAACAGATGGAAGCCATTCGGCAGCTCCCCCGGGATCAGCAGATGGCGGCCATGGCGAAACTCGGCATCAACTTCGGCGGTGGACGAGCCGGCGGTCAAGGCCGTGGTGGCCGTGGCGGCAATGCCGGCCAGAGCGCGCCCGTCGTGCCCATCGCGCAGCGCGGCGCGACCTCGATTGACCAGCTCTTCCCTGAACTTGTGCGGCAGCCGTCGCGTGGTCAGGTGTATGTGCTCCGCGCGGCGGATACCACACACCCCTTCGGCACGCTCGAACGCCTCGACATCCAGCAGGGCATCTCGGATGGCGCGTTCACCGAGTTGGTCTCAGGGCCGACGGAACTTGCGGTCGGCACCGAACTGGTCTCCAACATTCTGATGCCGTGGCTGACGGTGGCAACGCCGACTGGCGCGGCCGGCAGCCCCTTCGGCGGGCAGCAGCCCGGTCGCGGCGGCATGCCCATGGGTATGCACGGTGGCGGTGGTGGCGGTCGCGGCGGCGGTCGGTAACGTGCGTCCGCTCGATTCAAGGAGTCTGAACCCGTGCCCGTAATTTCAGTTCGTGATCTGCAGCGTGTGTACCACATGGGTGACCATGAAGTACGCGCCCTGCGCGGTGTGTCCCTCGACGTCGAACCCGGGGAGTTCGTGAGTGTCACGGGCCCCTCGGGCTCCGGTAAGTCGACGTTCATGCACATCATCGGCGCGCTCGACAAACCCTCGAGTGGCGAATACATTCTGGACGGCAAGGACGTCTCGAAGTTATCGAAGGACGACCTCGCCGGTGTGCGCAACCAGAAGATTGGTTTTGTCTTCCAGGGCTTCAACCTGCTGACCAGAACCACGGCGCTCGACAACGTCGAGTTGCCGCTGCTCTACAACAGTGTCCGGAAGATGAAGGCGTCTGAGCGGCACAAACGCGCCATGGCCGCCCTCGATATCGTCGGTCTCACACAGCGTTTTCATCACATGCCGAACCAGTTGTCGGGTGGGCAGCAGCAGCGTGTGGCGATCGCACGCGCGCTCATCAACGAGCCGTCGATTATTCTGGCAGACGAACCGACCGGCAACCTGGATACCCGGACGAGCATCGAGGTCATGGGCATCTTTCAGCGGCTGAACATCGAACGCGGGATCACGGTCATGGTGATCACGCATGAAATGGACATCGCCGAATACGGCACACGGCTGATTCGTTTCCGCGACGGCCGAGTGGTGGCCGACCAGAAAATTACGCACCGCCGGAATGCGGCCGATGAACTGGCGGCTCTGCCGCCGCCCGAACCCGACCAGATGCCACACGAAGAACCAGCTCAACAAGCGCACTAGGAGAGAGCAATGTCAGTATTCATGGTGTTTCGAATTGCGTTGAAGGCGCTGGGGCGCAACAAGCTCCGGACGGCGCTCACGATGCTGGGCATGATCATCGGCGTGGGCGCCGTGATCACAATGGTGGCGCTGGGCACCGGCGCGCAGGCCGCGATTAAGGAACAGATCAAGGCGACCGGAACAAACACGATCACGGTGATGTCCGGCAACTTCACGTCGGGCGCCGTCCGCATGGGCGAAGGCAACTCCAGTCGTCTGATGGCGGCCGATGCCCAGGCGCTGAGGGCGCTGCCCCAGATCCAGTGGGTGGCCGAAGGCGCCACCACACGCCAGCAGTTGATCGCCGGCAACCAGAACTGGAACAGCCAGATTCAGGGCACCAACGTCGACTGGCCGCTCATCAAGGCATGGCCGCTCAAATTCGGCCAATTCTTCACCGAGCAGGACGTGCAGTCGGCCGCCAAGGTCATCGTACTCGGCTCCAACGTGTCCGACATTCTGTACGGAGCCGACGTGGACCCGGTCGGACAAAACGTCCGCGTACGCAACCACGTGTTCCGGATCGTCGGCGTCTTCACCGCCAAGGGCGCGTCGTCAGGCGGCCAGAACCAGGACGACCAGGCGTTTGTGCCGTTCACGACGGTCCAGAAGAAGATCCAGGGGATTCAGCACATCAACAACATCACCGTGTCGGCGGTGTCGGCAGAATCGATTGCCGCGGCGACCGAGGCCGTGAAGGTCTCGATGCGAACAACGCAGGCGCTGGCACCGGGCGAAGAGGATACCTTCCGCGTGCTGTCGCAGGACGACATCATCGGCTTTGCCACACAGCAGAGCAGCACCATGACGGACCTGTTGGCCGGCATCGCCGCCGTCTCGCTCATGGTGGGCGGGATCGGCATCATGAACATCATGCTGGTGTCGGTGACGGAACGCACCCGCGAGATTGGTCTGCGTATGGCCATTGGCGCACGCGGTCGCGACGTGTTGATGCAGTTTCTGGTCGAGGCGATCGTGATTTCCCTGGTGGGTGGTGCGCTGGGCATCCTCACGGGGTATCTCTTTGCCGAGTTGGCAAAGTGGTTGAACAACTGGCCCGCGGTCGTGCCGCTCGATTCGATCTTCATGGCGGTGGGTTTTGCAGCATTTGTCGGAATCTTCTTCGGCTTCTACCCCGCGCGAAAAGCGGCGGGGCTGGACCCGATCGAAGCGCTCCGATTTGAATAAAAGCTCGGGTAGCGGCAGTTCGCCGCTCCCGTATCTGGCAGGAGTATTTTTTATGCGACGAGTAGCAACATTCCTTGGAACAGCAGCGGTCGTCCTGATGGCGACCAGCGTGTACGCACAGGCCCCGGATTTTTCGGGCACGTGGACACTTGACGCGGAAAAGACGGCAGCGGCCAACCCCAACGCGGGTGGCGGCGGCGGTGGCCGTATGGGCGGCGGCGGCGGCGGTCGCATGGGCGGCGCGCCGATCGTCTTCAAGCAGGATGCCAAGACCCTGGTCATCACCCGCACGATGGGTGAGATGCAGATGGTGACGACCTACAACCTCGACGGGTCGCCCAGCAAGAACCAGGGCATGGGCCGTCAGGGAGGCGCCGCGCCGGAAATCACGTCGACCGCCAAGTGGGACGGCGCGAAGCTCGTCGTCACCAACGACAACGGGCAGAGCGTGACCTACCACATGGACGGTGCCTGGCTCGTGCAGTCGACGACGCGTCCCGGCCGCGATGGCGGCGCGGCGACGACGAACTCGCAGTACTACAAGAAGTAAACCGTCACTGCGACGGCAACACGAGGGGGCGGCTGGCAACAGCCGCCCTTTTTTTACCCATCAGCAGGCTAAAGGCCAGAGGCGGAAGGTGACAGGTACGGATCCGTACCTGTCACCTTCCGCCTTCTTATCTTCTACCTCCCTAAGTCGTCCCAGACCTCTGACAACGGCCCCACCACAAACGCGCGTTCGCGCCAGCGAGGGTGCGGCACGGTGAGGTCGGGTGTCGAGATGACCTGATCGCCGTAGAAGATCAAATCCAGGTCGAGGGTGCGTGAGGCGCGCAACGACGGGCGTTCTCTGCCCCGCTCACGTTCGATGGTGAGCATCTCAGCCAGCAGTGCATGAGGGGTGAGTGTGGTTGTGCCGGACACCACGGCATTCAGGTAGTCGGGCTGGGGTTCATCCACCTCAACCGCGGCGGTGTTGTGGAAGGTCGACACGCGCAGATCTGTGAGGATGGTGGACAGGCGTGTGACGGCGTACCGCAGATGGGCGTCGCGATCGCCAAGGTTGCTGCCGAGTGCGATGGCGACTCTCACGCCGGAGGGCAATGGGAACCTACTCGACCCAGCGGTCGGTCATGACGCCGTTGCCGGTACCGGCGCCAGGCATGCGCTTGCCGAGCACCAGCTCGTTGCCCTGGGCAATCTGCGCGAAGAACCGCTGATGTTCCAGTGTCTCTCCGAGGATAACCTCGACCATCTTGGCATGGCGCGTATTGGTCAGCGTGTCCACGCGGGGACGCCACTTGGCGACGAGCGCCTCGGCGTCTGTGGCGTCCTGCTGGACCAGCGGCACAAAACTGCCCTTCTTGCCGGGCGCTTCAATCGACGGCTCGGCGACCTCGTCGGGCGTGCCGCCCAGTTCGGCAATCGCCGTCTCAAGCCACGCCAGGTGCACGTCCTCGCGGTTGATCGCGTACTGGTAGGTGTTGTTGAAGTCGTAGTGATCCACGTGCCGGGCCACGGCCACATGACGTTCACGCACCGTGAGTTTATCGCGGTGCAGTTCCTTGAGGCTGGAGAGCAGATCAGTGGGCTGGGACATTACGCACTCTGTTTCTGTTTGCACTCGATGCAGACGCGGGTCCAGGGAATCGCCTCGAGCCTGGCCGGCGCAATGGGGTCGCCGCAATCGCGGCAGATCCCGTAGACGCCCTTCTCGAGCCGGTGCAGGGCCTCTTCGGTCGCCTGCAGAATCTTGGCATCGGTCTGTTTGAGCTTCAGCGCGATGTGGACTTCGTTGTTCCCGCTCGCCTGGTCGGCGAGGTCACCCTGTCGACTGTTCACGTCTGCAGATTCGGGCAGGGGTCGTGTGCCGGTGGAAGCCGCGAGGATGTCCGAGCGCCGCCTCAGGAGCGTCTCCTTGAGGGCGATCAACCGTGTTTCGTCGAGCGTCAAATTCGTCGTCATGTGTCACCAGGTTCGTGCTTCGTCCCCCCGGGTGCCCGTCTTGGGCCGACCGGGAATTCCCGATTATACCGCCGATGGCCCCCACACCCACCTCTGCCCACAACGGCCCAGAACGACCTCAGAGGTCGTTCTGGGGCTATTGGCCTCTGAGCGTGCCGAGGGGCTTGCGCACGATGACGTCGAGGCTCGACAGCAGACCGACGGCGGCGACAATCAGGGACGCCGCCAGGACGCCTGTGGACAGGCCAAGCCAGTCCGGCCGCCACTCGATTTCGAACAGGCGGGTAGCCACGGCCCAGGACAGGCCTAACGCGCCTATCGCGCCCAACACCCCCGCCAAGACGCCGAGGAGGCCGTATTCGATGGCCACCATCGCGGACAGCCGTCGCGTGCTGGCCCCCAGGGTTCGGTAGATCGCCGCGTCATACAGGCGCTGGAACTTGGTCATCGCCACCGCGCCGACCAGAATCAGAAGTCCGCCCGCCACGGTCACGCCGCCGACGATGGTGATGGCGACCGTAGCGTTCTCCACGACCTCGCGGACTGAGTCGAGCACGGCACTGACGTCGATGACCGAGACATTGGGGAACGCGCGCACCAGGTCCCGCTGGACCAGACCCAGCGCGTCGGGCGTGTCATTGAGCTGCAGAAAGCCAACCACCGTGTACGGCGCCTGCTCAATGAGAGGCCCTGGGCGGAAGACAAAGATGAATCCCCCGTTTTGTGCCTCGTCCCAGGCGACCTTCCGCACGCTGGTGACACGCGCCTCGACTACGCGCCCGCCCACGTCGAATCGGAGGGTGTCGCCCAGCCCGATGTCGTACTCCGTGCGCATCCGCTCCTCAATGGACACCTCAAGCGGCGCGTTCGGGTCATCGGTACGGCTGGTCCAAAACTCTCCGTCGATCAGCCGTTCGTTGTCGGCGAGCGCGTCGCGAAACGTCAGGCCGTATTCGCGACCGAGATCGCCCTGCCGTCGCACGTCCTCGGCCGTGGCGAGGGTGACACGTGCGCCGTCCACCCCGACCACACGTCCGCGCAACAGCGGCAGCAACGGCGGAGCGGACCGCTGGAACGGTTCAACAATCGCTCGGACGGCCTCCACCTGATCGCGCTGAATATCGACGAGCACCAGATCCGGCGCGGCCTGCCCCAGATCGAGCGAGAACTCGGTCAATAGATTGGTCTGGAGTGCGCGCACACCCAGGATAAAGAAACATCCGAGTCCGACCGCCGTCAGAATCACGCGCGTCTGATTGCCTGGCCGGCCGAGACTGATCACCGCGTGCCTGATCGCGAACGTTTTTGACGCCGCAAGTGGTCTCACCAGTCGTACCAGCGCGGCGCCGGCCAGCGTCAGTCCGCCCGCCACGACCGCCAAGCCCAGCGACACATACGCGCCCGCCTCAAGGGAATCGGCCTGCCACACGGCCACGGCGACCAGCGCCGCGCCGATGGCCAACGTCGTGATCACACTTTCCCACCCGCGTTTGCGCGAGGTCGAGGCGGTGTCAGCCCGCAACAGGAGCAACGGCTTCACATCGCGGACCTCGAGGAGCGGCACGAGGGCAAACAACATCGATACAAGTGCGCCCACCGCGAGGCCCTGCCCTGCCGCCGACCACGTCACGCCGATCGACTCCAGCCCCACCAGGGCCACGACCGATTCGGGAATGGCGGCAATGGCCACGGCGGCCATACCCACGCCGAAGACGCCACCGGCCAGCGCGAGGCCCACAATCTGCAGGACGTACGTCGCGAGTATTTGTCGCGAGGTCGCGCCCACACACTTGAGCACCGCAACACTCTTGATCTTCTGTTGAATGAACACACGTGTGACACTCCACACGCCGATGCCGCCCAACACGACCATCGCAAAGCCGACAAGACTCAGATAGTTCTCGGCGAGTGTGAGATTGCGCCCCAGCCGATCTTCAATCGTGCGCCATGACCGAACGGTGACCAGGTCGCGTCTGAATCCGCGGCGCAGGTCCTGCGTGAGTGCGCCGAGCGAGCCGTCAGCCACTCTGACGTACCACTGGTAGGAGGCCCGACTGCCAAACTGCAAGATCGTTGTCTGCCGCAGCGAGGCGATGTCGAGATACACGCGCGGCCCCAGCGCAAAACCGCCGCGCCCCTGCACGCGATCCTTGACGACGGTGTCGCGGATGACAAACGGCTGGCCCGCAAGCCGAATCGTGTCGCCAACCTTCACACCCAGCTGCGATAACAACTCCGGCTGCACGACGATGCCTCGGTCCCGGAGGAGGTCATGACTGAACACCCCGCCACTGCCCATCGTCGGCGCGCCGTAGTACGGAAACCCCGCCTCGACCGCGCGCAGCTCAACCAGGCGGACCTGCCCGGCGTCTGACGACGCCATCGTGGGCGTCTCGATCACTTCCATCCGGCTGAGCACGCCGTCGCGCGCGAGTGTTTGGTTGAGGCGTGTCTGGACGTCCCCGGTCCACGGACGTCCGGTCTGCACGACCATGTCGGCACCGACCAGCGCCCGCGCTTCACTTGTGAGGACGTGGCGCACTTCCTGAATCACGCTGCGCACAGCGACGATGGCCGCCACGCCGATGGCCACACAGAGGAAAAAGAAGACCAGTCGCGTCCACGAGGAGCGGATCTCGCGCCACGCCATGCGGAGGACAAACATCATGCGCGCGCCGTTCGTGATTCCACGCGACCGTCCCGCAACGCGATCACCTCATCGGCCAGTGCCGCGAGCTCGCGGTCATGCGTCACGAGCACCAGTGTGCGGCCCTGTTTGCGGTTGACGGCGAGCAACAGATCAATCACCTGATGCCCCGTGCCGCTGTCGAGGTTGCCCGTCGGTTCATCGGCGAGCAGGATCGGGGGATCGTTGGCAAGGGCGCGTGCGATCGCGACGCGCTGCTGCTCTCCGCCCGACAACTGCGAGGGATAGTGGTGGCCGCGGCCCGTCAACCCGACGTCGTGGAGCAATCCCGCCGCCCGTGTGCGTGCGTCTGACAGTCCCGCCAATTCCATCGGCACCAGCACGTTCTCCAGTGCGGTGAGCGAAGGAATCAGATGGAAAAACTGAAAGACGATGCCGATCTTCTCGCCGCGCAGGCGCGCCAGGCCCTCTTCGCCCAGGGCGGTGATGTTCACGCCGTCGACCAGGACGCGCCCGGTGTTTGGCGTGTCGAGGCCGGCGAGTAGTCCAAGCAACGTGGACTTGCCGCTGCCGGAGGGACCGGTGATGGCGACCGTCTGGCCGCTCTCAATCCGGAACGAGGTCGGGTGCAGGATGGTCAACGACCCGGCACCGCTCGTCACGGTGCGGGAGACATTCACGAGTTCAATCATTCAGCGGCTCAGCAGGTCGTCGATGATGGGTTGGAGGCGGGGATACACGAGCGCGGCCATCAGGCGCTGCCCTTCCGCGGTCGGGTGAATCCCATCGTCCTGATTCAGCGACGGGATGCCGGCCACCCCCTCGAGCAGGAATGGTACCAGTGGCACGTTGTGCTCAGCAGCCAGTTCCGCATAGATACTGCGGAACGCGTTGCGGTAGTCCTCACCAAGGTTCGGCGGCGCTTCCATGCCGACCAGCAACACGAGCACGCCTTTGGTTTTGGCGGCCTGGATCAGTCGTCCGAGGTTGTCGCGCGTGGTGCTGGGCGGCAGCCCGCGCAATGCGTCGTTGGCGCCCAGCGCGACGACAAGAATCTTCACCTGCGGCTCGAGCACCCACTCGATGCGCGCCAGGCCCCCGGCGGAGGTGTCACCACTCACGCCGGCGTTGACCACCTCCACCTTCGCGTAGCCGTCGGTCTCCAGTTCCGTCTCGATCAGCGCGGGATAGGCTTCGTTCTGCAGCAGTCCCAGCCCAGCCGTGAGGCTGTCACCCAGGAAGGCGATCTGGACCACCGGCAGGGCTTCCCCTTTGAGGGCGGCGACCTGCGTCTCGGACATCGGGACGGGGTTCTCGACCCGGCGGCCACACGCGGCATCACGGACGGAACAGCCGGCGACGGCCAGCAGGAGCAGGGGGGACAACCAGCGGGAGCGACGTGCGTATGACATATCAGGCCTTTACCCATTGTATCGGCGTCCCGGTTAGAATCCGGCCGTGACTCTCCGCCGCGCCCTTGGCCCCTTTGACGCCACGATGATCGTCATCGGCGGCATCATCGGGTCGGGCATCTTCATCAATCCCTATCTGGTCGCGCGGGCCCTCGACACGCCCGTGCTGGTGCTGATGGCGTGGGTCGTGGGTGGTGCCGTCGCACTCGCCGGCGCGTTCGCCTACGCCGAACTCGGGCAGCGCCTCCCGAAGGCGGGCGGCCAATACGTCTATCTGAGTGAAGCGTGGCATCCACTCGTCGGTTTCCTGTATGGATGGGCGTTGCTCTTCATGATCGAGACGGGGGCGATGGCCGCCGTCGCGATCACATTTGCGCAATACGCGTCGCGCATGGTCGGCGGCGATGGGGCGAATCCTCAACTCATCGCGGTCGCGTCGATCATCGTGCTGTCGGTCATCAACTACTTCGGCGTCAAACCCGGCAGCCAAATCCTCAACGTGTTTGTCGTACTCAAAGTGGCGGCCCTCGGCGCGCTGATTCTGTTTGCGTGGACGGGCCCGGCGGCGCCGGAGTGGTTGTCCGCCGCGCGCGTGGACGACACGCCCTCCACGGCGCTGACCTTCGGCGTGGCGCTCATTCCCATTCTGTTTGCCTACGGCGGATGGCAAAACGCGAACTACGTCGCGGAAGAGATGCGCGACCCCCGCAGACACCTGCCCATCAGCCTCATTGTCGGCACGCTGATCGTCGTCGTGGTCTATCTGCTGGCCAACGTCGCGTACATGCGTACATTGGGGCTTGAGGGTCTGGCGGCCACGGAAACGCCCGCGGCGGAAGTGGCAGGCCGATGGTTTGGAGGGATGGGGGAACGGCTGATAGCCGGGGCGATCGCCATTTCAACGTTCGGGTTTCTGAATCTGGCGATCCTGGCGCCCACGCGCGTGTATTTCGCGATGGCCCGTGATGGCGCGTTCCTGCCATCGCTGGCCCGACTCCATCCGAAATATCAGTCCCCCGCTGCGGCCATCGTGCTCCAGTCGGCGTGGGCGATCCTGCTGACGTTGACCGGGACCTATGGCGACCTGCTCAACACCGTCGTGTTTGCCGACTGGATCTTCTTCGGGCTCACCGTGGCCGGTCTGTTTGTGCTGCGTCGCCGCACCTCGACCGATGGCTTTCAGACGCCGCTGTATCCGCTCATGCCGGCCGCGTTTGTGGCCGTGGCCATCGTTGTGGTGTATTCGGTGATCTCGACCGATCCGTGGCGGTCGGCCGCCGGCGCCGGTCTGCTCGCGCTGGGCATCCCGGTGTATTACTTCTTCACTTCTTCTTCAAAGCGCGCGAAGGCGTCCCATGCTGACTGAAGCGCTGGCTCCCTACATGCTCTGGGCCAAGACCCGCACCCCGACGGAGATCGATCTGGCGGGCAGCAACCTTCTGTCGTGTACGGTCGACGATTTGCCCGGTGCGCGTGAGGCGTTGCAGTTGACCGCGCCCAACGACAACGGGTTCGCTCCCGTCACAGAGGCGATTGCCGCGCACGTCGGCGTGCCCTCGTCCCGTGTGGTCACTGCGACCGGATGTTCCGGCGCGAACTTCCTGACGATCGCCGCCCTCGTCGGCGCGGGTGACGACGTCCTGGTCGAGCAGCCGGGGTACGACCCCCTCGTGGGTGCGTGTACGTTGATGGGGGCACGAGTCCATCGATTCGGCCGTCCCTTCAATCGACGATTTGGCATCGACCTCGATGAGGTGCGGTCAAAACTCACGCTCCGCACCCGTCTGATCATCGTCACGACCCCGCACAATCCGTCGGGGGTGTGCCTCGATCACGCCACACTCACGGGCCTGGTCGCACTCGCAGAATCGGCCGGCGCGCACCTGCTGGTGGATGAGGTGTATCTGGACGCGGTCAACCTGGCGGCGCCCCCCTCCGGCCAGGTGGCGTCCGCGACACAACTGGATGGGCCGATCGTGGTGACCAACAGCCTGACCAAGTCCTACGGACTCAACGGGCTGCGATGCGGCTGGGCGGTCGCACCACCCGCGCTCGTCAATCGGTTGTGGCGCGTGCGCGATCTGGTCGAGGCGGTCGGCAGCGCCGTGTCCGATCGCATGAGCGCGTTCGCGTTTACGCAGATGCCGCGCCTGCGTGAGCGCACGCAGGCGATCGTCTCTGCGAATCTCGAACTGGCGCGAGGGTTTGCGTCGGCGCAGATGGCGCTGGCGTTGGCGACCCCCCCGTCGGCGACGGTGTTGTTTCCACAATTGCGCGGGGTGCAGGATACGGACGCGTTCGTCACCCGCCTGGCGGTCGAGTACGGCGTGGCCGTCGCACCGGGGAAATATTTTGATGCCCCCGACCACTTCCGCATCAGTCTGGCCGGTGCCACCTCGCCCCTGGCGACGGGCCTGTCGCGCATCAGCGACGCCCTGCGGACCGCGGACTCCGGACCGTCCTGATGTCGCGTCCCGACAACACTTCGGTCTATCTCGACCCGGCTGAGGCCGCAGTCGCCCAGCGTGTACGGCGACATACATTTCACACCGAAGAAGTCCCGCGCCTGCGCGTCATCGGCTTTGCACTCAACGCGCTTGGCGTGGTCGTGCACAACTGGCTGATCTTCGGGCTCGTCGATTGGACGGCGGCGGCCCAGCACACGGCGGTCCTGATTGGCTACGCCCTGTTTGCGTGGATCGTGCTGGCGACGTTCTGGGATCGCGTGCGCGTCGTGAATCTCGGAGACGTCTTTTTTGGGCTCGATCTCCTGCCGATGGCCTACGTCGTGTACGTGACAGGTGCCAACGAGAGCCTGCTGTGGTTCGTGTTCGCCGCACGGGCCGCCGACCAGGTCGCGATCTCGTTCCGCAACTCTGTCGTGTTCTCCCACTTGGCCACGATGGCGTATGCCGGCCTCGTGCTGTGGGTGTCGTTTGGTGAAGGGCGGCCGGTGGACTGGTCAACGGAAGCGGCCAAGATCGTCTTCCTGTACATCCTGTGCCTGTACATCACCCTCTCGGCCCGTTCGGTGGCCGCGCGCCGGCGCAAATTTGATTCGGCGCGACGGATGGCCGAGCAGGCCGTGCGTGATGCGGAGGACCGGCGACGCGATCTCGAACATGCGATGACGCGGCTGGAAGCGGCCAACCGGACCAAGACGGAATTTCTGGCCAACGTCAGTCACGAAGTCCGCACGCCCCTCAACAGCGTCATCGGCAACGCCGACCTTCTGCTGGACACGCCCCTCTCGCGCGATCAGCGTGACATGCTCGGCGTCATGCGCGATTCGGCGGAATCGCTGACGCGGATCGTGGACGACATCCTCGATCTCTCGAAGATGGAAGCGCAACGCCTCCCCCTGGAGTCGATTCCCCTGCGCGTCCGCGAGGTGGCCGGCACGACCATCCGGATGTTTGCCGCACGTGCCCACCAGAAGGGCCTCACCCTGGTCTGTCACGTCCAGCGTGATGTACCCGAGGTCGTGCAGGGCGATCCCCATCGCCTGCGCCAGGTTCTGACCAACATCGTCAACAACGCGATCAAGTTCACCGAACGCGGCGAGGTCACGCTGCACGTCGAGGTGGACGACATCCACGAGGGGCGCGTCGCGCTCCGGTTCTCGGTGCACGACACCGGCGTCGGCATTCCCAGGAGCCGGCAACACGCGATTTTTGAAGCCTTCACCCAGGCCGATGGATCCGACACACGCCGGTACGGCGGCACAGGCCTGGGGCTCACCATCGCGGCACAACTGGTCGCGCTGATGCAGGGCCGTCTGTGGGTGGACAGCGAAGAGGGCCAGGGCAGCACGTTCAGGTTTGTCGCCTGGTTCGGCGCGTCTCCCGCACGACAGACGTCGCCACCGTGGGGTGACGCGCCGCTGCATATTCTCGTGGCGCACAGCCATGCCGTCTCGCGCTCGGCCATCATCGAACTGCTCGCCCCGTGGCCAACCATCCGGACCGCGGAGGCCGCCGGAGGCCGAGCGGCGATGGCCGCGATGGAAGTCGCCCAGATCGCGGGTCACCCCTTTGATGTGGTCTTTGCCGACGCGGGACTGGCCGGCCTGGATGGTTTTGAGCTCGCCGCGCGTGCGAAGGCTACACCGGGGCTCGCCAAAGATGTCGTGGTGCTGCTGCCAACCACACACCTGACCACCGGTGCCGAACGGGTTCTTTCAATCGGCACGCGGTACCTGGCCCTGCCGGTGATCTGGTCCTCCCTGTCCGACGCCCTGTCGGCCGTCACCACGGGACCCACAGAGACGCGGGTGTCGAGTGGCGGCCGCCGGCTCTCCCGCCGTGCACTTCGGATCCTTGTCACCGACGACCACGTGGTGAACCAGGCGGTGGTGTCAGCGATCCTCCGCAAGTGGGGACACGCGGTCGCCACCGCGCTCGATGGACAGGAGGCGGTCGACAAGAGCGCGCAGGAGCCGTTCGACCTCATCCTGATGGACCTGCAGATGCCCGAGATGGACGGACTGCAGGCAACACGTCTGATTCGCGCCCGCGAATTGGCGACGGCCACCGCCAGGATGCCCATCATCGCGATGACCGCACGCGCGATGACCGAAGATCGCGAGCACTGCCGGCAGGCCGGGATGGACGGCTTCATCTCGAAGCCGCTCGATCAGCAGGAGCTGTTCGAACACCTGGAAGTGGTCGGCCGCACGGCAGGGGCCCGTGCGTCACGCGACGCGCCTGCGCCCGAGGCGTCCGTCACCCCACTCATCAGCGATCCCGAGATCAGCCGGCACGTCGCCGGGCTGTTTCTCGACACGGCACCCGGACAACTCGACCGGCTTCGCCGGGCGGTGGACGCGCGTGACGGGGCCGATGTGGCGGCCACCGCGCACTCGCTGCGGGGGGCCATGTCCCATTTCACGGATGCCCGACTCGAACATCTCGAACGGCTTGAGGAGGTCGGCCGCCAGAACCGGCTGGACGGAGCCGCGGCGATGCTTTCTCGTGTGGAGACCGACGTCGCCGAGGTCCTCACCCTGTTGCGGAGTCGCCGCGACCTACAATAGGGGCATGCGTGCACTCCTGATTGCCCTGCTCTTTGTCTCCACCTCGACCTTCGCCCAGTCACCGGCCTCGTCGATCCCCGTCAACAAAGCACAACTGCTCACGGACCTGCAGACGCTGTCGGCCGACGACATGGAAGGTCGCCTGGTCGGCACGCCCGGCGGCGCCAAAGCCCGGGCGTTTGTGATCGAACGTTTCAAGGCGTCGGGTATCACGCCCTTTGGTCAGACCTTCGAACATCCATTTGAGTTCACGGCTGGACGAGGCGGCGCAGCCGCGCCGCGCACGGGCATCAACGTGCTCGGCCTCATCAAGGGCACCCGCACACCCGACCGCTACATCGTCATCACCGCGCACTATGACCACATCGGCGTGCGCAACGGCGCGACCTTCAACGGCGCGAACGACAACGCGTCCGGCACGGCCGCGCTCTTTGCGCTCGGCGAATATTTCAAGGCGAACCCGCCCGCACACTCGCTGATCTTTGCGGCACTTGATGCCGAGGAGTCCGGACTGCAGGGAGCGCGCAAGTTCGTCGCTGCGCCGCCAGTGCCGGTGGAACAACTCATCCTCAACATCAACATGGACATGATTGGTCGCGACGCCAACAACCTGCTGTATGTCGTGGGCACACACACGCAGCCGTTCCTCAGGCCGACCATTGAACAGATTGCGGCCGGTGCCAACATCACGCTGCGCATGGGCCATGACAACCCGGAAGAAAAAGGCGTCGAGGACTGGACGCGGTCGTCGGATCACGCCCCCTTCTGCGAGGCGAAGATCCCGTGCCTCTATTTCGGCGTCGAGGACTTCGAGAACCACCACAAAGCCACCGACAAATACCAAACGATGACGCACGACTTCTATTACCGCGTGGTGCAATCGATGGTGTTGGCGGTGAAGACGTTCGACGACACAGGGGTCAGGAGGTAGAAGGCTAAAGGCTAAAGGTCGAAGGCTAAAGGTCAGAGGCGAAAGGCCAAAGGTACGGACGGGATGCCGATCAGCAGCTTGGTGGCGGCGACGTTGGCGGGGCTCGCGGTGGGCCTGGAGCGGCAATGGAGTGGCCACGCGTCGGGCGTCAACGCGCGGTTTGGCGGACTGCGCACGTTCACGATGATCGGACTGGTCTCCGGTATTGCGGGGTGGTGGACGACGGCGGGGTTGATGGGACCGGCGACGGTCCTGCTGGCCGGGGTGGTGGCCATCATCATCGTGGCCTACTTCGCCGCAAGCCGAACGGACATTGATGCCACCACCGAGGTGGCCGCGCTCGTGGTGGTAGTGGCCGGTGTGCTGGCCGGCGCGGGGCACGTGAGTCTCGCGTCGGGGATCACGGCGCTGACCGTCCTGCTCCTGGTCGAAAAATCACGACTGCACAATCTTGTCGGCCGACTTGGCGACGTGGAGTTGCTCGCCGCAGCCCGCTTCGCGGTCATGGCGGCCGTCGTCCTTCCCCTGCTGCCCTCCGAGCCGCTGGGACCATTCGGACCGTTCGGCGAGATTCGCATCCAGCAGCTGTGGGCGCTGGTCCTGTTTTTTTCCGGGCTGAGTTTTGCCGGCTTCCTCGCGCGACGCGCCTTCGGACCACACCGTGGCTACGCGATCGCGGGTGCCCTTGGGGGGCTGGTGTCGTCCACGTCGGTGACCCTGACGTTCTCCCGCTTGAGTCGTTCCGAACCGGCGAGCGGACGGATGCTCGCCTCAGGCGTGCTCGGCGCCAACGTCATGTTGTTCCCGCGCGTACTGCTCGCCAGCGCCGTCCTGGCGCCGGCCCTGGCGTGGGCCTTGTGGCCCGCGTTCCTCGCGCCCGTGGCAATCGGACTGGTGCTGCTGGCCCGAGGCGTCACCACCCATGCCGAGGGCGCCGATGCACCGGCGGATCAGAACCCGCTGCACGTCGTCGCCGCCCTGCAGATGGCAGTGCTATTTCAGGTCGTGTTATCGCTGGTGTCGTGGGCGGAGGATTGGTTCGGCGAGGCCGGCCTGTACGCGTCGGCTGGAATCCTCGGGCTGACTGATGTCGACGCGCTGACGATCTCGATGGCGCAGCGCGCCACGTCGGGGACTCCGATTGAGGTGGCGGCCGCCGCGCTCACGCTGGGCATTCTTGCGAACACCATCGTCAAGACGGCCATCGCGTTGGTCGTGGGGCGGGGCCCGTTCCGACTGTTGGCCACGTTTGGGCTGGCCGCCATGGCGGCCAGCCTCGGTGCGTGGTTGCTTATGTTTTAGGGGTGTCCTTGCTGGTTTCCTTGAACAGTTTTGATGCCATGGCGATCATCCCCGCGACATCCGACACACTGGCTGGCACAATCATCGTCGTGCTCTTCTGCGCCAACTGGCCAAACTGCGTCACGTACTGCTCGGCTACACGCAGCTGCGTGGCCTCGACGCCACCGGGCTGACGAATGGCTTCGGCCACCTGGCGGATGCCTTCGGCGGTCGCCGACGCGACCGCGAGAATGGCGGACGCTTCACCCTCGGCTTCGTTGATCTGCTGCTGCTTGCGCGCTTCAGACGCCTTGATGACCTGCTGCTTCTCGCCTTCGGCTTCATTGATGGCCGCGTCGCGCTGCCCTTCCGAGTTCAGAATCACCGCGCGCTTTTCGCGCTCGGCGCGCATCTGTTTTTCCATCGCGGCCAACACGTCGTGCGGCGGCGTGATGTTCTTGATCTCGTAGCGGAGCACCTTGACGCCCCAGGCCTCACTGGCCTTGTCGAGCTCCTGCACGATCGACTGATTGATGTTCATGCGCTCTTCGAACGAGCGGTCGAGATCAATCTTGCCAACCTCACTTCGCAGCGTCGTCTGCGCCAGCTGCGTGATAGCAAAACCGAAATCCGAGATGCCGTAGGACGCCCGCTCGGGGTTGAGCACCTTCAGATACAGGATGCCGTCGACGCCCACCTGCACGTTGTCGCGCGTGATGCAGACCTGTGCCGGAATATCGAGCGCAATCTCCTTGAGCGAGTGCCGGTACCGGATCACGTCCATGAAGGGAACCAGCAGATGGAAGCCGGCCGACAACACACCCGAGAACCGGCCAAGGCGTTCCACGACGAAGGCACTCTGTTGCGGAACCACCACCGCCGTCTTGGCGACGATGATGATGACGAGCAGGGCGAGGACAGCGAGGACGATGGCGCCTTCGTTCACGAGCGGACTCCTTCTGGTTCAATTTCAAGTGTGAGGCCGTCCACACGGACGACACGAATGCGGGTGCCGCGCGAGACGGCTATGGCGGTGGTGTTGCGCCCGGTCCAGGCGGCGCCGCGGACTTCCACGCGACCGACGGTGCCGGGGACCAGTTCCTCACTCGCCACGCCGATCTCGCCCACAAGATTGTCGATCTCCGGGCGTTGCGGATCGTGCTGCACCCACGTGAGGAGTCGCGCACGGAACAACGCGAGTGTCGCCACCGACAGGACGGAGAACATCAGCAACTGCACCCAGAGGGGCCCCGCGAGCCCAAAACCGGCAAGCACACCCACCGTCAGGGCGGCGATACCGAAAAAAATCACATAAAACCCGCCAGCCGTGGCCAGTTCCGCGAGTACAAGCAGCAGGCCCAAGACCAGCCAATGCCACCACAGGATTTCCATAGGGTTCACTCCATCGTAATCATATACGGACAAAAGCGGACACTCGGTCCACGCTTCGCGGGGTGCGGGGTTCAGGGTTCTGGGTTCGGGGACGGTATGCCGGGGGTGGGGGTCGAACCCACACGACCCTTGCGGGTCTCGGGATTTTAAGTCCCGTGCGTCTGCCAGTTTCGCCACCCCGGCGCAGGGGTCCGACAAGTGTACCGCGGGCCCCCGGCACCGCGCCGCCCCAGAACCCTGAACCTTGGACCCAGAACCTCGTCTGTAGACGTGATGCTTTCCGACCTTCGCTACGCCCTCCGCGGCATCCTCAGACGCCCCGGCCACACATTCCTCGTGGTCTTCACATTGGCCCTGGGACTTGGCATCAATACAGTCGCCTTCTCCAGCGTGAACGCGCTGGTGTTCCGGCCGTTCACCATCCCGCACGCGGCGTCGTTCGGATGGATCTTCGTGAGTGAGGGTGCCAATCCCTACGCCAATGCGAGTCGCCAGACCTACGAGACGATTCGCGCCTCCACCAGCACCCTTGAAACCGTCGTCGCCGAGGGACGGCTGGCTCTGTCCTCGCAGACCGAGGCGGGCCCCGAACACATTTGGGCACTGGCCGTGTCCCCCAACTACTTCTCGGTCGTGCAGGCGCCGATGCGCACGGGGCGGGTGTTGTCAGAAACCGATGTGACGGCCGACGCCGTGCCGGTCGTCATCAGCGAGCGCTACTGGAAGACCCGCTGGCATGCGGCCGACGATCTCGCCACCATTCGCCCCGTGCTCAATGGACAAATCGCCCGGGTGCTCGGCGTGGTGCGTGATGACCACCAGGGCCCCGGCGGCCTGTTTGAACCCCACGTGTGGTTTGCCTTTGATGCGCTGCCCACCTTGCAGCTCACGCCCGGCGGCCAGCTCGATGCGACCTGGCTCACGATGATGGCGCGGCCCAAAGCCGGCATGTCCGCCGCACAGGTCGCGTCGGAAATCAGCACGCTCACCCGCGCCATCGCCCCGCCGGCCGTGCGTGACCGCGTGCGCGCGCAGTACGTCCCGGTGGCGGAGGGACATCCCGAGGCCCGACAACTCGGCGCCGCGGCGGCTGTCGCGATGGCCGCGGTCGGACTGGTGCTCCTCATTGCCTGCTTCAACGTGGCGGGGCTGATCCTCGCGCGTTCCGTCGAGCGACAACAGGAACTGGGTCTGCGTGCCGCGCTCGGCGCCGGTCGCGGTCGGCTCACGCGCCTGCTCTTCGCCGAGGGCCTCATCGTGGCGACGCTCGCGGGCGCCGCGGCCCTGTTGATCGCCAGTTGGAGCGAGGCGCTGCTGGGTGGCCTGAGTCTTCCCGCGCCCATCCCGCAGCGCCTGCACTTCACCACTGACTGGCGGATGGTCGCCTTCACCCTCGTGCTGGTCATGGTCGCGGCCATCGTTCCCACACTGACTCCCCTCTGGCGCATCGTCCGCGTGGATCCCATTCGATGGCTCAAGGCCGGCAGCACCGGCGCGGTGGGTGGCCTGGCCCCCGCGAGAGCCCGACGGGCCTTCGTGGTGCTGCAGGTCGTCGGCTCGACGGCGTTCCTGACACTCGCGATGATGTTTGTCGCCAGTTTTGTGGCTGCCCTTCGCACCGACACGGGGTTCAACACCACCCAGACCGCGGCGATGCAGGTCCCGGCGGCGCACGTACCGCTCCTGCTGGAGCGCCTCGCCTCGCGACCGGAGATCGCGGCCGGCGCCGCCGCTGAGCGCATCTCCTTTCACGCTGTCTCTTATACACATCTGACGCTG
>ENA-ORBV01006132-ORBV01006132.1-microbial-mat-metagenome-genome-assembly--contig:-NODE-6132-length-21448-cov-5.763979_pt1 | contig 21448 bp, 20 predicted proteins | sample MGYA00237777_ERZ505514 | MGnify/ENA primary metagenome ERZ505514 (study PRJEB26160, sample SAMN06269048) | microbial mat metagenome | isolation source: Oligotrophic lake microbial mat | place... | reverse complement strand
TTTCAAGCAGAAGACGGCATACGAGATTCGCCTTAGTCTCGTGGGCTCGGAGATGTGTATAAGAGACAGCTCCTCGTGCGCGCGGCGCACCGCCGTCACATCGCGGTAGGTCCACACGTGCCCGTAGAACTGTCCCTCGTGCTCGATTGCGAGGTAGTCCCGCTCGAGGATGCGCCCGTCCTTGAGCGGGAGCGCCTCGCGGTCGATCGGAGTTCGCGTGCGGACCGCGTGGAGCGAGCGCTGGATGAAAGCCTCCGGATCACAGAAAAGCGTCATCACCGATTCGGCGGCGGCGGCGCAGTCGGTGCCGACCAACGACTCCGGCGGCACGGGGATAGCGAAGAGGTCGCAGAAGGCCTGGTTGACCAACGCGACCCGCCGATGCTCGTCCTCCACCAACTGGCCGGACTTCAAATGCCGGAACATCGTGATGAACCGCATGGCGTCCGCCCCGTTCGCGGCTTCCGACATGCCGTTCACGGCGGCACTCGGCGCGGGGGTCGGTCGCGCGTCTGACGGGGGCATTCGTGAATATACTGTTGTCCCTCGCGGCGACGCCGGCGGGAGTCATATTGTAACGCCGGTCGCCGCATAGATTCCGTGCAGTATGAACGCGCCTCTGATTCCGCTCCCGCTCGACGCCGCCGGTCGCCGTCGCCTGAAGATTGCCTTCGTCGGGACCCACGGCGTGGGCAAGACGACGCTCTGCTTTGACCTCGCGGCGCATCTCAAGCGACTTGACCTCGACGTGGACCTCGTGAAGGAGGTCGCCCGGCGCTGCCCCCTCCCCATCAACGAGCAGACGACCCTCGACGCGCAGCAGTGGATCCTGCACACGCAGATCGCGGAGGAGATCGCGACCATGGCGGTGAATGAGGTCGTGGTGTGTGACCGGTCGGTGCTCGACAACTATGCGTACTTGGTCGCGCGGGTCGGGCGCCGTCCGGAACTCGATGCCGTGGTCACGGATTGGCTTCGCGGGTACAACGCACTGTTCAAGGTCCCGGTGATCGCCGCCCCGACCTTCGATGGCAAACGCGCGGTGAGCCGCGCCTTCCAGTTGGAGATCGATGCGACCATCGACGAACTCGTGCGCGCGTTCAATGTCCCCATCCTGGTGCTGGAACCGGCAGACCGCGATGGGTGGGTCCCCGCCGTGCTGACCGCGCTGCATCTTCCGCTGCATCCACCGCAGATCGAGCTCTTTTCATGAGACTGTCGTTGAGATCCCTGCTTGCCCTGGGTGCCCTTGGTGCCCCGTTCACAGCCGCCTGCTTCGCCGATACCAGCAATCCGATTGTAACGCAGCTCGACCCACGCATTCGCTGGGTGAGCGAGTTGGGGACGCCCGTCTACTATGGGTCGCCCGCCCTGAGCGCGGATGGTCTCACGGTCTACCTCGGCACCTCGTCGTCGACGCTGGGCGCGGTGCCGCAGCAACACAAGTTCGTTGCGCTCGAGGTGGCCACCGGGGCCCTCAGATGGAGTTACGCGCTCGGCTTGGCAGAGGTCCGTTCGTCTCCCGCCGTCGCGCCCGATGGATCCGTCACCTTTGTGGTCGAGGAGCGGAATGCGTCGGGAGGTTTCGTCACCAGCGCGGCCGTGCGCGTGTCGTCCGCCGGGGGGCTGGTCTGGCGTCGTGCACTGGGGATCGCAGGGGGCGGGGTCGATGTCGGCTACTCGGCGCCCGCCATCGGCAGCGATGGTTCGGTCTATGTCGCGAGTGATTCCCTTTATGCGCTCAATCCCAACGGCACGATTCGGTGGACGCGCTTCTCCACCGGTGAGGATCTGCGCGCATCACCTGTGGTCGGTGGAGATGGCACGATCTACTTTGTGTCGCGCACTCTACCGCTCACCGCCATGCATCCTGATTCGGGGCGCGTTCTCTGGGAGCGAGCGCTCGGCACGCAGACGCATGTCTTTGCCTCCCCGGCCATCGGGACCGATGGGACGCTCTACGTGGCGACAGATGATTGCGTGCTCTACGCGGTGAGCGCCACGGGCGAGGACCGTTGGAGTTACGATGCTGGGACCTCGGGCTCTACGTGCGCGATGCGGTCGTCGCCGGCCGTCGGCGCCGATGGCACGATCTACCTTGGCACGGTCGACCGGAGTCCGCGCCCCATCCTCTTCGCCATTCGGGCGAACGGGACGTTGCGGTGGACCTACAACCCGAGCGGGCTCCCGATCGACGTGGGTCCGTCAAGCTTCGACATCTACTCCTCGCCCGCGATCGGGAGTGACGGGGCGGTCTACTTCGGGCACGAGTTCGGTCGCGTCTACGCCATCGATGGCCAGTCGGGCGCCGAGCGTTGGGTGGTGAAAGCGAAGACTGGCGTAGGGTTCATCTGGAGTTCGCCGGTGCTCACGCTCGGCGGCGTGCTGATCCTCAGTGATATCGAGGGGCGTGTCCACGCCATCACCACCGAGAGCGCCGGCCTGCAGGGCACGGCGGGGTGGCCGCGGCATCGTGGTGGGAATCGCGGTGCGGGGCGGCGGTGACCTCGGTGCCGGTCCCCGCTGAATGGCTATCCTGACATCAGTCGTGGCGCAGGGTGATGCGCGAGGGCTGCTTGTACTGCGCGAGTCGCGGCTCGCACCACGCTTTGACGTCGGCCTCGCTCACCGTCGCGCTCGCGGTGATGTCGAGGCCAATATCGTTCTCGCGTGCGGGTTCGGGGATCGCGAAGGCGCGGACCGCGCGGACGCCGGGCATCGCGCGCAGCACTCGTTCAAGCTCCGCGGGGTAGATGTTGAACGCATTGCGCGTGAACATCGGCTTGTAGAGGCCTACGAACTCCACGCGTCCATCCGCGCGCACGCGGCCGCGATCGCCGGTGTGCAGCCATCCGTCGACGGTGCGCAGTCCCGCTGAGTTCGCGCGGGCCTCGCGCGAAACGGGACGCAGCGATCCCGGTGCCGCGACCTCGCTCGCACCGATGTAGCCGCGGAACACGGTCTCGCCGGCCACGCAGATCTCTCCCTCCTCTTCCGGCGTGCACTCGGTGTTGGTCTCGGGATCACGAATCGACACGCGCACGTCGGGGAATGGTAGCCCGAGCGTGCCAAGGACATTGGGCGCACTCACGCGGTTGAATAGCGCCACCGGACCTGCTTCAGTGAGACCGTAGCCCTGTCGGAGCGGCACCCCGGTGATCGCTTCCCATTGCTCCTGCAGCTCGACCGAGAGTGGTGCCCCCCCACAGATGCAGAGCCGGAGTTTCGAGCCGGGCAGTGCACCGCCGCGCGCGCCGCCCCGTCGCGCAATCGCCTGGAGCATCGCGGCGAAGACCGCGGGCACCCCGACAATCTCCGTGATGCCCTCGCGATCAATCAGATCGACCGCAGCAATCGGATTGAACCGCGCCATGGTGGTCACGCGCGCGCCGGCGAGCAGTGGGGCAATCAACGAGACGGTGAGCCCGAAGAGATGCGAGAAGGGGAGCACGGCGAGCACATGATCCGCGCTCGTATTCGCGGCGGCCTCGACGGTCTGTCGGGCATTGGCGAGCAGGTTCCGGTGGGTGAGCACGGCCCCCAGGGGAGTGCCGGCCATCGCGCTCGTGTAGACGATGGCGCACTCCTCGTCGCGCCCGGGCGCATCGGCATCGCCCTCCAAGTCGAGTCCGAAGTGGTTCCCGAGATCGATCCGTTGCGCATCGCCCCCTGGACTCGTGAAGATCGCCGAGGTCGGGGCATCGTCGAGGAGCACCCGCGGGAGGTGCGACGGGAGACGCCCCTGCATCGCCGCAGTCGTGAAGACCGCCCCCACCTGTGCATCTGCCAGTTGGTAGTCGATCTCCGCCGGCGCCGCGAGCGGGTTCACCAACACCACGCCGCGCCCGTCCCCTGCCGCCAAGGCCGTGAGGAACTGCGGGGACGACGGGAGGAGGATGGCCGCCCGCTTCCCAGCGAGGGCCCGCACGAGGGGGGCTGAGCGCTGGAGGAGTGTGAAGCCTGCAGCGACCAACCGGGCGGCCTCGAGGCCGTCAATCGTGCCGCCGCCAGCGGCGGCGCGGAGCGGGAGGAGGTCCATCGTCTGGGATGAAGGCGGAAGGATGAAGGCCAACTGCACCGCCGCTAAAGCTATCCTCAGCAGGGGCAGCTGGGGCCAGTACGACGCGACGATCAAGCCTTCAACCTCCTCCCTACATCGCACTAGTTTTAGGCATGACCGACCCCCGCCTCATGATCAGTGTCTCCGGCATCCGTGGCCGCGTTGGCTTCGGACTGACGCCGGAGGTTGTGGCGCGTTACGCCGCGGCGTTCGGCGCTTGGGCCGTTGCGCGCGCCACGGCGCGTGGCGGCAGGACGGCCGTCGTCCTTGGCCGCGATTCCCGCGTCACCGGGCCACTCTTTCACTCTGTCACGCGCGCCGCGCTCGAGTCGGTGGGCGCGGATGTCATCGACATCGGCCTCACCACCACGCCGACGCTGCAGATGGCGGTCGAGCATCATCATGCGGCGGGGGGGCTTTGCATCACGGCGAGCCACAACCCGATCGAGTGGAATGCGCTCAAGTTCATTGGTCCCGATGGGCTGTTTCTCAGTGCGGCACTGGGCAAAGAGATGCGCGCCCTCGTGGACGATGGGATCCCGTACGCGACGTATGACGCGCTCGGTACCGTGCACTTTGACAGCGACGCGATTTCGCGGCACTTGGACGCGGTGCTGGCGTTGCCCTTTCTCGATATTGCCGGCATTCGCGCGCGGAAGTTCGTCGTCGCCTACGATGCTTGTCGCGGCGCTGGCGGCGCGGTCATCCCGCGGCTGCTCGAACTCCTCGGCTGCGAGGTGCACGCCATTGAGCTCGAGCCGGATGGTCGGTTTCCTCGGCCTCCCGAGCCGATCGCCGAGAACCTCACGGCGCTCGAGGCGTTGGTGAAGCGCACCGGAGCGCAGATCGGCTTCGCGACCGATCCCGACGTGGACCGTCTCGCGCTTGTGTCCGATGAAGGCAGGGCGATCGGCGAGGATTACACATTGGCACTGGCGACACGTGTCGTGTTGCGACACCGCACGGGGGCCGTGGTCACGAATCTCTCGACGAGCCGGATTGTGGACGACATGGCCGCGGAACGTGGCGCGTCGGTACTCAGAGCTCCCGTGGGCGAGGTCAACGTGGCGCTCGCCATGCGGGACGCCGGAGCGGTGATTGGGGGCGAGGGGAATGGTGGGGTGATTCTCCCCGAACTCCATCTGGGGCGCGATGCGCCGCTGGGCGTGGCACTGCTCTTGCAACTCCTGCACGAGGATGGCGAGCCGCTCTCGAAGATCGTCGCAAAGTTCCCACGCTACGCGATCCTCAAGGACAAGCTCGATCGTCCTGACCAGCCGTTGGATGCCGTGTACGCGGCGCTGACAGCCGCCTTCCCCGATGCCGAGGCCGATACGCAGGACGGCTTGCGGCTGGCGTGGGCGGACCGTTGGGTGCATATCAGACCGTCCGGCACCGAGCCGATCGTACGCGTGATTGCCGAAGCACCGACCGCGGCGGGCGCGCAAGCGCTCGTCGATCGCGGACGCGAATTGTTGGCCAAGCTGACGTAGATCTGTGGACCGATGGGCCTCGGCCCACGTTCATCTTCCATCCTTCATCCTCCAGCTGCCCTTATGTGCGGAATCGTCGGTTACATCGGACCTCGTGAAGCCACGCCGTACCTGATCTCGGGCCTCAAGCGGCTTGAGTATCGTGGATACGACTCGGCCGGCATCGCGGTGTTCGACGGTGAAAAGGTCAACATCCGGCGTGCCGTCGGAAAGATCACGAATCTCGAAGCCTTGGTCGGGAAGGATCCGATCTACGGGTCCGTCGGCATCGCGCACACGCGCTGGGCGACGCACGGTCCGCCGACGGAGCGCAATGCGCATCCGCATCGCTCGACCGACGACAGCATCGCCGTCGTCCACAACGGCATCATCGAGAACGCGAATGTGCTGCGCAAGCAACTGACCGCGCTCGGGCACGAGTTCCGCTCGGATACCGACACCGAGACGATTGCCCATCTCGTGCAGGAGTCGTACGACGGTTCGCTTGAGGACGCGGTGATCACGGCACTGCGCAAGGTCGAAGGCACCTTCGGCATCGCGGTCGTGAGCAGCCGTGACCCGCGCAAGATCGTCGCGGCGCGCAAGGGCAGCCCGCTGCTGATCGGCGTGGGTGAGGGAGAGTACTTCCTCGCCTCCGATGCCTCGGCGATCCTCGCGCACACGCGTCAGGTGGTCTACCTGAACGACGGCGACCTCGCCGTGCTGACGGACGAGGGCTATCGCGTGATGGACATCAACTCCGTGCCGCTCCGTCGCTCGGTGGAGCGGATCGAGTGGGATCTCGCGGCGATCGAGCGCGGCGGCTTCGATCATTTCATGCTCAAGGAGATCTTCGAGCAACCGACCACGGTCGAGAACACGATGCGCGGTCGCCTCGTGCTTGAGGACGGCACGTCCAAGCTCGGCGGCATCAACATGAGCCACGACGAGCTCATGCACATCGATCAGATCATCATCACGGCCTGCGGCACGAGCTGGCACTCGGCGTTGATCGGCGAGATGCTGATCGAGGACTTCGCCCGCATCCCCGTCGAAGTCGAGTACGCGTCGGAGTTCCGCTATCGGAATCCGATCGTCACGGAGCGGACGCTCTGCATCGTGATCTCGCAGTCGGGTGAGACGGCCGATACGCTCGCGGCGATGCGTGAAGCGAAGCGCCGCGGCGCCAAGACGCTCGGCTTCGTGAACGTGGTCGGCTCAACGATCGCGCGCGAGGACGACGGCGGACTCTACCTGCACGCGGGTCCTGAGATCGGCGTCGCCTCGACGAAGGCGTTCACCAGCCAGGTGGTCGCGCTCGCGCTCTTTGCACTCAAGCTCGGCCGCAAGCGCACGGTGTCGGTGATGCGCGGGCGACAGGTCGCGCAAGCGATGATGGACCTCCCGAAGCAGATCCAGAGCATCCTCGACCGGGCGCCGGAGATCGAGGCCATTGCCGAGAAGTTCAAGGATGTGCAGAACTTCCTGTACCTTGGCCGCGGCTACAACTTCCCAGCCGCGCTCGAAGGGGCACTCAAGCTCAAGGAGATCAGCTACATCCACGCCGAAGGGTATCCGGCGGCGGAGATGAAGCATGGGCCGATTGCGCTGATCGACGAGAACATGCCGGTGGTGTTCATCGCGCCGCATGACGCCGTGTTCGACAAGATCGTGTCGAACATTCAGGAGGTGAAGGCGCGGCATGGAAAGACCATTGTGATCACGAGCCGCGATGAGCCGGCGCTCGAAGGCTTGATCGACTACGAGATCCGCGTGCCGGAGACCCTCGACATGCTGACGCCGGTGTTGGCGTCGATCCCGCTCCAGTTGCTCGCGTATTACATCGCCGTGAAACGCGGGGCGAATGTGGATCAGCCGAGAAATCTTGCGAAGTCGGTGACGGTGGAGTGACCGCTGCACCGGCGAACGGCGTTCCCACAGAGGCATAGAGGGCACCGAGCACGACAACGGCAGATCGAAGGGGGTGCGGCGGAGATATCTCTCCACCGCACCCCCTTCGTCCTGCTCCTCCCTGTGCCCTCTGTGCCTCTGTGGGAGATCGCCGTTCCGCGGGGTGTCTCACGTCCATGGCCCGACTAACTTTCGACCAGACCAACGCCCGGAGACTTCCCAAGATGTTCCGCCACTCGCTCTCGTTCGTGCTCGCTGGACTCATCGCGCTCCCACTGGGGACGCCAATAGGGGCGCAGCAGCGCCCTTCCACGCCCGCGCGAACGGCGGTCCGCCCTGCCACCCTCACGACGGCGCACCGGTGGGACCGCGCGTTCTATGCGTGGGACGCGGGCGCCTATGATTCGGCACTGGTGGATCTCCGGGCCATACTGAGCGCCCCCGACGCCGATGCCTACCACGATCGCGTCGCCGAGTTGACGGGCGAGATCTGGAGCACCGTTGAGATCGCCAAGGATGCGCGAGCCCCGCAGTGGAGCGCCGACGGTCGTCACGTGGCCTATGAGACGGGCGCGGGAGCGGGGCGTAAGATTCATGTGCTCCGTCTTGAGGCGGGGAATCCCAAAGTCGTTGAGACCGAGGGGCTCGCCCCGACTTTCGCTCCCGACGGTCGCAGCATTGCCTTTCTGCGCACCGGCCCTGGTGGGCGGCCGGCTATTCGATGGATGCCGCTCAACGGCGGTGCCGCGGTGGACATTCCACTCGACGCCGCGGCGGCCACAGGCTTGACGCTCTATGGGCGGAGCCCTTTGCGTGCGGCCGTGATGACCGGAAGCATGGCCGACACCACCGCGCGTCTCATGCTGCGGGATCTCTCCGGCGGCGACGGCACGTGGCATCAGGTCGCCATCACCGGGCGGCAGCCGGTCGAACTGCTCCGTTCGCCCGATGGCACTCGTCTGCTGGTCGCCCTCGGTGAGCGGGGGGCCTTCGCCCGCACCATCCCGGGGTTCACCGCGGCGTCGCGCACGGATAGCTTCGCGGAGGTCCAGGGTAATGCGATCGGTAGCGCGACGGGCGGCATTCAGGCCACGTGGTCGCGCGACGGCAGCGCCTACGCATGGGTGGAGCATGGTGGAGAGGCCGCGCGCATCCGGGTGCGGCGTGGGACAGCGGAGCCCACCAATGCGGTGACGCTCACCGGGGCCTGGATGGCACCGGTGCTCTCGCCATCGGGCACCACGGTCGCCTACGCGAAGATGCTCCGCGAGGATTGGGAACTCTTCACGGTCCCCGCCGACGGCAGCGCCCCTCCAACACGCATCACCCGCGAGATCCAGCATGATCTCTTCCCGCAGTTCCTCTCGGATGATCGCCTGCTTGCGGTGATAGGTGAGGCACGGCATCGGCGGTCGCATCTCTACGACCTCCAGCGTGGCACCCGCACGCGGATGTTCCACAACAATACCGTGCGCACTGTTGCTCCCGAGTATGAATGGGCCCCGAGCCCTGACGGCGCACGCGTGGCGATCGTCTCCGAGCGCGATGGCGACACGGTGACGCCGCATCGGCATCTGTACCTGACCGATCTCACCACGAAGGTGACGCGTGCTCAGTTGATCGCGCGCGTCGACGCGAGTCTCGCCGCCGAACGGGCGCTCCGAGAGAATGGACGTCGCATCTTCGCACCCATCGCCGCACAGGTGCGCGCGGCGGTGGCCGAGGTAAGTGTGGGTCGCATCTACGGCTATCAGAAGGCGCTGTTCAGTTTCGATTCCAAGCACATCTCGCAGCCCGGGAATTGGGCGGCGGTCAACTGGCTGCAGGCACAGTACAGCGCCTTTGGGCTGACAACGCACCTCCAGCGCTTCAACACGCTGCAGGGGACAGAGATCCCCGTCGCGAATGTCGTGGCGACTATTCCGGGGACGGTGAATCCAGAGCTGATCTACGTGGTCGGTGCGCACTTCGACTCGCGCGCCGAGGGGCCGGGCGCGGACGACAACACTTCGGGAACGGCCATGATCCTCGAGGCGGCGCGCGTGTTGGCGACGCGCCCCATGCCCGCGACCGTGATGTTCGTCGCCTTTACGGGTGAAGAGGCCGGACTCCGCGGCGCCAGGGAGTTCGGTCGCCGCATGAAGGATTCCATTCGGGTCGTTGGGGCGCTCAACAACGACATGATGGGGTGGTCCAACGATCATCGGCTCGACAATACCATCCGCTATTCGAATCCCGGGCTCCGCGACCTGCAGCATGCCGCGGCGATCGGGTTCTCATCGCTGATCACCTACGATGCCTTCTACTACAAGAGCACCGATGCGCAGGCGCTCTACGACGCCTGGGGCGATATCGTCGGTGGCATCGGGTCGTATCCGATTCTCGGCAACCCGCACTACCATCAGGTGCACGACGTGTTGGAGACGATCAATCATCGCCAGCTCGCCGAGACCTCCAAGGCCACGATCGCGACCATCATGCTGATGGCCTCGAGCCCGTCGCGCCTGACCGCAGTCAAGGCGCAGGGGAAGGTCGTGACATGGAACGCCGGCGTGGAGAAGGGGATCGTGCGCTACCTCGTGCGGTATGGGCCGGCGGAGGATCCGATGCGCAACGTGGTGACCGTGACCAGTCCGCGGGCAACGATCCAGAGCCTGCAGGCGGGGTGGCACGTGGCGGTCAAGGCCGTGAATGCCGCCGGGCTCGAGGGGTGGGACTGGGCGCGCGCGGTGGTGCAGTAGGCGTGAAGGTCATTCTACAGCGCGTCTCGCGCGCGGCGGTCCGCGTCGAGGGACGTACGATCGGTGCGATCGAGAAGGGGTACTGCCTGCTCGTGGGTTTCACGCACAGCGACACCGTAGCGCAGTGCGTCTGGATGGCCGACAAAGTTGCGGGGCTCCGGCTCTTTCCCGATGCCGACGACAAGATGAACCTGGGCATCGAGGAAGTCGGCGGAGCCGTCCTCGTCGTGAGTCAGTTCACGCTGTACGGCGACGCAGTGAAGGGGCGACGCCCGAGTTTCGTCGATGCGGCGCGTCCTGAGGTCGCGATTCCATTGTACGAACAGTTCATTGCGTCGCTGCGCGCGCGTGGCCTTACGGTGGCGACCGGCGAGTTCGGTGCGATGATGGAAGTCGAGTTGGTCAACGATGGCCCTGTCACTATTTCCCTCGAAAAATGATCGCCGACGTCCCGCATGTCATTCTCGCTTCGCAATCCCCGCGCCGTCGCGAACTCCTCGGCTTGATCGGGATTCCGCATACGGTGATGCCCGCGGACATCGATGAGACCGTGCTGCCGCACGAAGAGCCCGTGCCACACTGTGAGCGTCTGGCCCGCGAGAAAGCGCACACCTTGGCGGTGCAGCATCCTGACGCCGTGGTGATTGCCGCCGATACCATCGTCGTGCTCGATGGCGCGATCCTCGGCAAGCCATTGGACGCGGCAGACGCACGTCGCATGGTGCAGTTGCTCAGTGGACGCTCGCATACCGTACACACGGCCATTGCCGTAGCGCGTGATGGCCGCACCGAGAGCGCCGTCGAGAGCGTGGAGGTCACCTTCCGCGTGTTGTCCGATGCGGAGATCGCCGCCTACGTCGCCACCGGCGAGCCGATGGACAAGGCCGGGGCGTACGGCATCCAAGGCTGGGGCGCGACGATCGTCGAGCGCGTGAACGGCGATTACTTCAGCGTGATGGGGCTGGGGCTCCGCCGGCTCGTGGACCTGCTCGCGCGGGTCGGCATTCAGTACGGCTACGGCGACGGCCTCTCAGTGGGCGTCGGCCTGCGGTAGGGTCGGGAGCCCGCGCGCCGCCTTGGCATGCATGGCGGACATCGGGCTGGCGTCAATCGTCCGCCAGATGTTGATCACGAAGCAGGCGGCGGCGACCGCCGACAGCGTTCCGCCGACCGCGACCATCGCGGACGCGCCCCTGAAGCCCTGGATGCGCGCCGCGAAGCCCAGCGCGAGCAACCCCAAGCCCAGCTGCGAAGTCCAGAACTGAACCTCGGCCATGCGGCGGTACACCAGCGGCTGTCCGAAGAACCGCGGGATCACATGCAGTGCCACGCCGTAGATCATCTGCGTCACGAAGCCGAGGAGCGCGATGTGCAGATGCGCGGTGCGGTACATGGTAAGCGTCGGGACGACCGCCATCGCGACGGCGAGGAGAATCGCCAGTGAGAACCAGACCAAGCTTGCCTTGAGGTAGGCACGGACGAACCAATCCATGGTCAGGAGGCCAGGAGACGGGTGATACTGCGGGGTTTCGCCGTGAGGTCGGCGAGCGTGTGGCGGTCGAGCACCGCAAAAAATGCGGTCAGCGCTTCACCAAGGACGGGCGCGAGCGCGCACGCCGGGGCGATCGGGCACTGATTCGTTGTCGGGTCGAAGCACTCGACCAAGTTGAGATTGTCCTCCGTTCCCCGGACGACCTCACCGACGTTGATTTGCGAGGCGGGGCGCGCGAGCCGCACGCCGCCCTCGCGTCCGCGTAGCGTCTCCACATGGCCGAGTTGCGCCAAGCGGGCCACGACCTTGGCCAAGTGATCCTCGCTCATCCCCATCCGCCGGGCGATGTCAGTGATGCGGGCTGGCCCCGCATCGGCGTGCACGCCAAGATAGATGAGGGCCCGGAGCGCGTTGTCGGAGTGTCGGGTGAGTCGCATGGAGGAGTGGGGAAAGACCTGACAGGATTCAGGGGAATCCGGACTATTTCTAAGATGCAAGTAAGATGCACCTTAGGTCCGTCCGGGGCAAGTCCCCGGATCGATCGGCCCGATGCCGATGCTCCACCCCTACGTTCTCGAGGTCCCCATGTCTTGGTTCTCCCGTTCCCGCCTGATCACCGGTGCCGCGCTCGTCGGCACTGCGGCGGTCGGGTACGCCTGCGCCGGCGGACGCAGTGCGTCCCTCGCGGGCACCGCCGGCGCCGCCGAACGCACCTACGTCGCGCCAGGCGAGTATGACGAGCTGTACGCCTTCCTCTCCGGTGGCTTCAACGGACAGGTCGGCGTCTACGGGCTCCCCTCCGGCCGATTGCTCAAACTGATTCCCGTCTTCTCGCAGCACGCCGAGAATGGCTGGGGATACTCGGAGGAGACGAAGCCGATGCTCGAGACCTCGTACGGTTTCATTCCGTGGGACGATCTCCATCACACGGCCCTCTCGCAGACGAACGGCGAGGATGATGGGCGCTGGCTCTTCGTCAACGGCAACAACACGCCGCGTGTCGCGCGCATCGATCTCACGACCTTCGAGGCGAATGAGATCCTGGAGATTCCCAATGCGGCAGGCAATCACGCCTCGCCCTTCGTCACAGAGAACACGGAGTACATCGTCTCCTCGACGCGCTTCAGCATTCCGATGCCGAATCGCGACGTCCCGATCGCCGAGTATCGCGCGCAGTTCAAGGGGCAGATCTCCTTCATCACGGCGGACCAGCCGGGGAAGATGGACATCGCGTTCCAGATCATCGTGCCGGGCTTCAACTACGACCTCGCCCGTGCGGGCAAAGGGCCGTCGGCCGGCTGGATGTTCTTCTCCTCCTACAACTCGGAGCAGGCGAACACGCTGCTTGAAGTCAACGCCTCGCAGAACGACAAGGACTACATCGGCGCCGTGAACTACCGTGCCGCGGAGGCCTGTGTGAAGGCCGGCAAGGGCACGCGGGCCGCGGTGGACTATCGCCACAACTACATGGACGAGTTCTCCCGCGTCGCGCGGTCGAACCGTCGGACGTCGGTCCTGCAGATCACGCCCGCCGAGTGCCCGGGCATCATGTACTACATGCCGACCCCGAAGTCGCCACACGGCGCCGACGTGGATCCGAGTGGTGAGTACATCGTCGCCGGTGGCAAGCTCGCCGCCGTGATTCCGGTGCACTCGGCCACCAAGATGCTCGCGGCAATCAAGAACAAGGAATTCGAGGGCGAGCTCGAAGGCATTCCGGTGCTTCGGTACGCCTCGACGATCGCCGGAGAAGTGCAGGAGCCGGGCCTCGGCCCGCTCCACACGGAATTCGACGGTAAGGGTTACGCCTATACCTCGATGTTCCTCTCGTCCGAGATCGTGAAGTGGAAGCTTGGGACCTGGGAGGTCGTGGACCGTGCCCCGACGTACTACTCGGTCGGTCACCTCATGATCCCCGGCGGAGGTACGCGGAAGCCCTATGGCCGCTACGTCCTCGCGATGAACAAGATCACGAAGGACCGATATCTCCCGACCGGTCCAGAACTCGCCCACTCGGCGCAGCTCTACGATATCTCGGGTGAGCGGATGCAACTCCTGCTCGACTTCCCGACCATTGGCGAGCCGCACTACGCCAATGCGATTGAGGCGAGTCTCGTGCGAGAGCGTCAGGTGCGCTTCTATTCGCTGGCGGAGAATCGCCATCCGCAGCTTGCCCGGTCGGCGCGTGAGTCGGGCATTGAACGCACCGGGAAGATGGTCCACGTGCGCATGACGGCCGTTCGCTCGCACATGACGCCGGACAATATCGAAGGCATCCTCGTCGGCGATACCGTGATGTTCCACGTCACGAATATCGAGCAGGACTGGGATGTGCCCCATGGCTTCGCGATTCTCGGGGCACAGAACGCCGAGTTGCTGGTGATGCCGGGGGAGACGCGTACGCTCCGGTGGATTCCCGCGAAGCCCGGCGTTTATCCCTTCTACTGCACCGACTTCTGCTCGGCGCTGCACCAGGAGATGCAGGGGTACGCGCGCGTCTCACCGGCCGGTGCAACCGTGGCCCTGACCGCGACCACGAACAACAAGACCGCTGCTGGAGGGAACTGAGCCATGACATCCCGGGCCCGCTGGCTCATCATCGTGGCCGCCGCGCTGATGGCGACGGTCTACGTCCTTCCCCTGTGGCGCGTGCGACTGATTGCGCCGCAGTATCCAGAGGGCCTCGGGATGCTCATTCGCGTCAATGGGGTGGATGGCATCAAGCCGAACGACCTCAACTCGATCAACAATCTCAACCACTACATCGGCATGAAGGAGATTGTGCCTGACGCAATACCCGAGCTCAAGTGGATGCCGTGGATTCTCGGCGCGCTGATCGCCACCGGCCTGCTCGTGGCCGCACTCGGCAAGCGTCTCCCTCTTTTCCTCTGGGGGGGAGCGCTCGCCCTCCTGCTCGTGGCTGGCCTCTTTGACTATTGGCGCTGGGGCTACGACTATGGGCACAACCTCGATATGTCGATCGCGATTATCAAGATCCCCGGCATGACGTATCAGCCTCCGCTGATCGGCTCGAAGAAACTCCTGAACTTCTATGCGACCTCTTGGCCCGCCTCAGGGGGAATCGCCCTCGGGCTCGCCGCGGGGCTGGTGGCGCTAGCCGCGTTCGACTCCCGCCGTCGGCGCGTCACGCTCGAGGAGGCGTGACGATGCGCCCCCCGATGCGCCCCCCGATGCGCGCCGCGGCCATGCTCCTCTTCGCCCTCCTCTCGGCGAGTTGCGGCGCCACCACACCGCGCGACATCGTGGTCGGGGAGGATCAATGCCACTTCTGCCGAATGGCGATCACCGATCCCAGGTTCGCCACGCAGGTGATTCTCACGACGGGAAAGATCCAAGTGTTCGACGCCGTGGATTGTCTCGCGGGGTACGTGCGCGGCAATCCGGCGGAGCGGATCCAGTCGGTGTGGGTCGCGGGTGTCACCGATGGCGACTTCGTGCGGGCGGAGGACGCTGGCTTTTTGCTTGACGCCACGCGGCGTGGCCCGATGGGCCGGATTCTCGCCTTCGCTTCGCCCGCCGATGCGCAAGCAGCGGTCGCGACCTACGGTGGTACGCCGGTCAGCTGGACTGCGATTCTCGCGGACAGCGCGTCGCTCGTGCAGCATGATGACCACTGAGATGCGCACCCTGCGTGCGCTCGTCCTCTTGCTTGGTCCCGCCCTCGGGGCTCAGGAGCTCGTCGTCGGGCGGGGGGGACGCTATGCAACGATCACGGAGGCGCTGGCGGCGGCGACCCCCGGCGCGACTGTTCGCATCCGCGCCGGAACGTATCGCGAGCCGACGCTCAATGCTCGCGTGCCCCGCCTCACCATCGTCGGCGAGGGAGACCCGGTGCTCGACGGCGAGGGCATCCGTGAGTTGCTCGTGCTGCATGCTCCCAACATCACCGTCCGCGGGCTGACCTTCACGAACACGGGGGTGAGTCAGATGCAGGACCGTGCCGCGCTCCGCGTCCTCGAGGCCGATGACTGTGTGATTGATGCCAATCGCTTTCGCAATGTTCTCTTCGCGATTTACCTGCAGCGGGCGGCGCGCTGCGTCGTCCGCGGCAATGATATTCGCTCGCAGGGCGCCGGCGAGACGACCAACGGCAACGGCATTCATCTCTGGAACTCGCCGCACACCCGTGTGCTCCACAACTACGTCGAAGGGCAGCGCGACGGCATCTACTTCGAATTCTCGGTCGGCGCCGAGGCGCGGGGGAATGTGAGCCGTCAGAACTCGCGCTATGGGCTGCACTTCATGTTCTCCGACTCGTGCCGGTACGAGAACAACACCTTCGATCGCAACGGTGCGGGCGTCGCCGTGATGTACAGCAAGGGCATCACGATGGTCGGGAACGCCTTCCTCGCGGCGAAGGGGTCCTCGGCGTACGGACTGCTCCTGAAGGAGATCACGGACGGCGCCCTCGTTGGCAACCGCTTTGTCGGTAGTTCCACAGGGCTGTATCTCGAAGGGGCCTCCCGCCTTGAGATCCGGGGCAACGAGTTCCGCGCCAACGGCTGGGCGGTGCGCCTCATGGCGAACGCCCTCGACAATCGCTTCACCGCGAACCGGTTCGCCGACAACGCCTTCGACGTCACGACCAACAGCCGGACGGTGCGCAGCACGTTTGACGGAAACTGGTGGGCGGACTACCGCGGCTACGATCTCGATCGCGACGGCCGCGGCGATGTCCCCTTCCACCCGGTGCGCCTCTTCGCGCTCGTGGTCGAGCGCCACCCCGAGGCCCTCCTGCTGCTGCGGAGTCCGGTCACGCTCGTGCTCGATGCCGCCGAACGGGTGTTCCCGGTGCTCACGCCCTCGCTTGCCGATGCATCGCCACTCATGAGGCCCCCGCAATGATCACGCTCGACGGACTCCGGAAATCGTACGGCGCGCGCCTTGTGCTCGATGGCGTCTCCCTCGCGCTCGAACCGGGCCGGATCACGGCACTCGTCGGGCCAAATGGATCTGGCAAGACGACACTTATCAAGTGTGTGCTCGGGCTCGCCCGCGCGGACGCGGGACGGGTGCTGCTCGATGGCGTTCCTGCTGATGTCGAGGGGCAGTACCGCGCCCGCATTGGCTACGCGCCGCAAGCCCCACACTTTCCGGGCAATCTCGCGGTCGGTGAGGTCTTCGCGATGTTGCGCGCCCTCCGCCCCGGCGCTCGGACGGATGAGTCGCTCCTCGACAACTTCGGACTGCGCGCCGAATGGGCGACACCGGTCGGCACACTCTCCGGTGGCTGGCGGCAAAAGGTGAGCCTCGCCGCCGGCTGGCTCTTTCGGCCTGACGTGCTGATGCTCGACGAACCAACGGCGGGGCTCGATCCCATCGCGGCGGGGATCTTCAAGCATGCGCTCCGCGGCTTTCGCGCTGAGGGTCGCACCCTGCTTGTCACGTCGCACATCCTCAGTGAACTCGAGGAGCTGGCCGACGACGTCGCGTTCCTCAGCGAGGGACGCTTGCGCTTCGCTGGACCGGTGCATTCGCTCCTGACGCAGACGGGGATGCGGCGTCTCGAGCCGGCAATCGCCGCGCTGCTTCGTGGGCTCCGCGTCGAGTCGGGCGCCGTCGCATGAATGCCGTCGCACTGGTGCTGCGCGCTGGTGCCCGCGATCTCGCGCGGAATCGCTGGCTCTTGGCCTACGGGCTCGGCCTCGCCGGGGTGGCCGAACTCCTGTTCATCTTCGGCGGGGCAGGGAACCAGGTCGTGCTGAGCCTGCTCAACGCGACGTTGCTCTTGGTGCCGCTCGTCGCGTTGGTCTTCGGAACCATGCACGTATACGCCTCACGCGAGTTCATCGAGCTGCTGCTCGCGCAGCCCCTGCCGCGCGCCGCCGTGTTCACGGGTCTCTACCTCGGCCTCGCGCTCCCATTGGCCGCCGCCTTCCTGCTTGGCGTCGGTGTGCCCTTGGTGCTGCACGGTGCCGCATCGCAGGCGCCACTGGCCGCCCTCCTCGCGCTCGCCGTCAGCGGGGCCTTTCTGACGGCCGCCTTCTCCGCCCTCGCGATGGCCATCGCGCTCGGCACCGATGATCGCTTGAAGGGAATGTCGCTCTCGCTGGCGGCCTGGTTCCTGCTTACCATCGGGTATGATGGTGGCGTCCTCGCCCTCGTTGCGATGTTCGGTGATTGGCCGTTGGATCGGCCATTGCTGGCGCTGATGCTTGGCAATCCGGTGGACGTCGCGCGCGTTCTCGTGCTGACGGCGCTCGATGCGTCCGCACTGCTCGGCTATACCGGCGCGCTCTTTCGCCGAGCGTTCGGCACCCTGCTCGGGCCGACCATTGCCGTCGTCGCACTCACCCTTTGGTGCGCGCTTCCGGTGTACTTCGCCCGCCGTCGCTTCATTCAGCGTGACTTCTGAACGCCCTGCCGTTCCTCAAGGAGTTTGTCATGACAACGCGTCGTTCCTCCGCCCCCGCCGTGCTTACCGTACTCCTGCTTGCCGTGCTTCCTGTAGCCTGCGGCGGTGACAAGGCGCCGGACACGGCCGCCACGTCGCCGGGTGCTCGTCCCGCGCAGGCGGCCGTCTCGTTCGATCCCGCGACCATCACCCCCGCCATGCTGGCGCTCGGGGACAGCATCTTTCATGGCAAGATCGGCGCCAGCTCCTGTCAAGCATGCCATGGCGTCGCGGGCCAGAATGGCGCGGCGGCACCGAGCTTGGTGGATGCCGAGTGGTTGCACAGCGACGGGAGCCTCGAGGGCATCTACAAGACCGTGAAAAGCGGCGTGATGGCGCCCAAGCAATTCAGCAGTGTGATGCCGCCCTATGGCGGCGTGATGCTGACGGAGGCCAAGACCATCGCGGTGGCCTCGTACGTCTACTCACTCTCTCACAAGTAGACCGACTTCCAGCGCTGCACCTTCTCGAGCACCTGTTCGACCGTGATGCGCCCCATCCGATCCGCTCGGTGCTGCATCGAGACCGGATACGTCTCCCCGGCCTCTCCGTAGGCGTCAATCATCAGGTCGGCGAACTTCCGGTAGGGCCCGACGCGCTTCGGGTTGGTATAGCCGAGCAGCGAAATGACCGGGACGCCAAGGGCAACGCTCAGGTGGAGCGGGCCGGTATCTGGCGAAATCACCAGCGCCGACTTCTCGATCATCGCCGCGAGTCCGCGCAGTCCGCCATTCCCCAGTGCGCTGAACGGCTTGGTGCGCGTTGATGCGAGAATGATGCGTTCGGCCTCGACCTCGCGAGGCGAGCGTCCGCCCACCAACACCGGTTGCAGCCCGTAGTCGTTCGCGAGCGCATCGCACACCGCCGCCCACCGTTCGGCGGGCCAATCCTTCTGCGGCTTGCTGGTCGCCACGACGATCGGCACAATGGGGCGATCGAACTGCGCCATGAATGCGCGTTGCCACGCGCGCTCCGCGTCGTTCCACGGACCGATGTTCCAGGTGAGCGGCATCGGGTCAACGCCAAGCCAGGCGGCAAACTCCAGGTACTGGTCCTGCATGTGCTGCAGCGGATGCGCCGGGAGTTGCTGCGTGGAGAAGATCCACGAGAGATCGCGGGCCCGCGCCCGGTCGAAGCCGAGGATCACCGAGGCGTGCGCGAACGAGGCGACAATCCCGCTCTTGAAATAGGGTTGCAGGACCAGCACGCAGTCGAAGTCCCGCTGCTGCAGTTCGCGTCGCACGGCCGCAAACCCGCGCCACCCGTCGGCCCGACTGAACGGAATCACCTCGTCGATTGCCGGATGTCCGGTCAGCAACGCGGTGAGCGCGCCGGTCTGCATCACCCACGAGATGCGCGCGGCAGGATGCACGCGCTTGATCGCGTTGATCACCGGGAGCGTGTGGACGGCATCCCCGACGGCCGCGAGCATCACGATGCAGACGCGGTCCAATCGCACCTGCGCGCCAGGCGCCCGCCCGTCTCGCGTCGTCATCGCGGACCGCCGCGCCAGCGTTGCACGCGCTCGAGGACATCCGTCACCGTGATGCGGACCATACGCCCGCGTCGGCGCATCCAGAGCACTTCGTCAGGAGGATCATTCGGTTCGGCGAAGGCATTCACCACGAGCTCCATGCCTCGCCCATACGGGCCGGTGCGCTTCGGGTCGGCCTGCGACATCAGGGCAATCACCGGCGTGCCGACGGCAACGGCGATGTGCATCGGCGCAGTATCGAGCGAGAGGACGAGTGCGGCCCCCTCAAGGATCCCCACCAATCCGCGGAGTCCCCCGTGGCCGAGGGCATTCACCGGCGCACTCACCCGCGCGGCCGCGATGATGGCCGCGGCGGTCGCCTGCTCACGCGCACTTGGCCCACCGACGAGCACCGGGTGCAGCCCGAAGTCGGCGTGTAGGGCATCGCACACCGCGGCCCACCGGTCAGGAAACCAATCGCGGTCCGGATCACTCGTCCCGCACACAATGGCGGCGATGGGGCGATCGAACCCCGCGAAGAACTCCTGTTGCGCTGCGCGCTCGTGCGCCCACGGGCCCAGTCCCCAGGCAACAGGCGCGTGCGGCACACCGAGATGCGCGAGGAACTCGAAATACTGGTCCTGCACGTGTTGTCGTGGCCCTGCCGGAATGCGATGCGTGGTGAAGAGCCAGTTGGCATCGCGCGCCCGCGCGCGGTCGAAGCCGAGCTTTACGGGCGCATTCGTGAACGCGGTCACGAGCCCGGACTTCAGCGAGACCTGCAGGGCAAGCACGAGATCAAGCGGCGTCGTGGCGAGTGCCCGACGCACGTCAGCGTACGCACGCCAGCCTGTGCCGTAGTGAAACGGGATGATCTCGTCGATAGCAGGATGCCCGCGCACGAGCGAGGCCGGTCCCGGTTGCAGCACCCACGTGACGCGCATCGACGGGTGATACCGCTTGAGCGCGGTGAGCACCGGGAGCACGTGCACCGCATCGCCCACCGCGGACATCATCACGATGCCCACGCGGTCCAGTGGGACCTGCAGCGTCACGCGGTGCTCCCCGCGAGCCGCGTCAGCAGCGCGATGGCTGCGTCGTCAATGGCGAGACCGAACTGCGTGCGCGCCTTCTGCATGGAGCGCACGAGCCGCGCAAGCGTGAGGCGGCGCGCACGGTCATCACCCGCCGGAAGAAACTGCACGCGGTCCACATCGAGCGCGTACGCACGCCAGTCGGCGCCTTCGCGAGTGAGGTAGACATTCTTCACGTTGAGGTCCGCATGATGCGCTCCCGCCGCCCCCAGCGCCTGCACCAGCGCGGCCGTTGCCGCGAGCATCCGCGCACGCTCGGCGTCGTCTGCCGTGGCCCACATCGCCGGAAAATCTCCGCCATCCGGCAGGCGACGCGTGGCGACGTCCACGCGGCAGAATCCCGGACCCGCAGGATACACGACGTAGGCGATGATCTCTGGCGTCAGCACGCCGCCGGCGCGGAGCCGTTCGCTGACGTCCAACTCCCACGGCGCCCGTCCCGGAAACACGAAGCGATCCCCCGTGATCGCGGCGAGGAGCCCGCCATGTCGCGCATGGCGCACGACGATCTCAATGCCGGTATTCGGGAGGCGCGTGCCCCACGCGGTCGCGCGTCCCTGAAAGGCACGCGCTCCCGGGACCGTCGCGGCCCAACAGTGGAGGGTGCGCACGTCGCGCAGCGCGGCCTTCACCCCGTCCACGGCCTCGTCGCGCGCTACGACGGTCGCATCGCGCAGCGAGAAGCGCGTGTACCCCGGCGGCGCGACGAGGCGCGCACCGCTCACCGCTTGACGCGGAAGACGGGGAGTGGCTGGCTCTTGCCCTTGAGTTCCATGGGCGGGAGGGGAT
>ENA-ORBV01006131-ORBV01006131.1-microbial-mat-metagenome-genome-assembly--contig:-NODE-6131-length-21448-cov-6.575453_pt1 | contig 21448 bp, 27 predicted proteins | sample MGYA00237777_ERZ505514 | MGnify/ENA primary metagenome ERZ505514 (study PRJEB26160, sample SAMN06269048) | microbial mat metagenome | isolation source: Oligotrophic lake microbial mat | place... | reverse complement strand
CCAGTGATAGAGCGGATCCTCAGGCACCTGGGGCTGGAGGTCCGCGCACCACCCTGGGTGCCGGCGCGCGGAGATCTTCAGCAGGCGGCGTGATCGCGGCCCGGTCCCCCGGGCTGCGGGGAGGGGCTGCGCCTGACTCGGGTCGAGCCCGGTGAGGGGCCACGAAGCGCGAGGGTTTGCCCGATGTCGAGGGGCTTTCAGGTCAAGCGGCGGGGCTGCGGATGCTCAGTGTGCGACCGGCCAGGCCAACACTCCCCCAAAACTCCCCAGCAGATCAGCCCTGAGCAGGCGAGCGCGTCCCGGTGGGGCCGGAAACATGTTGTTTGAAAAACACTCCCTTTCCAGAAATGGCAGTTTGCGATTCCATCGGATGCCGGCATGAAGCGCCTCGAAAAATCCCGGCCGAAATCGGTGGTTGCAGCACGATTGGCCTGGTGCAGACTGCCGTCAAAGCGTGAGCGATGCCAGGGCCTTCGCTGCGTGCTCGCGCAGCAAGTGCCCGTAGTGCTTCTCGATCATCAAGAGGCTTGTGCCTGACAACTGCGCCACGGTGAGCGTGTCGGGCCGGTGCAAGGCGATCAGGTCGGTAATGGTGGAGTGCCGCAGCGCATAGGCGGTAGCGGCAGCCGGCAACTCGGCCGCGATTACGGCGTCCTTGAACGGGTATTTCCACGCATCCTTGTTCCACGCGGAGCCATCGGCCCGGGCGAGCAGGGGTGCGTTTGGCAGTTTGTCTTTGCCTTGCTCGGCAAAGAAGGTGGCGGTGGCAGGCGGCAGCGTGATCTTACGTTCCTGACCGTGCTTGTCCTTGCCGATCGTCAGCGTCGACAGGCGCTTGTCGAAGTTGCCGGCCACCAGCGCGGCCATCGCTCCTGGGCGCAGCGGCACTAGCGAAAGGGCGCTCATCAACACTGCCAGGTCGGCCGGAGCCTTGGCGATCAGCGCACGGCGTTGCACCAGGTCGAGATACACGTCTCGGCGGCGATCCGCATCCTTCAGCGGCCGCATCTTGGTCTTCCATGCTGCGTCAGTGGTGATATGTCCATCCGCCAGCGCCAGGTTGAGCGCTGCGCGAAGGGGCGTCATGTCGCGGTTCAGCGTGCTGGCTGAGCGCTGCCGGGTAGGGGCCTTGCGCTTGTCTTGAGGCGTGGCCATGGTAGTGGCCAAGGACTTGCGCCAGACGTCGATATCGCGCGGCTTCAATCGCTGGAGCTCGATCTGCCCGAGAGGCTTGTCGTTGACGTATTGCACGAATCGCCGCTTCACGTCATCCGCCGTCTTGCCCTTCCCCAAGCTGCGAAGATGCTCGACATAGATTTCGCACGCCGCGCGCACAGTGACCTTCCCGCTGATACCTCCCTTGCACAGGTGCTTGAACCACTCCTCCGCCGCGGCCTTCGCGGCGTCATGCCGCTGCGACGGTGGCAGGTGCCCGAAGTCGCCCAGGCTGCGCTTCTCGCGTCGGTCCTCGTCGGCATCGCGGAACTTGGCGATCCAAGTCCCGGTGGACTTGGAACTCATCTTCCTGAAGCCGAGCTGGCACCCGGCATTGACTCGAGTCCAGTACGGCTCAGCGCGCGGCTTGAGCCGGCTGCGTGCATCTACGGTGTCGATCCTGGTGGCCATGCTCGTGTCGGTCAAATAAAAAGTGGGGCAAAAGTGGGGCAATCATACCCGGACTTTGGAGGAAGACGATGGACACACTTACCAATGAAAATGGCATCCAATGAAGTCCAAATTTGTCCATATTCCCCACCTTGACATGGTGGGGGTCGTTGGTTCGAGTCCAATCGCGCCTACCAAAATCTGGTTATAGAACAAGCACTTAGTGGAAACGCTCGGTGCTTTTTTCTTGTCTGCACGGAATTAGTACGGAAAACAGACCTTTTCAGGCGGGTTTTGATCGGCTTTCTCAGCACCGATAAAGATCCGCGTGCGCAACGAACTGCATTCGGCCACTGGGGCGATGGGGTGTGGTCGCTGCTCAAGGAACTGATCGATGCCGGGTACTGCACCCGGACGCAGGATCGGGCTGAAAGCGGGAGGTTGGTGTTCATGACCCGTTGAATGTCTTCCAGCGCGAACCCGCTGATCGGCGTGCGGTGGTTGATGCCGGCGTTGGTCACCAGAATGTCGAAGCGGCCAAGACGCGTTGTGATGTCCGCCACGCAACGTTGCGCTGCCGCGGTATCGTTGACGTCGAAGGCCGCTGCTTCACCCGACAAACCCTGCGCTTGCAGTTCCGCCACACGGCCGGACAGAGCCGGTGCATCACGCGCATTGAGCACCACATGGTCACCCGCGCGCGCCAGCGACTCGGCCATTGCCCAGCCCAGGCCGCGGGATGCGCCGGTGATCAGAGCCACTTTGTGGGTGAGGTCAAACATGGCCGATACCGGGGCTGCCACGTTGCTGCGGATTCATGCGCCCCGCGCGCCGAGGTCCAGCGCCCGGGCCAGCCAGGTGTATTCACCCCCGGGCACCCGGACCATGGGCTTGATCGGCAGGCTGCGGCAGGGCCACGCCGAAGGGAATGGGGCCTTGCACCAGTGGTGCTGAATCCCGTGTTGGTCATGGTAGCGTTGCTCCTGCGGCGCATCGCAGGCCCGGGCTACCCGTGCGCAACGGCTCTTTGAGCGGCCATTGATATCCATCAAGTTGCACTGGGGAAATCGGCCGCCATAGAATTGCACGGATGCCCTGTCGGTGGATATCGACGCGCTGTTGAGCGCCAAGTCGGCCAACGGGCGGTCCAAACGCGGACCGAAGTTGCAACTGTACCTGGAGCGCATCCGCGCACTGCCCAGGGCCAGGCAGAAGTTCGTGATAGACGTGCTCGAAAGCGTGCTGGCCCAGCATGCGCGCTGACAGCCGGTTCACTCAAAAGGTTTGTGATGACAAAAATTGAATCGCAGTTGATCGAACGGCTGAAGAAGTTGCCGCCCAATCGGGTGGCCGAGGTGGTGGATTTCGTGGAGTTCCTGGCCTCGCGCGAGGAACGCACTGCTGCTGCGCATCGGCTCACGCAGGGGTTGGCCAGGCTCGATGCGCTGAACCTGCCGCCGGTTTCCGACGATGAGATCGAGGCCGAGGTTCAGGCCAGCCGCCAGGAGCGGCGCACACAGCAAGGCGCCTGATCGGTGCGCTTTGTTGTCGATACAAATCTGCTGGTCTCGGGTGTGATCTCGACCGGCTTGCCCCGGCGTCTGATCGATGGCGCCAAGGCCGGCGAGTTCGAGTTGTGTACGAGCGAAATCTTGCTTGTCGAATTGCTCGTTGTGCTCTCGCGCGACAAGTTCGCCGCGCGGCTTGCACAGGCCGGGCTGACACCCGAGGGCATCGTCAGCGATCTGCGAGGCTTGGCAGTCCTGGTGTCACCCGCCGACGTGCCGCGCGTCGTGCCCATCGATCCCGATGACGATCATGTGCTCGCCGCCGCGTAGGCCGGCGCCGCCGATCTCATCGCGTCGGGTGACAAGCGCGATCTGCTGCCGATGGGCAGCTACCAGGGTATTCCCATCGTGACCGCGCGGGAGGCGGTCGAGCGGCTCGACGCAAGTTTCAAGACTTGACCCTCGTGTTCGGTACAAGTAATCAAGTGCTTGTGCGCCTCGTACAGCGGCTGCATCGCCGCACCGGCGCGGCCAGACTGCGACGCCAGCGTCGAGCGTGGCGTGTGAACTCAGGACCTGGCGTTGATGGTCTCCTGGCGGTGGTACGGCAGGTGATCGACGAAGCGGCTGATCAGCGTGTGTGCAACGAACCCGCTGGCGGCGATGCCGCCGTCGATGATCTGCAAATCGACCGGCTCCCGGACCAGGCGTTCGATCCCTTGGCGCTGGCAGCAACGGCATGCCCACTTGCCGTAGATGTGGCGGTGCACGAAGAATTCGGCTGGCACGATGTCCAGGCGTTCGCTCACGTCCTCGCCGACACGGCTCATCGGCTGCCCGCAGTCCGGTGTTGCGCAGGCGGTGCTCTCCGGCTTGTGGCGGTGCTCGACGCGGCGCAGATGGTCGGGCAGTGCTTGGCGGCGCGGGCGCCTGCGCGGTGCCTTGGGTGTGGCCGCCGTCTTGGGCAGGGCGGCCTGCAGCGCGGCGAGTTGCGCCTCGAGGTCGGCCTCGTCCTGCAGCAGCGTGTCCTGGAACATCTGGCGCTGCTGGGCATCCATCGCCTCGCTCATGGCGCCGAACTTCCAGCGCTTCAGGCGCGCCAGCTCGAAGGTGATCTTCTCCAGCTTCGCGTCGCGCCACGCGATGTCGCGATCCTTGCGCTCGATGAGCTTTTGTTTGAGGTCGAGCTCGGGGCCCTTGCTCTGCAGCTCGTCGGCCTGGTGCTGGATGTGCTCGAGCAGTTGCGCGGCCAGCGCGGTGATGGTCTCGGGCGACAGACCTTGCAGGTCCTGGGCTTTGACGTCGCGCATGCTGAGCATGCGTTGCATCTCGCCAAGGCTAACGACATCAAGCCATTGGCGAAAGTCCTGTCAACGCGCTCACACCCGCGTGATCACACTCATCTCGGGCAGGCGCTGCCAGGGCAGGCCGACGACCAAGGCGTCGAACTGCGTTTGCGTCAACGACAGCGGCGCGGCCGTTGCATCGCATGGCCACACGAAGTGACCCGCGTTCAGACGCCGCGCGGCGCACCACACGCCGAACTCGTCGTGGCCCAGCAGCTTGATGCGGGTAGTGCGTGCGTTGGCGAAGAGGTAGCCGTGGTGAGCGTGGGCGGCCCCGGTGGTCTGCACCACGCAGCTCATCAGCCGCTGGGGCCCGGCGCGCATGTCCATCGGCGCGGTGCACAGCCACAGGCGATCAATGCGGATCACTTCAGCAGGCCCAGGCTGAGCTCGCACATCCAGGTCGTGCAGTCGTCGGCTGCCGAGGTTGACCAGCGGACGTTGAGCTGCAATGCGCTGCGGCGCATCTCGACGTGGATGAGCGGGCGGCGCTCGGCACGGCAACGGCCTGCCCGACGGCAGCGCCGGCCGAACGTCCGGGCGAGCCGGGCATCTTGATCGCGACGAACTCAGGGTTGGCGCCCAGCAGCCCCGAGGTGACGGACTCAGGCCGCTTCGGCGCCGCACTCACCAACGGTGGATCGAACGTCAAACCGGCGCGCAAGATGTCCCGACCCGAGCGCCACTTGCGCACGAGATTGGCGTTCAGGCCGTGCGCGAGGGCGACCCCGGCGATAGACGCGCCTGGCTCGTTGCAGGCGGCCAGAACATTCGCCTTTAGCTCGGCGCTGTGCCGACGGCGAGGAGCAGATTTGGAGTGCATAGGTGTCCACCAAGGAATAGGTGGACACCATGCTCACGCTCCTGTCGCCGTCAAGCAAGGTGGGACGGCTAGACGCTCACACGTCGCCGTCGAATATGCGCGGTTCCTGACCGTTGTTCACAGCGAGTGGCGCGGGCGCCAAAACGCCAGCCGTGCGGCGCCGTCACCTCAATCGACCGACTTGCCCCCACCTGACAAGCACGGGGGCTCCACGATCCAATCGACCATCAAATTCCTGGAACTGCGCTCTCACAGCCAGAAAACAGCGGTTCCTGACAGCCGTTCACATTCGGCGCCTGGATGTCGAGCATGGTCGGCGTGGGCCTGCCTAACCCGCATCGAGCAGTACCAGGCCGCGATAGAATCTGGCCAGTTGCTGATGATGGTCGATGTGCCTCGGGATCGGGTCGAGGAGATCGAGGGCCTGGTCACCGGCCATCATCCGGAAGCCGAGCTCGAAGGCATCGATCCGAACATTCCGATCTTTCCCTGAGCCATCGCGACTGGCGTCGCAGTTGTGCCCATCACGTGGGCCTGGGCTGGTTCGGAACTTCACTGCGGCAAAAGAGAGCGACATGAACGAGTTGACACCCGCAGAGGCCCAAGCGCTTCACGAAGCCCTGGACGACGAATATCACTCCTGGACGACCTACGACCAGGTGATTGCCGACTTCGGCGAAGTGCGGCCCTTCACCAACATCCGCGACGCGCAAGCGCGCCACATCGATGCGCTGACTGCCCTGTTCGAGCGCTACGGTCTACCGCTGCCCGTGAATACGTGGCACGGGCGGGCCCCGCGATACGCCAGCGTGCAGGCAGCTTGCGAAGCGGCCGTCGCTGCCGAAATCGCCAATGGCCAGATGTATGACCGGCTAATCACCACCACCCAGCGCTCGGACATCGTCGGTGTCTTGCGCAACCTGCAGGCGGCATCGCAACAAAGGCACCCGCCTGCATTCCAGCGCTGCGGGCAAGGCGGCGGCCGAGGTGGTGGTAGGGGACGGCATCGTTAGGGCCGAGGCGTGCGGCCATGAGCAGCCATCAACGGCGTTTACGGGGTTGATCCACCTGAAAGTACGCCTATCGACCAGCGCATACCGGTGCAACACAGTCTGCCGGGTGGGCTCTGATGACTGACCGTCTGGCGGTCCTGCCGCAGTACCTCTTGCCCAAACGGGCGCTGAAGGTCCTGGCGGGTCGATTCGCCGCCTCGCACAACAGGTGGTGGACGAGATGGGTGATCCCCTGGTTCATCGCGCGCTACGGCGTGAACATGGCCGAAGCGGCCAACCCCGACCCTGCCGGCTACGCCAGCTTCAACGACTTCTTCACCCGCGCGCTGCGCCCCGACGCTCGGCCGCTGGCGCAGGCCGACTGCGTCAGCCCGGTGGACGGCACCGTCATCCAGTGCGGCCCGATCAAAGGCGACCAGATCCTGCAGGCCAAGGGCCACCGCTACAGCACCCGCGCACTGGTGGGCGGCGATGCCACGCTCGCTGCGCTGTTCCACAGCGGCCAAGCCGTGACCCTGTACCTGAGCCCTCGCGACTACCACCGCATCCACATGCCCTGCGCGGGGCGCCTGCTGCGCATGATCCATATTCCGGGCGACCTGTTCTCGGTCAATCCGGCCACGGTGCGCGGCGTGCCCGGGTTGTTCGCCCGCAACGAACGCGTGGTCTGCGTCTTCGAGTCGGCCCGCGGCCTCTTCGTGCTGACCCTGGTCGGCGCCACCATCGTCGGCAGCATCGCAACCGTCTGGCATGGCGTGGTGAGCCCGCCGCGCCCGGGCGTGGTGCGCGAGTGGCGCTACGACGGTCAGGCCATCGTACTGGGCCCGGGCGACGAAGTCGGCCGCTTCCTGCTCGGCTCGACGGTGGTCATGCTGTTCCCAGCAAATTTCCTTCGGCTCCAGGCCAACTGGGTGCCGGGTCGTAGCGTGCGCATGGGCGAGGCCATGGCCGGTGGGTCGTCGAATCGCTCGTCGCAATGAAGAGCGTCGGGCCTGCGGGGAGCGTCAAGGCAAGCACGGTCACGCGCCGTCCGCACGCGCGCTGCCCCAGCTGATGTAGCCCGCGAAGCGCGGCGTTCCGGGCAGGTAGGCGTTGTGCAACTCGTCGAACTGGAAGCCTGCGGATCGGATCAAGGGGGCGATCTCCCGGTTCAGGTTGCACCCGCCAGCCAGCGGGCCCCAGACGCCGTTCAAGCGGTCCTGCCAGCGGCGCACGCCGGCATCAGGGGCTGCACCATGCTCGCAGAACATCAGCCGCCCGTCGCGCCGTAGCACACGCCGCATCTGTGCGAGTGCCGCTTCGACATCGGGAATGGTGCACAGCGTGAATGTCACAACCACCGTGTCGACGCTGCGGTCGGGCAGCGGCAGGGCCTCGCCAGGCAGATCGAGCATGCGCACGTCCAGCCCCGACGACGCCACGCGCGGCGCGGCAAGCGCACGCATCTGCAGCGACGGCTCCAGGGCCCAGATCCATTCCACGTTCGACCGGTCGTAAAAGGGCAGATTTAAGCCTGAGCCGAAACCGATCTCGAGCACCCGGCCGCGCGCCGCAGGCACCACCAGCCCGCGCTGATGCCGGATGCCCGGGCTGCCGCAGACGCAGTTAACGAGGCTTGGCAGCAGGTAGCGCTGGTAAGGGTTCATTGCCGCGACGCGAGGATCCGCCCAGAGGTGACTCGGGCCGACACCGCTCAACCCGGCCGGCGCAGCAGGCGCACGTGCATCGGGCGCGTGAAGCGTGCCCCGCCGGCGCTGATGTGTGGCTCGAAAGCCTTGCGCACCCGTTCGAGCTTGGCGGCGTCGATGCGGTGGTCGGCATAGGTCGGCCGCATCATGCGCTGCTCGAAGTCCGCGAAGTCCTTGAACGCTGCTGGCATCTCGAAACGCCGCTCGGCCACCTGCGACCAGTTGCCGGTGTGCAGCGCGGCATCCAGTGCCGCCTGTGCTGCGGCGCGCACCACGCCTTCGTCGTTGAACAGGCGGACAACCCCGTTGAGCGCGCCGTCATACACCGGCTCCGAGACGTACAGGTGGCCGCCCGGGCGCAGCACGCGAGCTACTTCGTCCAGCGCTTGCGCCAGCGACGCCAGCGGCACATGGTGCAGCGATTTCAGCATCAGCGCGAGGTCAAAGCGGGCGTCTGAAAACGGGATGGCCTGCGCCACGCCGGGCATGAAGCGCAAGCCCGGCTGCGGCGCAGCAAGATTCTTGGCATGCTGGCGTTCATCGACTTCCAGCGCCGTCATGCGGCTGTCGGGGTGGCTGCTCAGCAGCGTGCGGGCCAGAGCGGCTGCGCCGCAGCCCAGCTCGATGATGTCCTGCCCCGCCAACGGTACCAGCGCGGCCAGCACCTCGAGTTCATCAACGATCAGAGGAACGGTTTTGGTCGCAAGGCTCATGGTGTCTTTGGGTTTTGGGGTTCAACGAAAGCGATCAAAGGCCGGCTCTGTGGCGCACGACGCAGGCGCCATGCAGGAAGTCCACCAGCGTTTGCGCATGCGCAGCCATAGCTGCGCGCAGGTCGTGGTCGCCCTCCACCAGCAGCAGACGAGCGTGGCCTGAAGCTGCCAGCAAGCGCTTCGCGTCGTCGGCCGGTACGGTGGCGTCGCCGCGGCCGTGCACCAGCAAGGTCGGGCAGCGCACGCGAACGATCGTGTTGAGCGGCGCGATCTCGTCGAAGCTTGCGCCTATGACGCGCTGCACACGGCGCAGGACGTACCAGCCGAGTACCGGATACGGCACCCGCTTCTCGGCCATGAAGCGCCGCATCACCTCGTGCGGGTGGGCAAAGGCGGACAGGCTGACCACGGCGCGCACGTCGTGGTGGCGCGAGGCATGCAGCAGCGCGGCTGCCGCGCCGACCGAGTGCCCCAGCAGCGCCAGCCGGTCGGCGGCGATGTCCGGCTGCGTGCGCAGCCAGGCCAGGCCGGCGGCGATGTCTTCGGCGAAGCGCGGCATCGAAGTAAAGGCCTCGTCGTCGCTGCGGCCGTGGCAACGTGCATCCAGCAGCAGCACCGCGAAGCCTGCGGCGTGCAGAGGCGGCACCACCGACCCCATCGTCGACGCGTTGGCGCCCCAGCCGTGCATCACCAGCACGGCTGGCGCAGGGTGCTGCGCGGCGCGTGGCGGTGACACCATCCAGCCGAACAGCTGCTTGCCGTGCGGGCCGGCGATCCGCACCTCCCGCACCGCATCGCCGGCGACGCCAAATTCAGCCGGACCCTGGGAGTGCGGCAGGCGCGGCGCGCGCAGGCCACGCAGGATGGCCGCATGCGCCAGCCTGCGCAGGCCCCACGCACCCACTGCCGTGGCCGACGCTTCGATGATCACGCCGTGAGGGCTCGCGTTGATGGTGGTCGAGGCTGAGGCTCATTCTGCCGGACAGGCTGCCGCACAATAGCATCAGCCATCGCACAAGGGCACGAATCAATGGATCTGAAAGCCTGCCTGTCCGTCGAAATCGCCGAGGTAGAAGCACGCCTGCAAAACACGGGGCCGACCTGCCAACTCGACAAGCAAGGCACCACCCCACCCGGCCTGAAGGAGACCGAGGGGCGGTACTTCGTGCTGCGCCGGGCGGCTCGCCTGCTCGAGCTGGGCCAGTCGCTGAACCCATTGCGCGCCGAAGCTGACAAGGCGCACGCCTTTCTGGCTGCCGATGCCGGTCTGGCGCGCAACCGCGCCTGGACCGCGTACTTCGCGGGCGTGCTCAAGGCGGTGGAAGAGGTGTCATTGCAGGCTGGCGCAGCGCGGGGCGGGCGGCCCCTGTAGAGCCTGCCCGCCGACTTCCATCATAGCGGGTAGGCCAGTGCGATCAGCAAGGCGGCGTCGGCACCTTGTTCACGGAACACGCCGATCGCAATCGCCAGCGCGATCGACAGGTTGCGCATCACCGTGCCGTAGACCAGGGCCATCGGCAGGAAGACGATCAGCGCGATCTGCAGCGCCATCTGTCCGAGCGGAATCTCGACCACCGCGCCGAGCAGGGCCTTCAAGTACAGCGGTGCCAGCAGGGACCCGGCGACCAGCCCGAGCATGGTCATCTTCACCGCGGCGGGCACGTTGCCCTTGGCAAAGCCAGTCCAGGAGATCGTCATGCCCGACGTCGGCAGCAGCGCCGTGAGCATCAGCGCCAGGCGCGCACCAGGCTGGTTGGCGAAGAACAGCAGGCCCATGCCCCAGCCGACGAAGGGCAACAAGACGAAGTTGATGGCCAGTGCCGTGCCTTGCAGCCGCTTGCCGCCGGGAGCGGCGAGTGCCCGCAGGTTCATGGTCACCATCATCGGGTAGACCATCAGGAAGGTCAGCGGCAGGATGGCCCAGCGCAAAAAGCCTGCATCGGCTGCGCCGCCGAAGCCCAGCCCGAGCAGCATGGCGCCCGGGATGCTCCACACCAGGTGCTTCTGCAACCAGGTCAGCAGGGTTGCCATCTATTTCAGCTCCAGCCTTGGCGGCGGCCTCAGGCGCCGATGGCAACGGCGGCTGTCGCTAGCTGGTCGACGACACGTCGCAGCGTGGCGTGAGCCAGTTCACAGGCAGCGCGCACCTCGCTGTTGTCAGACAACGCGGCGATCACGCGCGGGTCCTGTAACACGATGCGGGTGCATCCCGGTGTCGGCTCTGCAGCACCGCCGCCGCAGGGCAACAGCGCCGCGATGTCGGGCTCGGCACCTATCAGCGCATGCGCGATTTTCGGGCTGCAGATGCCCAGCAGCTTCTGCGGGTGAGATTCCATGCCGAGCTTGGCCTTCAGCGTGGCCTGCACGTCGACCTCGCTGACGATACCCATCTGTTCAGCGGCCAGCGCACTGCGCAGGGCCTCGATGGCCGGGGCGAGCGGCAGCGGCAGGTCAACCGCAAAGGCGTACGGGGTGGTCATGGGGCTACTCTTCGTTCAGTGGTGGCGGAGACGACCGCTGGGTCGCCAAAATGGTGGGTGGGTGGCAGCGCTGCCACCCGGGCCAGGAACTCATCACGTCCGGCCGCGCCGAACCACGGATGCCAGCGCCGCTGCTCCAGCACGCTCGACACGGCGCGCGACCGTCGGGCATGGCCGCAGAAGAGCAACGTCTCAGCCGGCAGGGGGAATACCAGGCGCGTGACGCTGTCCCAGAGTGCGTCCGGCAATGCCGGGCGTGGCTGATACGGGCAGGTGTCCACCGCCAACAGGCCACCGCAGAACAGGCGGTCGCGCCACTGGAAGCTGAGGCAGCCCGCAGTATGACCAGGTGTGGCCAGCACGCGAATGTGCTCGTGACCGAAAACGAGCACGCCGTCTTCGTTCGCCGGCACATGATGCTGGACGCGTGGTGCCCCCAAGGCTTGCAGTGCTTCCAGGGCGAGGGATTCGGTTGGGAGAACATCGTCGTGCTCATGCGTGCGCAGCAGCCAGCGCAGACGCAGTTGCTTCTCGTCGAGCATGGCCGACAACACCGGCACATCGGAACCACGCGGGTCGACCAATACCGCATCGCCGCTGTCCATATCGGCCAGCAAGTAGCTCACGGCCCCGCTGGCCTCGTCGTGAAGGAGTCTGAAGTACATGGGATGGCTTCGTGGTTCAGCCAGTGCTCAGGCTGCGGTGTCTTCGCCGATGAGGATGCGCGTGTCGCTGGCGTAGCGATGCGACGGGATCTCCAGGTTGGTCGGTGCCGGCTTGTTCTTGTAGACGCGGCCGGCGCCATCGAAGGTCGAGCCATGGCAGGGGCAGACGAAGCCGCCTGGCCAGTCAGCAGGCAGGCTCGGGTTGGCGGTGCCTTTGGGCACGTTGCTTGGCGAGCAGCCCAGGTGCGTGCAAATGCCAATGGCGACGAAGACCTCTGGATTGACCGAACGTGCCTCGTTCTTCGCGTAAGCCGGCTGCTGGTCTTTATTGGACAGCGGGTCGGCGAGCTCAGCGTCATGGCCCTGCAGCGCAGCCAGCATCTCGGCCGTGCGCCGCACCACCCACACCGGCTTGCCGCGCCACTCGACGATCCTCAGGCTGCCGGCCGGAATGTCGGAGATGTCCACGTCGACAATCCCGCCCGCTGCCTTGGCGCGCTCGCTCGGCGCGAAGGTCGACACGAAGGGGACAGCCGTGGCCACCGCAGCCACGCCGCCGGCGGCAGCCGTTGACAGCAACCAGAAACGGCGCTCGGCATCACCAGGCTGGGCTGCGGAGTTCGTGGTCAGTAGGTTCTGGTTCATGGGGGGGCTCCTTGCCGATTCATTGCTGTGCAGGTATCGGTTGGTAGATATCAAGTTGCGTGCCATGCGCAGCAGCCTTGAAAAAATGTTTCTTATCAGTGACTTAGAATGACGAGTGCAAATTTCCGCCACAAAAGCCGGATCAAAACTGCCACCCAAGGCAGCCGACTGCCATCAATGGCGCACCCTTGGTCGTTGCTGTGCCAGGCTTGGAATCGCACCTGCCGTGGCGCCCCGGCCGCGATGCAGAACAAAATATCAGCGTAGACTGATGGAAAGCGGTCTGCCAATCGCCATGCGGACGCAGCGGAAACGCGTTGTTTGGAGTACCTTGGTCCAATGAGATCGATCCCCTCCTGGCCTTTGAAGAGAGGTCGCCGTCTCGCCTTGACCTTGGTCCTTGGTGGCTTTGCGCTTGCCGGCGGCAGCCAGGCCGCCTCCGAGGCCTATGTCGTCAGCCTGGAGACCGCACGCGCGGAGCTAGAAGCCGGTCGAGCGGTGCTCATCGACATTCGCGAGCCGTCAGAACACGCCGCTGGCGTAGTAGCTGGCGCGCGCTTGTTGCCGATGCGCCAGATCAAGACCCGCCTGGCGGAGATACCGGTCGATGCCAATCAGCCCGTGCTGCTGATCTGCGAAACGCAGAACCGCTCAAGCGCCACGCTGCGGGCGCTGCGAGAACGCGGCTATGGCAATGTGCGCTATGTCAACGGCGGCATGAGGGAGTGGGCCCGGCGCGGCTGGCCAATAGTCAAGCCAGGCGGGTGAGCGCTCGACCTATGGCGAGCGTACTGCCTGAGTTGGTGTCCTATCTTGAGGGCCTTCCCGAGCCGCACATCCTGCTCGACCAGCAGTACCGGATCCTTGCGGCCAATGCCGTCTACCGACGCCAGTTTAGCCCGCAGGCCGCCGTGGTGGGCCGCACATGCTTCGAGGTCTCGCATCACTTCACGGTGCCTTGCGACCAGGCCGGGGAAAGTTGCCCGCTGGCGCGGTCACGCGAATCCGGCCAGCGCGAGCGGGTGCTGCATCTGCATCACACCCCACAGGGCGAGGCCTACGTCAACATCGAGCTCGTTCCACTGCGCAACGCTGCGGGTGAACAGGCCTACTTCATCGAGAAGATGGAACCGCTTCGGGTGGCCCAGGCGCAGCCGGCCGCGCAGGGGCTGATCGGGCGTTCGCCGGCCTTTCAGCAGATGCTTGAACTGGTAGCCCGCGTCGGCCCATCCAGCGCCAGCGTGCTGCTGCTGGGCGAGTCGGGCACCGGCAAGGAACTGGTGGCGCGCGCTGTGCACGAGGCCAGCACGCGCATCGCCGCACCCCTGGTGGTGGTGGACTGCGCCAGCTTGCCTGAGGCGCTGTTCGAAAGTGAACTGTTCGGCCATGAGCGCGGCTCGTTCACGGGCGCACACGCCAACAAGGCGGGCCTGGTGGAAGTGGCCAGCGGGGGCACGCTCTTCCTCGATGAAGTCGGCGACATCGCGTTGACCATGCAGGTCAAGCTGCTGCGGCTGCTGGAAAGCGGTACCTACCGGCGCGTGGGCAGCACCGAGTTGCGACGCACCGATGTGCGCGTGGTTGCGGCCACGCACAGGGACTTGCAGGCGATGGTGGCCGACGGACGGTTCCGCGAAGACCTGTACTACCGGCTCTCAACGTTTCCGATCCATCTGCCGCCGTTGCGCGAGCGTGCCGACGACATCCCCGTCCTGGCGGTGGCGCTGCTGGCAAGGGTTGCGTCAGAGCGGCGTCTGACCTTGTCGAAAGACGCCCTCGCGCGCCTGAGGGTGCATGCCTTCCCGGGCAATGTGCGCGAACTGCGCAACGTGCTGGAGCGCGCGGCTTTGATGACAGACGGTGCTGCCATCGGTGGCGAGCAGATCGAACGTGCCTTGGCGGTGGCTATGCCTGCTCGGGCCGCCGGCATGGCCCCGCAACACCTGGCAGCGCAAGACGGCGAGGCACCGCCGCAGGGACAGGCGTTGCTGCGGGACGCGGAACGCGCAGCCGTTCGAGCCGCGGCCACGACGCACAAAGGAAGCCGCGCCGAGTTGGCGCGCCACCTGGGCATCAGCGAGCGGTCGCTGTACCGCAAGTTGCGCACCATCGACAGCCCTGATTGAAGATCTAGGTTCGGGCACCACCAGCGGCCAGATGACACTGCCACTTTGGCAGACATCTGCCAAGCTTGGCGCGAATCAGCCCCGCCAATTTTGGCAGTCGCGCTGGTCTTGCGCGTAGATGCCTGATTTGATTGGAGTTTTTCCGGCACCGCTTCGTGGCACGGGTCTTGATAAGTAGATGGGGTCTGCCATCTCACCCAACCAAGGGCCCTTTCATGTTTGACCTGCCCGACGCATTGCTGTTGGCGCGCATTCAGTTCGCGTTCACGGTGAGTTTTCACTTCCTGTTTCCCGCCATCACCATCGGCCTGGCCAGTTACCTGGCGGTGCTGGAAGGTCTGTGGCTGAAGACCGGGCGCGATGACTACATCAACCTGTTCCGCTACTGGATCAAGATCTTCGCGTTGGTGTTCGCCATGGGCGTGGTCTCGGGCATCGTCATGTCGTACCAATTCGGCACCAACTGGGCCGTGTTCTCCGACAAGGCCGGCCCGATCATCGGCCCGCTGATGGCCTACGAGGTGCTGACGGCCTTCTTCCTGGAAGCCGGCTTCCTGGGCGTGATGCTGTTCGGCATGAAGCGCGTCGGCAAAGGCCTGCACTTCACCGCCACGCTGATGGTGGCCCTGGGCACTTTCGTCTCGGCCTTCTGGATCCTGTCGGTCAACAGCTGGATGCAGACCCCCGCGGGCTATGCGACGAACGCCAATGGCCAGTTCATTTCTGCAGGCAGTTGGCTGGCCATCATCTTCAACCCCAGCTTTCCCTACCGGCTGGTGCACACGCTGTCGGCCGCTTACCTGACCACCGCCTTCCTGGTCGGCGCCGTCGGTGCCTGGCACCTGCTGACGGACCGCGCCAATCCGCGCGCCCGCCTCATGTTCTCGATGGCCATGTGGATGGCGGCCATCGTCGCGCCACTGCAGATCGTGCTGGGCGACATGCACGGCCTGAACACACTGGAACACCAGCCTGTCAAGGTGATGGCCATGGAGGGCCACTACAAGAGCCATCCCGAAGGTGCGCCGCTGATCCTGTTCGGGTTTCCCAACAGCGCGGAAGGCCGTGTCGATTACGCGCTTGAAATTCCGAAACTGTCCTCCCTGATCCTCAAGCACGATCTCAGCGCCCCGATGAACGGTCTGGACACCGTGCCCAAGGCTGACCACCCGCCTGTGGGCACGGTGTTCTGGGCCTTTCGCATCATGGTCGGCCTGGGCTTTCTGATGGCCGGTTTGGGCATGCTCAGCCTGTGGGCCCGCGCTTGCGGCAAGCTGTACGAATGGAAGTTGCTGCACCGCTTCGCCCTGGTGATGGGGCCTTCGGGTCTGATTGCGGTGCTCGCCGGATGGATCACCACCGAAGTGGGTCGGCAGCCCTGGACCATCCAGGGCTTGCTGCGCACGGCTGAGTCGGCCTCGCCGCTGGCGGCCCCTGCAGTAGCGGCGTCGCTGGTGGCCTTCGTGGTCGTGTACTTCGCGGTCTTTGGCGCCGGGGTGCTGTACATCCTGAAGCTGATGGCCAAGCCCCCGGTGGTGCATGAGTTGCCAGCCCCGAACATCCCAGCGCTCGCAGCCGGCACCACGCCTGCCGTGGCGCTGCGGCCCGACGCCTTGGCCACCTGAGAAGCGAGATCCGCATGAACATCGATCTCACGCTCATCTGGGCCTTCATCATCGTGCTGGCTGTCTTCATCTACGTCGTGCTGGACGGCTTCGACCTTGGCATCGGTATTCTGTTCAACACCTTCGAGGTGGGACATGACCGCGACACCGCGATGAACAGCATCGCACCCGTGTGGGACGGCAACGAAACTTGGCTGGTGATGGGCGGCGGCGGTTTGCTGGCGGCTTTTCCACTGGCTTACGGCTTGATCCTGTCTGCTCTCTACGCACCCATCGTCGCGATGCTGCTGGCCCTGGTGTTTCGCGGCGTGGCGTTCGAATTCCGCTGGCGCGACCCCGCCCACCGTGGTTCCTGGGACCTGGCGTTTACCGGCGGCTCGCTGCTGGCGGCGTTTTCGCAGGGCGTCATCCTCGGCGCCTTGCTCCAGGGCGTGGCGGTCAGTGAACGTGCCTACGCCGGTGGCTGGTGGGACTGGCTGACGCCCTTCTCGCTGCTCACTGGCGTGAGCGTAGTCGTGGCCTACGCGCTGCTGGGGTCCACCTGGCTGGTGATGAAGGCCGAAGGTACGCTGCAGCGCCGGGCCCAAGCCATGGCCTGGTGGCTGGGCGGCGCCAGCCTGGCCGCCATCGTTGCGGTCAGCATTGCTACCCTGTTTCTCAGCGCCGACTACTTCGGCAACTGGCTGCACTGGCCCAACATCCTGTGGGTCGCCCCGGTGCCCATCCTGGTCGCGCTGGCCAGCGTGGCCTTCGTGCGCAGCCTGAAGGCGGGTCGCGAGACTGCACCCTTTCTGCTGACACTGGGCATCTTCCTTCTGTGCTTCGTTGGCCTGGGCATCAGCGTGTTTCCTGACGTGGTGCCGGGCGCTGTCACCATCTGGGACGCAGCCACCGACCGCAGCAGCCAGGTCTTCATGCTCTGGGGCACGGCCCTTGTGCTGCCTATGATCCTGGCCTACACGGCCTGGTCTTACTGGGTGTTCCGCAGCAAGGTCAGCGCAGACGGGTATCACGCATGAAAACCCCGCTGTTTCACTGGCCCGCCATTGCCGCTGCGCGCCCAGACGAGCCGTTACCACCCCTATGGAGCCGATTGATGTGGATGGTCGGCATCTGGGTCGCCAGCATCACGGCGCTGTTGGTGGTGGCCATGGTGCTGCGCTGGGTGTTGAAGACTTGAATCGCGCAGGTGCCACGAACGTTCTGGCCCTTCACGCCCAGGCCAGCGGGGATGAGCTATCTGCTGGCCGACTTGGACGCCCGCGTCTGCGTGTTGGTTGATCCGCGAGTTGCCGACCTGCTGGCGCTGCACGTCACACTTGACGAGCATCGCTTGCGCCGATGCGGGCTGCTGCGCCGGCTGCTTCCCAATGCCCGATTGGCACAGCAACTGCGTCAGGGGTTGTCAGCAGTGCTGACTGCGGACAACGCATTCGCCGATCCAGGCGGCTTACCCACTGCCGCGCGCGTCTTGCGTGAGAGGCGCCGATCGCGCGGCAGTGGATAAGCGCTTTCGGCCTTCTTGGTGGAGCCGCCCGAGGGCGCGCTGACCGAGGGCGCGCTGACCGAGCCGCACGGCTTCGGGGTCGCCGCCGTGGTTCTGGGCATGGATGTCCCCCCGATGGCGGATGCGCTGGCGCACGCGTCTTGAGAAGCTGCAACGCACGCACGCCACGACGGACCTTCGTTTTGGTTTGGCGCGTCGGTCTCTGGCGTTTCCGCTTCCATGGGCTCGAAGAGCTGCGGTTTCCTCATGCGCTCGGGTTGTGATCGTTTGGTGACCATCCCCCTCACTGCGGAAACAACCCCGCTACGATTTTCATCGGCAGGAACAGACGGGTAGGCTGCTGTTGCAGCGGACGGAAGTCGAAGTGCTGGTAGAAGGCCTCGGCTGCCTCGTCCTTGGCATCGACCACGATGGCCATGGCGGCAATCTCAGCCGCAGCCGTCAGGCTGCGGTGCAGAGCGTCCATGAGGAGGGAGGCACCGAACCCCTTGCCTTCCTGGGCTTGTGCCACGGCCAGGCGGCCTAAGAGAGTCACAGGCAGCCGCGGGTAGCGCGGGTGTTTCTTGGTGAGTTGCGCCGGGAGTTCGTCGGCCATGACCTGCGAGGCCGAAAGGGTGTAGAAACCGAGGATGGCGTTTGAGGGAGGCTCAGTCAGCACGAAGGGCGCTGCCACGCGCTTCTCGGCGTCCTGGCGGGCCTGCTGCTGAAGGTAGCGGTCGAGCGGTGCGCTGGCGCAGCTAAAGGCGCCGCGCTCGTGACTCTTGGCGAGAGGGACGACGCGGTAAGGCGTGATGGCTTTGGGCAATCAAAGCCCCATTTGCTGCCGGTACTTGGCGGCGGCCTTGCGCAGGCGGGCGCTCGCCGGCGACGGTTCGAGCAAAGCGGTCACGAAGGCAATCTGTTCTTTGCGGGTGAGCTGAATGGTCTCGCGTTCCTGCATCAGCTTGGCAGCAGCCTCTTCGGCGCTCGCGATCACGAACTCGCTCAGCGTCCGGCCCGACAGGGCGGCCGCATGCTGCAGCAAGGCCTTCTGTTCGGTCGTGACGCGGGCTTCCAGCCGCGCCGCGCGTAACTTCTCGGGGGTGTTGATCGTCTCGGTCAGCATGGTGGCCTCCATGGGTTGGCGCTCGTTGCGCTACCGCCCTCATGGCAGCCCCTTCAATGTACGGAAATTATCCGTACATGTCAAGTTCCGCTTGTGTCGCTTGTGTTGCCGCAGTCCGACTGCGCTTCGCCTCCTTTTGCGCAGCGGCGAACCGGGCCCTCGAAGCCGCTCCCAGACCAGGCGTTGGACATCGACTTCAACCGGCACGCCGTTGGTGAAGACCAGATCCGGCCGCAGGCAGGCCAACAGCACGATGCCCAGGGCAAACGCCCACGCCAGCAGCAGTCCGGGAATGATGCCGGCGGTGAACATGTCGCCCGCCGACAGGTTCGACAGGAAGCCATACAGAATCATCAGCAGGCTGGGTGGAATCAGCATGCCCAGGACCGATGAGCCGGCCACGACGCCGGTTGCGAAACCGCCGCGGTAACCGAACCGCAGCATCTGCGGCACCGCAACCGGGGTGAATACCGCGGTCGATGCGATGGAGATCCCGGTGATCGCGGCGAACACGGCGTTGGCCGCGACGGTGGCGATACCTGGTCCACCGCGCAGCCGCCGGAACAACTGGTTCGCGACTTCGAACGCATCCTTGCCGACGTCGGCCTGCGCGGCCAGGAACCCGGTCAGCACGAATAGCGGAACGACACCGAAGATATGGCTGTTGATCGTGTCGTTGGCTGCGGTCGCCAGCAGGCTGGCGGCGATCGACACGTCGTTCTTGATCAGCCACACGCCGATGAACGACACCAGGCCGAGCACCACGGCCACATGCAGTCCGCCCCATGGTTTGACAGCGGCGCATGGTCTGCTTGATTGCCGTCGCAAAAGTTAGTCGCCAGCGTGAATCAATGATGACTTACGGATTGCCTCATCTTTCTCGTTGCCACTCAGATCGACCATATGAAAATCATGTACTTTTCTTGACGCTGCGTACTGACTGAGGTCCAACATGTACGCTTCGTACAGTTCACCCCACGGAGGAGGACAGCCCAGGAACTGTCGCAGTCGTGCCCAGTTGCCCTGACGATGTCAGCTCATTCGCGATCAATGTCTTCGTCTGTTTCCCTGATGTGGCGATTTGAATTCCCAAGGAGTTACCGCCCACCGGAACAAACGACATGGAAAGCTGGGCATTGAAAGCTGGGCTGCGGGCGCAGCCTTACCGCGGCGCGGTCGTCGCTTTTTAGGTCAGTAGGTTCACCAGTCTGTGCGCTGGTCTTCGGGCTAGTCGGGCGGTGATTGATTTGTCATATCCCAGTCCGGCGGAGCCTGCACTCCTTCCCCCTGCTCCTGCGCGCCGCTCCGGTTCGCTCAGAACAATCCTGATATCTTCCCGTCGTCGTCATCGTCGTCATCGTCGTCGTCATCGATGGCGATGCGCATCTACGCCGGCTCCTTGGGCGGCCCCGGCATGGTCATGATGTCACCGCAAATCATCACCACAAACCCGGCGCCTGCAGCCACGCGCAGCTCGAAAAGCTCTCTGTGAGACCGTAGCGCTTGCGATTACTAGCCGCATACGCTACTATGACTATGATCCGCTCATTCGCCGACAAGCAGACGGCTGCGATTTTCGAAGGCTTCAAAGTCAAAGCGTTGCCAACGGAGCTACAGGCAACCGCCCGCCGCAAGCTCAAGACGATCGATTCCGTGGTGCGCGTGGATGAGTTGAAGCTCCCGCCCGGCAACAATCTGGAAGTGCTCAAGGGAGGCCGTAAGGGGCAGTACAGCATCCGGATCAATGTCCAGTGGCGCGTTTGCTTCCGCTGGGACGGCAAGGACGCCCATGAGGTCGAGGTCGTGGACTACCACTGAAGAAAGAATGCATATGGCTATTCGACGCGATCAATTGGGCGACATCGACTTTTCCGACATCGCCAGCGGCCGACGCTTGCCGGCGGTGCATCCCGGCGACATCCTGCTCAAGGATTTCATAGAACCCATGGGCATATCGCGCTACCGCGTGGCCAAGAACATCGGCGTGCCGCAGCGGCGAATAGACCTGATCTGCCGTGGCGAGTCTGCGGTGACGGCCGATATTGCGCTGCGGCTGGCCCGGCTGCTTGGAACGTCGCCCGAGTTCTGGGTGAACCTGCAAGGGCAGTACGACCTGGAACAGGCTCGGCTTGCAACGGGAGAGCAGATCAATGAGGTAGTCGTACCGCTTGCTGCCTGAGATACCGGCAAGCCCCACGCCGGGCTCGGCATCTGCCATGTGGATGTGGGATGCTCACACTGTCGGGCCATAGCGTTGAAATGCCGTTGCAACATCCGCCGCCCTGGTGGCCTGCGGCCTGGGCGGCGGGACCAATGACCCAGCAGCGCCAAGCCGACCAGCATGAACGCCCAGCCCGCAGGCTCGGGCACGGCGCTGACGGAGACGTTATCCACCGCGGCGATCCATGCAAGCGGGCGTGGCGGGTGGCCGCGCCGGGGCGCTGAAGCTATTCGCGCATGCCTCAAATGTCACGCGTCCAGACGACGAATGTCACGCCAGCCCAGTGGCTTGCCAAAGCGTCATCTGCGCGCGTGCGCAAGCGAACCGGCGCGGACGCCCGCCGCGCTGGCCAACTTCTAACAAGTGCCGAAGGTGCAG
>ENA-ORBV01006130-ORBV01006130.1-microbial-mat-metagenome-genome-assembly--contig:-NODE-6130-length-21448-cov-9.481868_pt1 | contig 21448 bp, 17 predicted proteins | sample MGYA00237777_ERZ505514 | MGnify/ENA primary metagenome ERZ505514 (study PRJEB26160, sample SAMN06269048) | microbial mat metagenome | isolation source: Oligotrophic lake microbial mat | place... | reverse complement strand
GGGCGGCTCTTCGGTCGTTTCGGTGGGCGGAGGTAGGGGTCGGGCCGCCGCGGCGGGCACGTCGACGACCGGCCGTCCGGCAGGCGGCGGAACCGGTGCCGCGACCGGGACCGGGACCGGCGGTGGTGATGGCACCGCCGCCGGGCTTGGCGCTGCGATCGGGCCGGGCGCCGTCCGTGGACCTGGCGCCACCGGCGGGCGAGGCGCCGCAAGGGGGCGCGGCAGTGCCGCCACTGCCGGGACGGGACTCGTGCCCGGGACCCCGGAAGGTGCGTTCTCCGCGCGCACATCCGAGACGAGGACGGCGGGCGGCACCCAGACCGCGGCGACCGTGCCGGCGCCGGCCGCGGAAGGCCGCAGCTCCACCTGCATGTCGTGCCGACTGGCGAGCCGCGAGACCACGAACAGGCCCATCTGGCGAGGAACCTGGGCGTCGACCACCGGCGCCTCGGCGAGCTTGCGGTTCAGGTCGGCCAGCTCGGGGGCCGGGATGCCGAGACCCTTGTCGTAGACCTCGACGACGAGCCCCTCCTGATACGTCCCACTGACCGCGACGGTCACCGAACTGGTGGGTGAGCTGAACACGGTCGCGTTGTCGAGCAGCTCGGCCAGGAGATGGACCAGGTCCTTGGCGGTCGCGGCGTCGACGGTCACCGATGGTGTCGGGTTGATGATGACCCGCTCGTACTGGTCGGTCTCGGAGACCGCGGCACGGACCACGTCGATGACCGCCATCGGCCGGATGACACCGCGCGAGCCTTCCGATCCGGCGAGGACCAGGAGGTTGTCGTTGTTCCGCCGCATCCGGGCCGCGAGGTGGTCGAGCCGGAACAGCTGCGAGAGCTGGTCAGGATCCTGCTCCTCGTTCTCCAGGCGGTCGATGAGAGCGAGCTGACGTTCGACGAGACCCTGACTACGGCGGGAGAGGTTGACGAAGATCTCGTTGACGTTGCGGCGCAGCTGCTCCTGCTCGGCGGCGAGCCGTAACGCTTCGGCATGCACGGCATCGAATGCGCGGGCGACCTGGCCGATCTCTTCGCGGGTCGAGACCCCGACGGGCTGCACTGCGTCACCGGGCTGGGCCCGACCGTCACGTAGCCGTTGGATCTCCTCGGGCAGCGTTCGCTGGGCGATCTCCATGGCGTCCGCCCGCAGCACCCGTAGTGGACGAAGGACGGAGCGGACGGCGAAGTACGTGATACCGAAGCCCAGCAGCAACAGCACCACCACCAGCACTGTCTCGCGCAGAGCTCGGGCCCGGGTGTCGTCACGAAGTGATTGCGCTGTCGCGACCTGGTCGTCGCTGATGGCTCGTTGGACCGTGGCAAGGTCTTGAGCGGACGGCACGGACGCCGAGAGCCACTCGCCGGCGCTGACACCGGGTGTGCCGCCCGAGGTCAGCGTCCGCAACACGTCGGTGAACAGCGCGGTGCGTTGGGCGGTCGCTTCGCCGGCGAAAGCCTGTGCGTACGCGGACTGCTGCTGCGCCGATCCGTTGGTCTGGAAGCTGGAGAACGCGGCCGCCAGATCGGTGACCGAGGTGCGCAGCTCGGCGGGGGCGACGGCGTCGGGCCCGGCGGCGGTCGCCGCCAGCACAAGGCCATCCTCCTTGGCAGCCGCCAGGTTGGTCGCCGCCAGCGACTGGCCGCTGACAGCCAGCACTTGCAACTGCTCGTCGCCGACCGCGCCGACCAGAGAGTCCCCGACTGTCAACGCCGTGTTCGCGACACCGTCGTAGGCGCGCACCACCTGGGCCGGGGTGAGGCCGGACGAACCCGAAGACGACGTGGCGTTGGCCCGGATGTCGACCAGCTGGCCCAGGGCGTTCTGCAACGCTACGGCGCTGCGGCGCAGCTCCACGGTCGGTTCGTCCAACCCTGCCACCAGAGAGCCCGCAGCTGCCGCCGCAGCGTCTGTCTGGGCATGCTGGGCCTGCGCCGATGGCAGTCCGGTGGTCTCCGATCCCACACCAGTCACATCGGCGACGGCGACGACCTGCTCCTTGCCAAGCTCGCGCACCAGGTCTACGGTCGCCCGCTGCGCCTGCGACACGGCTTCATCGCGGCTGAAGGCGGACGCGGTGCCCAGCAGGTCACCGACCCGAACGGCTCCTACGGCACAAGCGGCAGCGACCGGCAACACGAGGATGGCGATCAGCTTGGTCCGCACGGACCAGTTGGCGAAGCTGCTGAGCGACCGCGAGCGCGGCTGCGGGGGCGATTGAACCGCGCCGGGCTCGGCCTCGGCGGCCGTGGCCCGTCTAGCTGTCATCGACATGCGTCACCCAACTCGTTTCCGTCGTTGCCGAGTCTTCGCCGGTGCAAAGTACCCCGTTCTGTGGTGCATTGAACACTGTCCGCTGCAAGTGCGGTCCCGTGGGGACGATCGGCCAATCATGCCCTGTATGTCGGCAGTTGCCCAGTGCGACGCTGCATCGGCACGTGCGTATGCGCGGCTGCGGCCGGGGCGCGAGCATCCGGCGAAGATCATCCACAGCTCGGTTGGGGGCGGAACGAGTACATATGGCCTGGTTGACGCGCCCGGACGTCGTGACGGCAAGCAGCTACCCGACTCGGCACCTCAAGCAAGGGCGAGGCCGGCCGCGGCGGGTTACGTTGCGCGGACTTCAGCGCTGCTTGGGATGCGCATACAGCCAGTCGACCACCTGGTCAGGGAAGCTGGGGGACAGCGCGGGCACATGGGCGCCCCCTCCGACCGTCCACAGCTCGACAGCGCTGCCGCCGGCACACCCCTCGAAGGCGGTGGCGGTCGACTCTGGTCCGGGCAGGTTCGCCTCCAGGTCCCGTGGGGGGGCCAGCGGGGCCGGACCCGCCTCGCACTGGTCATAGCCGGCCCAGGTCGCGACGCTGTCAAGCGCGCCGGGGTAGGGCGCTGGAAAGTCACCGCCGCTGTAGGAGATGACCTCGTCGGCGTCGCCGTGGATCTGCAGCACACTGACGGGCGCATCGGGTGCGCACCCATCGGGGTCGGCGAAGGTCGCGCCGGCGATCGACACGATTGCCGCCACGAGATCGGCATGCTCGCAGGCCATTCGATAGGCCATGAAGCCACCGTTGGAGTGCCCGACGACGTAGATGCGCGCCGGGTCGACGGCGTAGTCGGCCTGCACCTGGGAGATCAGATCGGCCAGGTAGCCGGCGTCGTCGAGCGGGGCGCCCGTGAAGTTGCAGCAGGCGTCGGTGGCGTCCCAGAACAGCGTGCCGCGGCTGTCGGCCGACCCGTCCGGGCTGACATACAGGAAGCCCCGATCGTCGACCAATGGGAGCAGACCGAGGTAGGAGTCGATCTCGGCGCCGGTGGCGGCGTAGCCGTGCAGCCCCAGGACCAGCGGCAAGGCGGTCGTGCCGGTGTAGTCGCTCGGCACGACGACGTCGTAGGGGCGATCAGCTGGCGAGGCCGCGTCGGGAACCGCCGTGGCCGCCGACGCGATACGTGGTGGGCCGGTGGAGGTCGCGGGTGTGCTGGAGTCGGGGGTGGACGTGATCGGCGGGGCCGTGGTGGCGGCGGGCTCCGGATCAGCGCTGCACGCGCTCATCAGCGCGATCAGAAGCGGCAGTGCTGTCGCCATGACCAGCCTCCGTCGCGCCCACGGCCTCGCACCCCGTCCCACCCCACCAACGTACGTGGCGCCGGCGCGTCCCGGCTCACAGGTTCAGGATCACCGGCCGGGTCCCGATTGCCTCCCCGGGGGCGGGCAGCTGCCCGGCCGCCGGCTGCGGCGCGCCGGTCATCACCGCCACCAGGGCATCGCATGTCACCTCCAGCGCGGCACCCACGATGTCCAGAGCCGAGCCACTGAGCCCGTAGTCGCCGGTCTCGGACAGGCACAGCTGTCCCTCGACCGCGTGCAGGCGCAACGCGACGCTGCCCCGGTACTTCGTGTACCAGCGGCCCGCCACGAACAGCGGGCGTGGGATGCCCCGCTCGTCCAGTGGTCGTGGCGCCGGATTGCTGAAACCGATGGAGATCTCGACCCGCGACGAGCGGCGAGGAATCACCACCTGCAGCCAGCGGGCGTGCCCGCGTGCGAGGACCCCCAAGATGGCGCGGCGACGCTCGGCGTCACGTGTCGAGGCCGCCACGGATCGCGACAAGCCGCCGAGCCAGCGCCGGCCCAGAGCCTGCAACGGCGCCGTGGCCCGCAGCCGGATCACAGCTCGGCGATGCGCGCTCACACCGGTCACCGCCACATCCGGGGTGCCCGCGAACTCCGGCACCAGTCCCCAGGTGCGCGGCAGGAACTTCTGCGTCACTGCCAATCGCGAGAGCCGGCTCAGGGCCGCCTGCCACCCGCTCGGTGGGCGCTCGGGCGGCGCGAGCAGGCCGGCCAGACCCGCTACCTGCGTGCGCATGGCGGTCGCGGAGGCGAAGCCGGTCAGAAAATCGTCCAGGATCCGGCCCTGCGGCGGCGTGGGGCCGTGCAGGACGAGGCCGAGGTTCTCACTCGCGACGAGCAGGTCGTGCGTCCACTCGTTGCTGCGCTGGATGGCCACCGAGGAGGTGCCGCGCGCCGTCGTCAACTCGGTGATGATGCTCGCCATCGCATCGGTGCGGACCTGGGCCACTTCGAAGGCCCGCAGTTGCGACCCCAACTCCACGAGCACTTTCACCACGAAGTTGGTGGTATGCGTGAAGGGGGACAGCTGCCGCGCCGGCAGCTGCTTCTCGAAGGGCTGTGCCGGCACCTCCGAGGGGTGCGAGAGATCGGCGAACTCAGCGTCCTCGAAGTAGTCGAAGGCCGTGTCCAGTGTGGCGATGGCGGCTTCCCGGTCATCGGGCTCTGGCGTGTCCACCGTATCCATGCCCGCCAGCAGCGAGTTCAACTGTGATTCGTTCTCTATCGTGGCATCCAGCATGGAACGTGCAATGGAACGCAGCACCGTCGAATTCACGGACAGCAACAAGTCACGATTGGCGAAGAGCATGCCTCCCCACATGCTGTTGAGCTGCCGCAGCAGCTCAGCGAGGATTCCTGGTGGCCCGAAATGCTGGGTGAGCCGCCGCCCTAACTGGCCGGCGGGCACCTCCACCCTGGCCAGCCCGAGCCAATTCACCGAATGCTCCGGTACGGCGCCTGCCCGCTCCGCCCGCCACGTCTGCGCCGCGCCCGTGATTCGGGGCAGCAGGGGTGAGAGCAGCCGGTGCGCAAGTCGTCGGCCGAACCTGGAGACGTGGTCCTCGGAGAAGTCGCCGAACCCGTGGCGTGCCCCGATGTCCAGGACTGTGTCGAAGGCGGCGCGAATCTCGGCGACCGATGGCGGCGGCGACGATGGGTCGATGTACGAGCCTGGCGCGTGTTGGCCGAAGAGCGGTCGATCGATGGACAGCGCGGAGTCCTGGTTGCGCAGCCAGAGCGTCCGCGTGGCCTCCTCCAGCTCCCTCATGGCGCACGAGCGTGTCACGACCGGGGCGAGACAGGCGACTCGCCGACGGTCGCGCGTCCGCGCGGTCGACTGGGCGTCGCGGACGAAAGTAGAACCGGACGGCGCCAAGGTCATGCCACGAAGGCAGTGGTTTCCCGTCGCCTTCTTCTCGAACACCGGTTCGGGGTAATGCTTAGGCGGCGGTCACGCCGAATTGCTCCGCATTCCGCACGGACTTACCGGCAGTCGCGCAACCTCGTCTTCAGCGGCCGGGCGACGCCGTCGTTCATCATCTCCGACGTGGTGCTGCTCAAGCCGGGCGCCTGAGCTCGGTCTCCTCATAGCCGTAGGTCAGGGTGTCGCCGAAACCCCCCGTGACCCGTGCCTCACGCCGTGCGCTGGTCAGGACCCGGGGCAGACCCGGCCTCGCCACCGGGTAGCGCCGTTCCAGCGCTGCCACGAGGGCGACGTCCTCGTGGCAGCGCAGCGGCTGGAAGCCGCCCACCGCGCGGTAGGCACCCGCGTCGACACCGAGGTTCGCCCCATGGACGTGGGGGTGGCCGTCGATGGGGCGGTAGTCCCGTTCCCAGCGCTGCCGGGCCCCGTCGGAGCGTCCGGTCCAATCGCTGACATCCACGGTGCCGATGACCGCACGCGCTCCCGCTGCCCGATGCTTCAGCTGTTCGGTCAGCCAGTCCTGCGGCACCCGACAGTCGGCGTCCGTCATTGCCAGCCAGACCGACGAGGCGGGCAGCCCCCGAGTTCTGGCCTCGGCCAGCACCCGGTCGCAGCCGGCGGCCCGCGCGACGCCGACGCCACCGGGCCGTGGCCGGGGCAGCGCCGTGGCGCCGGCGCGGGCGACGACGTCGGCCGAGGCATCACAGCAACCGTCGAGCACGATGAGGGTCAGCACATCACTATCGGGGCAGTGCCGGATCACCTCTTCGGTGGCGCCCGCCAGTGCGGCCAGACACCCGGGCAGCTCCGCGGCCTCGTCCCGCGCCGGCACGACCACGGCCACCAGCGCGGCGGGTGCCCGCTGCAGCGAAGGCCTCATCCGAAGACGACCTCGAAGTCCCTGTCGAAGTAGGCGAGCACGCTCGGCGGCAGCACGGCACCACCGTCTGTGGGCTCCCTGTCCTTGGTGTCGTTGTCCTTGGTGTCGTTGTCCGTGGTGTCGCTGTCCGTGGTGTCGCTGTCCGTGGTGTCGCTGTCCGTGGTGTCGCTGTCCGTGGTGTCGCTGCCTCTCGGCTTGGCACCGCGGCCCTTCGCTGGTGGCCGCACCTGAGTGGCGTGCTCGCCGATAGCCGTGCGCTTGGCGTCGCGATCCGCCTCGGACAGCCGCAGCGAGCCTGCGCGCTGCCACGGCACGGTCTGCTCGCCCGGTGTAGCCCAGCGCCACAGCCACAGCGGGTACTGCACGACGCCCGCCCCGCGGACCGTCAGCGCGACCTCCCCGCACACCTCGTGATCGGGGTGCCCGTCACCCGACCATGGCACGAGCAGGACGTCGTCATCTCGCACGATGTCGGACAGGAAGCCCTTCAGCAGATGCGCGTACTCGCCCAGCCGGCCGTCGGGCAACGCCAGGAAGAACGCGGTCGGCTCCTCGATCCCCAGTCTCTGCAGTCCCTTGACGGCCTCCTTCCTACGGGTCCGGGCCAGGCCGGAATCCTCGGTTCCCGGGCCGAAGGCCGCCTCTCCGTCGCTCGCCCAGACGAAGGCGAGTGGGACTGCGGCAGCATGCAATGCCCGGCACAGCCCGGCGACGGCCAAGACCTCGTCGTCGGGATGGGCGGCCAGCACGAGGACGCGGCCGGCTCCGGTCAGCGCGGACAGGTCCAGCTCGGGAAGGGGGTTGGCGGACAGCCAGGACTGCCAGTCGCGCTCCGGCGTGCCGTCCGGTGTCAGTGGCTCGACCACGAGGACTCCTGCGTCGGTGAGTCGGTACCTTCGAGGGCCAGCGAGCCGAGCCACGCAAGATCGCGTTCGGCATGGCTCTGCCGGATGAACAGCCACAGGTCGCTGATCCGGCGACCGGCTGCCCGGTCGGTGGCGAACGGGCCGGGCCCCAGGGCGCGGGCACTGCGCTCGATGGCCTCGCTGGCCAGGTTCGTGACGACCGCCCGTACCTGGAGCATCAAGCGGTCCGCTGCGGGTCCGGTCCGGTCCGGCTGCTCGTCGACGCTGCGCGCGGCGTGGTCGAGCAACGCCCGCGCGGCAGCCAGGCCGGCATCGAGCGATCCGAGGTGAGCCAGGGCGTGCGGGTCCAGCGACCGGGTCCGCCCGGCGCGGTGAAGGGTGTCGATCACCGCTGTCGCCCCGCCCAGCCACACCGCAGCGACGCCGATGCCGCCCTGGCTGAAGCCGGGCCGGTCGAGGTAGCTGCCCGGACCACCGAGCGGATCGGCCGGGACCTCGTCGAAGGCGACCGTGCGCGAGTCGGTGCCGCTCATCGCGAACGCCGGCCACGATCCCTCGACTGCGCGGACGCCGGGCTGCGCCAGGGCGACGGCGAACAGCCTGTACCCGTCGTCGGCGTGCGCGCTGACCAAGGCATGGGTGCAGCTTGAGGAGCCGCTGCACCACGGTTTCTCGCCCACCAGGCGCCAGGTGTCGTCGGCGCCCAACCGAGCCGCCAACCGGCTGGCCGGCGGGTCGGCGGCCCACACCCCCCACAACTCGCCGGGCCCGTGGGTGCCGCCCAGCTCGGCGAGGATCGCGACGGCGTCCAGGTGCCCTTCGATGATCTTGGCCAACGTGAGATCGGCGGCACCGATATCGGCGAGCGCGCGCCAGCGATCACCGGTGCGCCCCGAGCCGGGCAGCGGAACACCGTCCAGCAGCCCGCTGGCTACGAACTCCAGAGCGGCCCCGGCCGCGGCGGCCGGCTGGTCGAGACCACCGAACGAGCGGGTATCGAGCCACGTCTTCAGGTCAGACATCGGTGACTGAGCGGCGGGCCGCTGGAACGTCAATCTCACCTCACCGTGACGGGCCCAGGGTCTGGGGGACCGCAGCGACGCGGAATGCCGCGTCACCAGCGCCTTCGGCGCTAACGGACGCTAACCCGAGATCATCGAAGCCGCGACTTCAACGAGGCGTCCACCAGACGGTGACGACGGACCGGGGTGCGTCGAGGTCGATCCCGGTAAGGGCCTCGGCGATCTCACCGTCTCGCTCCGGTGGCAGGCACAGTCGGGCCCGGACGTAGCCGACCCGCTCGTGCGGGGTCAGCACCTGCAACCCGCGGCGCGATGAATCGGTCCAGGCCTCATGCCTGGGGTGGATACCGCACTCGTGCAGCACCGCGAGGGCGTCGTCCGCGGTGGGCCCGGCGGGGCGCTCGAGGTCCCAGAATCTTCGCCAGAGGGGAGCGAGCCAGCTCATCGGGTGGCTCGCCGAAAGCTCCATGACGATGCGGCGGCGGGCCCGGGCGTGCAGCGCCGCGGCGAACGGCGCCATCTCGGGCGCGTTGTACGCCACATGGTGCGCCACCACGACGTCGGCGACGGGGGTGTGGCGGGCGACGTCGGGCCACACGCCCTCGATCGCCCGGTGCCGGACCGGCGCGGCCCCGGCGGCCTCGCCGAAGAGCACCAACGCCGCGGGGTCGACGTCGACTCCGATCACCTCGGCGGCCGGCGGTACCAGGGCGAGGCCCGCGCGGCCCGCTCCACAGCCGACGTCCAGCACCGAGCCGCCCTCGGGCATCGCCTGCAGTGCCCGCTCGCGGGATGGCGTATCGACCGGCTCTGGATCGGCGCGCAGCAGTCCGGGTGGCATTGACCAGGGGGATTGCGTGGCCTGCGCCAGGATGTCGCGCGGGATCGCCCAGTCGGCCAGCGCCTGCGCCCAGCGCCGGGCTGCGCCGGTGACCTCGCCGGAAGCCTGGGTCACGCTCATCAGGGGAATCCTCCCGCCAGTCGGCCCGTTGCCGCGACAGGCTGTGGCCCAGGAGGCCGCCCAGCTCGCGGTCGGGCCGTCAGAGCGATGACACGCCGGTCAATCGGTCCTGCACCTGCCGAGTGAGTTCGTGGTCGGCCCCGAGTTCGCGGGTGGCGGTGCGCACCGTGGCCGTCAGGGAGTCCCGGGCGTCCGCGGTCCGGCCTGCCGAGGCCAGCGTCTCGGCGATGGCCAGCCGGATGGCCAGCGCCTCGGGGTGGGCCCGGCCCAGCCGGTCCTCCTCGTAGCGCACGACCGACTCGTAGAGCACCAGGGCATGGTCGTAGTCACCGCTGCGCCGGCACGCGTCGCCCAGACCGAGACGGGCGCGGACCGTCGTGGAGTTGACCGGGCCGAGCACCCGCGTGGTGTCACTGACGAGGTCCTGATAACCGATCATGGCCTCATTCAGCCGACCGGTGGCGAGATGATCGGCCGCCTGGGTGTGGCGGGCCTCGAACGGGTCCTCTGGGGCGTTCATGGGTGGACGGTAGTCATGCCGGAGTCGGCCTCGTGTATCAAAGTGATACATCCGGCCGGATCAGGGTCACCCCTGCCGTTCGGCTCATCCCGGCCAGTGCCGGTCCCGCCTCGTCCAGCCTGATCGTTCGTGTGAGGAGCCGGCCCGGTCGCAGGCGCCCCGACGCGACCAAGGCGAGCAATTCCGGGTAGGCGTGCGCCGGCATGCCGTGGCTGCCCAGCACCTCCAGCTCCCCCGCGATCACCAGGTGCATCGGGACGGCGGGCAGTCCGAGGGCGGGTGGCAGCAGTCCGATCTGGACGTGGCGGCCCCGCGGCCGCAGGCAGGCGATCGAGGCTGCGCAGGTGTGCTCGCTGCCGAGGGCGTCCAGCGAGAGGTGAGCGCCCCCCAGTGTGGCCTCTTGGATCGCGGCGGCGACATCCTGTCCAGCCCGGCCCGCGGTGTCGATCGTCGTCTCGGCGCCGAGATCACGGGCCAGGTGCAGGGCGTCCTGGTCGACGTCGGTCGCGACCACGCGTGCCCCTGTCGCGGTGGCGATCATGATTGCCGACAGCCCCACTCCGCCGCAGCCGTGCACCGCGACCCACTCCTGCGGTCTCAGCCGCCCGACCGCGAGCAGCGCCCGGAAGGCCGTGGCGAATCGGCAGCCCAGGATGGCTGCCACGGCGAGGTCGACATCATCGGGCAGCGCGATGAGATTCACGGCGGCGCGCTCGACGATCACCTCTTCGGCGAACGAACCCCACCGCGTGAATCCCGGCTGCACCTGGTTGCGGCACACCTGCTGCTGGCCGGCCCGGCACTGTTCGCAGTCCCCGCAGGCCAGCACGAACGGCGCGGTCACCCTGTCGCCGATCCGGACGCCCGCGACGCCGGCTCCTACCCGGCTCACGGTCCCGGCGAATTCGTGCCCGGGGACGTGCGGCAACGTGACGTCCGGGTCGTGCCCGGCGAAGGCGTGCCAATCGCTGCGGCACAAGCCGGTCGTCGAGACCGCGACGACGACACCACCGTCCGGCGGGGCGAGGTCCGGCACCTCCGTCACCGCGGGCGCCTGGCCGAAAGCCGTGAGAAGCAGTGCCTTCATCGCGCTACGTTACTGACAGATGAGGCGACGCAGCCGTTCACACGAGGATGGGCTGGTGTCTGGATGACTGCTGTGATGGGCGAGGGGTTCCTGTCATCGCCCGGCGCGACGCCCGCCTCGCGGGATCGCGGCGTGCTGGTCGCCGCCACCACCTCCACCCTCGGTGACTCCTACTGTCCCATCGCGTGGGGTACCAAGCTGGGCAAGGCGGGCCACACCACCCTCATGGTGGCTGCCCTCACCGGGGACGATGAGCCGCTCGACGAGCGCGAACGAGCGCTCGCGCGCTGGGCTCGCAAGGTGAGCGCCGACCCCAACGCCACGACGGCGCAACGGGTATGCCAGAGCCGAACCTGGGTACACCGACCTGAGAGCCTGCGGACCGGACCGCATCCGCTCCGGTTGAGAGCAGGTGCCGTGCCGTGGTCGAGAGCCCTTCACCTCAGCCTGTCCTCGGCGGGCGCTACCGGATCGAGGAGTTGCTCGGACGTGGGGGGATGGCCGACGTCTTCGTCGCCACGGACGACATCCTCCGTCGTCAGGTAGCGGTCAAGATCTTCCGCCCCGGCGCCGGCACCGAGGAGAGCCGTCGGCGGTTCGAATTCGAGGTGCAGCTGGCCGCTTCGCTGGATCATCCGCAGCTGGTGCGGCTCTTCGACGCTGGTGTCGACGCGCATGGCGAGGACGAGCAGCCGTGGTGCGTAATGCAGCTCATCATCGGTGGCACCTTGGGCGAGCAACCGCAACCGATGCCCGAGGCGCGGATCAAGGCGGTGGGGGCGGACATCGCGCTGGCCTTGGATTACCTGCACGGCAACGGTGTCGTCCACCGCGACGTCAAGCCGAACAACGTCCTGCTGGGTGATCGCGGTGAGGCCTTCCTGTCCGATTTCGGTGTGGCCCAGTCCCTGGAGGAGGTGCCAACGCCCGGCAACGCGAAGGTGATGGGGACACCGGCCTACCTGGCGCCGGAACGGGTTCGTGGCGAGGAATCCGGACCACCGGGCGATGTGTACAGCCTCGGCCTGGTGCTGCTCGAATGCCTGACCGGATACCGGGAGTTCACGGGTGAGCCGCTGGCGTCGGCGTTGGCGCGCCTGGAACGCGACCCGCACATCCCGCGCGACGTCGATCCGGCGCTCGCCGTCCTCATTGCGCAGATGACCCACTCGGATCCCGGTCAGCGACCAGCGGCCGCAGAGGTGGCCCGCCGCCTGCGGATCGAGGACCCGGCCGGGGCCGGGGTGGGACCCGTCGCGGAGCGAGAGAGGGGGCAACGTCGCGGCGGGCCACTGTTGATTGCGGGTGCCGCGGCACTGCTGGCCGTCGCCGTGGGGCTGGTCTGGGGCCCGGCCTTCGATGGCTTCGGGGGCAGCGCGATCAGCGATCAGCTGGCGGAGGTGGCCGATCCGGGCCGGGCTCCGGTGGGCGAGGCGATCGATCCGCTGGTTGCTGAGGCGGCGACCGAGGTGCTCGATCCCGCCATCGCCGCCTCCGATCCCGCATCGGGCGCATCCTGGCCGGCATCGGGCGGATCCGCGCCTGGGGGCGGCCAAGGGAATGCTGACGCGCAGACCGGTGGCGCCACGGCCGGGCTGGGATCGACGCCACCAGGCGCGAGCGTGTCGCCAACGGCGACCGCTCCGGATGGAGCAGCTTCGGATGCGACGAGCGGCGGGCCGACCGGCGGTGCCCCCACAGCCCCCGCCGGCTCGTCCAGCACCCGGCCTACGCCGGCGACACAGCCGACTCGACCGACACAGCCCAGTGCGACGCCGACACCTTCTGTCACGCCAGGTTCCCCGTCGACCTCCGTGGCCGCAGGTTCCCCGGCGTCGACCTCGTCACAGCATGGCAACGGCAACGGCAACGGGAACGGGAACGGGAACGGGAACGGGAACGGGAATGGGAACGGGAATGGGAAGGGGAAGGACAAGGACTGACCGCCGAAGCGAGATCTAGTTGGGCGCTGTGGGCGGATCTCCTGCGCCCACCGCAGCGAAGACGGCGGCAGGGCGTGGTCTGCTACCCGGTCACCCTGTCAGGCTGTCGTGCGTGAGCGAACGGGGCGTAGCGATCGTGTTGGCGATCTCGCTGGGCGCGCTGCTCGCCGGGTGCGCAGGCTCCCGGGAGCCGACGCTGTCGGGCGGCGACCCTGAGTCCGTAACGATGACGAGCGAGACGCTGATCAGTCCGGCATCCAGCAGCGCGACGTCGGCGAGCCGGACACCCTCGACATCAGTTCCCAGCTCGTCACGGCCGGCTCCGTCCGCGTCGCCGATCGCGCCGCCGCCGGCACCACCGGTGACCGCAGCAACGCCGGCGCCTGCCTGGCTGGGTACCCGTGCGCTGGGTCCCGCCGGTGGTGGGCCCGTCCCGCCCCAGGTCACCCCTGCCGAGCTGGTCGATCGCCGCATCATCACCCGTGACCTGCTGCCTCGGCCGGCCGATCTGACCTTCCGCCCGCAGGTGGTGGCCGTACCCGACGATGTGCTGGCCAGATCGACGTGGCAGCCGGCGTGCCCGGTTGCCGTTGCTGATCTACGGTACGTCACCGTGCAGTTCTGGGGTTTCGACGAGGTGCTCCACACCGGGGAACTGCTACTCAACGCGGACGCCGTCGATGCGGTCGTCGCGGCGTTCGCGGCGATGCACGCCGAGCGTTTCCCGCTGGAGGAGGTCCGGGTGATCCGAGCGGACGAGCTGGACGTCCCACCGACTGGCGACGGCAACGTCACCTCGGCCTTCGTCTGTCGTCCGGTGACGGGTGGGACCCGGTGGTCTGATCACGCCTACGGCCGTGCCATCGACGTCAACCCGTTCCACAATCCCTACGAGAAGGGCACCGGCTCGGAACGAGTGGTGATTCCCGAGCTCTCCACCGCTTACACCGACCGCAACCGTCGGCTTCCCGGCATGATCACGTCCGACTCGGCTGTCGCGGTGGCCTTCGCCAACGCCGGGTGGGGCTGGGGTGGCGACTACCGCACTCTCAAGGACTTCCAGCACTTCTCCGCCTCCGGCGGATAGCGGCTGTGGGACACGCTTTCGTGTGTGACTTGTCCAGCCGAGAGTGTGTGTAATGTGCAGTGGAAGGTGTGAATCCTGTTGATCGGAGGTCGCCGGTGCCCGCATCTCCCGGTGACCGCGGCTATCTCCCACGCCTCGCCGACCATCTGCTCGACGATCAGCTCCTCGCTATGGGTGCGGTCCTGATCGAGGGCGTCAAGGGCTGCGGCAAGACGGCGACCGCCCGGCAACGCGCGGCAAGCGAGGTACTGCTCGATGCTGATCCGGAGGCCGAGCGCCGCGCTGCGATCGATCCACGCCTGCTGTTGGAGGGCCGGACACCCCGGCTCCTGGACGAGTGGCAGCGCACCCCTCGGGTGTGGGACGCCGCACGCAGGGCGGTCGACGATCGGGGACTACCCGGTCAGTTCATCTTGACCGGATCCGCCACCCCCAGCGACAAGGTCCAGCGACATTCCGGAGCCGGACGCTTCGGGGTTGTGCGGATGCGCACTATGACGCTGACCGAGAAGCAGGCCACCGAGCCGGCCGTATCAGTGGCCGCACTCCTGCGAGGCGACGTCCCCGATCCGGTCAACAGCTCGATGTCGGTGCATGACTACCTGCACCACATCGCCGTGGGCGGTTGGCCATTCCTCACCTCGGCCAACGAACGCGCCGCCCGCATCTACCTCGACGGCTACCTCGACATCATCGTCGATCGCGACATCCAGGAGGTGTCGGGCGGTCCGCGCAACCCGCGCCTGGTCCGCCGGTTCCTGCATGCCTACGCCCAGATGACCGCCCAGACCGCGTCTCTCAGCTCGATCATGAAGCGAGCCGGCGACGAGTTCGACGATCACTCCGCCGGGCCCTCACGCCACACCGCGCAACTCCATCTCGACGCGCTGCGCCGCATGATGATCATCGACGAGGTGCCGGCCTGGGACCCTGCTGTCCGCTCCTCCAAGCGACTGATCACCACTCCCAAGCGGCACCTCGGTGATCCCTCGCTGGCAGCAGCCCTGCTTCAGATGTCCTCCAACCGCATGCTGGCCGACCTGAAGACCGCCAGGTTCCTCTTCGAGAGCCTCGTCGCCCACGACCTGAGGACCTACGCCGAGGCAGCTGGTGCCTCGTGTTATCACTACCGCGAAGCCGACGGCCGTCTCGAGGTCGACCACGTCCTGGAGACCCGGGACGGCGACTGGGTCGGCGTCGAGGTCAAACTCGGTGCAACCGAAGTGGACAAGGCTGCAGGCGCACTTCACCGCCTCGCCGATCGGGTTGGCCGCAAGCCCAGGGCACTCCTGATTCTCACCGGCACCTCACTGGCCTACACCCGCGACGATGGCGTGCACGTCGTGCCGCTGGGTGTGCTCGGCCCCTGACGGCGATCGTCGACAGGCGCCTCGCCGCCGTCCTCGCTTCGACGTGACCGGGCCTGGACAAACCGTGTGCGTGACGGCAGTGCGGCAACTAATGTCCCTATTGACGTCACATGCCCTGCGCAGGGGGAGTCATGAAAAGTCGTCGACGGACAGGTGTGCTGGGTGGGTGCCAAGGTGGGTGCCTCGCTGTCGTGCTGGCGAGTGTGTTGCTGAGCGGGTCGATGCCGGCCACCGCAGTGGCGTCCTCGCCGGAGCCATCTGTCGCAGGCAGCGTCCCAGTCGACCCGGGGAGTCCAGGCAGCGCCCCGGCCCCGCCTCCTGACGCAGCAGCAGCGGCCATCCCCTTGGCGGCTTCGGAGGTCGGCGATGGGTGGTCTGCTCCCGACGGCAGCAGCGGCACGGTCGTGCTGGGTCCGCGGCTCCCCGCGAATGGGACAGTGCCTGGCGCGGCCTGGGTATGGCAGTCGGGCGTCGTGGACCTGACGAAGAGCACCATCACGATCACGAAGACCTTTCCCGTGAGCGCCGTGGATGCTCGTCAGACTTGGGTCCTGACTGTCGCGGCGGACAACTACCAGACGTTCCGATTGAACAATCGTGAAGTCAACGCCACGACGACCCTCGAAGTCACCGCGATTCCCGTCAGGTTGACTCCCGGAGTCAACACCGTCTCAATCGATGTCACCAACGACACGACGACCGGCCTGCCGGCGAGCAGGAACCCCGCGGGCATCGCCTGGTCCATCGCGCCTGCTCCGGCCGGGCAGCAGCCGCCGGGCTTGTTCCCGGTGACGCTGAGCGGGGGGTTCGTGGCCGCAGGGGCCCAGGTCGTGGCGTTTCCGCTGCAGGGAACGGCACGGGCGAGGGTGCTGTCCGGTCCCAACGCCGGGCGCAGCGGCGCGTGTGCGCCACCCGCACCCATTCCGGTCCAGGCGTGCACCGGGAGTGCGCATATCAGTAGCCAGTACGGGGGGTCGCTCACCTTCGGGGTGCTGCCGTTGCCGCCACCGGCAGCTGCCGGGGTCGACATCGTAGAGATACATCAGGACATTGACAACGATGGCGTGAAGGACGCCGGTGAGTCGGTGCGGACGGTGCGCCGGTACTGGTACGAGAGCAACGACTACCACGCCTTAGATGACTCGTACTCCTCCGGTGATGGTCTCGGTTCTTATGACACCGGGGGTGGAAAGGACTACAACGGCGCGGACTTCTGCTCTGTCTCGAAGCGCGCCTACCCATGGTTCGCGCAGACGGCGGTGCCCGTGCGGTCAGGGCTGAGTCCGAGGCTGGCGAAGTTGGCCGAGAGTGGTATCGGGTCCTTCGAGTTCTACGCCTGCACGTCCGCGATCACCGCCAACGTCCTCACTCTGGCGCAAGCCGCGGAGGGGGGGGACCGTTCTCCCGTCGCCGCGCCCACCCCAGATCGACCGGGTCACGAGCAGTGTCGACTTGGTGACGTTCACGATCGGCGGCAACGACCTCGGATTCGCCCAGATCCTCAACTTCTGCGCCACGTTCGTCGCGCCCGGGTTGGACTGCAAGACCCGAGACATGCACGACGCCTACCCCGACCTCTATCCGGTGGGCACCCGCCCGTTCGAGTATTTCGCCCAGCAGCAGGCGGTGGTCCAGGCCCGTGTCGAGGCCGTCATCGGTGAGGTGAGAACCGCGGCCCCGGGGGCCACAGTCGTCGTCATGGGGTATCCCGAGTTGTTCGGGTTCAGTGATGGTCCGGCTGATGTCGGCAACTGCCCGCTCACGGCGATCGCCTTCTCCGACATCTTCGCCGCCGCGGTCACCGGGTCAGCGCAACTCGACGCCACGCTGCGTGCCACCGCCGCGCGGGCGGGGGCGTTCTACGTCCCCGTCAGCGGGATCTTCGCCGCGCACGGCGTGTGTGACAGGGTCAAGTGGATCATCGGGGCGGAGAACCAGGTGATCGGCGGACTGCTATCCCGCAAGGCCGACGGGCCCTACCATCCCAACGGCCGAGGACAGTTCGCCTACTCGTTCCTGCTCACCTCGTTCCTGCGCGGCAAGTACCAGGAAGGCGCGGTGGCTACCCGAACGGGACTGCCGGCCAATCCGACACCGACAGCACCAGGCGCGGCGAACCTCGCCCTACTTGAGGTCGACGCGCAGCGGGCAGCCGCGCCCGCGGTCACCAGCTACGGCTACGCGACGTACAGCGTGGCTGGCGTCCCGGCCGGCGGGTGCCCGGCAGCCCGCACCGGTGACGCGGTCACGATCCGGGGCGCCGACTGGGCGCCCGGCAGCACGGTGGGTGCCGCAGTCAACGACGTTCAGGTGGCCACCGTGACCGCAGGTCCGGACGGGACCGCAGAAGCCACCGTCACCATGCCCACCACGACTGAGGGCCTGTACCGGGTCAATCTGCGGGGAACCGGCCCAGCCGGCAACACCGTCGTCCGGTTCGTGCTGCTGCAACCGGTAACCACCCTGCCCACCTGTGACGCGACCCCACCGACGATCGCGATCACATCCCCGACCCAGAGCGCGACGTACACCGTGGGGGAGTACGTCAACACCACCTTCACCTGCACCGATCCGGCGATACGAACCTGCGAGGGCACCACCCTCAACGGTCAGGCCGCCGACACCACCCAGGCAGGCACGTACACGATCGACGTCTTCGCCGACGACGACTCCGGCAACGCTACTGAGGCAAGCGTCACCTACACCGTGCTCCCGGTATCCCAGCTCACCGTCCTACCCGATCCCGCTGCCGCCGGTCTGATGGCCGCCCTCGCGGGCGTCATCACCACCGACTCCGACGGCGACCTCGCCACCCCCGAGATACCCGCCCTTCTGATCCCCACCACCACCGGACCCACCACGAACATCAACGGGTGCACCGTCCCGACACCCGCAACCCCGGATGACGCGCTCCTGCTCCTGGCCGGACAGCCCTACCAGGCCCGCACCGGACCGGCACCCGCCGCCGCACCCGAATGCCGCCCCGCTGCCGTCACCACAACAACCCGACCATGACCGGCCACGCCAAACACCGCAGACCCCACACCGTCCGGGGCGCCCCCGCGGTACTGGTCGTCCTGGTCCTCACCATGACGGTAATGGCCAGTGGTTGCGGGCGATATTCGATCCCCAGCGAGGGGCGAACGTACGACCCGCGGGGCCTGCTCGAGGTGTTCACCCAGGACGACCTCGGCTTTTCCGACGACCTGACGCCTGCCAGTGAGGAACTTGGTGGCAATCCCTTCGGCTGCGACCCCGGCGGCTGCCCCACCCTGACATACATCTACCCCCAAGACGCCCCCTACACTCTCGACACCTGCGAGACCTGGGCCGACACCCTCGAAGCGGTCGGCTATACCATCGGCGCCGGATACGAAGGGGCCGAACGCATTGATGAACGCATGACCACCATCGACATCGAGGAACCACGTCAACCTCGCTGCACCGTCTATGCAGAACGACCCGGCGTCATCCACGCCTACCGGGCCTCCGTGCAGGGCCTGACCCCGACCACCTCGCAATGGGAGATCCAAGTCGTCTCCCGCTATGACTGAGACCGGCACCACCGCCGTCCACCCGGGTCACCGACAGACGTGCCTACCGGTTCTGCTCGCCCTCATCACGGCACTCACGATCGCAACCAGTGGGTGCGGGCGGTGGGCCATCCCTAGCGAGGGGCGTACCTATGACCCACGCGGCTTGCTCGTGGTGTTCACGCAAGACGATCTCGGCTTTCCCGATGACCTGTCGCCCGCTAGTGAGGAACTCGGCGGCAATCCTTTCGGTTGTGATCCTGGCGGGTGCCCCACCTTGAAGTACATCTACCCTCAAGAGGTCGCCTATACCCGCGACACCTGCGAGGCCTGGGCCGACACCCTCGAAACCGCCGGGTACGTCATCGGCGCCGGATACGAAGGCGCCGAGCGCATCGACGAATTCGAGATCCCCGTCGATCTCGAGAGCCCGTTCCAACCCCGATGCACCGTCTACGCCACACGACCCGGCGTCATCCACTCCTACTACGCCGCCGTCCAGGGCCTGACCCCGACCACCTCCCAGTGGGAGATCCAGGTCACCTCCCGCTATGACTGAAGCTGCTCCAGCAATTGCGGCAGGTCGACGAAGGCCAGCCGGATGCTCGAATCGCTGCAGCCGTACGGCAGCACCAAGGTCTCCCGGTAGCGCAGCGCGCCACAGGAGTAGACGACGTTGGGAACGTACCCGTCGCGCTCGTCGGCCTCCGGCCGCAGCAGCGGTTCGGACAACTCACCGAGCACCTTTGAGGGGTCATCGAGATCCAGCAGCAGAGCACCGATCGCGTACTCGCGCATCGGTCCGACGCCGTGGGTCAGAACCAGCCAGCCCCGCTCGGTCTCGATCGGTGACCCGCAGTTGCCGAGCTGCACCAGATCCCACGAGCGGCCCGGCAGCTGCACGGCGACCGCTTCGTTCCAGTCGTGGCCATCGCTCGACCATGCGATCTCGTTGTTCTCCCGATCCCACCTCGACAGCGCCAGGTAGCGGCCTCCCACCCGCCGGGGGAACAGCGCCATCCCCTTGTTGGTCGCCGCGTACCCGGCGAACGGGGTGACGTGGAACCTGCGGAAGTCATCGGTCTGCAGCCGGGTGGGAGTGATGTGCGACCCGTCGAAGGCGGTGTACGTCGCCAGGTAGGTGCTGGAGCCGTCCTCCTCGGTGAACCGCACGAAACGGGCGTCCTCCAGACCGCGGCTCTCGGGTCCGGCCGCCGGGAGCAAGGTGCGCTCGGACAGCTCCGTGGCGAGGTCGAACTCCGTCTCGTAGGCGTCGCCTGCCTGGGGCCGCACGGTGCCGCGGGTGGCGTACGGCGACCTTGGGTCGATGACGACGCACGGTTCGCCGTCGGCGTCGGCAACGACACCGGTGCAGAACACGATGCTGGACACGTGGCCCTCGCCCACCGCCCGAGCGCTCATGATGAACCGCAACCGAGCAGGATCTGGATCAGGCTCGGGGTGCGCCACGATGGACGGGTTGAACAGCGCGGCCGCCTCGATCGCGAACTCCTGCGTGAAGGCCGCTCCGATCAATGCCCGCTGATCGACGGACAACTCACCGTCCGCCTCGAGGTCGACGTCCACCCGGCCGGCGACCGTGGCGAAGTGATCCTCGAGCACTCGCCGCAGGTCGCGGTGCCGGTCCTCATAGCCGCGCAGCCTGTCCAGCGCATCGCGGGTCTCGTCGGCGCTCAACGACAGGCAGCGATCGACCACACGTGAGGCCCTCGACTGAGCGGGGGCAGGCAATTCCTGACCGGGCAGGAACAGGCTGGCTACGACTCGGCCCGGATCCGGCCGCAGAACGAGATCACTGCGCCGGATCAGCGGTGCGCGATTCACGCAATGACCACGTCGAGTCGACGGACGTGCAACATGGTGGAGATCATGGCGAGCGTGGACTCCGCTCCTTGGTTGTCGTTTCGGCCGTACGCGGTCAGACCGTCGCAGCAACCGCCGGAGGTCGGATCGTACAGGGCGACCCCGGCGTCGTTGGCGCCCGTGAACCATGTGGCGCAGGCTTCGACGACCTCGTGCCACATCGGGTCAGCGGTCAGCGTCGCGGCCCGGGCGCAGGCGTCGGCGAGCGCGGCGACCTCGATCGGTTGCTGATCGAAGGCCGGCCTCGGTTCTCCGGGCCCCCATCCCCCCACCGGGGTCACCGACAGGTGCCCGTCGCGGGTCTCGACGTCAATCAGCCAGCGCAGCATGACCAGGCCCTTGCCCAGCAGGCGGTCGTCGCCGAGCGCGTCGCCGGCCGCGATGAGGACCTCAGGCAGCGCGGCGTTCGCGTAGCTCAGTCGCGGCTGCGGCCACGGCCACGCCGGGTCGCCGGAGCCGGTGCCGATGGCGCTGACCGCATCGCGCAGCAACCCCCTCGACGTCTCGTCGTCGGGGTACAAGCGCAACACCTCCGCCGCGCCCAGAGCGGCGAAGGCCATGGCCCGAGGATGGGGGGAGCGCTGCGTCGCGCTTCGGGCGAAGCAGGCCAGCGCCGCCCTCGCCCGCTGGGGGTCCCTGCTGCGCGCGGCAGTGGTCCCGAGCTGTCTCTTATACACATCTCCGAGCCCACGAGACTAAGGCGAATCTCGTATGCCGTCTTCTGCTTGAAAAAA
>ENA-ORBV01006129-ORBV01006129.1-microbial-mat-metagenome-genome-assembly--contig:-NODE-6129-length-21449-cov-4.120110_pt1 | contig 21449 bp, 22 predicted proteins | sample MGYA00237777_ERZ505514 | MGnify/ENA primary metagenome ERZ505514 (study PRJEB26160, sample SAMN06269048) | microbial mat metagenome | isolation source: Oligotrophic lake microbial mat | place... | reverse complement strand
TTGCCTCAGCCAACTCTGTTTTAGCTTGTTTGGTCTGCTCCTGATCCGTTTGCAGCTGCTGTACTAATGTACGTTGCTCAGCCAAATCAGATTCCAATGCATCAATCTTACGTTGGAGCACGCCTGCACTTACCTGCGCATCGTCTAGTGCTGCTTTTAGCCCGCTGATTGTGTCATTTAGCTGAGCTGTATCTGCAATAGACGCTGCTTCCACGGGGGCTTCAACAGAGGTAGCTTTTGGCTTTTTAGGTTGAGCCGTAGATGCGGTCTTGGCAGCAGCTGAGTTTGCCACCGCAGGCTGGCTGGGCTTTGCTGTATTTTCTGAACCCGTTTGTGACTCTGGCATTTTGTTTGCCTCTTCCCGCAATACATCTGACAGTTGTTTTCGTGTAGCCATTAGTTTCTCCAATCTCGCTGAATTTCTTCTGCCACCCGGCGATAATCCGCCTCGGCTTCTCGGGCATTTTTGCCTCGATACTGAAGCACCGCCATGCCATCTAAGGCAGCCCGCTCATGTGCCTTGTAGGCGCGAACAAACGCATTACAGGCAGGAATACCTAATTCCATTAAGGTATTTTGAGCGTCCAGCGCTTCTCCTAAGCTGCGCGGATCAACTCGTGTCAGTAAGACTCGGTAGGCTGTGCCCGAAGGCATCACCGCTGTTTTTACCGTCTCAATCAGAACCGCTAAATCCATCGGAGCGGGAGGAGTCGGTAACACTAAGTAATCTGCGGCGGGAACCAAGGTCTTGAGGGTATCTGATCCTAAGGCAGGTGGGGTATCGACTACTACTAGAGTATAGTTCTTGACCCGGCCTAAGTCTCTGAGCAATGCGGGATTTGTCTCTTGCACCAAGTCGAATCCCATCGTCTTTTGGCTACGTTCAAACCACCAGGTGGCTGACTGTTGAGGATCGGCATCGACTAACAGCACTTGGTTATGGTCTGCGAAGCTAGCAGCCAGATTGATGGCAGTAGTAGTTTTTCCCACTCCTCCTTTGCCATTGAGGACGACCAAAACTTTTGTAGTATGAGACGATAATTTCACAAATAGAGCGCCTTGAGAAATGCCGCTTCTGAGCTGAATATACCGCTTAACGGCGTAAAGTGTAGCCAGGATGAGCTAAATCTTTGTTTTTTAAATAGGGTAGATAGCGCCACCCCGCTTCAGAAATCAGGATTAAATCAGTTCTAAGCTATGAGTGCAGGCTGTCAACGGACAGCGCACACATGGGAAGTTAAAACTCACTCATTCCTTAGAGTAGCGTGAGTTCATCCGTTAACGTGTGTTCCAATTGAGAACTAATACTCGGATAGCTTGGTTAAGGCACTGGTTTGAATGAGGGGTGTTACCACCTTTCTTGAGCCAGGAAAGAGCGGCTATAATCCTGAATTAAGATTGTTAAACATGCTAAAGAATTGCGAATTCGCAACGCTAGCAGCTGTTCTATCTAGGGTGACTCGGTTTCCCTAATCTAGAACCGCTAGAGTGGCTAGTTCGTATTCGCTCCTGACCTACCTGCTCTAGTTTAAATTATCAAAGTCTAAAGGGTGCATCACGATGGATAACCAGAAGCCTCAAAAGGCGGGCAACGAACTGTCAAGCGATCGCTATAAAGACCTACAAACCAATCCTTTTACGACCTATCGAGATCCTCAAACGGGTCGGTGGGTTGTCGTAAAGCCGTCTGTTACAGCTGCGGCATAGGGACCGGTGGCTGGTTCTGATTCAAGCTAAAGTGGTCAGTGAAAGCAAATAGGAGGTCGGCATATCTGTATAGATGTACCGGCCTCCTATTTGCTTTGAATGGTTTTGGAAGAATGGTTTTGGAGGCAGGTAGCCGTCACCCTGACGGCTACCTGCCTCTAGGAGACTGATGTCTAGTGACTAGGATGCAACCTTAACGGGTTCACGCCGAACTATGGGGGTAGTGCTAGGGCTACTAGGGGTACCGAGTTGGGAAGGTGTTTGCATCAGAAATACTAGAAGGGGGTTGCTTTGCATCTCGCGGCGCAGCAGCCGACGCACTTCCATTTCCAGTTGAGCCTGAAGTTTCGTCCAATCTACTTCGATTTCACCCTCACCAAACTGGTGGGTAAAGTCCTTCCAGCGATCTCTCAGCAGACCCTCAATCGTCTGCGTAATCGAGCGGTCGAGCTTAGACTTATCGAGTGTGGTGACCACACCCCGCAGGTGTATTTCTGGCTTTGCCATCAGTGCACCATTCAAGCCGACCGTTGCCGCAACCGTGACGATTCCGTCCCCTGCCAATTGTTGGCGTTCTTTTAGCACTCGGTCATGGACTACCCCAGAGCGAGAAGAGTCCACCAGCTCAATGCCAGACTTGACTTTACCGGCAACGCGAATACTGTCTTGGGTCAATTCGACGACATCGCCATTATTGATAATCACCATGTTCTCAGCCGGAACGCCCATACTTTGAGCTGTTTCGGAATGCTTCACCAGCATCCGATGCTCCCCGTGAACGGGTAGAAAGAACTTAGGTTTCGTCAGTGCCAGCATCAGCTTTTGATCTTCTTGCGCACCATGCCCCGAAACGTGGATGCCCTTATCGCGGCCGTAGATGACTTTAGCGCCTTGCATCATCAGCTTGTCGATCGTGTTCACCACCGCAATCGTGTTGCCTGGAATAGGATTGGCCGAAAATACGACCGTATCGCCAGGGCGAATCTGAATTTGCTTGTGTTCACGGCGAGCGATGCGGGTCATAGCTGCCATCAATTCACCTTGAGAACCAGTCGTTAGAATTAGCGCCTTGTTATCTGCTAGCTTATTGACCTGATTCAACGGCACAAATAGGCCGTCCTCACACTTGATATAGCCTAAGTTGCGGGCATGGGCAATTAGGTTCAACATTGAGCGACCCAAGATTGCTACCGATCGCCCATGCTTTTTCGCCAGTTCTAGCAGCATGCTGATGCGGTGAATCGACGAGGCAAATGTTGTCACTAGCAAGCGACCTTCCGCCTGACTGAAGCAGCGATCGAGGTTGGGAAATACAGAACGCTCAGACGGCGTATGTCCTGGTATTTCCGAGTTGGTCGAGTCACTGATTAAACAGAGCACGCCTTTTTCGCCGTGTTCTGCTAAACGCTGAATGTCAAAAAACTCGCCATCGACCGGAGTAAAGTCAAACTTGAAGTCGCCCGTATGAATGACGACACCGAGCGGGGTGTGGATGGCAACGCTAAAACTATCGGCAATGGAGTGGGTGTTGCGAATGTATTCTACTAAGAAATATTTACCAATCCGCACCATGTCGCGGGGGCGCACCGTTCGCAGCTCTGTGCGATCTGCCACACCTGCTTCTTCTAGCTTGTCTCCTAGCAGTGCCATGGCCAGCCGAGGTCCATAGATTACCGGAATATCAAACTGCTTGAGGTGAAAAGCAATGCCCCCAATGTGGTCTTCATGACCGTGAGTGGCAATCATTCCCTTAATTTTGTGGTTATTTTCACGCAGGTATGTGGTGTCTGGCAAAACAATGTTGACGCCATGCATGCCATCGGTAGGAAATGCCAGCCCTGCATCTAGCAAAATAATTTCATCGGCGTATTCAAAGACGCAGGTGTTTTTGCCAATTTCGTGCAAGCCGCCCAAGGGAATGATTTTGAGCGCTGGGTTTGATTCTGATTGAGTCATGTAAGTCCTTGATACGAGGGAATACGGGTGCTGTAAAGTGAAAAACTAAGAGACCAAATGGCCCAAAAAACTTTTGGATGAATAGCCCGATTAGTTGGGGGCAGGTACATCACAAGAATTTGAAAAGGGTCTAGTCAAAGACAGTTCATTGGCCAGATGCATTAGATATTCAGTTGTTTGGAAACTTGTTGCTGGGTAGTGAATAAAATAACCCTGCTAGATAGAAGCTCTTTGGAAATGCCCAACTTAGAAAGCCGTGACTTAAAAGTTTGTGACTGCTAGAAATGAGCAAGACTTCTAGAGAGATTGGAGCAGCCCTAGCTCAGCCATGGCAGCCTTGAGCTGAGGCTCTGCAATGGCAGATTCGTCATTCAAAGGAAGGCGTAGACCGCCTACCTGCCAGCCTTGCAGCCTCAACGCTGCCTTTACGGGAATTGGATTAGTTGTGATAAACAATGCTTTAAACAGAGGTAGCAACTTTAGATGAATTTGGGTGGCAATCTGCACGTGGCCTTGCTCAAAGGCTTGGATCATCTGTTGCAGGCTGTCTCCCACCAGGTGACTAGCAACGCTAATGACCCCTTGACCTCCTACAGCCAGCATAGGCAATGTCAGTGAGTCGTCGCCAGAGTAAATACCGAAGTCTGGGGGTGTAGATCGCCGAACTTGACTCACTTGATCTAGACTTCCGCTCGCTTCTTTAACTGCAACAATGTTTGGCACCGCCGCCAAACGAGCTATGGTTTCGGGTGCGAGGTTTTGTCCTGTGCGCCCTGGGATGTTGTACAAGATCATGGGCAGATCAGGTGTGGCTTCAGCGATCGCCTTAAAGTGACGATATAGCCCCTCTTGTGGTGGCTTGTTGTAGTACGGTACCACCTGCAAAGAACCGTCTAGTCCCAGCTTTTCGGCTTTCTGGGTAGCGGCGATCGCTTCTTGGGTAGAATTAGAACCTGTTCCAGCTACAACCTTAGCATTTCCAGCTACGGTTTGCTTAACCACATTGAAAAGCTGATACTCCTCATCCCAGCTTAGCGTAGGAGACTCCCCTGTGGTGCCACATATGACCAGTGTATCGGTTCCGTGAGCCACCAAGTGAGCTGCCAGCGCCTCTGCTACCGCATAATTGACGTCGCCCGACTGATCGAAGGGCGTCACCATGGCGGTCATGACTCGTCCAAATCCTGCCATATTCACTACACCTGATACCCTGCTATGGCTGGTGCAGCAGGCTTAAGACAGTTTTTTGCTACCAGTAATTCTGCAATTTGCACCGCATTTAGAGCAGCCCCCTTGCGAATCTGATCCCCACACAGCCATAATTCCAGCCCGCAAGGGTGAGAAATATCTTGCCGGATCCGACCGACTAGCACATCATCTTGACCCGTAGCGTCAATTGGCATCGGAAAATAGTTGGCCTGCCAGTCTTCCACCAACTTAACACCCGGAGCCTGACTTAATATGTCGCGCGCTAGGTTAGGGCTAAACGGCTGCGAGAATTCTAAGTTAATGGCTTCTGAGTGCGCCCGTAAAACCGGAACCCGCACACAAGTCGCCGAAATCCGCAGGCGATCGTCGCCAAAGATTTTGCGGGTTTCGTTGACCATTTTCAATTCTTCCTCGCAGTAGCCGTTGCTATTCATTGGCGAGTTGTGGGGAAACAAATTAAACGCTAGGGGATAAGGAAAAAGCTCGGGTATGGCGGGTTGTCCTGCCAAGATAGCGCGGGTTTGCACCTTTACTTCTTCCATGGCTCTCGCCCCCGCGCCGCTAGCCGATTGATAGGTGGCCGCAATTAGGCGCTGAATCGGATGTACTTGGTGCAGAGGATAGACCGCCACACTCATTAAAATAGTTGTGCAGTTGGGGTTGGCAATGATGCCTTGATGAGCCGCCACAGCGTCTGGGTTTACTTCTGGCACAATCAACGGCACATCAGCATCCATCCGAAAAGCGCTGGAATTGTCGATCATCACAGCCCCTGCTGCAACAATTTTACTAGCCCAGGCTTTAGAGATAGACCCTCCAGCAGAGGCCAAAACAATGTCAATATCGTCGAAGGCGCGATCGCTTACGGCTTCTACGGGCAACGTTTCGCCTTGAAACATTAGTGTCTGCCCGGCAGAGCGAGGAGAAGCCAATAGTTTGAGGTGGGCGATCGGAAAGTGTCGCTGTGCCAATAGTTCCAGCAGCTCGGTGCCCACAGCACCAGTGGCTCCCAAAATAGCAACTCGATAGGATTGGGGCAAGTCTAGGTTTCCTCCTGCTTTAATGACGCATGGGGCTTAACAATGGTTCCTTTGAGCCTCTTCATCTATTAATTGTCTTCATCTGTTGATTGATTTTAAGTTTGATCGTTTGAATCTGTTGCTTGAAAACCAGCTGAAATGATGTGAGATTTTTTAAATTTCTGATTTTGGGAGCTTTTGGGAGCTGAATCTGCGTGCCATTCTAGCCTGTCTCAGCACAACCCGCTCAGCATCATATGATTAGCTTAGAGCTAAATTCCTCATCAATCTAGCACCAAACGCACCAAGCGCTCAAAAGCTAGACCAGAACCTCACGGGAGAGGCATCTAGCTTTGAGAGATTTCGCTCGATCATGTGCGGGTTGCTTCAGAAATCAGTTACGATTACTTATTGCAAGGATGCTAAGCCCGCATGAGGTTAGCATTCGTTTGACCTCTGTCACAAAGAATCTGATGAAAGTTACCCAGGAAAAACTTCCCGCTAGTCGGGTCGGTCTAGAAATTGAAATCCCGCCCGAAGCATCCCAGCAGGCATATGACAAAGTCCTGCAACAGTTTATGCGCAATGCCAATATTCCTGGGTTTCGCAAAGGAAAAGTCCCTCGCCAAGTCTTAATCCAGCGGTATGGGAGCGGTCGGCTCAAGGCGGCAGCCCTAGAAGAACTGCTGGAAGATACCTTAAAAAAAGCGGTGGAGCAAGAAAAAATTGACGCCCTAGGCAGCTTTGAGCTGCGCTCTTCTTTTGAAGACTTGGTGAGTCAGTTTCAGCCTGGGGCTGTCTTAATAGTGTCAGCCGTGGTAGACGTGCCTCCTCAAGCCACTCTCTCGGCCTATCAGGGGTTAGCCGTCAAGGCAGAAGCAATCGAGTACGACCCAGCCAAGGTCGATGAACTGCTAGAGAACTACCGCAACCGTTCTGTGACTCGTGTCCCGGTAACAGACCGACCAGCGCAAGAAAAAGACCTGGCCATAGTTGACTTTACGGGTCAGGTGAAAATGGGCGAGGACGATGCTGACTTAGAAGAGATTCCAGGTGGCAGTGCTCAAGATTTTGAGATTGAGCTGGTAGAAGGTAAATTCATTCCCGGATTTGTTGATGGCATTTTGGGGATGAACGTGGGAGAAACCAAGACGGTTTCTGCAACGTTCCCAGAGCCTTATGCGCAAGAAAACTTGGCGGGCAAGCCTGCCATTTTTGAAGTTACCCTCAAAGATTTAAAAGAAAAAGAGCTGCCTGAACTAGACGACGATTTCGCCGAAGAGATTAGCGAATTTGCAACGTTTGCCGAGCTGAGAGAATCGCTGGAAGCCCGCTTCCGCACTGAAGCAGAAGACAAAACCAAAGCGAATAAGCAAGAAGCGCTGTTGAAAGAATTGGTGATCCATGTCGAAGTAGACCTACCCGAAACTTTGGTACGTCGAGAGATGGATTATATGATTACTCAAACAGCGATGCGATTGAGTGAGCAGGGAATGGACGTTAAAAAAATGTTCACCCCCGAAATTGTGGAGTCCCTGCGCAATAGTTCTCGTGGAGAGGCGATCGCCCGGATTCAGCGGACGATGGCACTAGGGGAAATCGCCAAGCAAGAGTCGCTTACCGTCACCTCAGCAGACGTGGATGCCAAAGTGCAAGAGGTGCTGACAGACATGGGCGAGCGTGAAGTCGATCGCGATCGCCTGCGTGAAGTGGTAGAAGAAGACCTGATGCGGGATAAAATCTTTGACTGGTTAGAAGCCAACAACACGATTGAGCTGGTTCCTGAAGGGTCGCTCACGCCCGAACCCAATGAAGAGCTCAGATCAGTTAGTGTCGGAGTGGAATCAGAGGTATCAGATCAAGCTGCCTCTGATCAAACTGTAACGGTTGAAGCGGTTTCAGTAGCTGTAGATGAATCTGCCGCCGAGCCAGAGGAAAGCTCAGACGCTGCTATCGACGATCAGTTAGTAGACAGCAGCGATAGTGATGAAGGCTCAAAACCTTCTAGCCAAAAGCTCACCACGGGAAACCCTGCCAAAATAGATGCAGGAGAATCCGAGGAAGGGGTGTAGATAGAGGGATAACCGAAGCAGCTTAACTGATTCGGCTAGAGGTACACTGAGGCTAGATTGAAATGCATTTTAGATTGAAATGCGTCGGTTAATCTGGCTTTTGGATGATAGCTAAACTGCATCGTGTGTAAGCAAATCTTCAGATTCCTTACCAGTCCCAAGGGAGTTGAGGCATAATATCCGGTATGGCTTTGTTTATCCGGCATAACTTGGCTCGCCATCCCTTGGCTCAACCGATTCACATGTCACCTCAAAATTCTATCCGTTCCAAGTGAACTAGTTCTTCTGCCCAGCCTTGTGCTGTTACCCGTGTAATTTTCTATGCTCGTATCTCAGTCTTCAGATTACGCCATTACTAGCACTCGTCCCCTTGCAGTTTCCTCCTTAGGGGGTCAAGCTTCAGGCTCACTCACCGCAATGATTCCAATGGTGGTTGAGCAGTCAGGGCGCGGAGAACGGGCATTTGATATTTATTCTCGACTGCTGCGAGAGCGGATTATTTTTCTAGGTACGCCAGTAGACGATGCGGTTGCCGACTCTATCGTGGCGCAGCTCTTATTTCTAGATGCTGAAGATCCCGAAAAAGATATCCAAATCTACATCAACTCCCCTGGGGGTTCGGTGACAGCAGGCATGGCTATCTACGACACCATGCAACAAGTACGTCCCGATATCATGACAATTTGTTTTGGGTTGGCTGCTAGTATGGGAGCATTCTTACTGACAGCAGGAGCGGCTGGCAAGCGGATGTCGTTGCCGAGTTCTCGAATTATGATTCACCAGCCGTTGGGAGGTGCTCAAGGGCAAGCGGTGGATATCGAAATCCAAGCGCGCGAAATCCTCTACCACAAGCGCAAGCTCAACGAACTGCTGTCATTTCACACCCATCAGCCCTTCGATAAGCTCGAAGCTGATACCGAACGAGATTTCTTTATGTCTGCTGAGGAAGCCAAGCAATACGGTTTAATTGACCAAGTTGTCTCGCGGCAAGAGCTATCTGCCGTCCGAGAAACTGTCACCGCACTGAATTAAGGGGCGACCATGTCAAAGTATGACTCCCATCTCAAATGTTCATTCTGTGGTAAATCACAAGAGCAAGTTCGTAAACTGATCGCTGGACCGGGGGTTTACATTTGTGATGAATGTGTGGATCTATGTAATGAGATCTTAGATGAGGAGTTGTTTGACTCTAGGTCAACGGTGCCACAGGCTTCACCGAGGCGAGAGCAACAGCCTGAAAAACAGCGGCCAGCGCGATCGCCCCGGATGTCATTAACCCAAATTCCTAAGCCCCGAGAGATCAAAAAACATCTCGACGAGCATGTGATTGGCCAAGACGAGGCCAAGAAGATCCTATCGGTGGCCGTTTATAATCACTACAAGCGGCTGAGCTTTACCCAACCCAAAGGCAGCACCAATAAGGTTGAGGACACCGTTGAGCTACAAAAATCCAACATTTTGTTGGTAGGGCCAACAGGGTGTGGCAAAACGCTCTTAGCCCAGACCCTAGCCGAGATGCTTGATGTTCCCTTTGCCATAGCAGACGCCACCACGCTTACCGAAGCCGGGTATGTCGGTGAAGACGTTGAGAACATCTTGCTGCGGCTGTTGCAGGTTGCTGACCTAGATGTAGAGGAAGCGCAGCGAGGCATCATCTACATCGACGAAATTGACAAAGTGGCGCGCAAGAGCGAGAACCCATCCATTACCCGTGATGTGTCGGGTGAAGGGGTGCAGCAAGCCCTGCTAAAGATGTTGGAGGGGACGATTGCTAACGTGCCGCCTCAAGGTGGGCGTAAGCATCCTTATCAAGACTGCATCCAAATTGACACTAGCAATATTCTGTTCATTTGCGGTGGTGCGTTTGTTGGCTTAGAAAAGTCAGTCGAGCAGCGAATTGGCAAAAAGTCGATGGGCTTTGTCCAACCCGGTGAAGGACAAACGAAGCAAAAGCGCACGGCAGATGTGCTAAAGAGTCTGGAGCCAGACGACTTGGTTAAGTTTGGCATGATTCCTGAATTCATTGGCCGGGTTCCGGTGGTTGCTGTCGTCGATCCGCTGGATGAGGATGCGCTGGCCGAAATCCTGACAGAACCTCGCAATGCTCTGGTGAAGCAGTACCAGAAGCTAATGAAGATGGACAATGTGCATTTGGAGTTTAAGTCAGAGGCGGTGCGGGCGATCGCCAAAGAAGCCTACCGTCGTAAGACCGGAGCTAGAGCGCTGCGCAGCATTGTCGAAGAGCTGATGCTAGATGTGATGTATGAGTTGCCCTCGCGCAAAGATGTCACTCGCTGCTTAATTACCCGTGAAATGGTCGAGAAACGATCTACCGCCGAGTTGCTGCTGCATCCGTCTTCACTGCCCAAGCCAGAGTCGGCTTAAACGACCGATGCCCTACCTTTCAATTCGCGGAGTAGACCACTATTATGAGTGGATTAGCACAGCCGAAAATCCACCATCGGGTCACAAACCCGTCATGGTATTTCTACATGGCTGGGCAGGCTCAGCCCGATACTGGGAAACGACAGCTCGGGCGTTGGTCGATCACTTTGACTGCTTGCTGTACGATCTGCGAGGTTTTGGGCGATCGCTGCTGCCTAAACCTGTTCCCTCAGAGGTGGCCGCGATCGGCTACGAGTTGGAAACCTATGCTGACGATCTGGCGCTGCTGGCCGATGCCTTAGGGATTCAAACCTTTTCTCTCAACGCTCACTCTACGGGCGCGTCGATTGCCACATTTTTTCTCAATCGCCATGCAGCACGGGTTGATCGCGCCATTCTCACATGTAGCGGCATTTTTGAATATGACAAAAAAGCCTTTGAAGCCTTCTACAAATTTGGCAAATATGTCGTGGAATTTCGGCCACCCTGGCTGTTAAAAATCCCGTTAGCCGACCGAATGTTTATGTCGCGATTTCTGAGTCGCCCCATTTCTGGTGAAGCCCGACGGGCATTTTTAGAAGACTACATCATGGCAGATTACGATGCGGCGCTGGGCACTATTTACACCGCCGTTAGTAAAAAAGCGGTTGATGTGATGCCGCAAGAGTTTGCTCAACTGGCTATGCCTACGCTCCTGATTTCGGGACAGTACGACAAAATTATTCCTGTTGATATGGGCGATCGCGCTTCCACCCTGAGCCATCACATCCAGCACGTTGTCATGGCCAACACTGGGCATTTTCCCATGCTCGAAGATGTCCCAACGTACTTGAATCATCTTCGGACATTTTTGAGCCTACCCAGCCCATCATCGCGGTAGTAAAACAACTTCCTACTTCCTCTTTCCTCCTTTCTCCTTCCTCTTTCCCTTCATCCCTCATTACTGCCCGCCGTCATCGCTGTAATGACCGCCTGCTGACTCACCTGTTCATAAACAGCCTTAAGGTGATCCATCACCGCTTGAGCCGGAAGTGAAGCAGAACTCGCTGTACCTTCTGGCTTGAGCGGCAACAGTCCTAAAACATCAAGTACGGTTTCGGTACTGGGAGGGGGCGCGATCACGACTAGCGACGGTTCTAGCTGATTGTCGTACTGCCAAAATTGATGTGGGTCGAGCGGGAGGCTTAGATCAGACGCAGGGGGCAACGCTAGCTCTGAGGTATCAGCTTCCCCACTAACGCTGCGAAGTTGGCGCAGTGCAGTAATGATTTGTTCTTTAGTGCGACCCCGCAGCTGAAACAGCACAAACGGATCTTCACTGAAGCGATCGCCCAACACATAGTAGACCGCGCCGATGTGCTTGCAAGGATTAGCGGGGTCGGGGCAAGAACATTTGCTATGAATATCAAACTTGGTGAATGGAAACAAACTTAATCCATTCGACGTAAACACTTCCTCAATATTTTGAGGCATTTCGCCCGCGAGCAGCTTTGCCGAAAAAATTGCCTGCTGTGACAGCGACTCAATCACATATTGCCATTGCTCTTGATCAAATGGGTCAAGCGAGAGCGACACCTTATACGGTTCTGGAGCCGTTCCCTGCACCAGTGCGTGCACCTTAGACCCGCGAAAATCAAGTGCTAAAACATGTCCCTCCCGCGCATAGTTGCGGGCACGCGCTAAGCGACGAATCCAACCAAATGACTCTAGTACATCAATCCACCGCTGTGCCCACCATTCCCGACCGGGTTGTGCATCGTAGTTTGTCATACGTGAAACTTCCGTGTTCTCCCGCAGGAGTAGTAGTTACAGTTGGGATGATAAGTGTAAGAATGGATCTAATCAGATTCAGCATGAACCCGAGTTCCTATGGTCTTTAACTCTGATGGTACCGACTTCTTTACCAGTAACACTGAAGAGGGGCAACCCAATCAACTGTTAAAGTATCTTCAGCATCAATCGCCAGACGCGTTGGCAAGGGTGGCTCGATCTGTCAGTCCAGAAATTAAGGAGATTATCTCTCAGAATGTGCATGGCTTGGTGGGAATGCTGCCGTCTGAGGGGTTTAGTGTACAAATTACAACCGAGCGCGACAATCTAGCAAGTTTGTTAGCATCGGCTATGATGACGGGCTACTTTTTGCGCCGCATGGAACAACGCATGGAGCTAGAAACGAGCGTTGCCGATGTTCCTTCCATGCACCGCGACCCTGTCAACGAAGAACCCCCAACCGACTGTTCCAAATAGCGGCTGAGGACATTGAGCAGTCTTAGATAGGTTTGAAATGAGCTATGAGAGATAGAGCGGCCTAATCCCGCTTCCCCTTCTTTGGCTCACTTTAGGATTGTTTAAGATCTCTCAAGTCTTAGTTGACCGTTAAAATATATTGGACATAGCATCCCAATCTTTTCTACTGTGGTGGTATGTCAAATGGCATAAAAAGCATATCTATGACAGTTGTTAGACCGACAGTTGTTAGACCTGCACTACCCAGTTTAATTCTTACTTTGGCGCTATGAGTAAAGGCACGTTATTTGACAAAGTTTGGCAATCCCATACGGTGGCAACGCTGCCATCGGGGCAGACCCAGCTATTCATTGGGTTACATCTAATTCACGAAGTGACCAGTCCTCAGGCGTTTGCGATGTTGCGCGATCGCGGGTTGACGGTGCCATTTCCCGAACGCACGGTGGCCACAGTCGATCACATTGTGCCGACCGAAAACCAGGCGCGACCGTTTGTGGATGCGATGGCGGAAGAAATGATGCAGGAGCTAGAGCGCAACTGTAAAGACAACGGCATTCAGTTCTACAACATTGGCTCTGGTAACCAGGGCATTGTCCATGTGATTGCGCCCGAGCAAGGCTTGACGCAGCCCGGTATGACGATCGCCTGTGGAGACAGCCACACCTCTACCCATGGGGCTTTTGGGGCGATCGCCTTTGGGATTGGCACCAGTCAAGTGCGCGACGTGTTGGCCTCGCAAACGCTGGCGCTGGCCAAGCTCAAGGTGCGCAAAATTGAAGTGAACGGGGCGCTGCAACCGGGCATATATGCCAAAGACGTGATTCTCCACATCATTCGCACGCTGGGAGTCAAGGGCGGTGTGGGCTATGCCTACGAATTTGCGGGCACTACCTTTGAGCACATGAGCATGGAAGAACGGATGACCGTCTGCAACATGGCGATCGAAGGGGGAGCGCGCTGCGGCTATGTGAACCCCGATGCCATTACATTTGCATATCTCAAGGGACGAGACTTTGCCCCTAAGGGCGACGACTGGGAAACGGCTGTGGCTTGGTGGACGGCGATCCGCAGCGATGCCGATGCCGAGTATGACGACGTGGTTGTGTTTGATGCGGACGACATTACGCCAACGATTACCTGGGGCATTACGCCTGGGCAGGGGCTGGGAGTCGGCGACCTGGTACCCACCGCAGCGTCGCTGCTGGAAGAAGATCGCTTCATTGCTGAAGAAGCCTACCAGTATATGGATCTGGCTCCGGGCACTCCGATTAAGGGCACCAAAGTCGATGTCTGCTTCATCGGCAGCTGCACCAATGGCCGGATTAGTGACCTGCGAGAAGCCGCTAAAATTGCTAAGGGTCGCCATGTGGCCGATGGGATCAAAGCGTTTGTGGTGCCTGGATCGGAGCGGGTGAAGCTGCAAGCCGAAGCCGAAGGGCTAGACAAAATTTTTGAAGCGGCAGGGTTTGAGTGGCGCAATGCCGGGTGCTCGATGTGTCTGGCGATGAACCCCGACAAGTTGGTCGGGCGGCAAATCAGCGCCTCGTCTTCTAACCGCAACTTTAAAGGGCGGCAGGGTTCTTCATCAGGGCGGACGCTGCTGATGAGTCCGGCGATGGTGGCAGCGGCGGCTGTAACGGGACAGGTGAGCGACGTTCGCGAGTGGCTGTAGAGCCATGACCACCATGCCTAAAACTGGGCTAATTACAGGAGCCTCAACGGGAATTGGGCGATCGCCACCCCATTAGAGCAGTTTCAGCAAACATTCGCGTCAAGATTGTTGCTGCTGCGCAAACTGCTGCCCGATAGTCTATTGCGCCGCGTGATTCGCCAATCGATCATCGGTCGCGGTACTCCCTAAAAGATCCCAGAACACATCCCAGACCATATCCCAGAACATATCCAAGCATTGAGGAAACTATCCCATGAGCCAAGTTAAATCTGTGGCGGGTCACGGCATTCCCCTGGTGGGCAACGATATCGATACTGATCGGATTATTCCCGCCCGGTTTCTGAAGTGCGTCACCTTCGATGGTCTCGGTGCAAACGCCTTTGCCGACGATCGCAGCCAAACCAACGGCCAGCACCCGTTTGACCAACCCCAATACCAGGGCGCAACTATTCTAGTAGTCAACCGCAACTTTGGCTGTGGCTCGTCGCGGGAACATGCCCCGCAGGCGATCGCCAAATGGGGGATTCAAGCCCTAATTGGCGAAAGCTTTGCCGAAATTTTCTTTGGTAACTGCGTGGCCATGGGCATTCCCTGTGTCACCGCCAGTGAAGCCGACGTCAAGCGATTGCAGGCCGCCATTACTGCCAACCCCCAAGCCACCGTAGACATAAACCTGGAGGCGATGACTGCTAGCTGCGGCGACATGTCCGCCCCAGTGCAGATGGCAGAAGGTTCGCGCAATATGTTTACCTCTGGCACTTGGGATGCCACCGGGCAATTAGTCGCGCAGATTGACCAAATTAGAGCCACAGCAGCAAACTTGCCCTATGTCACCTGGGGACAGGCCGTCAGCTAGGACAACGTAACGCAGGGTGGGCATTGCTCATCCTGCTAATTGTGAAAGCAAAAGCCAGTCGTTCCTAACGCCCCAGCACCTTCACCACCGCCGCGCCACCAAAGTAAAGCCCTAGCACCGCCCCGGCCAGCAAGCTTTGGGTTACCGGGTCTGTGGAGGGCGTTAGCACGGCTCCCAGCACCGCCCCGCCCAACACTACGTAGCGCCAGCTTGCCAGCATTTGCTTCGACGACACTAGCCCCAACACGCCCAACAAAACCTGAATCACGGGAATTTGGAACGCCAGCCCCGTACTAAATAGCAGCAGCAGCACAAACTCAAAATAGCGATCGATTGACCACAGCTGCTCTACTACATCCGCGCCGTAGTTGATAAAAAAGTTGAGTGCCGCTGGAATCAGAGCCACATAGGCAAACACCAATCCACCTGCAAATAAGACCGTAGATCCCATCACAATCGGTGCTACAATCCGCCGCTCTTTGCGGGTGAGACCGGGCAGCACAAACTGAATAATTTGGTATAGTACAAAAGGACTAGCCAGCAGCAGCCCACTATAGGCAGCAACCTTAATCGACACAAAAAAGTATTCACCCGGTGCTAGCTGTAGAAACTTGACCCCTTGAGCTGGAACCTCTAGGAGTCGCACAATCGGATTGACAAAGAAAAAGCAGCCGACAATGCCCACGACAACAATAATTAATGCGTAGAAAATGCGCATTCGCAGTTCTTCTAAATGGTCGAACAGCGACATTTCTACGTCTAAATCGGGCGCTTCCTCATCGTCAATCGAATTAACAACGGGAGATGTGCCGTTTGAGCTATTTATAGCCGTGCTAGTCAGGCTTTCCTGAGCAGCGGTTGGGGTGTCTGTTGGAGCAGTCATGGCAAACAGTCGAACTACAGGATTGCAGACACTAATAGCCTAGCGTTTTCTGGGCGGGGTAAGCGGATAGTCGCCATTAAATCTAAGATCTAGCTGATCTAAATTCTTCAGCAGCGTCGAGGGCGATCGCCTTGGTCTTCGACGCAATCACGCGGGTCAAAACTAGGGCAGGCTTCATATTCTGCAACAAAATCCGGGCAAACAGTTACGCTTCATTGCGAATCGCTAATCAGATTGAAGCCCCGTGATAGGGTCAATATTATTGGTTGAAGAGCTAGTTTGAGACGCTGCGTGTAATGAGGGAAAACACTTTGACTACATCTTCTGGGCAACCTGCCAATTCGTTACTGAGAGAAGACTTCAGTGAGTACGTCGCCCATTTACAACTTCATATGGCGCTTCATGCCCGTAAATTATTGCCAACGCTCACCAAAACGGCCGATAGCCGAGAGCAATTGTTGCATCAAACCCAAGCAAATTTTGAAAAACACGTCTCTCGTCAGGTCATGTAGTCTGTGCTGATTTGCAGCAAACGGGGAAGTTCGGCTGAGCTTCTCCATTTTTTTGTTTGGATGGTTTGGAGGCCGAGCCTCCGGTGGAGCGTTGCTAGGCAGAGCCTAGCAACGCGGCGCTAGCTTCCAGGTGTAGCTAGAAATGAGGTTAGTGACAATGTGCGCCACGATGGGCACCAGCAAATTGCCAGTAGCTAGAACGCTAACGCCCAGCATTGCCCCAACCACGGTTGCCCAAATAATATAAGACCACTGCTGTGCTCCACTAAAGTGCAGCACGCCAAAACACAGGCTGGATATGAGCACGCCCCACGCATTTAGCCCGATTGCAGGTAGCATCACGCCCCGAAACAGCAGTTCTTCGCTCATCCCCGGCAGTAAACCTAGCCAAATGAGGTCGCTTAGGGTCAAGGACGAGAGCACCAGGCTCAGGTAAAGATTGGCGCTAGCACGGTAGTCGCCCCACAGTTGGTAGGCCACTGCACTGGCCGCAGAAATTCCTATTCCTAGACCTGTACCCATGAGTACAGCCGGCAGGGTCAGCGTTACCGGGATTAATTGCACCGTGTCAAACGCTAGCCACAGACGTGCCAAAAACAGCAGAATTAGCGCTGTAATGCCAATGGCTGCCAAAATTTGGACGCGGCTGAGCGGTTCGATTTGAGGCTGGGGTGAGGACGGTTCGGTCACGGTGGCAAATTGCACGGAGGGCAGGAACTAGAGAAGGCGGGCACCCCTAGGGGCGATCGCACAACCCGGTTTAAGGCTAGCACTTGCCGTTGGCTTTTCCATCCAAAGTTTTATCAAGTGGTTGAAGAGCGTGGAGCTGCGGATCCAAAGCGGTTGGGTCGATGCCGGCGCGGTGAGCCACGAGCGCACCCAGCGCCTCTAGGTATGAGTTTACGGCGATCGCAGGCAATCCCAACGAAGCCGCCGTCACCTGCATCCGAGTGGTGTTGCTGCCCACGGTGATCAGGCGCGTCCGGCTCTGGCTCAGACTCAGCACCGCGCTACCGCCGCAGGCCGTTGCGGGCATCACCAGCGCATCGACTTGATTGGCCCAGATATCGCTGGGTTGAGCCGGGTTCTGGGTGCCAATCTGGGTGCCAATCTGGTCAACAGTCTGGCTAACAATTTGGGGAGCGCGGCTGAGACCCACCAGCACACAGGGCAAAAATGTATGCCCCAACTCTTCTGCGGCTGACTTGGGAGCAAGCAACGGGTCGAGCGGCAGGGGCAACAGCGCTGGAGCATGGGCGCAGGGCACCCGAAACGTCCGAACCACCAAATGGCTAATCACGGCTTCAGCTCCGGCTAGTGGGTCAACCCCTTGCCCCTGACGATACTGCTGTAGGGCGTCGCTACCCTCGTCGTCGGGGAACCGAACTACGACCGCGATCGCCTCTGCCCCTGCCTGGGCGATCAGCTTGTCCACGGCTCGCAGCAGACTATCGGGATGTTGAATTGTGCCCCAGGTGGCTCCCGATGCCGCCGTTTGCAGCGTTATACCTAGCGGCGCATCGGTGACGACATAATCGCTCAGGCTTAGCCCCAACGTGGCGCGAGTGGCATCGGCGGCCTGTAAATGACGCTGCCTCAAGTCGGGTTCAATGCCACAGTCGAGCACCAGCCCCACCCGGTTTTGATGCACCGGACGCAGCCCCCATCGCCCTGCGGCAAACTGATCTAGCGCATAGCCTTCGACATAGAGCGCGTTGGGCAGCGGCCAGTAGAGCTGCGCCCCATTTAGCACATTGGGGTGGGTAATTAGCCGATCGGCAACCTGGGCGATCGCCCGTGCCACCGGCAGGGCATCGCCAGCATAGCCGCCGACCGCTGCCCCCACGCCCGTTGGCACAATTAACATGACCGTATATGGACGCTGGCTCACGAACTGCACACGCTATGGGGATGAGTGAAGTCACCGACTGTGACCACGGCTTCAATGTGGGCAATTTGCCGCACTGGATCAATTTGCGTAATTGCCCAGCGCAAGGGTTCTCCATGCTGCTGGAGCCGAGTGGCGATCGCGGCTTCCAGCTCTGCCATTGCGGGCAACAGGCCAATTTCTAATTCAATGAACTGAATGAGCATGAGCTGAGTTGGCCTGGGGCGATTCTGGGGCTATCGGCCTATTTTTTCTGCGATCGCCCGAACTGTAGATCGTAGACGATGTCTTCTTTCTCAGTTTCAATCGTCAGATCAGATAGCGGATAGGCGATACAGAGCAACGCATAGCCTTGCTGCTGAAGTTCCGCGCTGACACCCATCCCTTCACGTTGATCGACCGTTCCAGAGAGTACTTGCGCGGCGCAGGTGGTGCAAACCCCTGCCCCACAAGACGTTGGCAGCTCCAACCCTGTCGCTTTCGCGGCTGCTAGCACCGTTTGATCGGCGGGGACTGGGATGGTATAAACATTGCCTTGATGGCGAATTTCAGCAGTATAGGTATTAGACATAATCAGTCGTTATCAAGGTTCTAGGCAGGTTCTAGGCAGGTTCTAGGCAGATTCTAGGTGATGGAGTGGGTGGGGGAGGGCTTTGTCGAGTTTTAAGTTTTGAGTGTTGAGTTAGACGGTCAACTCAACACTCAAAACTTAAAGCTCACTGATTCCTAAGAGGCCAACTCACTGTCAGGAAACGTGCGTTTGAAATCATCAATCAAGTCGTCGAGTTCTTCGAGAGCTTGATTTACATCAATTCGCAGCGTGCCCAAATCGGGTTGTTCTAGCAACCGCACCAGCGAATCTCGCTTGCTCATCAACAGGAATAGGCGATCGCGCAGAACCTGGGGATCTAACATCAAACAGCTCTCCACCGGAATTTGGCACAGGTTTCATCCTACCAAACCCCTCCGTCACTCGGGCTGGTTTTAGCAGTAGTTTTCAAGGTTGATTATTTGGCCTTTCATTTGGCCTCTCATTTGGCCTCTAATTGGACAAACGTCCCAAACCAGTAACTTGTAAGGAATAATTAAGACGACACTTGTTTGTTGGCGGTTTGCTATGCTTGGTCGAATTTCGTTTGGGTCGGTCGGGTTGGTGGTTGGTGGCATTCTGACAGTCATGGGATTTGTGGCGTACTTTACGAGCAATGCCACCCTCAACCTGGTGGGTTTTTTCTATGGCATTCCCGTTTTGTTGGGGGGGCTGGCGCTCAAAAATTCGGAGCTAGAGCCAGTGCCGTTTTCTCCAGCCACCTCGCCAGAAATTTTGGCTTTGCGCGACACCCAGGCTACCGCTACCCAAAACCAGATTCGCAAAGATATTACTCGCTACCGCTACGGACAGCCCGCCCATTTAGATAGCTCATTGGACAGTTTAGGGCTTAGCCCCACCGACGACGAGCGCCCGATTTTGCTAACCCTGCGTGAAGAAAATCGGCAGGGTGCCTATGCCTTGGTGTTGGAATTTGATTCGGAATATGTGCATCTAGATACATGGGAAAAGAAACGCGAGAAGATTGCGACTTTCTTTGGCCCTGGGTTGCAGGTAGAAGTGAGTCAACCTGCCGTGGAGCGGATTGAGGTGGCGCTGGTGGCCGCTGCTAGTGCCAGTTAGACGGGTGCAGGTGGCGCAATGACAGGCGTAATGAACGATTTTTGTAGGGGTGGGCTGCGAGCCTCGGGCATTGTTGTTGGCTTTTTGCCGACGGCGATTAGTTTTGGGGCGATCGCCGTCCAGGCTGGGGTGCCCAATGGGGGGGCGATCGCCATGTCGGTGTGGGTGTTTGCGGGCGCGTCACAGTTTGCGGCGATCGAAGCCATCCGCCAGAACCTGCCCTGGCTCAGCATTGTGTTGACCGTGCTGATCATCAACCTGCGGCATATTCCCATGAGCCTTGCCGCCTGCCGCTTGGTTTACAACCGTTTTCCTCGGTGGCAGCGCTGGCTACTGGCGCACGGGCTGGTAGACGAAACCTTTGCCCTAGAATTGTCGGAGGAATTGCGCCCCTTTCCCTACTACCTGGGGATGCACATTGCGTGTTGGGCGTCTTGGGTGGCAGGCACCTGGATCGGCTGTCTGGTGGGGATGCAAATTCCAGACCGCTGGCTGAAATTTGCGTTGCCCTCCCTGTTTTTGTATCTATTGATCAATGCCATTCAAGCGCTTCGAGGGCGAGCGATTTGGCCAGTATTGGCGGCTGGGATTGCCCTCACGTTGGCCACATCCAGGTTTGGATCTACGGGGGTGTTGGTAGCTATTTTGGGTGTGGCGGTGCTGGCAACGGTCTTGTTGGAACAACCCGATACAGCCGGGGAGGTCAAAGAATGAATTTCTGGTGGATGGTGTTTTTGGCGGGAGTGGGCACGTATTTAATGCGCAGTGTGGGCGTGTGGCTGCCGCCGCAGTGGGTGCCGTCGCGCTGGCTAGCGTTTTTACCGCTGGCGGTGATTTTGGTGATGGCGGTTAGCAGTTTGGCTAGTTCTATTGGAGCCGATCGAGAAACCTGGGGAATGGCGATCGCCACGGTTGCCGTCATCGTCGCCAGTCTCAAACAGCTGCCATTATTTGCCTGCATTGCCATTGGCTGTGGTGTGTTTGGGGCGATCGCCTCGCTGGGTTAACTCACCAAAATAGGATTTTAATCGTTAAGTTGATGCTGGAACGGCTGTGCTGTTGCTGAAGCTGTGATTGAAGAAGTGCAGGCCAAAATCTATCCACTCATCTTCTGAGATCTCAATTACCCGTATTCTCAAACACTCAGAATACAATGAGAGCAACAGTTTGCCTTAGTCACCCATCACAGCGCCCCCATGTCTGAAAACGTCATTTGGATCGTCACAGAAACCCCCAACTCACCCACTGTTCCACCGCCGATTCCAGGCACATCGCGTGGTGATCAACGCCTCAATCCCTTTGGCGAAAGCCTTGCTCCTACTTTTAACCAGCGTCAGTACGCTATCCCGGTGCAGGTGGATAAGCTGGAGC
>ENA-ORBV01006128-ORBV01006128.1-microbial-mat-metagenome-genome-assembly--contig:-NODE-6128-length-21450-cov-4.296683_pt1 | contig 21450 bp, 15 predicted proteins | sample MGYA00237777_ERZ505514 | MGnify/ENA primary metagenome ERZ505514 (study PRJEB26160, sample SAMN06269048) | microbial mat metagenome | isolation source: Oligotrophic lake microbial mat | place... | reverse complement strand
TTTTCAAGCAGAAGACGGCATACGAGATTCGCCTTAGTCTCGTGGGCTCGGAGATGTGTATAAGAGACAGATCCTAGGCAACGTGCCGCGCGAGCACTTCACCGACGACCAGTTGATGATGCTCTCGCAGAATACGCAGCTCATGGGGGGCGGCCTGATCATGCTCGGCGGGCCGAACAGTTTCGGCGCCGGCGGTTGGGCCAGTACGGAAATCGAGAAGGCGATGCCGCTTGATTTCCAGATCAAAGCGGCCAAGGTCGTACCCAAGGGCGCGTTGTGCATGATTATGCACGCCTCGGAAATGCCGGACGGAAACTACTGGCAAAAGGTCGTCGCGCAGGAAGCGCTGAAGACGCTCGGCAATCAGGATTTCTGCGGCGTGATTCACTACGGCGCGACTGACCAGTGGCTGTGGAATGCGCCTCGCGGTTTCCTGAAAATGGGGGGCAATCGCCCGCAAATGCTGGCGCGACTCGATCGGATGCAGCCGGGTGATATGCCGGATTTCGATCCCGGCCTGGTGATGGCCTACAAAGGATTTCGACAACTGCAAGATACGGAGCAGCCGGCGATCAAGCATATGATCGTGATCTCCGACGGTGATCCTTCGCCGCCGTCAGACCGCTCTATTCGCGACCTGGTCAGTCTGAAAGTCACGATTACTACGGTCGCGATTGGCGCCCATGGTCCAGCCGAATCGCGACTAATGCAGCAAATCGCCCAACGGACTGGCGGGAAGTACTACGCCGTGAACTCCGGGAAGGCGCTGCCGCAGATTTATCAGAAGGAAGCGCGTCGCGTCGCGCGGCCGCTGGTGCATGAAAACAAGAACGGATTTACGCCGCAGTTGCGTTATCCGCATGAGATGCTGGCGGGACTCGACGAAGGTTTTCCACCGGTGCACGGCTACGTGATGACGTCGGTGAAGAAAAACCCGTTGGTCGAGGTTTCGCTCACCGCGCCCGAACCGGCTGGTCAGGACAACACGACACTCTTGGCGAGTTGGACGTATGGACTGGGCAAGGCGGTCTGCTTCACCAGCGATGCTGGCTCGCGCTGGACCACGGCCTGGGCGGACTGGGAAGGCTACGACCAGTTTTTCAGCCAGATGATTCGCTGGTCGATGCGGCCGGTCGGCGATCAAGGCAAGTTCACCGTCTCGACCGACAATGTCGACGGCAAGGTGCGCGTGGTGATCACCGCGCTGGATAAAGACGACGAGTTCTTGAATTTCCTCGACATGAACAGCACGGTGCTGGGTCCGGACATGAAGCCGCGCGATCTGAACCTGGTGCAGACCGCGCCCGGGCGCTACGTCGGTGAATTCACCGGTGAGGACGCCGGCAGTTACTTCGTGATGGTCAATCCAGGCGCCGGCACGACGCCGATCCGGACCGGCGTGAATGTGCCATATTCGGCGGAATATCGCGATCGGGAAACGAATACACCGTTGTTGCAGCAGCTGGCCAGGATGACGCCCAAGGGGGGCAAAGAAGGCACGTTGATTGACGATCCGACCGGGCAGTTGAATCCGGTGACGCTGTTACAGTTCAACAGTTTCCGCCACGACTTGCCACGGGCGACGAGCAGCCAAGATATTTGGCATTACCTGGTTTGGGCTGGTTGCCTGGTGTTTTTTGGTGACGTGTTCATTCGCCGCGTGACTGTGAATCTCGATTGGGTCGGACCCTGGGCGGCGTCGATGCGCGACACGCTGCTGGGACGCGATCACGTCCCCACGCCGACGCCGACGATGGACCGCCTGCGCAGTCGGAAGGCGCAGGTTTCCGACGACCTGGAACGCCGCAAAGCGGCCACGCGCTTCGAACCGACGCCCGATGCGCCGATTTCGACCGATGCCATCGACGCGGCACTCGGGCAAGCCGACGCGCCGACGTTAGCGAAACCAACGTCCGGCCCCGGCATGGCGCCGACCGGACCTGAAGATGAGAACAGCTACACGAATCGGCTGTTGAAGGCAAAGAAGGAAGCGCGACGACGGCATGAGGAGAACTGAGAAGTTGCGGCAGCGGTGCTGTACAAGTAAAAGCCCAGGGAAGGCCCTCCAAGTCGTCGGTGACAACTTCGACTTCGGTGGCCTTCCCTGGGCTTAAACAGCGCGAGATCGAAAAACACAACACCCATCAAATCCAGCCACCCACGAGTTTACGAGGAACGCATGAACATCAGCGAGTCGATGCAGGCCCGCGCCGAGGAATTCGTCAAGCGCTACGGCGCCGTGCGCGAGCAATTGGGCCGCGTCATTGTCGGGCACGATGATATTGTGCATGGCGTGCTGACCTGCTTGTTCGTCGGCGGGCATTGTTTGCTGGAAGGCGTGCCGGGGCTCGGCAAGACGTTGTTGGTCCGCTCGTTGGCGCAGACCTTGGACTTGAACTTCTCGCGCATTCAATTCACGCCCGACCTCATGCCGGCGGATATCCTGGGCACGAACATGGTCATGGAAACGCCCGAGGGGCGCCGCGTGTTCGAGTTTCAGAAGGGCCCGCTGTTTACGCAGATCTGTTTGGCGGACGAAATCAACCGCGCCACGCCGAAAACGCAGTCGGCCATGCTAGAAACGATGCAGGAAGGGACCATCACGATCGCCGGGCACCGTCATCAACTCGACCGGCCGTTTTTCGTGATGGCCACGCAGAATCCCATCGAGCAGGAAGGGACCTACCCGCTGCCGGAAGCCCAGCTCGACCGGTTCTTCTTTAAGCTGGTCGTGGGCTATTCGTCGAAGCAGGAACTGTCGACGATCATCGACCGCACCACGCGCGGCGAGTTCCCCACGCCGGAGAAGGTGATGGACGGCAAGGAAATCTTGCAGTGGCAATCGCTGATCCGGGAAGTGATCATCGCACCGCATGTTCAGGACTACATCGTGCGGCTGATCCTGTCGACGCACCCGAACGGCCCATACGCATTGCCGATCACGAATCAATACATCCGCTGGGGCTCCAGCCCGCGCGGCGCGCAGACGATGGCGCTGGCCTCGAAAGTCCGCGCCCTGCTGGAAGGCCGCTACAACGTCAGCTTCGAAGACGTGCGGCGCGTGTTCCTGCCGGCCATGCGCCACCGCGTGCTGCTGAACTTCGAAGCGCAGGCGGAAGGCATCGAACCGGACCAGGTGTTGTTGGATATTCTGGAACGCTGCCCGGAGAAGAGTGATGAGGCGAAAGCGGCGTAACGAATGCAGAATGATGAACGATGAATGGGTAGAGCAGATCCCCACATGCGTTCATCGCTGTAACCACATTCGCAAACGCGTTTCCGCCCGCTCTCCGTTAATTATTCATCATTCGTCATTCATCATTTCGCTCATGTCCACTACCTCTGTTCCCCTCCTCTCCCCCGAACTCCTCGCCCAGCTCGAGCAAATGGAGCTTGTGAGCCGCAAGGTCTTTCGTGGGCGCATGAAAGGGGAGCGGCGCAGCAAGCGCAAAGGGCAGAGCGTCGAGTTCGCCGACTTTCGCCCCTATGTGGCGGGGGACGATTTGAGGTTCATTGATTGGAACCTCTACGCGCGGCTGGAGAAACTGTTTCTCAAGATGTTTATGGAGGAAGAGGATCTGCACGTGTACGTGCTGATCGACGCCAGCATGTCGATGGATTTCGGCGAACCGAGCAAGCTGCGCTACGCGAAGCAACTTGCCGGGTCGCTGGGTTTTGTCGGGCTGTGCCGGGCGGATCGCGTGAAGATCGAGACGCTCGGGCAGCCGCTCCGCACGCCGGGGCCGGTGCTGCGCGGGCGGCGGAACCTGTGGCGGATGCTCGACTACCTGGACGGGATTCAAGCCGGAGAAACGGCCACGCTCTCGGAAGGCGTGAAGAACTTTTGCCTGCGCAACCCTGGCAAGGGAATCGTGGTGTTGATTTCTGACCTGATGGACAAGCACGGGTACGAAGACGCGCTGCGGTACCTGGTCGCACGGCAGATGGACGCGTATGTGATCCATGTCCTCTCGGCCGAGGAGTTGGAGCCGGAATTGAAGGGAGACTTGCGCCTGGTGGACAGCGAAGACAGCGACATCGCCGAAATCACGATCAGCGTGCCGCTGCTGAAACGCTACAAGCAAACGCTGGCGGCGTTCATCGACGGGGCCCGGAGTTTCTGCACGAAGCGCGGCATGGCGTATATGCTGGCGCAGAACCAATTGCCGGTGGAGCAGTTGATTGGGAACTATTTGCGGCAACGCGGGCTGGTGCGATAGAAGTAAGGCGGCACACCGTTGTGGCACGGTCTCACGACCGTGCCACCGACCCGACCGAAGGTCACCTATATTCCAGATGGCGCCAAGCCAGCCGTGGCACGGTCGGGAGACCGTGCCACAACCTGAATGAGACGGCGCCACAACCTTGAGAAACATGCATGAACTGGAACTCGCTCCTTTCGCCGTGGCTGTGGGCGCCGTTGTTGGCGGTGCCGCCGGCGGTGATCATGCTGTATTTCTTGAAGCTCAAGCGCCAGCCGCTCGAGGTGCCGAGCACGTATCTGTGGCTCAAATCGATCGAAGACCTGCACGTCAACAGTCTCTGGCAAAAACTGCGGCAGAGTTTGCTGTTGTTTCTGCAACTACTGATTCTGCTGCTCGCGATCATCGCGCTGTTGAATCCCACCTGGCAGGAGCAAAAGCTGTCCGGGAATCACCTCATCTTCCTGGTCGACAACTCCGCCAGCATGGGCGCGACGGACGTCGGTCCGAATCGATTGGAAGAGGCGAAGCGTCAGATCAACGCGCTGATCGACGAGATGACGTCCGATTCCGAGGCGATGATAATTAGCTTTTCGGACGATGCGCAGGTCGAACAGAACTTCACGTCCAGCCGCCGACAACTCCGCGAGCGGCTGGCCTCGATTCAATTGACGAATCGACCCACGTCGCTGGCCGAAGCGCTGCAGGTTGCTTCCGGGCTCGCGAATCCGGGTCAGGCATCATTCGATAATAGCGATCAATTGGTGGCCGAGCCGGTTCCGGCCGCGCTCTACATCTTTAGCGACGGGCGGTTTCCGGAGGTTCGCAACTTCGCGCTCGGCAATTTGGATCCCGTGAAATACGTGCCGATCGGCGAACCGGACGCGGCGAACATCGGCATCGTTTCCTTCACCACGCAACGTGGCGAAAAGCCTGGGCAGTTGCAGGCCTTCGCCCGGTTGGAGAACTACGGTGCCACGGAAGTCACGGTGGAGTTGACGTTGCTGCGCGAAGGGAATTTGATCGACGCCTCGCAAATCAAGGTGCCGCCGGGAGACTCGGCCGCTACGGCGTTCGAGTTGGGCGAGATCGAAGCCGGCGCGTTGGAACTCCGTGCGGCGACCGGCGATAAGCTGGCGATCGACGACGTGGCGTATGCCTCGATTAACCCGCCGCAACGCTCCAAGGTGCTGCTGGTCACGCCGGGCAACGAGCCGCTGCAGTTTGCGCTGGCCACGACGCGCGCGGAACAGTTGCTGGAACTTTCCATTGAGCCGGTCGACTATCTTAAGTCCGAGGCGTATCGCAATCAGGCCGCCACCGGGGCATTCGATCTGATCATCTACGATCGCTGCGTCCCTGTGAACGCCCAAGACGCGACGAAGCCGGGCGAACTACCAGAAGCCAACACGCTGTTTGTCGGCGTTCTGCCTCCGGGCGACGCTTGGAAGGCGGACGCGAAGGTCGATATTCCGCAGATTATCGATACCGATCGCAGCCATCCGCTGATGAACCTGATTGAGATGGGGAACGTGCTGATTTACGAAGGGACGCCGCTCAAGCCGCCGCCAGGCAGCACGGTGCTGATCGACACTAACGCCGGAGCGATGTTCGCGATTGGTCCGCGCGAAGGCTTTGAGGACGCCGTGCTGGGCTTCGAAATCGTGGGCGAAGGGCATTACCGGACGAATTGGTGGTTCCAGCAAGGTTTTCCGGTTTTCGCGATGAACCTAGTCAACTACCTTGGCAGCCGGCAGGTCGAAGCGGTCGCCGGCAGCTCAACGCCGGGGCAGGCGATCGCGCTCCGCAGCCTGGTCAAGCCGGACAAGATCGCCGTCATCACGCCGGCGCAGAAACGCATGGAGGTCCCGCGCGGACGGCAAAATCTTTACACCTTCCACGATACGCAGCAATTGGGCGTCTATCGGGTGCTGGAAGCCGACACGGAAACCCAGCGTTTCGTGGTCAACCTGTTCGATGGCGCCGAAAGCGACATCCGCACTCGGCCGGACCAGCCGATCAAGATCGGCCATACCGACGTGGCGGGGGAAAGCGGTTGGGAGGTCAGCCGCCGCGATGGTTGGAAATGGCTGTTGATGTTGGCACTCGGTGTGCTGTTGTTCGAGTGGTACGTCTACAACCGCCGCGTTTACCTGTAGTCGGGGCGGCAGCGTTACGATCGGCGACGTTTCACGCCAGACTGTCATCGGCTTACGGTTTCGCGGCGGGGGACTGCGAAACAAGGGAAAAAAGTCGTATACTTCCTTTGCGCCCCTTCTCCCAGGGGAAGCATCCAGCGCCCTCGAATTGGCTATATCGCCCTATGCCTCGCAAGCGATCTTCGCAAACGCTGTTGAAGCGGCCCCGCAATCCGGAACGTGACGAGCCGGGCAAGCGCGGCAAGGTCATCAATCGATTCGTCGAAAACGACCTGATTCGGCGCGTCAGCTACGAGACGTATCGCGATAAGGTCCGCGACGTCTACGACGGTCCGCAGGGGGCCGTGTTGGCCGCGTGCAGCTTGATTTCGTTGCACTCGCCGTTGGGCGATCGCCTGTTGCGCACGCGCAAGTTCGATCTGCGCGGCGCAAAGCGGATTCTCGACGTCGGCAGCGGCGCCGGACAGATCGCCAAGCACTTGCTGAAGTACGCCGACGCCGACGCGCGGTTGACGTGTTTTGATCTCTCCGCCGAAATGATGCGCCGCGCGCGGAATCGGCTGAAATCCAAGGAGCCGCATTACCTTGTGGCGGATTTGGCGCGGTTGCCGTTCGCGTCCGGCACGTTTGATTGCGTGACGTGCGGCTACGTGCTGGAACATGTGCCTGACGCGGCGCTCGGCCTGGGCGAATTGGCCCGCGTGATGCAGCCCGGCGGACGGATGATGTTGCTGGCGACCGAAGACAGCTTTAGCGGCGCGTTCACGAGCCGCTTGTGGCGCTGCCGCACTTACAACCGGGCCGAGATCAAGCGCGTTTGCCGCGACATCGGCCTCGTCTGGCACAAAGAGCTGTGGTTCACGCCGCTCCACAAAATGATGCGCGCCGGCGGCATCTGCGTGGAACTGGTGAAGTCGTAGGCTCGGCGGTTTTTGCATTACGCAGCGCGACGTGGCGCTGGGCGACGTGCCAGTTGCTCGGCCACGGCGCTTTCCACCTGAATCAAGCGTTCGTGGAAGCGGGCGTAGTCGGCTGATTCCAGTGCGCCGACCAGGTGTCCCACGAGTTGGGCAATTCCGCGCCACGGGGCGATTTGAATGGCGGCGCCGAGGACGCTCATCGTGTGGGCGGCGCGCGCGGCGCGTGTCAGGCTGCCGGCCAACTGACGACGGAAGAGCCGCTCTTCTTGCAGGCCGCGTCGAAACGCTCCGTCGTGTTTGGCGTGTCCGGGGGCGTCGGCGGCCTCGTCGTAGACGACCGACCGCGGTTCGTAGACCGCGGTCCAGCCGACGCGCTTCAACGTGGCTGCGACGTCCACGGCGCAGAGCGTATCCCCGAGCGATGGGTCGAGGCCGCCGGGCAGCGCATCAATCGCGGCTTTGCGATAAAAGCCAGCGCGAATCGTCGGGCCCATGATCGCGGTGGCGTCGTGGGGCAAAGTGAATCGCGTAGCCCCCGCGCCCAGCACCGTGGGCTGGCCGCTACCGTAGTAGGCGACGCCGGTGGCCAGGACTTGTTCCGGGCGGTCCCGATCGGAAAGCAAGGGAGATACGGAAGCGACGTCGGGGCGCTCGAAATGGGCGAGCGCCGTGTCGATCCAGCCGTCGCTGGCTTCCGCGCCGCAGCCCAGCAGATGGACGACCGGGGCGTAGCTGGCAGCGATACCAAGGGCAAGGCATTGCACAGCCGTCGATCGCTTCGGAGCGCCTACGAAGCGGACTTCGCCCGCCAAGTGGTAGGGGTCGTTGTACGGCACGCTGTGGGGAACAATCACTTCGACGCCGCTAGGACGGTGTTGCAGCACCGAGACCAGGGTGTCCTCTAGACGCCGTAAGTCCCCCAGAAAGGGAACAATTACCGACAAGCGATGCACGGGTAGACCTCGCGGATGTCCGTCCATGACGCGGCGCAACCGACCGATGTGTCCGACTACCGCCGATCGGACACGTTCATCATTTTTCGGCAGTCCGGGAGTGCCGGATTTACCTGATTTACCGGAAATGCGGGAAAAGACTATTTCACCCCCCCGCCCGACTCGACAGCCCGGGCCAAGTTCTGGATAACGGTGGAATGACTCCTGAAGTTCGCTACCTCGTGTTCGATTTGGAAAGCGTCGCCGACGGCGACCTGGTCTCCCGGCTGCGCTTTCCGGGCGAAAAGTTGGACGGCGCCGCGGCGATCGCCCGTTACCGTGCCGAGTTGATGGCCAAGAACGACAGCGATTTCATTCCGTACACGTTTCAGGTGCCGGTCTCGGTGGCGGTGGCCAAGGTCGGCGAAGACCTGCGGCTGCTCGACCTGGTGACGCTTGATGAGCCGCGCTTTCGCCCGCATATCATCACGGAGCACTTTTGGCGAGGCTGGGAAAAGTACCGGCGGCCCACGCTGGTGAGCTTCAATGGCCGGGGATTCGATATCCCGCTCTTGGAACTTGCCGCATTTCGCTACGGCATCGCCGTGCCGACGTGGTTCAATTTGCAACTGAAGTCATTCGAACAACCCCGGAACCGGTACAACCTCGACGCGCATTTTGACCTGCAAGAACTGCTGACCAATTTCGGCTCGTCGCGCTTCAACGGCGGGCTGAACCTCGTGGCGAACCTGCTCGGCAAGCCCGGCAAGATGGACGTGCAGGGCTGCATGGTGCAGGACCTTTACAACGAGGGCAAGCTCCAGGAGATCAACGACTACTGCCGCTGCGACGTGCTCGACACGTATTTCGTCTTTCTGCGGACGCGCGTCTTGCTGGGGCGGATCACGCTGCCCGAGGAACAGAATCTCATCAACGCGGCCCGGCGCTTTTTGGAAAAGGGCGCCGAGAATTCCGCCGCGTATCGCGCCTACCTCGAACGCTGGGGCGATTGGCCCAATCCCTGGGATGAAGCCGGTTGATCTCACGACTGCGAGCAACGCCGCGACTCACTTCGCCGAACCGCGCGCGGCGTATATCCACGTGCCGTTCTGCGCGCACCGGTGCGGGTATTGCAATTTCACGCTCGTGGCTGGGCGCGACGAACTGATCGAGCCGTATCTGGCAGCGATTGCCAAGGAACTGAGTTGGCTGGAAACGCCGCGCCCGGTCGACACGCTGTTTATTGGCGGCGGCACGCCGACGCACCTGCCGCCGCGCGAGCTGGATCGATTGTTGGCGCTTGCCCGGCAATGGTTTCCGCTGTCCGACGGGTACGAGTTCAGCGTCGAAGCCAATCCCATCGATATCGACGGAAAGCGCGTGGCGGTGCTGGCGGCGGCTGGCGTGACTCGCGTCAGCCTCGGAGCGCAGTCGTTTCGCCTGGAAAAGCTGCGGTTACTTGAGCGAGATCACACCGCAGAAGTGATCCAAACGGCAGTCGACTTGCTCCGCCCTGCGGTGCGAAGCCTATCGCTCGATTTAATCTTCGGCGCGCCTGGCGAGACGCTGGACGATTGGCAAGCGGAACTGGCGGCGGCGCTGCGATTGCGGCCGGACCACGTTTCGACCTATGGGCTCACGTTCGAACGCGGCACCACGTTTTACAGCCGCCGCTCCCATGGATCAATTCAGCAACTGGGCGAAGACGTCGAACGAACGATGTACGAGTATGCAATCGACACGCTCACCAGCACCGGCTTCGAGCACTATGAAGTCTCGAACTTCGCTCGCCCGAATCACCACTGCCGGCACAACAAAGTTTATTGGAACGCCGACTCGTACTTTGCCGCCGGGCCGGGCGCGGCGCGGTATGTGAATGGCGTGCGCGAAACCAACCATCGCAGCACGCTGGCATACTTGAAGCGCATCGAGCAAGGCGCATCGCCCGTGGCGGAGAGTGAAACGCTTGATCCGGAGGATCGCGCCCGCGAGGCGCTGGTGCTCGGGTTGCGCCGGCTCGATGGTGTTCCACAAGAGGAATTCGCCGCGCGCTTTGAATTCACTGTGGAGGAACTCGGCGGTGCATCTCTAACGACGCACTTGAAGCACGGACTGCTAGAGATTCAAGACGATCGGCTCCAGCTCACCCGCGAAGGTTTATTGGTGAGCGATGCGCTGTGGGGCGAATATCTACGGCGCTAGTGTTGCCGTGGCTTGCCTAGAACACTACTTCCAGGCGACCGACGATGCCGTCGAAGGTGAGCGTGTCCGTGGCGTTCAGATAGCTGCCCGATTGGACCGAGTCGATGAATTCGTTCGTGGTCACGGTGTTGAACCAGGCGGAAAAATGATAGCCGGCCGTGAATCGCATAAGCACCGAGTAGACCGGCAGGCTGTAGCCCACGCCCAACTCCAATTCAGCGATGGGGACCGTGCGATCTTCCTCGAAGGTGATGAACGCCTGTGTCAACGGCAGCGTGTTGGCCTGTGTGTAGTTCGCGTCGAACTTGCCGAATAACACGTCGAGCAGCGCGCGGCCGTAGAGCAAGAAGCCGCCGCCGAAGGGTCGCGTTTCCCCTTCACCGCCGACACGCAGGCCGATGCCCGTGAAGTCGATGTCGGAGGATACGGTCGTGGTCACGGGACCGAAGACCTGATCCACCGAAAACGCTTGAGTGAGTTCCGCGTAGCGGGCTCCAACGATGCCGTCCAGGCTGATGTTGGTCGAGCGCCAGACTTCGCGGCGGTAATCCAGATCGACAAGTTGCATCTGGATATCGTATTCAGCCGATGCAGACTGACTGTTGGGCGATGTGGTCGCCAGGCCCGGCGCAGTCACCAGTGAGCGAATCACGTTGGGCGCCATGGTGCTCACTGCGCTGGAGGTGGTGCCCTCCCAACGCGTGTACGTGCCGATCACCGCGGCGGTGCTATCGAGCACCAGAATGCCTCCGGCACGAAAGCCGACTTGATAGTCGGAATTCAAAGTTCCTAGGCCGCCGACGGGTTGGGCCGACGCGGCAATGCCTGATACCGGCACGGCGTATTCAATATTCGCCCCCGCGCCGGCTTGCAGATAGAGTAGTTCGCCGAAGACGCCAAAGCGATATTGGCGAGCTTGATCTCCGCCGCAATACGCGCTCCCGCCGACGCCGCCTGTTTGCTGGGATCCGAACATCCCGAGACCGCTTTGCGTGCCGGTGTTCGACCCGAAAGGCAGGCGACCGGCCTCCACGACTTGCGGGCCGTATTCGTCCAGCACGACGACCATGTCGTCCGGCACGCCGCCGGGCGGTACGCCGAATTGCGGGCCGACGACGGTTTCCGGGAGGCCGTTGCCACGGTACGGCTCGCTGCGCGTGATCGTGCCGCCGGTGGATTGCCCCTGGGCGACGTCCGCCGCGACGAGCGATCCCATGAGCGCTACGGCGATAATTCCTCGGCCGACCATACGGGACTCCGTTCCCAACGGGGCGCGAAACTGCGCAAGCTCAGCACAGGCGAAAACTCTCGCCCAGCGCCCGGGAAATACCAAAATCGGCCGCAAGCATCAAGTCGAATCGGCAGAATCGGCCGGAGCTTCGCCTTGAATGTAGGTCCGGCCGCGGTAGGTAAGGGAGTACGGCACGTAGATCGCGAAGGTCGCGAGCATGAGGCCCACGAACACCCAGTAGTAGTTTGCGCCCGTCAACGATTCGCCATAAAACTTGTTCACCAGCGACGTGAACTGATTGCCGAGGGCGACGGACAGCAGATAGACGCTCATCACCATCGACTTCGTGCGCGTCGGCGCCTGTGTATAGGAGAATTCCAGGCAGGTGATGGAAATCATCGCTTCGGCCGCCGTCATCAACATGTAGGCCGGCACTTGCCACATGACCCAAGGTTTTGGCGCGCCCAAGGCGGTTGCGGCGAGGAGATTCTCGATGTGGGCCGAGATCATGAACGACGCGGCGGTGAGCACCATGCCGATCCCGATTTTTCGCAACGGCGTCAACGGGAAGATCTTGCTGATCGCCGGGTAAACGATGTACGTGAACAGCGGAATGAAGATGAGAATCAGCACGGGGTTCAACACGTGCGTTTGCGCGGCGTCGACTTCGAAACCCTCCCACAGCACGCGATCCATCTTCACCGCTTGCAGCACCCAGGCGGAGCTCATCTGATCGTAGAGCGCCCAGAACATTGCGACAAAAACGAACAAGATCGCCAGCCGTGAAAGCGCGCGAAGGCCCTCGCCGCTGAGCGCCTCCTTGACCACGGCCGTGCCGCCGGGCGGCACATGGACGTACTTGTAACGTCCCAGCCAGAAGACCAGCGTCGCGACGGCCATCAGGATGCCGGGAATGCCGAAGGCCCAGCCCGGGCTGCCGGCGAACTTAAAAGACCCCAGTTCGAATCCTGAAAGCAACTTCGGCGTCAGCAACGTGGAAAAAAAGGAACCGAAATTGATGGAGAAGTAGAACCAACCATAGACCTTGGGAATCAAGTGCGCATTCTTCGGTCCGAATTGATCGCCGACGTTTGACGAGACGCAGGGCTTGATTCCCCCGGCGCCCAATGCGATCAAGAACAAACCAGCGGTGACGCCAAAGCGATTCTCCTGCACGGACAACACGAGGTGGCCGAGGCAGTAGACGAGCGAGAGGTAGAAGATCGTACGGTACTTCCCCCACAACACGTCCGCGATCAGCGAGCCGAGCAAGGGAAAGAAATACGCCAGGGACTTGAAGTCGTGATACTCCGCCTTGGCGTCGACCTCGCTCATGCCGAGGTGCTGGTTCAGGTAGATCGTGAGGATCGCCGCGAACCCGTAGAAGCTGAACCGCTCCGCCATTTCGTTGCCGATGATGTACGGCACCGCCGGGGGCATCTTGTCCGTGGGGATCGGCGCGGTCAGCAGCTTCTTTTCAGCCATGCGAAGTCCTTCTCGGCAGAAGTCCCAGCGGTCGTGACGTCGCCATGATAGCCCTATGGCATCATGTCGCCCATGCCGTTGCTCATCGGGGGCTTGATGACCGTCTCCGCGGGCAGCGTCGTTCCGGTCGGTTCCGGCGGGAGCGTGGGGAGCAGCGTCACGTCCATGCCGAGGTCCCGGGCGTCGTTCGCGGCAGCGACGGCGACACGGTTGTTCGTGTTCGCCGAATCGAGCAGGTAATCGCTCGTCGTGCGGAGGTGCATGGGGCGCGTGGCGGGCGTCGTGCGTTGCCAGGCGATCGCCGTCTGCCGCGCCTGGGCTTCGCGTTCTTTCCAGATCGCCAGCCAGTCGCCGAATTCCCGGTCGGTGCCTGAGAATGGCATGTCGTCGTCGGCGCCGGTGCGCCAGAAGTTTTGCAGATCGTAGACGTTCCGTTGTCCGCGCCAGATCAGCGATTGGGGCGACTGCGCGAGCGGATTCAGGCCGATATGCTCGACCAGCGCTCCGTCGCCGGAGATTTGCACCAGACTGTCGACCAGGCGAACTTCGGTCGGCAGGAACGACAGCGCTGGGCCGTCGGCAATGAAGCGACACAACCCTCGCGGCGCAATGGCGGTGAGGTGACGCAAATCGAGCTCGCATTCGGCGCCGGCGTCGAGTCCGGTCAGCGCGCCGCGCGATTCCAATAGCCGGCCGCTCAAGGCCAAGAGACCGTTGTCCCAGGATAGGGCGAAGGGCCACGGCTGCGGCGAGGACAAGAACGTGGCCTCGCCCCGCGCGATGCAGTGTTCCAGCTCGATCGACGTGACGTCGATCAGATCGCCGGTATCGCTCTGAGGCATCGTGCTCATGACCGCCGGGGCGGTGAGCGTGATCATCGCCGCACGGACCAGGCTGCCACGGTCCCAGGCCAGATCGCGCGCCGTGAGCGAGCAATTCCGCAGCGTCAGACCTTCGGCGGCTTCCAATTCGAACAAGGTGCTCACTCCGCCCGACGTGCCGGCGGCGAGTTCCAATTCGCAGGCCACGTCGACCAAGGTCAATCGCCCGCCGGCGATCGAGATCATCGCGCGCGTGCCATCCGGCACGCTTGTCGACGGTCGGAACACGACGACGGGCGAGTAGCCGCGCGCGGCGCGAATCGTGAGATTCAAACTGTGCACCAGAATCGGCCGCTCGTCGCGCCGGCCGTTGAACATCAGTTCGATGACCTCGCCCGACTTCGCCATGCTGCAGGCGGCGAACAGGCTGCGGTGGCTATTCGGCGTGGCGCCCGTCGGGTCGACGATCAATACGCCCGCGCGGGGCGCGGGAACGACGGCGGTTTCGGTGGGGCCTTGTCGTTCCGTCGCGGCGGTTCGCGCCGTATTCGCGTCGTTGGTCGAGGAGCGCGCTGCGGCGCTTTCAGCCGCGACGCCGTTTGGCTCCGTTGCGTTAGCGGTTTTGATTTCGTCTCGGCGACTCGCGTCGTTTGCGACAGAGGGAGGTTGAGGCGACGTCGTACCGTCGATGGGCGCTGTCGTCGGCGTTGCCGACGCTTTTGCGTCGGGAGCGATTGGCGTCGTTTCCTTGGCGATCGCGCTTGGCTGTTGCTCTGACGGCGCCGCTGCGATCTGCGGGCGCTCGATGACTACCAATTCTGCGCGCTGACCGGACCAGTAATAGTCCAGGCCAAGGACGATCAGGACTAACAGCCCGACGGCCGCCATCCAAGGGGAATGCCGCTCCAGCCAGTGCGGCGCCTCGTGCGGGGCGGTCACCCAGATCACGCCGGACGCGCCGCCGGAGCGCAGCCCTAAACGTTCGCCGACAAGCAATAGGTCGGCAACCAGTTCCGGGGCATTTTGATAACGCCGCTCCGGCTGCTTGGCCATCATTTTGCTGACGATGGCGGCCACTTCCGCCGGAGTGTCGGGATTGAACTGTCGCGGGTCGGGGGCTTCGTCCCCTTGGTGCTGCAGCAGTTTTTGCAGCACCGTGCCTTCCGGGTAGGGCGCCTGGCCAGTGAGCATGTAGTAGAGCGTGCAGCCCAGCGAATAGATGTCGCTGCGCACGTCCGCGTAACGCGGGTCGCGGGCTTGCTCAGGGGAAATGTAATCGAACGTGCCGAGCGTCACGCCGCTGGCCGTCAGGTCGTCATGGGACTGATCCGGATGTTGCACCCGGGCGAGTCCCATGTCGACGAGTTTGACGTGCCCATCGGAGTTGATGATCACGTTCGACGGTTTCACGTCGCGGTGGACCACGTCGTGGCTGCTGGCGTGCGCGAGCGCTTCGGCGACTTGCAGTGTGTAACCGATGGCCTCAACGACCGGTAAGCGTTTACGCTCCAGCACCAAGTCGCGCAGGTTCACCCCTTCGATGAACTCGAAGACGATATACGCCAGGCCCTGGGCTTCACCAGAATAGAACACCCGGGCGACGTTCGGATGGTCGAGCCGGGCCGCCGATTTGCCTTCGTTTTGGAAGCGCTGGTAGGTCTCGGGATCGGCCACGCGGTCGCGGGCGAGAACTTTGATCGCCACGGCCCGATCCAAGACGGAATCACGGGCGCGAAAGACGGCGCCCATGCCGCCGCCGCCGACGAATTCTTCCAGTACGAAGTGATCGAGCTGGGTGCCGACCAAGGAATTGGCGACGATCAGTCCGGGCGGGTCCGACAAGCCGTCGCCGGTGCTGACCGGCGGGCGGCTAGAGATGTGCGTCGCATCGGTTTCCAGCAGCGGGCGAATGCTCGAACCAACGGTCAGCTCGTTCCCGTCGGGTGGACGCACCCGGCGCGAAGTGGAAGACGCCGACGATTCGACATGTGATGCCATGGCCATCGAGCGCAGCGCGGCGAACTCAACCCAGGCCGTTGCCGACCTCCGACCGACCAGCGGGTTCGCCACGGCGTGCAAGGCGCGAGAGACAAGCGCACACCGAACCTGAAACCGCATGACGGCCGCCGGAGCGGCCGAATGCCGATCTACCCAGCTTATGCGCCGGATGCTGGGGAGTCAACAGAAAGCCAAGCCGTGCGGGGGGTTACGTGCGGCGGTGAGCGGATTAAAGGGTGCCAGCACGATTGCGGGGGCCGTTTGTATTAGCCCCAAAGGGGCGTCAGATAATAGCCAGCGGCGCCAACCGCTGGAAGACGATGCACAAAAAACCGAAGCCCCATCGGGGCGACACTCAAATTGCCCGTTGTCTACAAAAAGTGCCGCCCCGATGGGGCTAATTCGATTTTCTTGTCACTAATTCCAGCGGTTTGCACCTGGCTATTATCTGCCGCCCCGTTGGGGCTAAATTAACGGCGTTCTTGTCGCGACAGAAGCTAGGCCTTCTGCAGGTCCTTCATCAGCGGTTCCAGGTATTTGACCGTGCTTTGCATCGAGGCCAGTTCGACGTAGTCGTCTTCCGGGATTTGGATCCGGTGGCGCTTGCGCAGCTCCATCACGATGTCCAGGAAATCCATGCTGTCGAGTTCCAATTGCTCGCGGAACGAGACTTCGTCCTTGAGCTCGCTCAAGTCCTCGTCCGGGGCGATGTTCGCCAGGATGTCCAACACCGTTTCACGAATTTCCCCCGACGTCATATCTCGCTCCCATGGCTCGTTTTCTTCACCTCGTTGTGGCACGGTCTCCCGACCGTGACACCCGCCCGACCGAAGGTCTCCCTTCCACAGTGTCACGGTCGGGAGACCGTGACACAACGGGGTAGGGCGCATGCGAGAATGTATTGCGTGTAAGATCAAACCTTCTTGACGATCAGCACCGAGTTGATGCCGAGCATCCCGAAGGAGTTATTCAGAATATAGCGGGGTTGGCGAGCCTCGCGCGGCTCGTTCAGCACCAATCCGTCCAGCGCGCACTCTGGGTCGAGGTCCTCGACGTTGATCGTGGCGTGGCACATGCCGTCCTCGAACGCTGGCAAATTGCCGGCCAGTTCCAGCGCCCCGGCGGCGCCCATGGCGTGGCCGATGAAGCTTTTGGCGTTGTTGAATAGCACTTGCTTGTCGCCGAACACCCGGCGTAACGCCAGGCATTCCTGGATATCGCCGCTCGAAGTTCCGGTGGCGTGCGTGCTGACGATGTCGATCTCGTCGGCGCTGATGCCGGCCCGTTTGAGCGCCAGTTCCATGCACTCGGCCTGGCGTTCGGGATGCGGCAACACGAAATCGTTGGCGTCGCTGTTCATGGCGTAGCCCGCGATTTCGCCGTAAATCTTTGCCCCGCGGGCCTTTGCGTCGGCCAGCCGTTCCAGAACGTACATGCAGCCCCCTTCGGCGACAACAATGCCATTCCGGCCGCGGTCGAAGGGACGCGACGCCTTGGTGGGGTCCTCATGCGTCGCCAGAGCGCCTTGGCTCTTGAAACTGGCGAAGATGCCGAACGTGTGGATGCTCTCCGACACGCCGCCGCTGAGGGCCACGTCGCATTCGCGCAGCCGGAGCATTTGCACGCCCTGGATCAGCCCGGCGTTCCCGGCCGCACAGGCGGCGCCGATCGTGTAGTGCGGCCCGGTGATCCCTAGGTTGAGGGAGACTTCGCCGGCTGGGTTGTTCGCCACGGTGCGAGGATTGTGGTGGTGCGACCAGAATTTGGTGTCGTAGTCGAAGCCTTTGAGCTCGAAAATCTCGTTCTCGGTCTCGACGTTGCCGTGTTCGGTGACGCCGATGTAGATGCCGACCCGGGATTTGTCGACGTTCGGCCAATCCAGCCCAGCGTCGACGATCGCCTCGTTGGTGGAAAAAATCGCCACGCTCGCGGCCCGCGTCCCGCGGCGGCGATCCTTGCGAGTCTGGTATTTCTGCTCGTTGAACTCGCAGACCCCGGCCAGGGTCTCGCCGACGTAGCGGATGTCGTACTTCCGGACGCCGGAGCGCCCCTCCAAGAGAGCGGTGCGGAAGTCGCGCAGCGTATCGCCATTCGGCGCGGTAAGTCCCACGCCGGTAATGACTACGCGCTCGTGATCCGACAATTCGGCGACCATGGCTGGCGACATGCAAGGAAGGTAGGCCAGACCCGAAGTTACCCCTTGCGCCGTGAGTTGGCAAGCGTCCGCAATCGGACGTGAACGAGGCGGTCGATGATGCATCCGTTGTGGCAGGGTCTCCCGACCGTGCCATGCATTCGACCGACGGTCTCCTCTTGCAAGGATGGAGACCTTCGGTCGGGGCGGTGACACGGTCGGGAGACCGTGCCACAACACGTTTGTCGATCGCGCGGAGCGATGAATTCACTACCGACATGGCAAAAACGTGGTAGATTCTCTAGAGCGCCTAGTTGCGCTCCGAGAAAGACTCCCCCTCGCTTACCGGCTTGCTTTCCCCGCGCAAGGATTTCCGCCATGCGATTGCGCTCGGCGTTTCGACTCGCTCTGGCTTCGGCCGCCGCTTCGGCCGCTTTGATGCTGACCTCGGGCTGTGGTTCCGACGTGACCGCGCCGCCGAAGGCCGCCGCACCGACGACGCAGGCTTCGAGCGTGACGCCGAAGCCATCGGCCAATGCGGACGACGTGCTGCGGGACCGGCTCGACGCCGCCATCACGGCCGCCGGGAAGCGGAAGCTCAAATATGGCGAAGGGCAGGGGAACGCCGCCTGGCAGGTCATTCACGGCGTGCTGGCCTACGGCCCGGATTTGATCCTGGACTACAACGGCGCCGACGTGCCGGCGCTGGATCATGTGCTGTCCGGCGGGACGCTGACGGGTTGGAACCTGCGTCCGGGCGAAAAGGGGGTCATCGCGCTCGTCGAGCAAGGCTCAAAGACCGGTCAGGGTCATAAGGACCAGTGGCTCGGTTACCTCTCGGCCTGCAACATCGCGGCCGATCACCCGGTGAAGGTCGGCGGCAAGGACTACAAGTTCATCGACCTGGCCACGCAGGCTCAATGGGAATGCGAGGAAGGGCAGGAATTCGGCTGGACCCTCTCCGGCCTGCTGCCGTTTGTGCCGCTCGACGCCAAATGGCAAAGCAAAGACGGCCAGGAATGGACGTTCGAGCGGATGATCGAGCTGGAGGCCAAGGCCGACCTGGCCGGCGCGAGCTGCGGCGGCACGCACAGCGCAATCGGCGTGGCGAACGTGTTGAACCAGTATCTGGCCGAAGGAGGCCAACTCACCGGCGGGTGGACGGCGGCCAACGATCGCGTGCAATTCTGCGTGCAAAAGGCCAAGGAACACCAGCAGCAGGACGGTTCGTTCTCAACCGGCTTCTTCAATCGCTCGGCCACGGTCCCGGAGATCTCCGGCGTCATCCACGCCAACGGCCACACGCTGGAATTCCTCTGCTGGGCGCTGACGGACGCACAATTGAACGAGCCCTGGGTCGGCCGCGCCGTGGATAATTTGTTAGGCCAACTGGAAGTCACGAAGGACGTGCCGGTGGAATGTGGGGCGCTCTACCACGCGGCGCGCGGGCTGCAACTTTATCGCGGCCGCCGCTTCGGCTTCGCGCAAGAAAACGTGGCGAAACCGGCGGCGTCAGAGTCGGTGGAATCCGCGAGCGCGGGACAGTCATCGCGATAAGAGCCGATTACATCTAGAGACGCGGAGTTGCAGAGGATTTAACCGCGAAACACGCGAAATGACGCGAAAGAGGAAGGAGATGGTTCATCTCCGGTCGACTGCGTTTTCTTTCGTGTGATTTCGTGATTTTCGCGGTTCAAAAACGGCAATCGCGTTGCCTATCGATCGAGTGGTGCATTTAGACGCTTCTCGATGGTTGCTACGCCGTCGGGATCGAGCTGGCGGAGGCGGTCTAATTGTGCTTGGCCTTCCGGGCAGGCTTTCAGGTAGCCGATCACCGCGCGGCGAAGGGGTGCGCCGTCTTTGCCGCTGGCGGGATTGTAGAGGGCGGCGATCTCGTCGCGCGGAGTCCAATCTTTCCAGCGGGCGAGGTCGGTGATGATCTCCGGCGTGAAGGCTGGGCGCGCGAGGCCGTGGCGCATGACCGTGAGGAGTTCTTCGCGTTCCGGACCGCGTTGATATTCCATGCAGAAGCGCAATGCATTCAGGGCATGGCGCATGTCGCCGGGGCGGGCGTCGGGGTTGGCGAGATAACGCTCGTCGACGAGCTGCAACGCCTCGTGCGGTTCCAGTAGCAGGTAGGCGGCGAGGATGCCATCGAAGCCGGCCCGGAAGTCCTCACGCGATTTTTCGATCGCCGCTCGCAGGACGTGGACATTAGCTGCGCGATCTTCCGGTTGCTTTGCTAAACCAAGTAACAGTGCATACCCGCCGCGCCGTTCGTTCGGTAGGGAATCGCTCTCGACCCAGGTGCGAGCGCGGGCCAAGAGGTCGCCGTCCGCGATCACATCTACCGCGTCCAAGGGGGCGCGGCCCAGTTCGGCGAAGGCGTCGGCGGCGATGTCGGTTTCTGCGGATTCCAGAAACGGCGCGAAGTAGGCAAGTCGCTCGGCGGCTGGCGTTCGCAAAGAAGGAGCGCCGGCGAAGTAGCGGTACGAAACGATGCTCACCGGCGTGGCTTCCCAGCGCCAGTGCGTTTCGCCGTCGCTTTGTTCCGGCGTGCCGAGCAGCAATGCCAGGTCGCCGGACTGGAACTTCAGTTTCGGGTCGAACTCGACGACCTGGTCCGCCGCGATTTCGGATTCGCCTTGGTGAATACGATGGACGCGGAATCGCCAATTCGCGCCGCGTTGATCGAGCGCCTCGGCCAATGCGCAAACCGTGGCGCTTTCACGCCGCTCGGCGAAGGTCGGTGTGATGACGTTACAAAAGGGGCAGGCGACAGCGCCCGTGACCCATGCAGCGGCAATCACCGCAGCGGCAACGACCAACTGTGGGAGGCGTCTCCGACGCCGATGGAAAAGACGTTGAAGTGAGACACAAGGCGGGACTGGAAACAGCGCCGCACCATCGGCGTCGGAGAGGCTTCCCACAGGGGATGCAATTGCGCGGTTCACTTGACTTGGACGGCTTGCAAGTGATAGATCGCCAAGGTCATACCGTCTTCGTCGGCGAGCTCTTCAATCGTGAAGATGCCTTCCACGGTGACGGGGCGAATCGAGTAGGTGGCGGACTTGCCTTCGTTCATGTCGACGATCAGACAATCGAACAGCATCGCGCCGGGGCCGAAGCAGCATTCCAGGTTGTCGCGTACCAGCACGAACTGCGTGATGCCTTCCTGCTGAAAGCTGGGCAGCATAAAGCCGCGAATTTTGATCCGCTTGCCGTCTAGCTTTTCGATTTCCTCGGTCACCAGGCTGCGGCGGAATTCCGCGTTGCGGACCATCTCGAACTTGATGCTATCAAACGTCAGCTCGCGCGGCTTCTTGTCGTCCGGAAAGCCTTGGCGACGTTTGAGGACTTCTTCCT
>ENA-ORBV01006126-ORBV01006126.1-microbial-mat-metagenome-genome-assembly--contig:-NODE-6126-length-21454-cov-18.958600_pt1 | contig 21454 bp, 19 predicted proteins | sample MGYA00237777_ERZ505514 | MGnify/ENA primary metagenome ERZ505514 (study PRJEB26160, sample SAMN06269048) | microbial mat metagenome | isolation source: Oligotrophic lake microbial mat | place... | reverse complement strand
CCGCAGAACCCCCCTCAGTCCGCGTTCGGGCATCGGAATATACGAGCACTGGCGGGATGGCGGTCGGGCGGTTGTGGAATTCGTTCAGGATTGTTCGCTCTACGCGGCCACCGGGGTAACTTACCCGCGGCTCCGCTTCCCGCCCCCCCCCGCAAACCGCTCAAAGGCGCTCAGCGTCTCCTCGCTGACATGGTGCTCGATCCCCTCCGCGTCGGCCTGGACCGTCGCCTCGCTGATGCCCAAGGCGCGGAGGAACCGCTCGACAACGGCGTGCCTGCGGCGAGAGTCCGCAGCGAGGAGGCGACCCTCATCGGTGAGGAAGATCGAGCGGTAGGGCCGGGTGATGACCAGGCCCTCCCGCTTCAGGCGGGCGATGGTCCGGACGACCGTGACGTGCGACACGCCCAGGCGGCCCGCAAGGTCGACCACCCGGGCCTCGCCCCCCGCGTCGATCAGGTCGGCGATCGCCTCGGCGTAGTCCTCGGCGGTCTCGTGGGCGTGGGCCCTGCGGGTAGCCTTGTGGGCGCGGGCCTGCTCCGCGGCGGACCTCTCCAAGGGCGTGACGGTCTTTTTGTTGCGAGCGGGCTTTGGCATGGGCAGTTGCAGATTACCCCGGGCGGGCGGGCGTGGCAATTCGTGGGGGACCGCCTTGACGGGTGTCGTAGCATATGCTACATTGTGCATACATGGCTATTCTTTGCAGCAAGATGCACATCGCCGCGGCTCTTCTGGGCATCCATGGCGGGGAGCCAGGGGGGAGCGCGGGGGCAGTGCCGCCCAACAAAGGCGTCTATGGCCTGGGCAACCCGACGCCGCGCCACCTGATGCGGCCCCTGAGCGCCGACCGCCCGGACACCACGGAGAGCCCGTACACGGTGGATGCCGGGCACACCCAGATTGAGTTGAGTTTCGCCGAATGGACGCGAAAGGACGATGGCCCGAGGACAGACACCGTTGATTTTTTGCCCATCAACATCAAACTCGGGATCACGAACTCCGACGAGGTGCAGTTGGTCATCAGCCCCTACTCCGTGATTGAGGAGGATGGCGGGGCGAGAACAGCCGGACCGGGCGATACCGCCATCCGGTTCAAGCACAACTTCTGGGGGAACGACTCGGGCGGCACCGCCCTGGCCATCATGCCGTTCATTTCGTTACCGACCGGTGCATCGGGCATCTCGGCCGATCGCATCGAGGGCGGATTCATCCTGCCCTTCGCGATGGGACTCCCCGCCGGATTCTCGCTCGGCCTCATGGCCGAACTCGATTTTGTCTGGAACGATGACGGCACTGCCTACGACCTGGACTTTGTCCACACCGCCGTGCTCGGGCACGACCTGGTCGGCGACCTGGCAGGCTTTGTCGAGTACGTCGGCGCGGCCAGTTCTGACTCGGAAACCGACTACCGCGCAACGGCCAACCTCGGCCTGACGCTCGGCCTCGGACCCGATGTGCAACTCGACGGCGGCGTGGAACTGGGCCTGACGGAGGCGGCCGACGATTTGCGCGTGTACCTCGGAATGACCGTGCGATTCTGAACGTCTGAATGTAGATGTGTATACAGTTTGTGGTCGATGCCTCGATTCGGCCCGTGCCGCCCGGAAGGAACCCGTATGAAGCGTCTGCTCGCCAGTCTCGCAGCCCTTATGTGTGCGATGCTTGCCGCGCCATCGTGCGGCCCCGCCGATGAGCCGGGCGCGAAGAGTCCCAAGGGAGGGAAGATCGCGGTCGTCGCCACCACGGGCATGATCGCCGATGCCGCCCGGGTTGTGGGCGGGGACCGCGCAACGGTGACAGCTCTCATGGGGCCGGGCGTTGATCCGCACCTCTACAAGGCAACGCCCGGCGACGTCCGCACGCTGCAATCGGCGGACCTCATCCTCTACAACGGCCTGCACCTGGAGGGACGACTGGCGGATGTGCTGGTCCGTCTCGCCACGCGTCAGCCGACGGTGCGGGTAACCGAGACGATCGATGAGTCGCTGCTTCGGGAGCCGCCCGAGTTCGATGGCCACTTCGACCCGCACGTCTGGTTCGATGTCTCGCTGTGGACGACGGTGGTGGAACGGACCCGCGACGCCCTCATCGAGCGCGACCCGCCGGGCACGGAAGTGTTCACGGCCAACGCCGCGGCGTACCTGACGCAACTCCGCGAACTCCACGAATACTGCCGAACCGAGATCGCCAAGGTCCCTGCCGAGCGCCGGATCCTTGTCACGGCGCACGACGCGTTCGGCTACTTCGGGCGCGCCTACGGCATCGAGGTGACGGCCATCCAGGGCATCTCGACGGACTCAGAGGCGGCACTCAAGGACATCAACGCGCTGGTGGACACGCTGGTCGCGCGGCATGTGCCGGCGGTATTTATCGAGTCCAGCGTGCCGCGGAAGGCCATCGATGCGCTGGTCGAGGGGTGCAAGGCCCGCGGCCATAGTGTCCGCATCGGCGGCGAACTCTTCAGCGACGCGATGGGGCAGGCGGGCACAACCGAGGACTCGTACATCGGCATGGTCAGGCACAACGTCAGGACGATCGTCGAAGCGCTTGCGCCCTCCCAGGGGACCGCTCCCGCCGCTCCCGTTGCGAGTCCCACGCCGTGAGACCATCCGCGAACAGTGCGACGTTGGACCTCCGGGCGCCCGCGGCGACGGCCAACGGCAGCGCGACGGGAATCGCCATCGAGGTCCACGACGTTACCGTCGCGTACCACCGCAAGCCGGTGTTGTGGGATATCGACGTCTCGATCCCCGCCGAGCGGCTGGTGGCGATCGTCGGACCCAACGGCGCGGGTAAGTCCACGCTGCTCAAGGCGATCCTGGGCCTTGTGCCGATGGCCTCTGGCTCGGTCGCCATCTTCGGGCGCACGCTGCGCGAGGCGCGCAAGTTCATCGGGTACGTCCCGCAGCGCGAATCCGTCGACTGGGACTTTCCGATCGATGCGCTGGGCGTTGTGCTCATGGGCGCGTACGGCCGGCTCGGCTGGTTCCGCCGTCCGGGGCGCGCCGAGCGGGCCCGGGCGATGGAATGCCTGGTCCGGGTCGGGATGACGGACTTTGCATCCCGCCAGATCGGGCAACTCTCCGGCGGCCAGCAGCAGCGCATCTTCCTGGCGCGCGCTCTCATGCAGGATGCCCGGCTCTACCTCATGGACGAGCCATTCGCGGGCGTCGATGCCGCGACCGAGCACGCGATTGTCGGAGTGCTCCGTGAGCTCCGCGCGGCGGGGCGCACCGTGGTCGCCGTCCATCACGACCTCCAGAGTGTCCAGGACTTCTTCGACCACGTCGTGCTGCTCAACACCAGATTGATCGCCGCGGGGCCGACGCGCGAGGTCTTCACGACCGCGAACCTGCAACGCACGTATGGCGGGCGGCTCACGGTTCTTGATGAGGCGGCCGAGGCGGTCAAGCACGCCACGCCCTGAGCCGGCAGCGTTGTCGAATCTCGTTCTTTCCAGCGCTTTCTTGTCCCTGCTCTCTTGTCCCTCATCCCTGTGGATACTTTCCTCACCGATCTCGCCCGCCTTCTTTCTCTCCAGGACGCTAATACGCGCACCGTTCTGCTGGGTACGGGCACGCTCGGGCTGGCGGCGGGCGTTGTCGGCTGCTTCGCCACGCTGCGAAGGCGCGCCCTTCTGGGCGATGCCATCGCGCACGCCGCGCTCCCGGGTATTTGCCTCGCGTTCCTGGTGGTCGGCTCGCGGAGTTTCCCGGCGTTCATGCTCGGGGCGTTGATCCTGGGCGCGTTCTCCGCGGGCGTCATCGCGATGGTCCGGGCCTACACGCGCGTGAAGGAAGATGCCGCGATCGGCATCGTCATCGGCTCGTTCTTCGGTCTGGGCGTCGTGCTCTCGAGCATGATCCAGAAGCGGCCCGGCGGCGCGGTCGCGGGCCTGGACGGATTCATCTTCGGCAAGGCCGCGAGCATGACCAGTGCCGATGCCATTGCCACATCGCTGGTCGCCGGGGCGTGCCTGCTCGTCGTCGCCGCGCTCTACAAGGAGTTCAAGGCCCTGTGCTTTGACCGCGAGTTCGCCGCCTCGCAGGGCTGGCCCGCTGTCGCGCTCGACCTCATCATCATGGCGCTCGTGTGCGCCTGCACGGTCGCCGGGCTGCCCGCCGTCGGCGTGGTCATGGTCGTCGCCCTGCTCATCATCCCCGGCGCTGCCGCCCGCTGCTGGACCGATCGCCTTGGGGTCATGCTCCTCCTGGCCGGCCTCTTCGGCCTTGGCGCGGCGGTCATCGGTGCCGCCCTGAGCGCGACGCTGCCCGCCCCGCCCGGCTCACTCTCGCGCGGCTGGCCGACAGGCCCGCTCATCGTGCTTTCGGCCGCGGCCGCGTTCTTGTTCAGCGCTGTCTTCGCGCCCCGTCGCGGCCTGATCGCCCGTCTGTTGGCGCACCGCACGGAGATCGTCGCGCCATGACTGCTCCCGATCTCACTTCGGGGGACCTGTGGACCATCGCGGTGGCAGTGTGCTGCTCCGTCGCCTGCGGGACCATCGGCTGCTTTCTGGTGCTGCGCCGCCTCTCGCTTCTGGGCGACGCCATCTCGCACGCGGTCCTCCCCGGCATCGCCGTCGCGTTCATGCTCACAGGCTCGCGCGAGCCCTGGGCCATGCTCGGCGGCGCGCTGGCGATCGGTCTCCTGACCGCGGGCCTGGCCACCGGCGTCCGCAGGCTCGGCCGCCTGCCGGAGGACGCGGCCCTAGGCGTCGTCTTCACCTCGCTCTTCGCACTCGGCGTGCTGCTCATCACCTGGGTCGCGCCGAGCATCGACCTCGACCCCGGGTGCGTGCTCTATGGCCTGCTGGAGTTCGTGCCCCTGGACATGGTGACGCTGATCGGCGCGGATGCGGCGGATTCCGCGAGAATCGCGCCGGGACAGTTTGCTGCCACACCCACGCTCGAAGTTCCGCGTGCGCTCCTCTGGCAGGCCGGTCTGATGCTCGGCAATCTCACGCTCATCACCGTCATCTTCAAGGAACTCCGCATCGCCTCGTTCGATGCCGCGCTCGCGACCACCATGGGCCTCAGCGCGGCGGTGGTTCACGGCCTGATGCTCACTTCCGTCGCCGCGACCACCGTGATCTCGTTCGAGGCGGTCGGCTCGATTCTTGTTGTCGCGATGCTCGTCGCCCCCGGCGCGACCGCACAACTGCTCACCGATCGTCTGGGCCGCATGGTCATGCTCAGCGGCGTGCTGGGGGCATCGGCGGCGATCATCGGGTACTTGCTGGCCGTCTGGCTCGACGCTTCGGCATCGGGCATGATCAGCGTGGTGGCGGGGTCGCAGTTTGCGGTCGCCGCGGTAGCCGCGCCGCGCTACGGCGTTGTCGGCAAACTCATCCGCAATGCGCGGCTCTCCCAGCGCATCGCACGGGAGGATGTGCTCGGCCTGCTGTACAGAGTCCACGAGAGCGGCGACTCGCGGCCTGCCTCGCTCCCGCACGCGCAGGTTCTTCGCGCTGTCGCGCCGGGCTTCCGCTCGCGTCTCGCGTGCTGGCAACTCCGGGCCGCGGGCCTGATCCAGGGGATGTCGGGCGACGAACTCTCGCTCACGCCCAAGGGGGTGGAGCAGGCAGCGCAGGTCATTCGCGCTCACCGCCTCTGGGAGACGTTTCTCTCGCGCAACCTGCCACTTCCACTCGACCACCTGCACGAGCCTTCCGAACGGCTCGAGCACTTCCTCACGCCCGAGATTCAGGCGAAGATCGCCGCGGAGGTCGGCGACCGCTCCGACCCGCACGGGAAGCAGATTCCGTCGCCCTGACACCGTGGGGCTTGGCCCCACGCGCGCGGTCGGGGCTTCATCGGGCGCAACCCGTCGCTTGCGCTCTGGGCTCAGTCGAAGACATTCATCTGCGACCGGATGTCACATCCGCGGTTTCCAGACGCCGCAGTTCGTAGAGCAGCGCGGCGCGGTCGGCGTTGTTCACGACGCCGTTGCCATCGACATCCGTCGCCAGAACATGCCAGGCGTAGAGGTCCTCGATGGTCACCTCGCCATCGTTGTTGACGTCATAGTCCGCAGCCGAGACCACGCTCCCCGTGAGGTTGAGCACCAGCAGCGGCGCGTCAGGGTCGTCGCTGGCGATGGTGAGCGTGCCCATGCGGGGCCCGACGGTCGAGGTATCCAACTGGATAGTGTGCAGATTGCCCGCCGCGGCGGCATCGGCTGGCTCTTCGAACGGTCCTGCGGGTCCAATGACGGTGAACCCAGCCGTTATCATGAGCGAGTAGGTCAGCCCGTCGATCCCGAAGCCTGTGCCGTCCTTGCTGAAAGTGGCAACGCTCGCGGAGTTGGTGATGGTGAACGACTGCTGCGCCACCGAGCCGAGCGCGACGGTGCCGAAGTCAATCGACGCGACGCTGACCGCTGCGCGTGCGGGCACGCGCAGGTCCATGAAGATCGGCAGGTGCGGAGGAGAACTGGTCCCTTCGAAGTGGTCGATCAATGCCTGCGCGATCACCGGCCCGACCATCGCGTTCGCGGTAACCTCGATGCAGTCATTGAACGATGTCGCATCATTCCCCCACACACGGAAGGAATGGTTGGGGTCGTTCCAACCCGAGCCGAACGGGATCGCACGATTCCCGATATACGACAGCCCCTGGCCCGAAGAGAGAGCATCCGACAGGAGCAGGAAATCGAACCGGTCGTCCATGCCGCCATCACCGGGACGGCAACCGGGTGACTGCGTATGCACCGATGCAAATGCAGCGCCGATGTGCCAGTTGCCCGCGCGGTTGATCGGATCGAACAGCCGTCCGTCATTGTCGGCCTGCGAGCCCGTGAGGGTGGTCCACGCGGGCTCGCTGCTCGAATACATGTTGAAGTCGCCGCCGAAGATGAAGCGGCTACCGGCCGGGAGCGCGTTCAGCACGCTGCGGACGAGCACGCCCTCCTCAGCGCGCCGGTCCTGATCGACGCCCCCAGGGCCACCCGCCTTGAGATGGCCGCTGTACAAATACAGCGTCGCGCCCGCCGAGGCGTACCCAAGCGGGCGAAACTGGTAGCGCATGACATTCCGCACGGTCATGCCGGCCCCGCCGCCCGTGACCGCAACGGTCGTTCCGACCAGCGTGAGGCGCGTATCGCGATACACACATGCGCTGTCCGAGTCGTTGCCATTCACGAAAGTGGCGAGCGCATAGTCGCCGGGGCTTCCCGGTGCTTCGTCCATCAGCGTGCGGAACGCCTGCGCTGCCGCAGCGGTCTCTACCTCCTGCAGAATGATCACGTCGGGAGCGAAAATGCGGCCGGCGAAAGACAGGAACAGGGAGTCCTCAAAGGCCGCTGTTCTGGATACCTCTCCTCCGTACTCGGTCAGGTTCCAACTCGCGACCCGCAACTGCGCGTGCGCAGCGCTCGCCGCGGCCAGCACACCCAACCCGACAATCATGGTCCGGGCAATACGCATCCCTGCTCCTGATCTGCGACTTCGAGATGAACCGCCCGGATTTATGGCCCATCCGAGCGCGCCCGCCACCCCAACGAAACAAATGGGTGGTTTAGTATGCGCTTTCACACGAAGTTTGCAACCTGTGCGGTCGCAGAACCCGCCTCTTAGTTCCCCTAGGCTTGCCCATTCTCACGGCTGCGACCGCCGCGATCCCACTCCATCGCCTTCTGGAACCGACGGAACCGCTCGAATGACCAATGCTTCTACACCGGCCGCCCCCCCCGCCCCCCGCAAGATTGTCCTGGCCTATTCCGGCGGACTCGACACCTCGGTCATCCTGCCCTGGCTCAAAGACCGCTACCCGGGGGTGAAACTCGTGGCCTACGCCGCGGACCTGGGGCAGGGCGCGGGCGAACTCGATGGCATAGAGGACAAGGCACGCAAGAGCGGCGCCGACGAGGTGATCATCGACGATCTGCGGCGGGAGTTTGCCGAGCAGTACTGCTTTCCGATGCTCCGCGCCCACGCGCTCTACGAGCACGACTACCTGCTCGGCACCAGCATCGCCCGCCCGCTGATCGCCAAGGGTCAGGTCGCCGCGGCACGCAAGACCGGCGCCGACGCCGTGGGGCACGGGGCCACGGGCAAGGGCAACGACCAGGTGCGATTCGAGTTGACGTACATGGCCCTGGGGCCGGACCTGAAGATCATTGCGCCGTGGAAGGACAGGTCGTTTGAGTTGACAAGCCGTGAGGCCGCGGTTGAGTACGCGGCGAAGAAGGGCGTGCCGATCGCGCAGACGAAGAAGAATATCTACTCGCGCGACCGCAACCTGTGGCACTGCTCGCACGAGGGCGCGGAGATCGAGCACCCCGACCAGCGCGTCAGCGACGAGGTCTGGCTGATGACGGTGCCGCCGCACAAGGCCCCCGACAAGGCCGAGACGGTGACGGTGTCGTTCCGCATGGGCAACCCCGTCGCGGTGAACGGCAGGGAGATGCCCGGCGACACACTCATCGAAGCGCTGAATGAGATCGGGGGCCGGCACGCCGTCGGGCAGGTCGTCATGGTCGAGAACCGCCTCGTGGGGATGAAGTCGCGCGGGGCCTACGAGACTCCCGGCGGAACCATTCTCTATGAGGCGCACAAGGCGCTGGGTCAGTTGTGCATCGAGCGCGACACACTGCACTTCAAGCAGCAGGCCGCGATCCGCTACGCCGAACTGGTGTACTACGGGCAGTGGTTCCACCCGCTGCGGGAGGCGCTCCAAACGTTCGTGGACCACACGGAGCGGAATGTCACCGGCGTCGTGACCGTTGAACTGTTCAAGGGGCGTGCGACCGCTGTCTCGGCGACCGCCGAGAAGTCGCTGTACGACACCAAACTCGCTGGGTTTGCGATGGAGGGGTACGACGTGACCGCCGCGCGGGGGTTCATCGATCTCTTCGGCCTGCCCATGAAGTTCGCGGCGATGCAGTCGGGCGGGGCAAGAAGGAACTCAGAGCGAGCCGAGTGAGCAGAGAAGAAGCAGAGCAGAAGCAGAGCAGAAGCAGAGAAGACATTTGCACAGATGAGACAGATGTGGAACAGCTGAACTGGATGAAGAAGGATCCGTCTTGATGAGTGTGCCCGTGCCTTTTTATATCTGTCCCATCCCTCTTTCATCTGTCGCATCTGTGTTCCTGTCTTGACCGGCCTTCTCTTCCTCTGCTCCACTCTGCTCCCTCTGCTGCCTCTGAGTTCGTCTGGTCCGCGGCGTTCCGCCTCACGCCCAGCCCCGCCGCCTCCGCCCCCCACCTACGCTCTCCGCCGCATGACACCCCCGCAGACTCTCGGCCTTTCGGGCTTCCCCACGACAATCCCCCAGGCCCTTGCGCCGCTCGCCGAACTGGCCTTCAACCTCCAGTGGAGTTGGCGTCCGGGCGCGCAGGCACTGTTTGCCCGGATTGACCCGGCGGCCTGGGAGGCAACCGACCACAACCCGGTGCGCGTGCTGGCGCAGGCCGACCCGTCGCGCCTCGGCGCGCTCGCCGCCGATTCCGCGTTTGTCGGGTCCGTTCGTAGCGCGACAGAAGAACTCCGCAAAGACCTGGTCGCCCCATCTTGGTACGACTCGCAGTCGGCCCGGCTGAGCCGGACCTCCGGCGATTTCCTCGCCGCCTATTTCTGCGCCGAGTTCGGCCTGACCGAGTGCTTCCAGATCTACTCCGGCGGGCTCGGGCTGCTCGCTGGCGACCACCTCAAGTCCGCCTCTCAACTCGGCCTGCCGCTGGTCGCGGTCGGCCTCCTGTACCGCAACGGCTACTTCCACCAGCAACTCGACCCCGATGCGATGCAGCAGGAACTCTTCCCCGCGCTCGATGCGCCGATGCAGCCGGTGCGCCGCGTGACCGACACGGCCTCGGGCCGGCAACTCACCATCAGTCTCCAGATGCCCGGTCGAGATGTCCACTGCGCGATCTGGCGGGCACAAGTCGGGCGCATCCGCCTCTACCTGCTCGACACCAATGTCGATGCGAACTCCGCTGAGGATCGTGAGATCACCGCCAACCTTTACCTTGGCGACCAGAATCGGCGCATCCAGCAGGAGATTGTGCTGGGCATCGGCGGCGTTCGGGCACTCGAAGCCTGCGGCGAGCACCCCACCGTCTTCCATATGAACGAGGGGCACGCCGCGTTCCTGGCGCTTGAGCGCATCGCCATCGTCCGCAAGCGCTTCTCGCACGTCAAGGTGAGTTTCGATCAGGCCCGCGAGGCCGCATCCGCCGCGCATGTCTTCACCACGCACACGCCCGTGCCCGCCGGGATCGACCGCTTCCCACCGGGCCTCGTGTCGCACTACTTCGGCAACCTGCACGAGGCGTACGGCCTGGACCTCGAGGGCTTCATGGCCCTGGGGCGCGAGGATGTCGCCAACCGCAACGAGGCCTTCTCGATGGCGGTCCTGGCCATCCGCTGCTCGCGCTGGGCCAATGGCGTCTCCCGCCTGCACGGCGAGGTGTCGCGCCGCATGTGGCGCAGCATGTGGCCCCACACGCCCGAGGGCGATGTGCCGATCGGCCATGTCACCAACGGCGTCCACACAGACTCGTGGGTCTCCCCGCACAACGTCGCGCTCTTTGACAAGCATCTGGGCAACGGCTGGCGGAGCGCGCCGCAGGAGCCCGCCTCGTGGTCGGGCGCGGCCAGCATCCCGGACGCGCCGCTCTGGGCAGCGCGCAACGCCGGACGCCGGGACCTGCTGGCATTTGTCCAAGAACGCGCAGGCGCGGGGCGCACCGGCGGGATTGCGCCGGCGCTCGACCCCGATGCCCTGACCATCGGCTTTGCCCGACGGTTTGCCGGGTATAAGCGCGCAACGCTGCTCTTCCGCGACGAAGCCCGACTGAAGAAGATGCTCGCCGGCTCGGGTGGCCGTCCCGTCCAGTTCATCTTCTCCGGCAAGGCGCACCCCGGCGACACCTGGGGCAAGCACCTCATCCGCGACATTGTTCACTTTGCCCGCTCCCTCGATGGTGCCGCCAAGGGGCGGATTGTCTTCCTTGAGGACTACGCCATCGATGTCGCCCGGAAGTTGGTGCTCGGCTGCGACGTCTGGCTCAACAACCCGATCCGCGGCCTCGAGGCCTCAGGCACGAGCGGCATGAAGGCCGCGCTCAACGGCGTGCTCAACTGCTCGATCCTTGACGGCTGGTGGGACGAGGGGTTCGACGGCTCGGCGGGCTTCCGCATCCCGGAGCGCGGCACCTATCCCAGTGATGCGCCCGATGAGGAGCGGGAGCAGTTCGAGGCCGAATCGCTCTACCGGACGATCGAGTCCGAGGTCGTTCCAGCCTTCTACGAGCGTGACAGCGCTGGCCTGCCGCGGAAGTGGCTGACGATGATGAAGTCGTGCATCGCCCGCCTCGGGCCGGAGTTCAGCACACACCGCATGGTGGCCGAATATGCCACGAAGTATTACTTCCCCGCTCACCAGGCCGCCTCGCAACTCGCGGGCGACCCGGGCGCGGACATACGCCCCGCGCGCGACCTTGCCGACCACATCGACCGCTACCGCAAACTCTGGGCGGGCGTGCGCATCCGGTCGATCGACTGCGCCCCGACCCCCGCCGGCGATGCCCTGGAAGTCGGCGCGGCGGTGCGGCTGGGGCAACTCCGCCCCGATGAGGCCAGCGTGCAGGTCTATCACGGCGCGGTTGCGCCTGAAACGGGCCGCATCGAGCACGGACGTTCCATTGACATGGCCTCACGACAGTCCTTGGGCGATGGCACATACCAGTACACCGCGAGCGTGCCGGCACCGGACGGCCCCGGCGCGATGACTCACGGCCTGCTGATCCGCGTTCTCCCCCGCGATCCGCTCATGGCCTCACCGTTCATCCCCGGGCTCATCTGCAACAGCCCGGTCGTCTCGGCCGAGCCCGGCCCCGGCGGGCACCTGTAAACGTGAGGCGGGACAGGAAGAACTCAGAGCATGCAGAGAAAGCAGAGAAGGCAGGAACACGGATGGGACAGATTTGGAACAGATAGAACAGATCAGGAAGGATCGGTCCCAATGATGAATCTACCGCATCGAGATTGTTCCCCGGCCTGGCTCGTATCAGTGTTCTCCGTTTTCTATCCGGATCATCTGTGCCTGCCTTTCTCCGCTCCGACTCTGCTCCCTCCGCTTACTCTGAGTTCCTTCTGACCGGTCGTCCGACCACGAAAGACTGTTCAGTCGCCTATGCCACTCACCCTCGCATTCCTCGGCGACATCGTCGGCTCTGTCGGGCGCGCGACAGCGACCGCCGCCGCGCGACGCCTGCGTGAGAAGCACGGCGCGAGCATCGTGATCGCCAACGGCGAGAACTCCCGCAACGGCTCGGGCCTGTCGCCCGACAACTTCCGCGAACTGAGGAAAGGCTCGGGCGCGGGCGGTTCCGGCGGGATCGATGCCATTACGCTCGGCGACCACTGGGCGAGAGACCGCCAGATCATCCCGCTGCTGGAAGACCCCGACCAGCCCGTGCTGCGCCCCGCGAACCTCGCAGCGGCCGCGCCGGGCAAGCACATCATCCGCCTCGCCCCCTTGGACTCCCCACCGATTTATGTCCTCACCGTCCTGGGCCGCCTGTTCATGCCCCTTCCCGCCGACAGCCCGTTCGCGGCGATCGACCGCGAACTGGGCGCGATCCCCGAGAAGGACGCGATAGTCCTTGTCGAAATCCACGCCGAGGCCACCAGCGAAAAGCAGGCCGTCGCCTGGCACTGCCTGCGGACCTGGACGCGCGACGATACCCCTCGCGTCATCGCGGTCCTGGGCACGCACACGCACGTCGCGACCGCCGATGCCCGCCTGCTCGACCATGTTCTCGCCGCGCAGACCGATGTGGGCATGTGCGGCCCGCAGCGGAGCGTGATCGGGCGCGACATCACCGCCACCCTCGACTCCATGGTCCGGCAGATGCCCGCGCCCCTCGAGGTCGCTTCCGAAGACCCGCGCGCCCAGGGCGCGCTGATCCGCATCGACACGCGCAACCGCCGAGCCGAGGGTATTGAGCCGATCGATCTTTCTGTGTGACGCGGACTGCTGAGTGAACCACCAGTCCCGCCGATCCGCTTGACGCTCGCCGTCACGATCTCATCGCTCCCGCTTGCTCTTCTGAGGCCCGGCCTTTGCGTCGGCAGTCGGCGGGATGAATCCATCGGCCTTGCCCGCGAGAGCAAAGTCCTTCTCCGTGATCCCGCCCGCATCGTGTGTGCTCAGGGTCATCGTCACCTTGTTGTAGCGGATCATCAGGTCGGGGTGGTGCTGGGCGGCCTCAGCCGCATCGGCAACACGGTTGACGAACGCCATCGCCTCCACGAAATCCTTGAAGTGGAAGGTCCGCTGGATTGCCCCGCCTGTCTCGGACCACTCCGAGCGCGAGGCGAGCATCCCGGCGATCTGTCCATCCGTTAACTTGTCCATCGCCAGTGCTCCGCGTGTCCCCGCGGACAGCAACTCTCTGATGGGTCCTGGGAGGTCGGAAACATCCCCACCAGCGCGTGGTCAGTGTATCGTCTCGAGCGGCACACCACAGTCGAGTGCCGATGCGGACAGCCCATGTGGAGCAGTGTTTCAAGTGCCTGACACCACACGACTTGCACCATCTCCGACGGGCGCGCTCCACCTCGGCAATGCCCGCACGTTCCTCATCAACTGGGCGCTGGCGCGTCGCGCCGGCTGGCAGATCGTGCTGCGCATCGAGGACCTCGATACACCGCGGGTCAAGGCCGGGGCGGTGGCGGGACTGGTGGGAACTCTTCGCTGGCTGGGAATCGACTGGGAGCCGTGGCCCCACGCTACCGGCGCAGGCAGGCCAATGGGCGTTCTGATTCAGTCGGACGATCTGACGCCCTATTCGGCGGCGATGCGGATGCTGGCAACACGCGGTCTGGCGTACCCCTGCGCGTTGAGCCGGGGCCAGATCGAGGCCGCGGCGAGCGCGCCGCAGGAGGGCTCGCACGAGACGCCCTTTCCGGCCTCGATGCGTCCGGCGGGGGCGGGCAACGCGTTTGACTTTGACGCGGCAGCCGCTGGTGCCGATCGGCCCAACTGGCGCTTCTGCACGCCCTCGGGGACCGTTGAGTTTGTTGATCGTCACGCGGGCTGGCAGCGCATCGATCCGTCCCAGACGGTTGGGGACTTCGTGCTCTGGACCAAACGCGGCCAGCCCTCGTACCAACTTGCGGTCGTGGTCGATGACCACCGCCAAGGCGTCACGCGGGTGGTTCGGGGCGATGACCTGCTTGATTCCGCAGCGCGGCAACTGCTGCTATGGCGGGCGCTGGGCCTGACGCCCGAGCCGACCTTCACGCACCTGCCGCTGGTCATCGGAACCGACGGACGCAGGCTCGCCAAGAGGCACGGTGATACGCGCATCGATACCTATCGCGCCAGGGGTGTCCCGCCTGAGGGGATCATCGGGCTGGTCGCGTTCTGGAGCGGCGTGTCCAGCAAACGTTCGATGATGTCGGCAACGGAGTTCAAGGACGGGCTCCAAATGGATACCATCCCGCGTGGACCGATCACTTTCTCCGATGAGGACGAACGATGGCTGTTCTCGTTGACTGTCTGAAACTTCTGCTCGTCGTGACAACGCTCTGCGCGGCCGCGCTAGCCGTCGGCTGCGATGAGAAGGACACCGTGGCCACCGGCGTCGCCAGCGTGAAGATCAGCGGGAAGACCTACTTCCTCGAGATCGCGGCGGACTATGAAACGCGGATGCTCGGCCTGGGTGGCCGGACGCAGATCGCAGACGATGGCGGCATGATCTTCACAATCCCGGCGGGCCAGATCACCGTGCAGAGTTACGTTATGCGCGATTGCCCGATCGACATGGACATCATCTACACCGATGGCGCCGGGCGTGTGCTGACCAGCCACGAGATGAAGGCAGAGCCACCGCGTGATGAGTCCAAGGGTGAGGGCAAGCCGGGCGATATGCAGAACGTCGCCTACGACACGCGTCTGAGGCGATATTCCAGCCGCTATCCGGCGGCGTTCGTGATCGAACTGAAGGCGGGTTCGGTCAAATCTTTAGGTGTGAAAGAGGGCGATCAGATCATGTTCGACTACGCCGCGCTCAAGAAGGCCGCGCGGTAGGCCGATCCGAGGCAATGGTGGACGGATCCGCCGGGCGCGGCCGATCGGCCCCTGCCTTCCCCGGGTCCGACCGCCGGAGGCCGCCGGGGCATGCACAGCCACTCACTGGCACTGATCGCTCCCGCCGGCTGCGAGGTCTCGCGCCCTGCGTGGTGGCAGGCCATGCTCCGATCCTGGCCGGGGACCCCGCCGACGGTCGAGCACCTCACGCCCGAGCAGGTCCTCTTGAGTTCCAAGGCTCTGCTGCCGGCCCGCTCGTGGGACGCCGCGGTTGTCGCGCCGCTGGCCGGCGCGTTGGATTCGACCCTCTATCGCGTGATCGATGTGCTCCAGCAGTCGCTTGTGCCAACCGTGCTCCTTGTGGGGGACAGCCCCGCGCAGGAGTCGCGGCTCGACGGGTTTAATGCCGGATCGGTCGTGACCCAGCGGGTGACCGCGGACCCCGGAACCCTGGCCGGCCTGGTCTACGGGCTTGCGCAGCGACAACCCGCGATTCGCACACTTGAGCAGTCGATCCGGCTCGCGCAGTCGTTCCAGGGCGAAACATCCGCCGAGATCGAGCGACTGCACCAGGAACTTTTGCTGGCCGCGAAGGTGCAGCGCGACTTCCTGCCCAAGCGAATGCCGATGCTCGACGGCGTGCAGTGCTCGGTGCTGTACCGCCCGGCGGGGTTCGTGTCGGGCGACACCTACGACGTCTGCCAACTCGATGAGGACCACATCGGCTTCTTCCTCGCCGATGCGATGGGGCACGGAGTTCCGGCTGCCCTGATGACACTGTACATCGCCGGTTCGATCCCGCGCAAGGAGATCGGCATCGGGCTCGGGGGCGGCAGCGCGGGGTACCGGCTCATTCCTCCCGCCGAATCGCTCCAGCGCCTCAACGCCGAACTCGCCCAGTCGATCGCCGGGCCGGCGCGGTTTGCCACCGCGGTCTGTGGGCTGATCGATATCCGCACAGGCCTGATCACGCTGGCGGCGGCGGGGCATCCACCGCCGCTGCGCATCGGGCCGCACGGCGTGCGACCGGTCAATGCTTCGGGGATGCTGCTCGGCGTCGTGCCCGACTTTGAGTACAAGCAGGTGACAGTGCGCCTCGAGGAAGACGAACTTCTCGTGATTCATTCCGACGGGATTGAGGCCGCGTTCGGGCGGAACATCGCTCCAAGCGAAACGGGCGCGCGACCGATCCCGGCACACTTCGCGCATTTGGCGCGGATGCGACAGGGCGAGGCGCTGGGAAGTCTTGGGGCGGCGATGGACTGCCTGGTCGATGATCTCGACGCTCAGAGCGGCTCGCTGCACCAGGATGACGATGTCACGGTGCTGACGTTCCAGACAACCAGCGTGCTCGAGCGTGGGGCGGGTGCATCTCGCTGTGAGTTCTCGGTGGATTCACACCGAGTAGAATGAACGCTACGTTCGTACATGCACGAAGCGGTCGTGCTCGACCGCGCCGTCCTTCAGCCTGAAGATCCGTTCGCAGCGCCGGCTGATGCGATCATCGTGCGTCACCATGATGATGGTCATCCCCCGGTTGTGCAGGTCCTCGATCACGGTGAGGATCGCCTCGCCGGTGTGGGAATCGAGGTTGCCGGTGGGCTCATCGGCCATCAGCACGACCGGGTTGGTCACCAGCGCGCGGGCGATCGCCGTGCGCTGCTGCTGCCCGCCGGAGAGTTCCCGCGGCCGGTGGCCCATGCGGTCCGCCAGGCCGACAAGATTGAGCGTCTCAACAGCGCGAGCACGCCGTTCCGAGCGAGAGACGCTCTGGTACAGCAGAGGAACCTCGACGTTCTCGACGACTGTCAGTTCCGGGATGAGGTTGAACGCCTGGAAGACAAAGCCGATCTTGCGGCCCCGGTACGACGAGAGCAGTTCGTCGGCCATCACCGACACGTCCTCGCCGTCGAGAAGGTAACTGCCGGTGCTCGGGCGGTCCAGGCAGCCGAGCATGTTCATGAGGGTGGACTTGCCCGAGCCGGAGGCGCCCATGATGGCAAGGTATTGGCCGCGAGGGACGGACAGGTCCACGCCCCTGCCGTTGCGGCCCACGGCCTCCACGAGCACGCTGCCATCGGGCTTGTAGTAGGTCTTGGTGACTCCCAGCAGTTCGGCAATCGGCGCGCCCCAGCGCGGGTTCACGTGCATGTGGGCGTGCTCGTGGGACGTGGTCGTCATCTTCGCATCGTACCGCCCAGCCCGCGCTGCGCTGCGGGGTCGACAGTCAGTCCCCAAGGTCGCCCTGCTCCTGCCGCAGTTGGATGCTCGCCAGCGCCGTCATCGGGTCGGGGGCGAACTGGAACACCTTGTCCAGTCCGGTCAGCATGAGCGTCGACCACACCGTTTCCCCGACCGAGCAGAGCATCAGCAACTTGCCCGCCTCGGCGAGGCGCTTGCGCATGCGGAGCAGCGCGGCGATGTGCGTGGAGTTGACATAGGACACCCCTGAGAAGTTCAGCACCACATGCGGGACATGGTCCGCCGGGGACAGGGGCTCCTCTCCCCGTGCCCCCTGCCGGGCTGAACCAAACTCTGGGGCACCGCCCTCGTCGGCGTCACCCGGTCCGCGAAGCCTGGCGAAGACCGCCGCGAACTCCTCGGACAACTCGGGCTCATCGGCGAGTTCGGCGAGAACGATGCCATCGGACCAGTCGGTGGGCATGGGGCGGCAGTGTACAGGAAAACGCCGGGTGTCTGCTCGATACGCAAAGCCGGTAATCGGACCTTGGCGGGTGCGGGCACTTTCGGCCGCGCCGGCTGGTGAAACAGGGCAATCCCTCCGGTGGCGCAAAGCCTTCCCAGATTCCGTGGGCGTTCCAGAGCGACGCCCCGCACGGATTCGCGAGCCATGACGGGTGCGTGGCGTTGCGTTGAATTCGACCCTTGTCGTGCTGCCGCAGGAGTTGGCCGGATTGAAAACCCGGTCAGCGGGCTTGGGCGTCTCCGGGTGTTTGTGCCCCGGAGGACGAGCCGGCCACGGCCAGAACAGAAAGGGAACCACCATGAAGATCCTCTCCGCCAAATGTGTCGTTGCCGCCGCCGTGCTGGGCCTGTCCGCTGCCGCGAGCGCCGACACGATCACCGGCCAGTTCAACTACACCCACCTGAAGTCGATCAACATCACCTCGCCGACCCGAAGCGGTGATGTCAACACCGTGAAGTTCAACTGGACGCGCCAGGACTCCCCCGGCCCCGGCGTCGACTCGCAGATCGCCAGCGCCTTCAACACCTACTGCGTGGATCTGGCCCAGGTCGTGTCCGCCAACAACGAATACGCCTATAACGTCGTGACGCCCGCGGCCCACGGCTTCTCACTCACCCAGACCACCATGCTTGAGCGTCTGTGGGCGGACTACTTCCCCACGATCGATAACAGTGACAAGTCCGCGGCGTTCCAGATGGCGATTTGGGAGATCATCCACGACACCAGTTTGAGCCTCTCGGCAGGCACGTTCAAGGTGAACAACGCAGCGACGGCCGTTGCCCTCGCCACGGGCTGGCTCGGGAACGTGAGTTCGGCGGGATACACGACCATCAACCCCATCCCGCGGTTGGTGGTGCTGGAATCGTCCTCCGCACAGGACCAGATCACCGTAGTGCCCGCGCCGGCCACGGGCGTGCTCGCGGGCATGGGCCTGCTTGCCCTGGGCTCGCGCCGCCGCCGGGCCTGATGATCGCGAGATCAAGCACATCCCAGGGGTCGGCGCTTTCGGCGCCGCCCCTGTTCTTGTTTTTATGTGTGCTGGGTGGGACGCTACACCCAGTTGATGACAATTTTGCCGAACTGCTCGCCCGCCTCGAGGCGCGAGTAGGCCTCGCCGCACTGCTCGGGGGCAAAGACCTTGTCGATGACGGGGCGCACGCTCCCGCCGCGGTAGAGCGCGGCGACCTCCGCGAACTCGTCCGCGCTCCCCATTGTCGAGCCCAGGATCCGGAGTTGATTCCAGAATATCCGAGCAAGGTCGGTCACCGCATCAGGGCCTGATGTGCATCCGGGCGTCACATACGTCCCGCCCCTCGCAAGCGACTTGATGCACTTGATGTGCGTGGCCTTGCCGGAGGAATCCACTGCGACATCCGCGCCCCGCTTGCCGGTCGCCTCGCGCACCTGCTTGGACCAGTCCTGGCCCTGATCCAGAATCGCGACGGCCGCGCCCAGTTCAGTTGCCTTGTCGAGTTTCCATTGGTGGCGGCTGGTGACGATCACCTTGCAACCAAAGTGGCGTGCGATGGCCATGGCCGCGAGGGCCACGCCGCCTCCGATGCCCGTGACGAGGACCCATTGACCGGCGCGAAGTTGCGCCTTGGACGCGACCATTGAGTAAGCCGTGAGAAAGGTCAGGCCAAACGCGCTTGCCTCCTTGGCATCAACATTGTCGGGCACACACTGCAGGCCGGTGATGGGCGCGACAAACCGCTCGCGGTTCGTGCCATTGTGATGCTCTCCCAGAAGTTCGTACTCGGGCGCGATGGTCGAGCCCGGCCCGTCATCGGGCCTGGACGTTTGTGGCTTCAGCAACGCACCGTTCAAGATCACCCGCCGACCCACCCACGCTGCATCGACGCCCGGGCCGACCGCTTCCACGACCCCGCAGGCATCGGAGCCGCCCACGCGCGGGTAGGCCAGGTCCAGCCCCGGCACGCCGCGGACCACCCACAGGTCCAGGTGGTTGAGCGATGAGGCGAGCGTGCGGATGAGCGCCTCGCCCGCGGCGGGCGGCGCTGGGTCCGGCCAGTCCTGCACAAAGGCCAACTGCTGCTCGATCTTGGACCCCTGCACTGGTTGCTTTACAATGATCGCGCGCATGCACAACCTTCCGTCGGTGTGCCGACCCAAGAAAACTGCCCGCCTCCGAGGGGGGAGCGGGCAGGAGTCGGTCCTTCGATTGTACAGAGAACTTCGGGAGCCCGCGATCAGGCGGCAGCGCCCTGGGTCTTGGCTTGGACTTCGAGGCCGCGGCGCTTGTCGCGGAGCCGGCGGGACTTGCCGGCACGGTCCCGCAGGAAGTACAACTTGGCGCGCCGGGCATCGGCCTTGCGGATGACCTCGATTTTGGCGATTTTGGGGGAGTTCATCGGGAAGACGCGCTCGACGCCCATGTTGTCCACGATGCGGCGGACGGTGATCATCTCGGTGATCCCGCCACCCGCACGCCCGATCAGGACGCCCTGAAAGATCTGGATGCGCTCCTTCGCGCCCTCCACGATCCGGCAGTGCACGTTCAGCGTGTCGCCCACCTCGAGGCGGGGCAGGTCGGTCTTGATCTGGGCATCGGTCAGGCCCTTGAGAATGGCAACAGCGTTCGAGGCCATGGCATCTATCCCGCGGCTAAAGGTCTGGAAGCAAGCCCCTTGGGGGGAGTTCCCGGTGGGGCGGGGATGCTAGGCGTTTGCTCTGCCACCATCAATCAGGACGGGGAGAGTGGGCAAAGCCGCGCCTTGGGGCGTGGGCTTGGCCGATGATCCCGTTGAAGCCTCACACGCCAAGCACACTCCAACGATAGGATTTACCCTGAACTGGTGGCAAGCCGTCATTCTTGGGCTCGTAGAGGGCATTACCGAGTACCTGCCTGTCTCTTCGACTGGCCACCTGATCATTGCGGCCGCGATCCTGGGTCTCGACCGCCCCCCCGAGACCAAGGCCGCGGTGGATGCGTTCCTTGTGGTTGTGCAGGGCGGGGCGATCCTGGCCGTGCTCGGCCTGTATCGCGCTCGCATCGCGCAGATGCTCCGCGGCCTCGTGGGCAAAGACCCCGTCGGGCTGCGGCTTGTCATCAACTTGGTGATTGCGTTCATCCCTGCCGCGGTGCTCGGGCTGATGCTCGACGAAGCCATAGAGGCCGCGCTCTTTCGCCCCGGCCCGGTCGTTGCGGCGCTGGCGGTCGGCGGGGTCTACATGCTCGCTCTCGAAGCATGGCGGAGCGGGAAGTTTTCCGCAGTGAAAGCCTCGAACGTGGAGACCGGAATCGAGGAACTAACACCGGTTCGCGCCCTGGTCATCGGCCTCATGCAGTGCGTGGCCCTGTGGCCGGGCACAAGCCGCTCGATGATGACGATCACCGCAGGATACCTCGTGCGGCTTCGGCCCGCCGCGGCGGCGGAGTTCTCGTTTCTGCTCGGCCTGCCGACACTCGGCGCGGCGTGTGTGTACAAACTCGCCAAAGATCTTCTTCGCGATGGGCACGACGGGCACGTCAGCATGTTCAAGTCGCTCGGCGTTGTGCCGGTCCTGCTGGGCGTCGCCGTCGCCACGCTCGCGGCGACACTGGCCATCAAGTGGCTGGTGGGCTTCCTGAACCGTCGCGGGCTTGCGCCGTTCGGCTGGTATCGCCTGCTTCTGGCGCTGGGCCTGCTCGGGCTGATCTTGGGGGGCGTGGTGCGCATCGCGCCCGATGCCCCACCACCAACCCCCACTGCCC
>ENA-ORBV01006125-ORBV01006125.1-microbial-mat-metagenome-genome-assembly--contig:-NODE-6125-length-21457-cov-19.847007_pt1 | contig 21457 bp, 26 predicted proteins | sample MGYA00237777_ERZ505514 | MGnify/ENA primary metagenome ERZ505514 (study PRJEB26160, sample SAMN06269048) | microbial mat metagenome | isolation source: Oligotrophic lake microbial mat | place... | reverse complement strand
CATGGAAGCCATTACGGCACACAACCGGCACATGGAAGCGTGTAATCGCGTGATCGAGCAGGAGCTCTCCGGTATTGTCGGAGGTAAGAACGCTGGGGAGTGGCAGCAGGAGGTGTCGGAACTGCAAGCGAAGTTGGCGGCGGAACGGTCCATGGTTGCCTCGCTCAACGAAGAAGTCAGTCGCCGAATGCAGTTGCACACCCAATTGGAGGGCCGTGTCGTCGAACTCGAAAAGTCGATCAAGGACCGGCGCGAAGCCGGCAATTCAGAACTGCTGGCGCGGTTGCAACGGGCGGAAGCCGAGTTGGGCAGCAGGAGAAGAGTCAGGTGATGCGCCCAATCAGAGTCTGGGCGCATTCGGTCGGCAGTGTTTGGCTGGAAAAGAGACGTCCTGACGGACGCACGTCTATCTGGAACACGACGGGGATATCGGATGGCCGTCAGGTGCGACCCCGCTCTGTGGCGTTTGGTCAGATCTCATTGGGGCGACAGGCGCGACTGGAGTGGGCGGCGAAGGGGGAACTGCGGAGCGGCATGTGGATGGCGAGACCGCTTAACGAGCACGATGGAATTCGGCGAATCGAACTCATTTGCCGGGCTGCACATTCCGAGTCGCCAGACTGGTATCTGGCAACCGTGACGGAGCGGAGCGTTGGCGCGATCCACACTCGGGCAATGGATGACGAACTCGTGCAAGTCGTGTCCTACTCGGCGTGGAAGGGGCGAGAGGAGATGTTGTTGTTGTTGCGGTCGTTCGCCGTGATTAGCGGCGACCACGGAACAGCGACGCTGATTCCTGCACTGCGCGGTTGCGCGTGGCGAACGGAAATGTGGCTGGGCCGGTGAGATACCTTCCAGGACAGATCGCCATCTCGCTGGAGGCGGATGCTCCTTTGATGCGCATCGTTCACGGCGCCGGGCATTTAACTTTCGATCAACTCTACGCCGCAATCCATCCGGTACGCGCGAAGCGCTTGTGGGATTCGCTGCGGTGGCGGGTGAATCGGTTGTCTGACCACGCGATGTTGGATCGTACGCAAGTCGCCGGCCTAAAAGGAACTGTGCTGTCGCTTGGCGATTGCGGAGAACTGTACTTACAGAGTCACACCGATTTCATTGTTGAGCGAGGAAGCCGTATTCGCGGTGCAAGAAAGCGGCATCAGATTTGGCATGACGTCGATCTGTTCGACATACGATTGGCGCTTCGTGACGCGGGTGTCATCGGTGGATGGGAATCCGAACCGGAAGTAAGAGCAGCAAATGATTTCACGATGAACCACTATGCGAAAGACTACGACGCGGTCGTGACGTTTCTCGCCGATGGTAAACGTGGACGCGTCGCGATTGAGTATGAACGCACGCCGAAATGGTCGAAGGAGTACGAGCGTATTGTTGGCGATCTGGATCGCGAACGGAAAGTGGATGCGTTCTTGTATTTGGTTCCGAACGTAGAAATGCACGTGTTCCTTCGGCACGCACTACGAGCAACACGGAGACCTATGTTTGTGGCATTCGCAAGGGAGTTCGCGTCCCATCCACGTACAGCGGAGTTGATCGACGTGCGCACGCAACAGGTAGTAAATCTTGGCGCGTGCTTGACGAGAGCCTGAGTGATATTTGGCTGCGCATTGCCTCCCTTTGCCCCCTCTTTGCCTAATCCGGACACGCTCTAACTATGCTGTTTACAGTATGTTGCGATCCGATATCCCCTGGGTTTGGATCGATTTCCGGAAAATTCGGAGTTTTGGGGTCTTTGGGGAGGGCAGTTGCATGGATTTGGGCGGAACGTCGCAGGTGGTGAGCGGTTTTCCGCTCGGTCTTAGGTGAGCGGGGCGGCGAAGAAAACGTGCGGCGTGGGGCAGCGGCAAAGAAGGAAGTAAGGATGATGGTGTGGAGAGTTGTGCGCAGTGTGAAGTGACTGGGCGCGGCCGGATGGAGATTGTGTGCGCGGATGGAGTTCCGTGTGCGCCGATTTGTCGTTGCGCGGTTTGCGGCCGTGCAGATGTTGGAATGCGGAGGGTGAGCGCAGGGATGTGTACCTGGTCACTGGTAGTAGAACGATGAGAACGAAATGGGATGTGGTGGGGTGGGGAATGTCCGCGCAGAGAGATGAGCGGACCTAAGCCGTGTCCGCAAATGCGTGCGTGCCGAAGAGTGGCGGGTGCGGCGGTCGTGATGGGGAAGTGGACTGTGTGGTGCGCGCAGTTGAGTGTGAGGCGAGGTGGGTAGTTCGGTGGCGCAGCGTGCAGAGGCGTGCGCATCGGGAACGCGGTGATTGCTGGAAGTCGCAGTGCTGTGGCGCAAACGGTGCGGAGTTCGATGCGAGATGCGGGTGTGGACTAGTGGCGGCGACGACGAGTTGAGATGGGGTGGTGAATGGGCGGCCATTGCGAAAAGCTGCGTGTCTTCCAGATGCGCGCGTGAAGTTGTCCCGGTCGGAGCACAACCGGCGTTCGTTGGTCGGGATGGGGATTGCTCGGATGAAATCCTCACTTCGGGTGAGAGTTGCCGCGGATGTCGTGCGAGGTTGTGGGCGATTGGCACGTGGTGTGGGTTGTTCGGTCCAGTGCGGCGTGAAGTGCACGTGAGCAAGCGCGTGCGTGTGGGAGGTTGTTGCGTGGTAGCGAGCACAGGAGATCGGACGGTGCGATTTGCTCGGGAAGTGACAACCGAGTCTGTTCCGGAATTGGTAGATAGTCTCGGTTGCGGTTCCGGTGTGGCGCGAGAGTCGCAAACTTCCGCGTGGATGGATGGGGTGAGTGGCGTGGCGTGACGCATCACAGGGTACCGCACGCTACTTCCGTAGATCTCATCGGTGCGGTGCGAGGAAACGCTCGGTGCATCGACTGGGAGAAAAGGACAGTGGCCTGGATGCAAGTCCGGGTGCAGCGCGCTGTGGTCGCACAGCGGAGGTGGTGATGGTCCGATTTCAAGTTCCAAGACAAGGAGAGCAAGAACATGACGTACATGAATGGTGCGGCGCAGCGGGAAGCGAGGAATCCTGCCGCGGTGACCGCGCAGACTACAGTAGATGCGCACGGTGACCAGCAGTTTTCATCGGAGCGCCGAAAAGAAATCAAGAGGGATCTCGAAGTGCCGTTTGATCCCGGTGAGATCAAATGGCGCGTGACGGCGACATCCACACAGCAGACGCAGCGTGGTCCGCAGAAACGAGGGCAGGTGGTTGCGTATGCGGACCAGCGAGCATACACCGATCGGCTGAATGCCATCTTCGGCGAGTGGGGATGGACGCGGAACTACGACGTCCAGGTTGCCCAGAACTTCGAGCGGAAGTCGTCCAGCGACAAGACGCAGACGGCGATCTCGGCGAAGGTTGTCGTCGTGTCGCGCGTCACGATCCATCAGCTTGGCACACACACCGGAATTGGCGAGGAGTGGGCGGATGACGAGAATGCGGCGACGCGCGCCGAGGCGCAGTCGTTCAAGAGAGCTTGCGCGTGTTTCGGACTTGGCCGCTACTTGTATGACTTCGCCAAAGTCTGGGTCGACCTCGATCAGTACAATCGGCCGATCGAGACCCCGCGGTTACCGGACTGGGCGTGCCCGAGCGACCCAAAGCGGGCGGCCCAACACCAGCAAGGGCAACCGCAACCGGTCGTGGCGCGAGGGAATGCGCCACGGCAGGGCTTGGTGCAGCAGGAGACGCTCTCCAAGGTGCGGGAGATGTGCGAACAGGTTGGGCACAGCTTGTCGCAGTTCGCTCTCACTACTTACGGCGGTGTGACGGATCCGGCGAAGCTCGGATTCGCGAAGCTGACGACGGTCCTTGATAAACTCAGCGATCTTGAGAACGGGATCGCTCGTCTGAAGCGTGCAGAAGCGGCGGTGGGATGCGAACGCTACGCAGAGATCTGCCGGCAATTGCGGCTGCCGAGCGATTCGATTGACGGCATTCCGAATCGAGAAGTGTTGAAGAGCCTTCTGGCTCACGTCGAAGGCGAGGCCGCCAAGCAAGGGCAAGAGCCACTGGCAGCGGCAGCGCCGGCGCGCCCGGCAAGCATCGCCGATGCGCGTGGCCGTCTGCTCCAGGTGGCGCGGAAGGCGGCGGAGAATCCGCAGAGGGGTTGGCCGCGGAAGTTGGGGGAAGTGATTGCCCGGGCATCCGGCGGGAAACTCACCCTCGACACTCTGAAGAACCTAACGGACGCTGACACGCCAGCGGTGGAATCGTTCATCGCCATGATCGAAGGAGGTGCGCACTGAAAGAAGTCAGTCTATTCACGGACGGTTCGTGTCTCAGTAGTCCCGGGGTTGGCGGTTGGGCGTGCCTGCTGCGCTGGGGATCGGCCGAGCGGACGCTCAGTGGATCGGAACGCCAGACGACGAACAATCGGATGGAGCTTCGGGCGGCGATTGCCGGTCTTGCCGCGCTGAAGGAGCGTTGTGCCGTATCCGTATTCACTGATAGTCAGTATCTCCAGCAAGGGATGGAACGCCACGTTGCTCGATGGCGGACGTCAACCGGCTGGAGGAACTCGCGGGGAGAGCTGGTGGCGAACCGCGATCTCTGGGAAGAACTCATCCAGGTAAGTGATAAGCACCATGTCGTCTGGCACTGGGTTCGTGGTCACTCGGTCAATGAGAACCAGAACCGCTGCGACCGCCTGGCGAAGGCGGCCGCTCGAAGTGCGGCGCGAGCCGCATAGCTGACGGGGATCCTCATATATAGGTGCGGCGGATACGCTGCGCTGCAACTGTCAACCCTCTTCGGTAGTCGTCCGGCTACCGTTTTCCCACAACACCAAGGCAGGCACGCGAGGATCCTCTCGCGAGGCCGACGTGTGCCTGCTCACAACTTTTTGAAATCACAAGGAGAATCGATATGTTACCGACAGGTGTGTGCGCGAGCGAAGTTCTCAGCACAAAGAATTTGAATATGCGGCCGACACAGGATCTCTGCGAGATCATCGGCCGCTTCATGGTCGCCGGCGAGGGCGTGGTCGCCCACTGGGTCGAGTACACCAAGGGCTTGCTGCTCTTCGTCATGGCGCCGGGTGACGAACGGTCCGGCGAGTTCTACGTTTACGACCGGAAGCGGGGAAGCTTCTGGCTGCTCGATCTTCCTGACAACGTCTTCGGCGGCTACTCGACTACCGAGATGCGCCAAAAGATGCGCGAGTTCCGGCTGCTCGAACTGGCGGAGAATCCTTCCCTACTGGCTACAGCGGCGCGGCTGGCAAACTCGTTTTGTGATTTGCCGAAGGCGGTGTAAAGAAAGATATGGCGGATCTGGTGCAAGCAATGCCGGAGATAGTGGCCGAGTACGCGCGGTGGTTTGTGAACCGCCGCGCGTACACCCGCCAGTCGGATCGGGCGCATCCGGAATCTGGTCGTCATTACTACTACCGGCCGCGGAGAGCGGATGGCCAGGAGGTCCCGCTCACCGAACAGGATCTCGAATGTCACATGACGGGAGAGATCACCATCGGCCTCTACGCGATCAACCCACGGACGCAACGTTCCAAATGGATGGCGATAGACGCTGACTACAAGGAGGCGCTCGAAGATCTTCTGAAGCTGCAGTATGAGCTTTGCCAGGATGGCGTGCAAGCAGGGCTCGAACAAAGCCGCCGCGGCGGCCATCTCTGGATCTTCTTCAGCAAGCCAGTGCTGGCGAAACATGCACGCCGGTACATTCACCATTTGGCGACGCGGCTGTCCGTCCGGGTGAAAGGGTCCGGGTTGACGGAGGGTATCGAACTTTTCCCGAAGCAGGATGTTCTCGAAGACGGGCAGTTCGGAAATGCGATCCGGGCGCCGCTGGGAATCCATCGCGCCGCCAACCGGCGCTATTGGTTCTACGGCGCCGCCTACGAGTTCGCGCCACAGATGGCATATCTGCGCGGACTTAAGCGGGTGACCGAAGGGCGGCTTGAGGAACTGGTTGCGGCTCTTCCGGACGAGCCGAAACCGGAATTGTCGTCCCAATGGCTCCCTTCGGCGCCTGGGCGACGGAAGTTTCAGATCACCGATTACATTGACCTCGGGGCGACCCGGAAGGTAGGTCGCAACTGGGTTACGCAATGTCCCTCGTGTCGAGAGGCCGGACGGGATCGAGGGAAGGACAATCTGGCCATTTCAGTGGACGAACCGCAGAAGTATATCTGCTGGGCTGGCTGTACACGGGAACAGATCCGGGCGGCGCTCGGTGCGCCGTTACCGGTGACTAACCTGCTTTGAAGGAGATGAGAATGGATCGATCGGTTCGACTGGTATTGCCGAAGATGATGGTTCGGAAGCTCGAAGGAGCTGGCGTCTACTGCCAGACCTGGGTCACGGCGGAGAAACAGGCGCGGGCAGCCCGCTGGGTGCTGCGCGGCGTTGAAAGCGGCGGCAGTACGAAAGAGGTTGGCCGATACATCTCCTTCTTCGCGCCGGATGGGAAGCGGCTACCGTGGTTGCAGAAGATGGACCGCGTCGGCTCCAATGGTGTCCATGCCGTTCTGGTTGACGCCGAACTCGTGGGTGTCGAGATGGCGCGTATCGGGCAGACCTATGAACTGCTGATTGTTCGGTACACGCTCGGCGCGCTGCCACCGGCAAAGAAGCCATCGATCGAGTTCACGGTCCTGTTTCGTGGCGTCGATGGACAACTATCGGAGGAGCTTCGCAAGCAGGGCCTGGCTCCCGAGTTCTTCTCGCGGAGCGGGGAGGTGAAGCCGATCCCGGAAGCGTTTTGTGAGGCGGTGAAGCTGGTGACGGCGGGCGTTGCTTGTTTGAATTGCAAACACTCCCATGGCCTGGTCGAGAGACTGGTGCGAGAGGGAGCCGAAACCGTCTCGAATTCGGCTGCGCGACGCGCTCAAGATCGAGCGTGAACGATGAATGGATTCATGCGAGTTCTCGGCGCCGCGCTGCTATTTGCATTCACCGTCCACGCGGAGGAGTTCACCGGGCGGGTGGTGGGAGTAGCTGACGGTGACACGATCACCGTCCTGGCCGGAGTCGAACCGAGACGCGTGCGCCTGGCAGGCATCGACGCCCCGGAGAAAGGGCAGCCGTTTGGTCGGCGGGCGAAGCAGGCGGTCAGCCGGCTCGCGGCTGGGAGAACGGTGAGAGTCGTTGTGCGAGGCCAGGATCGTTATGGCCGGACGCTCGGCGAAGTGCGGTTGCCGGATGGCGCCAGTCTGAATGAGCGCCTGGTCGAAGAAGGGTGGGCTTGGCGCTACACCCGTTATTCCAAAGATCCGCGACTCGCGGAACTGGAGGCGGCCGCGCGCCGTTCCCGCCGGGGACTGTGGGTGGATCCTGGTGCGGTTCCCCCGTGGGAGTTTCGAATTGCGAATCGGCGATAGGAGGAACGAGATGCGAGAGTTTGGCTTGAAGCTATGTCTGTTTCTATTTGTCACTTCACCCATAGTTTTGCCGGATTGGAAGCATAGTCTTGCCGCGGACTCATCTACCCCAGGGTCTGAAGCGGAGTCCGCCGTAGGCTCAGTCCGGGACAACGCCACAGGAACCGGGTTGACGTCATGACTGTCCGGCGGCGCTACTTTTCCCGAGTCGGTCTATTTTCGCCAATAGGCTTGGTTCGGTTTCGTTGGCTCCCAGCAAACGCACCGACATCAGTTTCACCCGAGCGGAGAAACCCCAAGAAATCCAAGCCGGAGTATTTGCACGTCTGGCAAACACTTAAGAGGATAAGGTATTCTTCTATTCCTTTTGGCGTCGAGAGAGACCTTCACGTTCAGTGTGGCGTGGTCGTCCCCATACACGACCCTGCCGAGGGCTACCTCCCGGGCGAGCACCTTCGATATCACGAGGGCATCAAATGCCAGTAAGAGCTTGTCGTGCCGAGTGATCTTGTTGCTGAACGCGAACCGAATCGGGATTAACTGCGCGGCTCGGCCTCGTCCGGAGGATGGAATCCGTTCCACCGCGTGACACGAACTACGCAGGTTCTCGCTCTCTGCAAAGAAATCTGCGGCCGACTGGATCTGAGCCAACCTGCGGCTTTCTATGCCTTCCGTACCTGTAGCGCAGTCATCGAGTTTAGCGCCTGCCAGCAAGCGTTTAATTCCTTCGCCGCGGAAGACATCGCTCTTTGTTCGGACCCAGTCAGCGTAGGCGTTTCCTGTTTCAGCCTCCTCACGCGCGCGAAGGAAGCATTTGGTGGGGCACTTCAGGAAAGCTTCCAAGAGATCGACCGTAATAGCCATACTCAACACGCCTCCAAGGTGGCAACTCTGACGGCTCGGGCACACCTGGGACTACCGAAGGTCTAGTCGATTGCGCTCATGTGACTGTGCCGGATCTCCGCCTACCGGCTTACTGTTCGCCAGGATCTCGCGCTGGATATCGGCCAGGGCCCCGCAGGCGATGCTGTAATCCAGACTCTTCGGCGGAGACATCCGCTTGAGCACGCGGTTCACCAGTAGCTCCGTCCCTTGCTCGTGGAGTTGATAAGCGATCTGACGGAACTCCGCGATCTTCTTGGCTTGGCGCTGTTGAATGGAAGCCTCGTAAAACGCTCGAAACCGTTCCTGAATTTCTCGGCATTGGCCCGGAAAGTGTTTTTGAATGGTTGCGCAGTGATACCCGTTTCGCATCACGAAGGCCCTCAGGGAAGGCGGGGGCGACTCTCTCAACGCGTCATCCATCTGGCGTGCTGCCGTGTTCCTATTGAAAGCCGTGGCTCGCCGGACCCCAAGGTTCCGCCAATGCGGCACGCCGTCGAAAGCCAGCGGCTGAAGGTCGCCCGGCGAGACCCTCCCCGTGAGGAGATTGACCAATGTCACGTTGAATATGCGCGCCAGGCGCAAGTAGGCCGGCAGAATTGGTTGCTTGTCGCCGATTCGCCACTGACAGACCGATGTGGAACTGACCCCCAGTATCCTGGCAAAACTGGACAGTCCTTCCAAGTTGCTTCCGATCCGAACCAGTTCGGCCAACTGTTCTCTGGTTACCAAAGCCGAATCGCGGAACCCAGCTTGGATTAGATCTGCGATCTGGCTCGCCACCCATATCTCCCACTCCGGCGTCTCCCGCTGGAGAACCGAATACGGTTCCGGATTGTCCTTGCCCGAATCCGATCCGAGCCAGTGCTTGCATCGCGCGCAGAACCCCACCCATGAACACTGACCGAGCACCGGTTGTGGAAGTGAGCAATGCGGACAGGTGAAGCGCAAAGGGTGGCGGTGGTAGGGACAAAACTTGACGACTTCCAGAGTCCACAGCAAGGGTATATAAACTGGTTTGGCGGCCTGCTCCCAACTGGTCAGACAGACGGGGCACCATGCGGCCACGCCACGCATCAACATCTGCGTTGGGAAGAGCGACTTCCAAGGGATCATGGTGAGGTATTGGAGATCGTTTCTGGCAGTCAACTGGCCGATCGATGAGACGAAGTCGGCAGCCAGGTTACCGGTGGCGTTGATGCCGGCAGTGAAGGAACGTGCACGGGATTTGATCCCGCAACTAAAGATATTTCGCCGGGGCGCGCCATACTTCGGCACTTCGTGATGCTGAAGAGCGCCGGGAGAAATAGAGTGCGCCTGGGCAACGCGTGAGATATAGCTTGTCAGGCACTCGACCAGCGGCGTTCCGAGCCCAATTGGGCTGATATGGAACAGCCGGCTACGGGGCGGAACGACAGGCGCCGTCATGTCCCACGTTTCATAGGTTGCAAGACTGTCGTTATTCATTCAAGCCTCCTTGACGATTCCCACGAGATCCCGAACCGGTTTGCGTTGTCCAACCCGTGGACGCACACGCGGAACCGGCGAGTTCACCCGAGCCGCTGCTGGCGCCGCCACCGAACTGGCGGTTCCCAACCGCAGAAGGTCTCTCAGGCGATCGCGCTTTTCCGCTTTTTCGGAAACGTCATTCTCGCCATCGACCGCCTCCCGGGCCATTCTCTCTGACTGGTCCAGCGACCAAGCAGTTTTTTCAAGAATCTTGCGGCTCACAGCGTTGGCGCCCTGATTCAGGGCCAGGGCCAAGCCACGCGTCAGCCAATCTTTCACCAGCCCCACACAGCCAATCGAACGTTCATAGCAGTATTCCAGGTGAGGCAGCAGGTCGGAATCACCAGTCAACGGCAGATGGCGCTGCAAGGTGAAGACCGCGTTCCGAAAGGCCGTGTAATCCTCGCTGCTCTCGGCACGGTACCGGGGAAAGTGAATGTCGATGCTGCGCCGGCTCAGTTGAGCGCTGAGATTGCGGAAGGGGAGCAACTCATACGTGCCCACCAGGATATGAACCGTATTGGTGAGGCTGGCCAGCGATTTGATCGAGTCGAGTTGATCTTGCAGCTTGCGACCGCTTTTCATCTTCGCCAGATGCTGGGCCTCGTCGATGAAGAATGCCGCCGGCCGGCGGTGAATCAGCGCACTCTCCAGAGCCAAGCGGAGTTCAATCCCCGCCGCACGTGGATCGGTGAGCGCCCGGCCGAAGGTGTCGCGAACGTCGTGGAATGAGCTGCGAACGTTGCACGTCAGCTTCCGATCGATGAGCGGTTCGTCGAGGGCGACCAGAGCCCGCCGATAGTAGTCCTTCCAACTGAACTGGCTGGAATCCGGGGCTGCCGCTTCCATGCTCACCACGGGGACCAACCCGGGATTTTGGCGAAGGGCCTCCATCATGGATTCCTTCAGATGCTTTTCCACTCGCCGGCGCAAAGTGGTCTTCCCGACACCGGTCGGGCCATACACGAGGATGAGGGACCAGCCGGCAGGCTCCTGAATAGCCTGTTTCAGAGCGGCATCGGCTTCCTTCAGCTTCGGGTGTGCAATCGTGAACGACTTGAAGTAGTCGAGCCGGACTTCCGGCGTCTGGCCCAGCAGATCTCGGGGAAATGTGTAGTCGGGCGCCATTCAGTACTCCTCATACAGTTGAGGCTGAGTTACGGAGCAAGGTTCGATTACCGATGGTGGAGTCGTGGCGTCAGGCTCCGATTGCGATGGACATGTGGCGGTTTGCTCAGGCTGGTCGCTGGTGTCGCCGTCACCTTGGCGGATTCTCCGAGCTGCCGCATCCTGCAGACGTTGAATCAGAAGCGACTCCTCCGCTTCGATGGAGGCGACAAAGTTGGCGAGCCGCCCGGCTGTCACTTTGAATTCCCGGGAATGGTCCTGCGATCGCTTACGCAGTTCGACGGCTGCGGTCATCATCTCTCGTTCCGAACGTCCGCGAAACGATGAGAAGTTTTCGGAATAACAACTGATCCAGTGGTTGCCGACGTAGGCATAGGCTGTGCCCGCGTCATACGGGTCGTACCGGACGGGCACTCTGGTCCGCTCGATGGCGGGGTCGCGGAAGGCGGTAGACCAGTAGTGCAGGTGATTGATCTTGACACCCTTTCCGGAGTCGACCAGCGCGGCTCCTCTGGCGGTGGTCGGCAAGGTCATCATCCGGAATTCGTCGTCGTACTGGATGTGACGCTGAGGGCGATTCCCGGAGCGCTCCAATCCGAGATCGAAACACTCCCTGGGAGATTGGCCAAGGGCCGGGTGCATGGTGGTGTCATAGAATTCGTAGGCCCATTCGCACACGCGGCGGTGAAGCGATTCCAGAGTCCAGATGGCGTGATTCTTCGGGTCCACGCTGGTGGTCACTTGGCGCACGTTCTTGGTGATCTGCGTATTACCCGCCAGACTGTAGATCAGTTGCGTGCTGGTTCCAAATAGCCTTTCACAAACGGATCCAAACCGTGGTTTGGCCGGGGGCCGGGTCTTCTTGGTGCATTCGTAGCGTGCCAGCAGCGTCTCGAAGTAGACGCTGTCAAACTCCTTTCCACCGTCGACGACCAGGATTTGTGGAAGGCGTCCGTGCCGTCGAACGCACTCCCGCAGGACCATCATGCAGGATCGATACGACGGCGGGTCGAAGGATAGAAAGACGGCCAGTAAGCGTCTGGAGAATGCGTCCATGAAGATTGTCAGCCACGGACGGCCGAGGTTTCGGCTTGTGCTGGAGCAAAGGACCTCCACGTCGAGCTCGGTGTGATCGATATGGCAGATGTGAAAAGGCCTATCACCATGGCGCGGGGTTGTGAAGCGCAGTTCCAGGTAGGGCGCCTGCACCTGATATGCCGCCCGGCGGCCGCGCCGGTTGAGAACGACCTCCGATTGCAAACGCCGGTTGATCGCCAAAGAGAAGGTCTTGTAGCTTGGCGCTACGGTGCCTTCGGCTTCGCAAGCGCGGATCAACGCGCCATAGACGGGGAACCTCCGTTTCTGCTTGAGGGTCTCGTAGTCCGTTCCGATGACGTTCATCATCAGCGCCTTGGTTTTCTCGGGAAGTTTACTGTTCCGGTTTCCACAATCCTGGAAACGGGGCAGAAGACCGAGATAGCCATCACCCCGCATCGCCTCGGCATGCCGGTATCGGTGCAGCCAATGCCGGACGGTTCGCTCCGGAACGCCGTCTTCCAATGGCAGGTGTGCCTCATATGCTTGGATCAGCCGTAACCGGCGATTCGCCTCCGCCACCTCTGCCGGGCCCATTTGCGGCAGGAGCCCTTTAACTGCCGCGCCAGGACCAGCACTCGGTCCGGAACCATTCGATGCGGGCAGGCATCCGTCTTTAGGCTGGTTTAGGCGGAGGTGAATCTTGTCGGGTTCGGTGAGCGGAGCCGAGGAAAGATCGATATCGAAAGTTCCGATGGCGATCATCGCAAAGAGGTCGTCCCGCGTCACGACGCCCGCGGTTTCCTGAAAGATCTCGCTCAGTCGGATGCCCGGGCTGGCGGTAACGAGCTTTTGGACGTGATTCTGGGCTTCGGGCCGTATTGGCTGGTCGGACCGGAGGTAGTCCTCCAGGAACTGGATATTCCGCTGGTACACCCAGTTGATCTCACTGGAGGAACGGACTCGGTAATAGAAACCAAAATCTTTGGCGCACGCTTCGCCCGGCGGGCAGTGCCACTGATCATCGGCGGCGCTATACCGGTTCGGACTACGCTCGGCAAGTTGCAGCAGTTCCTCTTCGGTCTTCCATTCCTCCCAACCGGCCGCGGTCGTGCGAATCACGAAGAAATCGGGCGTATGGAGAACGCCCAGCCGCTTTCCACCAGCACCTTCGTAATCCAGCTTGATCTGAATGGGTTGATCGTAAAACTCGAGGACTGCCGGATCGTGCTCCATCTCGTAGATGCCGGCGAGTTCGACCCGATGACTTTCGAACTGGATGGTGACGCCCATCTTCCGGCTGGGATAACGGCCGCTGACGTTTGACCGGCCACCTCCTACCCGGCGGGCCGGATCGGATGTGCGGATTCGATCCATCAGCGCTCGTGCATGCGGCGAGGCGCCGATCCGTTTGCACCAAGCTTCCAAGGCCTCTGGGCTCAGCATTAATAGCCTCCTCGAAACGGCGGTCAAGACAGTGCTTCTGTTGGTGCCCGCGTTCGTTGTCCTGTTTACTTTCGCGACGTGGACGGCTCCTCGTTCTTGAGCGCGCTCACATATCGCACCCCGGCCTCGTTGATCAAATCCTGGAGCAAGCGCCCATTTTCGATGGCCTTGCGGACCTCGGGCACCAACCTCTCCGGGACATAGATAGAGAAACGGCGAGAACCCCGGCGCACGTACAGCGCGTGGCTGCTATGTCCCTTACCAGCGGCGCACGCCGGACAGTTCTTGCGGATACAAGGACCCTTCCTCAGCGAGAGCGACCCGGTGGCCACCGGCCAGATCCCGGCAACAGCTTCGGTGAACCACCGCTGGACGTCTGAATGGCTCTTATCATCTGCCATGTTTGTATATGTGCCATCATGCCTGTATACAAACCAAAAATCAATGATTTTGTTTTGGCGCCTATGGGCAGACGACGGTTTTTGGCGAGATGCGGCTGGCAGGACTATCCTTCCACATGGAGCTTTTGGCCAAACTATCGTTCCAGGAAAGGGCTTGTCAGGGAGACACCGGCTGCGGGAAGCAACGTATCCCCGGTTGTAGCGGCAAAGGTATGGTTCCAATCGGGGCAAAACTATGGTTCAAGGCACAGTGCGAGAGGGAGCCGAAACCGTCTCGAATTCGGCTGCGCGACGCGCTCAAGATCGAGCGTGAACGATGAATGGATTCATGCGAGTTCTCGGCGCCGCGCTGCTATTTGCATTCACCGTCCACGCGGAGGAGTTCACCGGGCGGGTGGTGGGAGTAGCTGACGGTGACACGATCACCGTCCTGGCCGGAGTCGAACCGAGACGCGTGCGCCTGGCAGGCATCGACGCCCCGGAGAAAGGGCAGCCGTTTGGTCGGCGGGCGAAGCAGGCGGTCAGCCGGCTCGCGGCTGGGAGAACGGTGAGAGTCGTTGTGCGAGGCCAGGATCGTTATGGCCGGACGCTCGGCGAAGTGCGGTTGCCGGATGGCGCCAGTCTGAATGAGCGCCTGGTCGAAGAAGGGTGGGCTTGGCGCTACACCCGTTATTCCAAAGATCCGCGACTCGCGGAACTGGAGGCGGCCGCGCGCCGTTCCCGCCGGGGACTGTGGGTGGATCCTGGTGCGGTTCCCCCGTGGGAGTTTCGAATTGCGAATCGGCGATAGGAGGAACGAGATGCGAGAGTTTGGCTTGAAGCTATGTCTGTTTCTATTTTTGGCGGCGATCTTTTCAGGTCGTACCAATGAGCTTGGTGTTCTGGCCGGCGCCGTCACAGGGACGATTCTGCTGTGGCCACTCTATCGGAAAGTAGCAATGTTGCCGGCGGCGAAGACCCGGCGGCGAGTGGCTCTCATCGAAGAGCCGGAATCGATCTCACAACGGTGAGAGCGGAGGTATTCAATGAAACTCGGAACGAAGAGCCTGCTTTGGGGTGCCCATGCCTTTTTCCTGCATCCGCTGCAAGTGGGTTGGGGCTGGCGGCAACTGTGGGGATTTCCGTGGGACGTACGACTTTGGATCGGCTTCGTTTTCCACGATGTGGGATACTTCCAGCGCGATCAGATGGATGGCGATGGCAGCGAAGAGCATGTGATTCTCGGCGGGGAGATTGTGCGGTCGATCTGCGGGCCAGTGTACGCGGACGAGTGTTACCGGCACTCCCGCGAATGGTGCCGCCGGCGGGGACAGCCCGTCAGCCGCCTTTGCCTCGCCGACAAGATGGCCTTCGTCCTGGCGCCGTGGTGGCTCTATCTGCCGATGACGCGCCTCACGGGTGAGTTGGACGAATACATGAGCCGGTCGAGAGAAGACCATCGGCGAGGCGGATACATGGATGAAGAGCGTGAGCTGATCTTTGACGGTGGGCATCGGGAGTGGCTGCATGGGCTGCAAAACTACACCCTTCGTTGGGTTGAGGCGCATCGCGGTGAAGTTGTTCCAGGCAGGAGAGCTGAATCGGTACTCGCTTTGAGTCCTGAGATAGCTGTGCATCCGCGATCAGCGGCTGGCAGCAAGGCAACGGGCGTGTTCGATACCCATCGAGTCGCCGATGTGAGTACGGAGTATCTGGAGCCATCGGATCTGCCTTTACTCGAGCATGCGGAGTGTCCTACACGCTTCGCCATCACCGACGATGGGGCGGGAACGTTTCACTGGGTTACCGCCGATCGAGCGATGTTCGACGAGGAGATGAGCCGGACAGCGGCCTTCGGTCTCAGCGAGCGATTCCGGTTCATTATGCAACGCCTACGCGAGGCCGGCATTCCATACGTTCGCTTTGATGGGGCTGGCGGAGAGATACGGCGTAGCGTTTTGTCGGATTCCCCGGGTGAGCTCGACAGGTGTTCTGCTCACGAACGGATTCACTGAGGGCCTGCCTCTAACCTACAACAGCAACGAGGGCACAGGAGGTCTGCAAGGGCCACCTGTGCCCTTTCCAATTCAATCGCAAAGGAGACAATTCGAATGCTTGGATACAGCAAGATTCAGATTATGGGAAACGTCGGCTCGACTCCGGATTGCCGGATACTGCCCAGCGGCGATCACGTCGTGAACTTCAGCGTCGCGGTAACCCGGCGCTTCAAGGATCGGGAGGACCATCCCAAAGAGGTGACAGATTGGTTTCGAATCTGCGCCTATAACGGCATCGGCTCGGCCTGCGCCAACTTTATCGGGGCCGGCGACGCTATTTTCGTGGAAGGGCGCCTGCAAGTGCGCACTTTCGAGTCACGCAACGGAGAACAGACGGCGATCGAGATCATCCCCAGCGTGGTGCGTTTTCTCGGTTCGGCTGCGGGTAGCCCGCGTGTAGACCGCGATCCGCATGCGACGGCGGGACAGCCGCGGGCGAAGGGTAATGGCCACGGCAGTCAGGCGGGCGTCGCAGACGGGAGTGCCACCGACGAACTTCCGTTCTAAATCGGGTGTTTGAGGGAGCGCCTAGTTGCTTTTGGATGCTCCCTCTTTCCTATGCCACATGAATATTGTGGGTGCGCGCCGCAAGCCGCTGAGGCCGCGGGATGGAGGGATCTACGTCCCACAATTAGCGTGGTCGGAGCCCATCCCGACTGCAGCCGAAGTCCGTATCCAGTTTCTCCGCAACCAACCCAAAGCGGATCGGCTGACCCATCCGCGCAAACAGGAGACGCCCATCGCTGTGACCCGTACTTGGGCTCACGTGTTCCAGGTCGCCAGGAGACGATCACGCCGCAGGGCCGGAAAGCGCTTCTTCATCGTGATCAATGAAAGCGGCTAGGGCGTGATCGACCGGGGGAGACCCGATGGGAATGGCTCGGTAGTCCGCTCGGAAAAGAACCGAGGCGTCCACGCCGGCGCGTCTCACCTCGCCAGCACACAGCAGCAACTGAAAGGAAATGACGATGATTCGAATATACAAGCCGAGCTTTGAAGATTTCGTGGCGGAGGCACTAGACGTCGAGGGCGAGCGGCCTGTCGTGTACGTTCAAACACGTGTCGAATCTAGGAGTGACGAGAGAAGGCAGCCCGACGGGTCCTTGCTAATCACGCCCGTGAATGAGGTTTCCGTCTTGGCCTCGGCATGGAATCGCCAAGGACGGGTCATAGCATGGCAGATCTCAAATGGCCGCGTCTATTACCGGCAAGACGGCGATTATGACGCACTCGTGATCAGCGAGCGATTTCAGGGCATGGTTGGTAATGCCCGAGTCGTTGAAGAGAGCGTTCGACAAGCTCTGACCGATCGATTTGACGTCCGGGCAGGTGTTGTGGACGACGCTCCGGTTTATGGGTCTCGTCCCGCCTGGCTGAAGGAGTAATGTTAGTCCACGGATCATCGATTCCAGCGGCGTGAGTCGCCCTGGATCGCGTGGGGTGGTCTGCTGCTTACAGGCATTCTGCGAGCTACCTCTATTCTGGCGACGAGTACCGCGGAGGCGTTCGTGCACTGAGTGCGGCGGCGCGGCCAAAGCGGCGACAATTAACCGGCTGACTCTATCGGGAGGCCAGCCGAGGGCACCGGCATACACAGTTTGCCCGAAGGAGGCGCGGGCACTTCGTATTGTCCTCGCCGCCTAAAACTCTACCGGCATACCAGCGGTCTTTACTGCGGCAAGAGTGGACGAGTAGCGATGGCGGCCCGTGAGACCAGAATCCCGAGGCGTTATGGCCGGTTGCGCGAGTGACAATCTCACAACCTGACACAACCGTTCTGACTTGAGCGATCGAGGGCAGGGAACACTGCGGTCGCACTGGCGATCAGCGCATCCCTAGCCCGCAAAGAAGGAGAAGACCATGAGCTGTATTTGTGATTTTTGTTCAGACCCGAACGTGGGTTGGCGATACCCGGCGCGGAGCTTTCTGGCCTACATAATTGAAGGGATTGCCGGACAAAGTGTTGGGGATTGGGCCGCCTGCGTGGCCTGTCATGACTTGATTGAGAAGGATGATCGATCAGGCCTAGCGGCACATTCGATTGATTCGTTGATCGATGTGCACCCTGAAATGCGGTCCGTCCGTGATGATCTGCTACGGGAGATGGCGGTTTTGCACCGCACTTTCTTTGAGAGCCGGACGGGTGCGCCGGTGTCCTACCTCGGGTAGACACCGCCGGCGTGGGCCTCACCAACGATAGCCAAGCTTCGAATTGGTCATTCACTCCCAACGCCTCGAAAAGGTCAAAAGAGCGTTTTCGAGGGTTGGCGGGTGGTTTACAGCATGACCTTGCCGGAATTGCGGTCCGGCCCAGAGGTAAGCCCTCGACCTTGATGGTTGATTCCGCGAGGGGCACTCGGCATCTCACAACAGGAAACCAAAGGCACACCCGCGGGGGCGGTTCAGGCCCAGATAAACCACAACATTGCCGAACGGCAAAGTTATGCCTTAAATCACAGCATGTCGCTTGAACCATAACTTGGCAAGCTTGGAACCATAAAATGGCAGCGTCGGGCAATGAATGTTGGCATTCCCAACGTAAGTCCGGTGACGGGCCGGTCGCGCGCCGTAAGCATAAAGTGGCATCGAGCGGGGAAACGGAAGCAAAAGCTGACAGTGAGTGCGGGCTTTCCGCCCGGACATCGTCAGACCAGAACCGGACCTGGCTTGTCGGGGTTCAGCGCGGGGCAGCCGGCGAGCAATGCAACCCGGCAGAGTCTTTGATCGGCAGACACGAGCACTCCAATATGCCCGGACTGCCGCAGGTCGAGAGCAATGGCCAACTGGAGCGAATCGAGTGTTCGAAGGCCTTCCGAAACTCCATACTGAATGAGCAGGTGTCTGGCGCTTTGGAAATGGCTCTCGTAAACTGGCAACGCGACTACGAGCCGCTGCTGGGCCAGATCCGCGCGAAGACGCCGACGGGCGATGTCCAGGGCCGGTTGATCGATCTCGCCCGTTCTCATTTTGATCGCAAACACGGATTCCAACTCGACAATCGAAAGATGAGAAATCAGTGATCGCGAACCCGGCTGCTCCAGGATGCGGTCCACGTCATCGGAGCCGTTCTCCTTGTGATAGCGCTTCGCCAGCGCGCTGGTGTCGATGAAGTAGTTCGGCAATCAGCGCTCTTGCCGCTGAGCGATCACTGCATCGGAAAGGGAGCCGGAGATGGTGGACAGCGCTTGTCGAACTTCATCCAAACTAACTGTGTCGTGAGATGCCGCCGCCCATTCTTCGGCAGAAAAGTATCCGGCGACATCCTGGCCCGCAGAACGCGAATCTGTAATCGTAACAGTCACTTGCTGCTTTTCTTCAAGCGGAAGCGCCTCCAGGGGCTGGAGGACGCCATTTTCATACACGGCCTGTAGTTGCTTCTCCATACGCTTTTAGTCTATCCGATCTCGTCGAGCCGGGCGGTTGCGCTGGAGTACTCAAACAAAATGATGACGCTGACCACACTGCCAACTTTGGAGGTAGAGCGATTCAAATGTCCTGCGCTCACAGCCATTGTGAGATCGATCCGAGCATGGGAAGCATATGGTGGCAGCGACTTTTTGGCCGGTTGCATGGGACCAATCCCCTTCAATTCGTTAATTCCTCGTGTGCGGCCCATATCCGCTAGAGTGGGCGCCTAAAGCATATCTTTGCCGGAATTGCGGTCCGGCCCAGAGGCAAGCCCTCGACTTTTATGGTTGATTCCGCGAGGGGAACGGGGCACTCGGCATCTCGCAGCAGGAAGCCAAAGGCACACCCGCGGGAGCCGTTCAAGCCCAAATAAACCACAACATTGCCGAACGGCAAAGTTATGCCTTAAATCACAGCAAATACAACTACAACAAGGAGCCGGATTTTGCGACCAGAAGCACGTCTAAAACTGGGTTACTACCCACTTCCCTCCATAGAGGCTCAGCGCATTGCCGGGTGGCTGCAGTTTTCATCCCCTACAACATCGGTGCTGGATCCATGTGCCGGAACAGGCGCGGCGTTGGCTGCGATCACGCCCAGCAATGGCGTCCGGCGGTACGCGATTGAACTCGACGCGCACCGCGCGGGAGAGGCGAAACATATCGCCGATGAAGTCATCCAAGGCAGCGCCTTCGATTGCCATGCGCCCGTTGAATCTTTCTCCCTCCTGTACCTGAACCCCCCCTACGACTTCGAGGTCGGAGAGGGCAGGAACCAGCGGATGGAAACCATTTTCCTGGAGCACTTCTTCCGGTGGCTGAAACCGGGCGGTGTGTTGGTAATGGTGATTCCGTTTAATCGCGTCTATGACTGCGGGAGGGTGCTGACGCCGCAGTTCCGCGACAAGGCGATCTACCGCTTGGCGGCGCCCGAGAGCGTTCTGTACAAGCAGATCGTACTCTTAGGGATTCGCCGAACCAGGCAGGAGAGAGACCGTCTGACCGACCACGGGGTGCAGCAGGCCAACTTGAAGTTGAGCGATCTCACCCGGCACTACGAAGAGATTCCGGTCCTTGGAGATATCCCGGACCGAACGTTCGTTGTCCCGCCCAGTCCGCCCGCGCGGCTCGAATACCGGGGCCTGCCGCTCGATCACATTGAGGATCTTCTGGCGATGTCCGCCGCCTCCCTGCAGGCCAGGCGTGTGATCGACGCGCGGAAGGTCGAGTTCACCGGCCGTCCGCTCACTCCTTTGCATAAAGGACACGTCGGGCTCTTGTGTATCAGTGGACTTCTCAATGGGCTGTTCGGCAAGGGAGAAGAACGGCACCTGGCTTACTGGGATGCGGTGAAGGTGTCGGATCGCACCGAAGAAGAGGATGACGATGGCGCGACCGTGATTCGGGAGAAGGAACGCTTTTCCCAACGTCTCACGCTGCTCTATGGCAATGGCCGTTTCGCACTCCTATCGGAGACTGCGACCGGAAAGGAGAAGACCGATGGAGAACGCACATCTGCGGATGGGGCGGCTGAGGTTCGTCCGGCAGACGAAGGATCACACGACGAATGTCAGCCTGCATCTGGACCGGTTGGTTGCCGAAGCGCCCGCTGAACGCTGTGGCAGTACCGGATTGCACCTTGTCTCTGTTTTCGGCGGCGACCAGGAGATCGGCGCCATCGCGGCGGCGGCGGCGGACGAGCAGCGATTCGTTGTCCACGTGAATGAGGAAGAGTTTGTCGGGACGTTGGGAGAGAAGCCGATCCTCTATCGAGCTTCTCTGCAGATTCCCGGCCGCAAGCGCCCGGTCCGGCATTTGGTGGCGATCTCGAAGGCTCTATTCGAGACCACGTTGGGGGCCGATGCGGAAGCGAAGCGGACGATCCTCTATGGCAACTCACCAAACTTTATGTTGCATCGCCTGGCGGTGCGCTTCGGACTTCCCGTGTTGCCGGAATGGGCGGAGTGGTTCGATTCCGAACTCCGCCGGCGCGGTCTGGTCGAGGATCTCGTCGGCCTCAACTGTTCGCCGGTGGCGGTGAAGGGCAACAAGATCCGAATGCTGCGAATTCTCAGCCAAGGGTTGCGCCGCCGCCAGATTCAGTTTCCGCCCGAAGACTCTCTGTTGCTTTCCAACTCGCATGAGGCAGCGTAGGCTCCCTCTACTTTTTCCATCACAGAAACACCCGACTGGAGGGGTGCTGCTATGGGTTCAACCGATTGCATCAGCTCGTATTTGCGAACGTATGGGTCCGAGCTGGGAGAGCGCGTGCTCTCCCAGTTTCCCGCCCTTCATCA
>ENA-ORBV01006124-ORBV01006124.1-microbial-mat-metagenome-genome-assembly--contig:-NODE-6124-length-21459-cov-4.428211_pt1 | contig 21459 bp, 33 predicted proteins | sample MGYA00237777_ERZ505514 | MGnify/ENA primary metagenome ERZ505514 (study PRJEB26160, sample SAMN06269048) | microbial mat metagenome | isolation source: Oligotrophic lake microbial mat | place... | reverse complement strand
AATGATACGGCGACCACCGAGATCTACACCTCTCTATTCGTCGGCAGCGTCAGATGTGTATAAGAGACAGATCGAACTTCATGGTGTTCCTTGGTTTTGGCTGGGAGTCATTCATCGCGATCTCTCCCACGTTGGGTGGCTGATCCGCCCGCTCTCCCGCAGCCCCCGCGCCAAACGCAGGGCATTGATGCACACTGTTGAGCACGCGGCATATTGCCTGTAATTGTCGATATACGATCTCCCGCAGGTCGGGCAGGTCGTCGGCGGTTTGGTGGAGCGGGGTGGCATATGCGCCTTGCTTAATCAATCCTCTCCGGTAAGCAAGACCAATATGAAACGCAAGCTATCACCCGAGACTATCGAAAAACTTCGCAAGGCCGGGCGTAAGGGGGGGCGCAATGGCAGCCCTGCCGACAAGGCTAGAGCCGGTAAGGCCGGTGGTGCAATCATGCGAAAACACTGGGAAAACGTGAAGAAATTGATGGGGAAGGATTAGGCTTAACTAGGCAATCCTATAGTTAGGATGTGAGCATGACCCACAAGGAACCGACCATGAACGAAGACTCCGCCTTGAATCGCTGCGGCCAGCGCACCATCCGGATCCGCTGTGAGGCTGATAAGGCCTGGATGTTCTACGACACAGCGGGTAGGCTTATCAAAATCCATCACGACAGGAAACCGCCCATGCCTACTGACCACAAACCTGAGCACCCGGTCCACGTCTGGGCCGGAATCCTGCTGATCTTCATCAACTGCGCGGTCAGCCTGGCGGCATTGACACTGCTCATTGTGCATTGGCTGCGGGCGTGAGTACGCCCTGCCAGGTTAATGCTGATCTTGCTCGCTACCTGCGCGACCAGGACGACACGGATGCCAGAGATGCATGGATCACCCGGCGCACGGAAGAGCTTCGCATGGAATGGCATATCGCAATCGGCCAGGCCAAAGACGGCTGGGGCTGGGAGATCAAATGCGGATCAGACGTGATCGACAGCGGGGGTCAGAAAAACCGCGAAGACTGCTGCGAAGAAGCGTGCAGGTATTTTGATGAAGCAGCCGAGGGAATGGCGAAAAAGGAAGCGGGGGAGACTTGACGCGTGAGGATCAAGCGGGTAAGAGATACGAAGCGCCCTATCACAACGGCGCAAAACTTGACCACCCGCATCTGAGTGGCGCGCGTATAAACGGCGTTTTCCAGATAGTTAAACGACACACTTGGAAGCACGTACTCTAAATGGAACTCCGCTTCTCACATCTCCCCCTCCCGTGCCCGCTGAACTCGCTGTACGGCGTGATGGCTGTCCGCAAGGGGCGTCGCATGATACATATGAAGGTGCTTACCAAGCGGGCACGGGTGCGCCGTGATCTTGTCGTCGCTGAAATAATCAAGCAGTGCCGTGGTGCTGCGCCGATGATGAGCGGACCAGTCCAGGTCGTCTATACCATCACGCCACGAGACAGGCGCACGCCAGATATTGATGCTTATTGCAAGCAATTATTTGACTGCCTCGTGCACGCTCGCGTCATCGCCGACGATGGGCAAATCGTACAGCAGTCCGGGGAGCGTATGCCAACCCCACGGAATCCAGGATGGATTGATGTCACCATCATTGAGGTGCCTAAATAATGGCGCTTGCACTGCTGCAAGACGTGGTGTAGAAAACTAAAGTATCCAACCGCAAGTGGATCGAACCTTTACCACATCCAGATTGGCTGACTGAACCGGGTTTTTCCCGTGTCGTCGTCCTTGCGGATTCACCTGTCTGGGTGTGGTATTTTTTATAGGAGTGCTCATGCACTACTTTGACAGGCCGGGGCTTTCCTTCCATGCGTTAAAAGACCTGGGCACCAAGAGTCCATTCTATTTCTACAAGCGCCACGTCACCAAGGAAATACCGGGCTTCTCATCGGCGTCGATGAACTTCGGCACGGCTGTGCATGCTGCAACGCTGGAGCCTCAGACGTACCGTGAGCAGGTCACGGTGTGCCCGGCTGAGCACCTCACCCCATCGGGTGAGCTGAGTAGCAAGGCGGCGACGCGAGAGTGGAGGAAATTACTGCCACCGTATGCGTGCATTATCGGCCCATATGATTACGCGCTGGCAATCCACATGGCCCGCAGGGTACGCGAAAACCCATTGGCAGCAGCGATCCTGGACGGCTCGACCTGCGAGCAGGGGGTGGCCACTAACGTTCTGGGCACGCCATCCAAGGCGAAGATCGACATCATCGCCAGAGACGGCTCCGTGTGGGACTTGAAGACCATTAAGAGCCTGGACGCTGTTGCGCAGCAGGTACGGGACTTTGGCTACATTGAACAGATCGATTGGTACGGCAGCATCAACGGAACTCGGGCGGGCGGTCTGATTTTTATCGAATCGGAAGAGCCGCACCGTGTGCTGGTCGCGAGTCCCGACGCCGGTGCGCTGCTGAAGGCCCGTGCTCGCTGGGCGGTCTGGCTGGCGACATACCAGGTATGCCAATCCACCGGCGACTGGCCCAACGATCCTACCGAGAAGCTCATTATCACTTCGGACGACATCGGCTAACCCCGCTGCGACAGCAGCACGAAAGGCATCATCTATGGCACTCCCACCCATCACCACCGGCAAGCAACCCATGCCGCCACGCTGTTTCCTGTACGGAACATCAGGCGTCGGCAAGACTACGCTGGCTGCATCGATTCCTGGCGCAATCCTTATGCCCGCAGAGGAAGGTAGCGATGCATTGGACTGCTCGCGTCTGCCACAGCCAACGAGCTTCGATCAGGTACTAGAGCAGCTCCGAAGCCTCTGCACCGAAGAGCACCCGTACACCACGCTGGTCATCGACAGCGTGACAGCGCTGGAACAACTGATCTGGAAGCATGTCGTGGCGTCCAATCCAAAATGGAGCTCAATAGAAGATGCTGGTTATGGAAAAGGCTACATCATGGCATCCGAGTCCTGGCGCTACCTGCTCGACGCGCTCCAGTTCCTGCGGGCAAAGCGCGGCATGGCCATCCTGCTGATCGGACACGCAGAAATTAAGACGGTCAACGCCCCCGACATGGAACCATTCGACCGCTATCAGCCGCGACTGCACAAGATTGCCACGGCGATGCTGACCGAATGGTCGGACGCCCTGCTGTTCGCCAACTACAAGACTTTCATTGTTAGTGATGAGACAAAGGGCGGCAACGAACGGGCACGCGGCGTTGGCACGGGAGAGCGGATTGTGCACACCACCGAGCGGCCTAGCCATTTGGCCAAGAACCGCTACGCCATGCCGGACCAGATGCCCATGCAATGGAACACGATTCAGTCATCTATCATCGCCGCATTCACACCAGCCGCTGCCACTCAGGCAACGGTCTAACGCTGCAACAGCAGCACGAAAGAACAGCATGAGTCAGCTCGAAAATATGAACTTTAACGCGGCGGAAGTGGAGCCGTCAACCGGCTTCGAACCGCTGCCAGACGGCACCTATCCTGTGATGATCGGCAAGGCCGAAGAAAAGCCCACCAAGAGCGGCACTGGCGTGCAACTGGTGCTTGAGCTACGCGTGCTCGAAGGCAAGTATGCCAAGCGCACGCTGTTCCACCGTATCAATTTGCAGAACGCATCGGCAAAGTGCGTGGAGATTGGACGCGCTGAACTGTCGGCTATGTGTCGAGCCGTTGGCATCCTGACGCCCAAGGCTGCCCATGAGTTTGCCAATCGCACGGCACAGGTAGCTGTGGTCGTCGCCCAACGCTCTGACGGCAAAGGGTTGACCAACGAAATCAAAAGCTGGAAGCCGATGGGCGCGGTGGCTGGGCTGGTGGTCGATGGGTCCAGTAAGGTGAGTCCGCCGGACATGGCGTTGAAGAATGCGCCTTGGGCGAAGTGAGATTGTAATTGCAATCATAGGCGCACTAAGGCAAGGTCAGGCAAGGAGACCAACCATGGAATCAGCCGAGATCTCGGAGCACTTAGTGCGCATTTATGAATATGTTAAAGAAGGGAAGCAATGGGTAACGACGGCAGGCATAGCCGATCGCGCCGGAGTCGCACCACGAACGGCACGGGCGCATGCACTCAAGTTAGTGCAGGCTGGTATATTTGACCAAATGGAACTATACCCGGGCCATCGATACAATCTATCCCCGAAGGCCGATAAGCGGAATAAGGGATTTCTTCAGAGACTGGAACAGGCTTTACACATCATCAACATCACAAGGAAGACACCATGAAGAACAGCCCAGCCACCACTAACGAAACCCCTAACGCCGTTGCCTTGTCAGACGATTGGTTTGACGCCACCGTAAACAAGATTAATCGGTTGTTGGAATCGATGGCAGAAAATATGAAGGAGGTTGGCGCACTCTATGTCCACGCCATCGAGCGTAACCCCGCATTTCGTGACCATCTGATCGACGAGAAGCCAGGCGTCCCTGCTAGTTTCTGGCGCAGCCTGGAAGCCGTAGGCCGTGGGCAGCTCGACGACCGCATCATGTCGGGCGCTATCCCCTACGGCAATCGGCTGCGCAAGCTGACCATCACCGAACAGCGCTTGGCGATCGATAATCCAGTGATGCTATTGACCAGCAACGGCGAAAACTTGCAGATACGGCTTGGAGACATGGGACCGGATCAAGTGCGCCAGGTTTTTGCCCGAGATCATATCCGCGCCGCGAGTGAGCAAAAGGCGTGGCTGGAATCCGAGCGTACGGCCCTGCGTCAGGAGGCGAAGGACAGCAAGCCGGATATCGAAGTGGATCGCAAGCGTGGGCGCATCGTTATTGGTCACGTGTCGATCAGCACGTCGGAACTGGCCGAGTACCTGCGGAAACTGACGGAGTAAGGTATGGCGTACAAGGATTCGGAGAAGCTGAAGGCGTATCAGAAGGCGTGGTACACCGAGAACCAGGAGAAGGTGAAGGCGAGGGCGAAGGCGTATTACGCCGAGAACCGGGAGAAGGTGAAGGCGTGGCGCGCCGAGAACCAGGAGAAGATGAAGGCGCGGCAGAAGGCGTATCGCACCGCGAACCGGGAGAAGGTGAAGGCGCAGAAGAAGGCGTACCGCACCGAGAACACGGAGAAGGAGAAGGCGAGGAAGAAGGCATATCGCGCCGCGAACTCGGAGAAGATGAAGGCGAGTGATAAGGCGCATTACGCCGCGAACTCGGAGAAGATGAGGGCGAGGAAGAAGGCGTATCGCGCCAAGAACCTGGAGAAGGCGAGGGCGAGGGATAAGGCGTATCGCGCCAAGAACCCGGGGAAGATAAAGGCGAGGGCGAAGGCGTATCTCCGTGACCTGATACGTATGCAGTTCATTCAAGCCGCGATGGCCATCAAACAGAAGTTGAAAGGGTAAGGTATGCCCCGCGATTTGGAGAAGGTGAAGGCGCAGAAGAAGGCGTGGCACGTCGCGAACTCGGAGAAGGTGAAGGCGAGGATGAAGGCGTGGCGCGTCGAGAACTCGGAGAAGGTGATGGCGTATCAGAAGGCGTATCGCCGTGACCTGATCCGTATGCAGTTCATTCAAGCCGCGATGGCCATCAAACAGAAACTGAAACACTAATGCAACTCCGCCCCTACCAAACCGAAGCCATCGCCGCTACATGGGACGCCCTGCGCAACCAGACTGGTGGGCAATTGGTCGTGGAGATAGAGTCGTTGCAATCCCGAAATAGTCGCCAGAGTTGCAGTCAGCAACGGCAGGCGTTAACCCGCCCCCTACGATTGGCCCCATCTTACCATGTAAAGCATGGTAAACCTGTCGTTGCTGACCTGATGGGGTCAATCGTTGGTGGCGCTTTGATGGGGGATACCATGAGAAAAATCGTTTCCTGTTCAGTAAAAGGCTGTCCTTCTGACATATCAAAAGGAGGACATGGCCTTTGCGGCAAACACGCACAAAGATTTAGGAGATATGGCGACGTTAATTACGTGACGCCAGAATCACGATGGAAATTATTATGCCGTGCCGCGCAGCTCTTGAACATCGGCGAGCGTAAAAAAACAACATATCTTAAATATCTAGGTAGGCACGAGCATCGGATTGTCGCTGAAAAAATGTTAGGTAGAAAATTAACGTCAAAAGACGTTGTTCATCATAAAGACGGTGACCGCCATAATAATGACCCATCAAATCTTGAAGTAATGAACCATAGCCAGCATGCTATTATCCATGCGAAGCTTACATTTAAGAGACGCTATGACAATCCATCTCCGTGACTACCAGCAAGCAGCGATAGATGCCACCTGGGACTTCCTCCGCACCCGCCAGGGGGCGCCGTGCATCGTCATGGCCACCGGCAGTGGCAAGACCCCGGTAATCGTCGCCATGGTCCAAGAAGCGGTCGCGCAGTGGCAAGGGCGGGTGTTGGTGCTGACGCACGTCAAGGAGCTGATCGAACAGATACACGGCACCATGCTGCGCATGTGGCCCGATGCACCGGTTGGCCTCAACAGTGCGGGATTAGGCCAACGCGATACGGATACGCAAATATTGATCGCCGGGATACAGTCGGTTTTCCGTGATCCCACTGCCCTTGGTAGGCGAGATCTTATCTTCATCGATGAGTGCGACCTTATAAGCCCAGACTCTGAAACGATGTACCAAAAGCTTTTAGCTACGCTCTTGGTCATCAATCCCACTATGCGCTATATTGGGTTGACGGCCTCCCCGTTTCGGTTGTCTGATGGCATGATATATGGGCCGGGGAAGATGTTTGAAGGCATCAGTTACGAAGCAAAGATCAGAGACTTGATCGACCAGGGCTACCTATCAAACCTGCGCGGCAAGGCGGGCGACACGCCGGACCTTTCCGGCGTGCATATTCGTGGCGGAGAGTTTATCCCTGGCGAACTAGATGCCGCTGTGAACACTCTAGCGCGCGTTAAGAAAGCCTGCGAGGAAATCGTTAGGCATGGAGCGGATCGAAAGTCATGGATTGTGTTTGCCTGCTCGGTCGAGCATGCTTTTTCCGTCAAAGACCAAATGGAAAAGCACGTAGCGTGCGCCATTATCATCGGAGATACCGACAGCGACGAGCGTAGGGAATCAATCCGCGCATTCCGTGCTGGTGAGTTACGGTGCCTCATCAATATGAATGTGCTGACTGTCGGCTTTGATCACCCCGGCGTCGATCTTATCGCCTTGCTCCGGCCAACCCTGAGCGCTCGGCTATACCTGCAACAAGTAGGCCGTGGATTGCGAATCGCACCAGGGAAAAAAGACGCGATGATCTTGGACTTCGCAGGTAATATCAGCCGTTTCGGCCCAATCGACTGCCTACACATCACAGACAAGACTCCAGGCAGCGGAGAATCGAAACCCGCTCCAACCAAGACTTGCCCACAATGCAGCGAGATCCTGCCGCTTTCGTCCACGCAGTGCAATTTCTGCGGCTATGAGTTCCCACGCGAGACGGCCAAGCACGACACCAAAGCGGCTGACGCCAGCCCTTTAGCGAAGATGGAAGACGAATGGGTTGATGTGAAGCGGGTTGACTGGACCGCGCACAGCAAGAAGGGTGCGCCACCAGGCGCTCCCAAAACCATGCGCATCATCTACGAGTACGGATACGGCCAGAGCATTAGCGAATACGTGTGCATTGAGCATTCAGGATACGCGAGGCAGAAGGCTGAAACATGGTGGCTGGAGTGCACTGGTAGCACGGACATCTTCCCGATTGATAGCGCCAATGCTGTTCTATTCCTGGACGCACTCAAGCGTGGAGGCAAACCACTGCGGTTGCCCAAGCGGTTACTGATCCGCTTTGGCGGACAATGGCCTGAGTTAATTGGGCGTGAATATGGAGTGGCTACCGCTGTTTCTGAGCCGACCACGTTGACTCAGGAAGAGCTCGACGAAATTCCATTCTAAGATTGACATCCTCCCACGCCCTAGGGGACGATTGACGCACCACCACCACAGCAAGTAACACCATGACATTCGACCCCACTATGAACGACACACCGAAGCCATTTCGCGCTGGAGATTACGTCCACCACGAGCCATCCGGAGAAAACTGGATGCTCGGCGTCGATGAGGAAGACGGTCGCGTGATGCCTTGCGGCTGGCCACCGACCATAGCGGACGCGAAGCACTGTACGCTCATAAAAGCGGCGTCCAATGAGACGCGGATGCAGATGCTCTGCATTTTCGCAAAAGGCGGAGAGTCCGATATGCGGGCTTGCGCGGCGCGGCGGCAGCTCCTGGCGATGAAGTACGAGAATGAATTGACTTTGTAGAGCGTTGATCGTATATCGCTTGCCTACCAGATGTCGTCGCAAAGCGGCATCCATAACATCTTCCGGTTCGCCCCCTGAGTACGCGATTCCGCAACAGGAATCATGCTTTGCGCATAATAAGGGAAAAGGGGGCGGGGCGGATTTAGGACGGACTAATGCCATCAATTCTTGAAGCCGCTCTCGGCTATGCCACTGCCGGTTGGCATGTCTTCCCCTGCCAACCCCGCTCCAAGATTCCAGCAACGCAGCACGGCTTTAAAGACGCGACCACCGATCATGCGCAAATCATGGCTTGGTGGGCCGATATGCCTGATGCCAATGTGGCCATTCGCACGGGCGAGGAATCAGGGCTGTTCGTCCTGGACGTGGACGACAAACCGGGCCGCAGTCTCAACGATGCTCTCACGCAATTCCCTGAGCGGCTGCCTGAGGATCTCCCAACCGTGCGCACTGGTGGCGGTGGATTGCAGTATTTCTTCGGGTTTCCCAAGGGCCGAAACCTATCGATTTCAGGGGGCCGCTTAGGTCTGGGAATCGATACTCGTGGCAACGGTGGGTATGTGGTTGCACCGCCATCGATTCATCCGCATGGCACAACGTACCAATGGATTGACAGCGACGAAATCAAAGGGCTGCCACCGACGCCGGAATGGATTATTGCCAAGCTCGAAAAGCAAAAGGTCGGCGCACTCCTGCAATCAAGCGAGCGGCTGACTGGTGGGCGGCACGATACCATGGTGACGGCAGCGGCACTGATGCGGGGCATCGGTCTTGTGACGTGCGAAATCGAAGCGGCGTTGACCCAGATGAAGAGCCGCCTGGACCTGAGCGACGGGCGAGTGGTGACATCAAAAGAAATACATGACGTAGCGCAATGGGTTGGCGATCGGTCTATGGGTTTGGTTAACATCGAATCAGTGACGCATGGAAACGCAGTGGTTAAAGCGGCGTTCACGCAGGTAGCGCCAGGGTCGATGGATCTTACCGACCGCCTTGACGCCGTTGAGAATCCGGGGCCATTTCCGGCGCATCTGCTTACGGTGCCAGGGATCATTAACGACTGGACAACCTGGATCAATGCGATCAGCCATAAGCGGCAACCCACCTTGGCATTGGCTGCGGTCATTGTCGCATGTGGGGCGCTGATCGGCAGACGACTAGAAACGGAATCTGGCGGGCGTGCCAACATCTACGCAATTGGCCTATGTGAAACAGGAGGCGGAAAAGAGTCCGCACGTATGGGCGTCAAGGAAGTCATCCATGCAGCGGGCGCTGAGGAGGTAATAGGACCCGAAGACTGGGCGTCAGAATCAGGGCTGACTGCCAGCTTGGTTCATCAACCGGCGTTGCTGTTCCAGATTGACGAGATCGGAAAGCTATTGGCCTGCATCGCCAATCCCTCGGCTGGGCCGCACTTGGTCGGAATCGTCGGGGCGCTCCTGAAGCTGTATTCGTCCGCTGGTTCGATCTTTAAGGGTAAGGCCTACGCTGACTCGACCAAGAACCCGGTCATCCATCAGCCACATGCCTGCCTGTACGGCACGGCTGTGCCCGATGCGACGTGGCAGGCTCTGGGAGCCTCAGCCGTCGATGACGGGCTACTTGCCAGGCTGTGGACCTTTGTGGCTGACGATCACACTCCACCACGGCAGCAGCCCACGCTGCGCGGGACGCCACCCGCCGCCTTGGTCGCTGCTGTGCGCACATGGTGGGAAAAAGACCCGAAGGGCATGGCAAAGGTCAACCCTACCACGGTGGTCGTCCATCGCACTGACGAGGCACGGGAGATCTTCGCTGCATTTGAGCGCCAAGCCGATGCCGAAGAGGCACAACTACGGGCACAAAAGAACCCCCTGGCCAAGCTCTGGACAAGGAGCGTGCAGAAGGCCGATCAGCTTTCGCTGGTCTATGCGTGGTCAGATGCAATTGACCCTATAATTGATGGACCCGCAGCGAGGTGGGCAGTGGCTCTGGCTGACTACCTAACCAGGTCGATGGTTTTCCACATCCATCGCCACATTGCGCGGAACCAGACCGAGGGTGACTTGAAGCGAGTATTAAGGCTCATCGAAGATGCTGGCGAGCAGGGGGTGGCGCAGAACACCCTGACCCGCAAGACCCAGTGGCTGGATAACCGGAAGCGGAAGGAGATATTGGAGAGTCTCGTTGAGGGTCATCAGATTTTCTCACATGTGGTTACCGGCGCAGGTCGGTCAACCCTGGTCTGGACCACCACCGTTGTCTAGTTTGTACTCAAAGAGCGACGCACTACAGGCCTACATGGCTGGCTCCCAGTTGCCACAGGAGCCACGATCTTGCCGCCCCCCCTAGCTGAGTGGGGGGCTGACGTGATCGTCGATCCTGGGGCACGGGCCACCGTGTAGGGGTGAATCTCACGCTCTGGCCATCCCGTGCTTTACGATGTGGGCGTAGTCGCCAGCCATCCGCTGTGGATTGAGTAGCGAGCACACGATCAGGCCCTTAGCACACACCCGCCCGATCTCGCCGCCCTTGCATGCCTGCTGAATCATCCAGACCACGGCGACATCATCGGCACCCTCGGTGAAGCCAGCCGGGTGCTCCGTGAAGACTTCTATCTCGGCGTGGTCGCCGCACTGGAATATGTCCCAGCCCATTTTCCTAGCCGCGATGGAATCCTTGGCTGTCCATGGGACCTTTACTGGCTTCATATTACGTTTGGACATTGTGTTGCCTTTCGGGCTGGGGGTTCACTGACGCAACCCCCGCAACACCACGTTGCGAGGGGCCTACGGTTCAGGTAGGGCTAGGGGCCTACGGTTCAGGTAGGCCTAGGAGTCAAGCGCCCCTCATGGGCACCACCGTGCGTGCTGGAAGGCTTCAGGGACCGTGATTGTGTGTGGGTGGGTGTCATTCGCGTCAAGGCTGAAGCGTGAGCCGCCTACGTCCAGCCATACGTCATCTAGACCGCGCAATTTAGCCAGCTTTGCGGCTGCTTGATAGGTTGGCTTGACGGTCCAATTGTGTAACGGCCATTTGACCATCCACGTAGCGCCCGGGTATCGCTTTGCTTTGTAGTAGTAGGTGTTCATAGGTTTCCTTGTGTGTGTGTGTGTTAGCGCAAGCATGGTTCCTCCCAGCGGAGCGGTCCCACGTCGCAGACTTTGGGGATGAGAATGGAGGGGTGTGCGCGTCGATGCGCTTTGGAGTGGGCGCGGCGGTTGAGCACAAGGCGGATGCGTCCTGACGGTAGTTTTACGAGCGTGCCGTCGTGGTCGCGCTTCGTTTCGATGTCGCCGTGCTGGTCGCGCATGAAAGCGAGGATGTCGAGGGTGTGGGTGTCGGTGGTGTTCATAGGTTTCCTTTTTTGTGTGTGTGTGGTTGGCCTACGGTTCAGGTAGGGCTAGGGGTCAGGGATCAAAGTCCGGCAGAGCGCTGGCTATCCTGCCAAGCGGCACGGGCATCATTGAATGAGATAGCGGCATCATCGTGAGCCATTGCGTTGGCCAGGGAGGGGTTAGCTCGGTAGCGGTTTTTCGCTCGTATGAATGCACCGTAGGCCATCACCTGAGCTTCGCGGAGATTGATGGGATCGTTCATGGGTTTCCTTGTGTGTGTGTTCTGTCACTGCCCCGACCCCCCGCACCACTATGGTGCGAGGGGATCAGAGTGGGGTTCGCTCTAGCGATCATTCAAGACATGAAGAAGCATGGCATCATGGACACGGAAGGCAGCTTTTACGAAAGCAACGGCATCCTCCCGCTTGAGCGGATACTTACCTGAGAGTTTATCCACGATCCGTGATTCCTCCATATTGAGCTTGAGACATGCGACAACCGTAGCAAAAAGGCCGTTAAGATTGAGGTTCATGGGGTTTCCTTGTGTGTGTTTGCGGTTCCAATAAGTCCTAAGGTTTCAATCGCTTCCTTCCACATGCCGCCGACAGCCAAGTTGGCGGCATCCCTGGCGCGATAATCGCCATAACCGAGGGTTCGCGGATCGCCCCCGCATCTTTCGGCGGCGCGGTCCCAGGCTTCCGAGTAGTCGGGGAAGAGGGGATGTTTTTGATTAATCATAGTGTTTCCTTTGTGGGTGTGTGTGTCTTGTGGGCGCTGTCTATCAGGTCGGGTCGGCGATATACTCCGCCGTCTCAATCCAAGCGAGCGACCGAACCCGCCTCCAGGCGGCATCACTGATCGTGCCAGCGCTTCGATAGCATGCCCGTGCTCCGTCATCATCTCGGCTAGCATCTGTGGATGCCCAGACCATGAGCCTGCCGTCAGGTTCACGGATAGCACACGCTCCAGGCTGATCGATGTTGAGCAGTTCGTATATCAAAGCGTTTGCCTCGTCTCTATCAAAAAAACTGTTAAATAAAATGGTGTTGTCGCGTGTCGCAAAAACGTGGACATATTCCCCGCTCGGAATCTGACCATGAACCATTGCCATTTCCCATACGTCAAACGTAGTCCCATACTTCACCTTATTTGCATCTGCCACCTGTTGGCATAAGGCCCGGCAGACTGCAACGTGATTCTGTTCCGCGTCTAGCTCGTAGTCTGCCGAGACGGTTAGCGTTCCGGCCTCGCATGATGCTTTGTAGCGTGAACCTCGCGTATTAGTCGGCCCTATAAATCTGGTTATGATAGCTTGCATGACTGGACTCCTGCCGGATTGGACCCACCGGGATGGGGTTGCGCAAAGTGCGCTATGGTGCGGGGGTTCGACGCCCCCCGGCTTTGCCTTAGTGGTGCGCTTTCGTCAGCGAGTCTTTAACGTATAGGGCGTTGAGGCGCTTAAGGTCACTGAAGGCCCGGGCAACAGCCTTGCGGTCGCGTTGGAACTCTGGTAGCTCACGGACGGCGTCGGCGTGCAGGCTGTTGGCCAGCCTAGGGTACGTGGCGAGAGTGGTCTCAGCCGCCCTCAAGACCGCCTCGGCCACGGTACGCGCGGCGAATAGCGCCGGGTTCCGCTTGGCGTCGGCAGCATCGCGGGCGGCACGTTGATCAGGTGAACGCATGGTGGAGTCGATTCTGGTTGTGTGGATGGATGGAGGGATCAGTTACAATGGGAGGCGGGCGAGGGTCGCCCATGTGACCTTCAGGTTTCTATCGTCATCATTGAGGCGGTGCCCCTCCACGTGGCTCAAGACTTCCCACTTGGCGCCTAATACGTCCAGGAACACCCCAACCGCAGGTGCCTTGCCGGGCTTGTAGGCGATTGAGTGGACGGCGCGCCCATTCCAGCGCCTATCCACGGATGCGCATCCGAGGGTATCAGCGACCGCTTGGGCGGCGTCGTAGGTCAGGAATATATCAGGGAGGTCCTTAGATTCGATGTGGTTAGTTACGTGGAAGGTAAAGTTCATGGTGGCGGTTCCTTTTGTGTGGTTGTGTGTGTGGATGGGATGGATCAGATGCCCAGATCGGTAGCATCCTGGTCCTCGGGTGGCAGGTCGGTCAGCCGGGCGAGTAGGTTAGCTGCATTCTTGAGCGCTAAACCCGTGGAATCCTCGCCGGCACGGTAATGGTCAAGCGAGCGCCGGAGAAGATCGTCCTGGGCGGCAAACAGTGAGTTGAGATTGAGAGGCTTAGGGAGGGTCTGCATGGGAAGGGGTCCTTGTGTGGATGGTGGAGGGATGGGATGGATCAGATAGGGCTAGCGCGCACAATCCCATCATCGATCGACTGCCTAACAGCGCTCCGCGGCCACCCTGCGGCCACCATGTCGCTCGCCCTCCGCTCTAGCCCGTCATCCATGAGTAGGAGCGCGTCTACGTCTTCGGGTATCTCGCCGGACTGAGCCAGGATAGTGGCGGTGCTGCGACGAGCGGCATCTGTGAGGGTGGCGAGGGTGTGGGTGGTGGTGCTCATGGCGTTTCCTTTGTGGGGTGATGGCTATAGATATACCGGCAGGCTTGCTATGTCAAGCCCTATCTTCCCCAACCCCCTTCCGTCAACGTCAAAGGGGGTGCTAAGGAGGGGCCATCCTGGGGGGTGTTGGGTTGGGAGATTAGTATTGAGTGGGAGTGGGTTGATGTATGATATAAGGTAAATATATATTAATAAGAAGAGTTCACTACTAGACTTATGACTTTACCCTACGTCAAAATTGCGCGTTGACGTGAGGTGATGAATGGGAGAGGGAGAGGCTTCTATCATGAGCGGCGGCCACTACGTCAACGGGATTTTTTGACGTAGGGGGATTGGCCGGCACTACACAGCACGCAACGCCGCGGCTCGCGCCGCCTCGCCAGGGCGCCGGAATAGTGCCAGGCTCGACACCGATAGTTCTGGACGCTCCATCAGTAGACCCACGATCCATGCACCACCGTCAGGACGGTAATCAGTAGAACTGACAGCCATCTGACCTTTCATGCTGTTGCAGGACCGACACAACGGTTGGACGTTTGGCCAGTCATTGAGCGATGATCCGTCAGCACGCAACGGCACAACGTGATCAATCACTGGCGGTAGAAGCCCGCAACAGACGCAGAAGCCACCATAATGCGCCACGATCAACGGCCAGATGATACGTCGCGAGGGGTGGCGACGGATGCGCTTAGACTGAGACTCGAGCGACCGGCAGGAAACGGAATGGGTGGCGCGGAAACGCTTAACGCTGGCCATGCATACGGCACGCTCAGCCGGTGTCTTGTCGGCCCAGCGCTTTGCACGCCACCCTGCCGCCACCTTGAGCGCATAGGCTTGCTGCGCCTTGAGCTTGGCCCCAGGCATCGTCTGTCGTCGTTGTTGAGCTAGATTGCAGCACAATCGGCATTGGAAGTCCGACGCGTCAGCCTTACCGGCGCGGTGCAAGACGCGGAAGTCCTCGGTTGGCTTGATAGTGTGGCAAGTAGGACACGGCTTGAGGGTTGACATAATAAAAGTATGGACGCGTACGAAATATATCAAGCGTGTTGGGTTCGCCATTATTGTGCGTAGCTATTTGCGGCCTCTTGTGCGGCCTCTTGTGCGGCTCTGCCAGACACCGGGCGAGCGCCATCCAAAACCCCTATTCGCTGGGCCGAAATAACGGTGATAATGGCTCATATATCTTGTGTGCCCCCCTATCATGCTGTAGCTACTGGGCTTGTGTTGTCGTTTGTAGTGACACAGGCAATAATATCAGACATGTAGTGGACTAGTACTGCCGTTAGTCCTGGACCAATTGGACGCGCCCAAGACTCCGCTGGGGACACGGGCAGGGGGGGACCGGCCCCTTTGTTTGCGTATATATTATCTAGCCCCACCTCCCGCCTATTTTATTTTTTTTAGGGATTAGGGGTGCTTTGGTGTAACCGACCCATACCCTGCTGGCATGAGTGATGTTCCAGCGTCAACGCCAGAGGCCCATAACGACGATCCTAGCCACTTTTTACCCTCGGACATAGCCAGGCCACCCTGGCGTCCGCCGATGAATCCTGGCCAACCCACAGCGTCTTTGGTTCAGAAGGTAAAGGCGTTGTCGCGGATCGTGAATCGGATGGACGAGATCAAGGTGTCGGGGGCTACGGAGGGGCCGTTGTTGAACCGGATGGTATCAGCGATCTTGGAAGAGGCTGGGGCGGATGGGGATCCTTCGACGCGGCATAAGTTCTGGGCGTGCGCGATGGATGCGGTGTTGCGGATCCATGAGTTGCATGCGAAGGTGGCGGCGGACTGTCTGGACCTGGAAACCAAGCGGTCGGATGTCCGGATGAAGCGGCAGATGTGGAAGGACAAGATGGGGATCAAGCCTATTCAGAATACGACGGCGGATGTATTGTCCCGGCTCGCGGGGCAGGCCCGTTGAGCTTGCCTCCCTGGATTGTGGAGGTGGTGCGGTGCTGTCAGGACGCGTTGACATCCTCCCCCGCCTAAAGGCTGGGGATTCCTGAATACACAGCCTCGGGGGCACTATGCAGAGCAGGTTGGTTCACGTTTCCACGGACGGTGCCTTTGCGGGCCGAAGCTCGCACGGGTCTTACCTGTCCTCCACGCGCAGTTACCGCCTGTCCGGCGGCCAAAATGTTATACGCAGCATTCTCATCACGGTCATGGTGAGCGTGACAGCTTGGGCATGTCCAATCACGAATGTCCAACGGCAGCTTCGCGGCAACGAATCCACAGTGGTGACACCGCTTACTGGACGGGTAGAAGCGATCACACAGCCGGATCTCTTTTCCGTACCAAGTCGCCTTGTATTCCAGCATGCGGCGGAAGGTGCCCATACCGACATCGCTGATTGCGCGAGCCAAACAATGGTTTTTGACCATGCCTCTCACATTCAGGTCTTCGATAGCAAGCACGTCAAAGCGCCGAACCAGGTCCGTAGTCACTTTGTCCAACCAGTCCTTGCGACTGTCAGCGACGTGAGCATGCAGCTTAGCGACCTTCAACCGCTGACGATTCCAGCGACCGCTTCCCTTCTTGCGTCTAGCCATCACCACTTGAAGCCGTTTCAGCTTCTCAAGGTTGCAGCCCAAGTGCTTGGGGTTGGCGATGCGCTCACCGTTGGAAAGCGTAGCAAGCCGGTTGATGCCAAGGTCAATCCCCACTTGGGCACCAGTCCTCGGGAGCTTTTGAATGTCTTCGTCCAGTGTAAGGGTCACAAAGTAGCGGCCCGACTCGTCCTTGATTATCGTGCAAGTCGTTGGGCTACTTTGAAACTCTTTGGACCAATGGACATCCAAGCGACCGAGCTTAGCGATGGTGATGTTCCGGTTGTTCGGCTCCCAGGCGAACGCGGAGGTAGTGTATTCGGCAGACTGAGCACCGTGCTTCCGTTTGAAGCGCGGATACTTCGCACGTTTTGCGAAGAAGTTGGAGTAGGCGGTTTGCAGGTGGCGAAGCGCCTGCTGCAAAGGAACACAGGACACCTCCCGCAGAAAGGCGAAGGCAGTGGATTTCTTTTGCTCAGTCAGTGCAGCGCTGCTAGCGTTGTAATTGATCGTCTTGCCGTCCTTGAACGAATCGCTGCGCAGACGGAGCGCAGAGTTGTAGGCGACCCGCACGCATCCGAACGTCTGCGCCAGGATCCGCTTTTGCGGCTCACTCGGGTAGAAGCGGTAGGTGCGCTTGACTTTCACTGTCACAAAACATACGGTAGTCTTGTGAATAAGTCAAATACAATCCGAAAAGGCGGGGTTTCTACCCAGGGGAGTTCCGGATGAGTGGATTGCCCGATGGTACTGAAATGGTACTGAAATGGTACTGAAACAACCGAGCCAGCGCCAGCCCCGGAAGCCGATCGTGCCGGTGACGGCTCTGGCGGATGATCTGGCCAAGCTGAATAAGGAGCAGTCACGGCTGGCGATGGATGAGATCCTACGTCTTGACCCCGCTTGGCGCTTCTATCGGACGTTCGCCACGGATAATCAGCGGGCGGTGATTGAATCCACCGCGCTGTACCTGCATATTGATAAGCCGAATCAGGTGGGTGGCACGGCAACGATGCTGGTGGATGCCGCGCTCTACCTGCGGGGGATACACCCTACGCGCCCGCGCCCCAAGGAGCCCCTCCAGATCCTGTTCATCGTGCCTCGTAAGGCGCAGATGGGGTCGATCTTTGGTAAGCGGCTCTTCAAGGCTTCCAGTATTGTCACGAATCATCCCGCCTATGCGCACCTTCTTGCGAAGGAGCCGGATCTTGCGTTGCTTGGCAGCATCCCGCTGATCTGCAAGGAAGAGGATGCGCATCTGGAGAAGACCGGATCGTCCATGGGGCGTGTGGTCAGCAAGGCGACCATCCCTGGGCCTTACGGGTCTGACGAGTTGTTCTTCTTCATCTCTGGGGATGATAAGGCGTGGGAGACGGTGATGGGCAATAACTATCATGCGGTCTACCGGGATGAGTCGGTGGCCAAGGGCCAGAATCTCATGCCTGAGCTGCGCATGCGCGTGGCTATCCACCATGATCGCCACACGGTTGACCGCCCCGGCTGTGGGTATATTCGCTGGGGCTGCACGACGCTGAAGTTCTCTGAGGAATTGCGGGAGTTCGTCAAGTTCTGCACGGCAGGGGTGGAGGGGCATGCCCAGATACGCCTCACCAAGGATGATAACCCGACGATCTCAGCGGCTGCCCGGGCGTCACTCGCGATTGGTATGTCGGATAGCGAGGCGAATAAGCGCATCTGGGGCACGGCCACGGCGATGGATGAGGATTTGATCCTGCGGGTGGAGCGGGACCGCGTGCTGCGCTTCACCCCCTATCAGGTCCTCCCTGAAGATAACCTGTGGCTGGCCTACGACCCCGGCTTTCGTGATCCCTGTGCTATCTGCCTGTTCGCCGTCCCTAAGGGAACCCAGCGCCTCATCATGTTGGCGTATCGCTCCTGGGCCTATGGCACCACGCATGAGCATGTGGCGTGTATGGCGTCTTTACTCAATGGGCGCTTGGCTGTTTCCATCGTCTGCGACCCGGCGATCAAACGCAGCGACTCCATTACCGGCGTCAGCAACTATGATATCTTCTGTCAGGCGGTGCTCACGGCTGGCATTCGCCTCAATAGCGCCCCCTGCCTGGGCCGTAATCGCTATGAGGATACCGTCCCCCTGCTCCAGACCTTTCTGTCGCACCAAGAGAATCGGGAATTGGGCTTTGACTGCGATGGCGATGGCACCGAGGAAGCCCTCTGCCAGTTTGAGACGTTCCGCTACAAGGAAGGCGCAACACGCAAGCTGATGGAAGCCAATGTCTACCAGAAGAACAACCAGTCCGTGGATGCCACCCGTTATCTGTGTAGCCGCTTCAACGCCTGGATCGACCTAGGGCCAAATACCTCCAAAGAGACGGAACGGGCCGAGGCCGCTGTGGAAGCCGCCGTTAATCCCGCCCTGGCGACCCACCGCCGCTGGTTGGAGGATGGGGCTATGGGTTTTGACGCCTGGATGGCGGAGAATCCCGCCCCAGCCGGGGGTGGGAGCCTGTCCTTCGCCTCAGTAGACTGGTGATAGTTCTCCACATTTAGTCTCTTACTACTTGCGTTCTCCACATCCCTTGGATAGGGTCGCGGGGAATGCTCTTGCACGATGCTCCGTGGGTGCTTCCGGGTATCGGGCGTGGGCGCAGGGCTGTAACGGCCACCGATACGGTGACAGCCGCTGACCAGGGCCTCACCATCGATGCCACCTCTGGCACCTTCACTGAGAATCTGACCGCCTCCGCGACGTTGGGCGCGGGCTTCCACGTTGCCATCTACAATAGCGGCTCTGGCGTCATCACCATTGATCCCGCTGGCGCCGAGACGATCCGAACACCCGCTGGCACCGCTACCACACTGGCGTTAACGCAGGGCCAAGGCGTGGTGCTGTCCTGCACGGGCGCGGCGTGGGAAGTCATCGCCTCTGTTGGTCTAGCGGCTGCGTCGTCCACCGCGCTGACCGTGCAAGACAGCGTGTTCACCATCATCGGCAATGTCGATGCGACCAAGACGCTGGTCACGCAGGTAGACACGCAAGGCGCAGGCTTCACGCTGACGCTGGATGTCGGAGCGCAGACCGGATCGCGCACGATCCTGGTGCCGGTGCTGGTGGGCACGGATACGCTGATGTCACTGGGGACAGCGCAGAGCATTTCCGGCGTCAAGACGTTCACCGCGAATATAATTCAAACCGGCGCGACCACCTTCAGCACGGGCACGGGCGCGATCTCGCTCAACGGTGCCGCCACCTTCGCGTCCGACCTGTTTTACTCGACTGTCGGCACCTTGATTGCTGCCACGACCAGCGACGGCACTGACACGTCCCTCCTGCGGCTCTGCGGCGGTGGCGCCGCCGCCACAACTCGCGGAGCGGCGATCGACGTCGCCGGAAACGAGCACACCAGCCTCGCCGGGCAACTTCGCCTTTTCGCTGGCGACACTGGGGTCATCCGAATGACCGGCGGCACGGGTGTCTTCGTCACCAATGGCAAACCCTTCGTAGTTACCAATTCCACGTCCGCCACGCCGGCCTTCGATGCCGACTTCACCAACGCCTTCGGTACGGGGTGCCTCACCCAAGTCGGCAGCAACAACACGTCCTACTCCTACGTGGCTCTTCACAATGCCGGCAGCTCGGTCGGCGCTTACTACATCGGCGCGAACACTCGGTCGGTCGGCGGCACTGACGCCAATACGATCGTGCAAAACGGCGACGCCTTGATGGCCATGGCAGCCTTTGGTGCCGATGGCGCTGCCTTCCGAGAAGCCGGTCGCATGCAGTTCATAGTGGATGGTGCCCCTGGTGCCTCGGACATGCCCGGTCGCTGGGAACTACTCGTCACACCGGACGGATCCACCACCCCCGCCAAGGCCATCACGGTCAGCAGCACCCGCTTCGCTAACTTCACCTCTCAAGTCACCACTGGCCTGAGCTGGACCCCGGCCAACAGCTCCCTGACCAGCGTGACGGTTGCTCTTGCCGCCGGTGGATTAGCCGCCAACGAGCACGGCGTCATCGCGGCGGAAGGCAACGGCACCTCCGGCACCAACAGTTTCGGCGTCCTCAGCTTGCGCGGCAAGCGCAGTGTCCCTGGCGACTACGCCACGGCCAACTCCACTGGAGATACTCTCGGTCAGATCGGTTTCGAGGGCGTCTCCACCACGACAGGTGTGCTCCGCTGGGGTGCTTACATCAAGTCCGTGGTGTCGTCGGTCCAATCCACCAGCATCTCGTCCCGCCTCGACTTCGTTGTGGTCGACTCCTCCGGCGCGGACGTGACGGGGCTATCCATCGCCACCACTGGCGTGGTCACCGTATCCGGTATCACCGTGGCGAGCGCGCAGGCGCTCACGCTCGGCAACACCGCTGTAGCCGCAACCCCGGTCGCCACGCACACCGTCACCATCAAAGACGCAGCCGGTACTACCTACCGCTTGCTCTGTGTTGTCTAAGACCCACCCCATGGCCTACCGACACCTCGGCTTCGTGCTCTTGCTCTGCGCATCACTGCCAGCCGTCGAGTTTCTCGGCGTTGATTATTCGCAGACGGACAAGCAACAGCATGTCATCGCCGGTGCCGCTGCGTCCGCTATTGCGCTCGTGATCGTGGACCGCATCGACCCCGCCGCGCCGTGGTACGTCCGCGCTGGTGCTGGCGTGCTCGCTGCCGCTGCCGTTGGCGCTGGCAAAGAGTGGTACGATAGCCGTCACCGCGACAGCCACACCACCGACATCAACGATTTCACCGCCACCACCATGGGCGGCGCTGTCGTCGCCTTCTCACTCTGTTGGAGCTTCTGAATGCTGCCTAAGCAACTGAACAACGTCCTCGCCCTCGCCCGCATGGCGA
>ENA-ORBV01006121-ORBV01006121.1-microbial-mat-metagenome-genome-assembly--contig:-NODE-6121-length-21468-cov-5.846197_pt1 | contig 21468 bp, 16 predicted proteins | sample MGYA00237777_ERZ505514 | MGnify/ENA primary metagenome ERZ505514 (study PRJEB26160, sample SAMN06269048) | microbial mat metagenome | isolation source: Oligotrophic lake microbial mat | place... | reverse complement strand
TACTTTGGCCATACTTATACTTGCCATGCTTGCCTCTTCAACTCAAGTTTTAGCCGTCGGGCAAAAATTCGAACTTACCGTTATCAAGAGTGATAATGCCAATTGGTTTTCAAAACAGATAGAGATTATGAACTCTTCTGAGAAAGACGGACCAGAAAAGATTCAAAGGGAAATAATAGAAAACAAAAATGAATGCGTGGCAGGCATTTCCGAATTTGCAAAAGATGAGAAGGCTCGACAATTGACTGACTTCTTTACACAAATCAAAGCCAAATTTATATATGAAAGTACGGCCCATCCTCACCATCCTATTGTTAGCGGCAACGAAATAAAACTTACTCTAGAAATGGTAGGTCTCAAAACTAGATATAACGAAAATAACACTGTTTTAATAGTGGATATTATACTTTGGCAACTATCAAAGAAACCCACCCGAGAATATTGTAAGCAACAAGCTAAAATTTTATTTGACAAACAAAAGGACTTTTTCCTCACGGACGTGGAAAACATTAAAAAAGCTAACACAGACGTTGACGGCGCCTTTGGCGGCGACGGCACACACAATCACGGTGCCGATGGTGGCGGTTCACACGATCACGGTGCCCATTAACTCACTACTCAACAGTAACTGACTTCGCCAAATTTCTGGGTTGATCCACATCGTGGCCGAGAGCTTCGGCCATATGGTAGGCCATCAGTTGCAATGGTATCACTGACAAAATGGGACTCACAAGCCAAGAACATTTTGGCAATGATAAATAATGTCTGGAGATCGAAGCCAACTTTTTATCCTCACCCGTACCAATCGAAATAATTTGTCCGCCACGGGCCTTAGCTTCTTCGAGGCTACTTACCGTTTTTTCATAAAAACTATCTTGAGGAGCGATTACTACGACAGCCATATTTTTATCTATAAGCGCAAGAGGCCCGTGTTTCATTTCACCGGCCGCATAGCCTTCCGCATGCATGTAGCAAAGCTCTTTTAATTTAAGTGCTCCCTCAAGGGCAATCGGATAATTAATTCCTCGAGCTAAGTATAAAAAGCCCTTGTGTTCTTTAAGTGTTTTTGAGGCTGACGCAAAAAATTTACTATAGGCCAAAACAACTTCTATTTGACTAGGGAGCGCTACAATTTCTTGCACCAATGTTTTTTCGTCAACTAAAGTTAATTGATTTTTTACCCGAGCTAAATAAATTGCAAATAATTCTAATACTGTAAGTGTGCTAGTAAACGCTTTGGTACTGGCCACTCCAATCTCGGGACCCGAATTCATATAAAGCGAGCCCTTTGACTCGCGATCTATCGTCGAATTTTTAACGTTACAAACACTGATTGTCGGAAGTCCCATTTCATTCACCAATCGCAAAGCCGCCAAGGTATCAGCGGTTTCACCACTTTGAGAAACAACTATCACAATGCATTGCTTTGCTAGAATGGGATTTCGGTACCGAAACTCGCTCGCAATATCAATTTCGACAGGAACACGCGCCAATTTTTCAATGGCGTATTTAGCCACGAACCCTGAGTAAAAGCTCGTTCCACAAGCCACAATATAAACTTTTTCGATTTTAGCCAAGGTGGTCGTATCAACGCCAAGATCATCAAACTTGGTCGTGCAAGTGGCAAGATTTACGTGGGGCGCGAGAGCATGAGCCACCGCTCGAGGCTGCTCATTTATTTCTTTGAGCATATAGTGCGGGTAACCTTCTTTTTCGGCACGCTCGTTAGTCCAGTCAATTATTTCGACTTCTTTTTTTACTTTGTTGCCGTCAAAATCATAAAACTGAAACTCTTTGCCTTTAACCAAAAGAATCTCGTCATCCGCTAAATACATCGCATTCTTGGTGTAACTCACAATAGCCTGAATATCGCTGGCGATAATAAATTCTTTTTGATTTATTCCGCAAATAAGTGGCGGACCATTTTTAAAGGCCACCATCGTGTCGGGTTCACTTTCTGAAACTGCGAGAACGGCAAAGGCGCCTTGAATTTTCGGCAGAATGGCTTTGACTGCAGAAAAGAGGTCCAAGCCATTATTTACTTCCTTATTTAGTAGATGGGCAATAAGTTCCGAGTCCGTATCTGACTCAATTTTAATTCCCTCCTCTATAAGTTCCTGTCTGATCTGTAAATAATTTTCAATGATACCATTGTGAACAATGCTAACTTTACCAACTTTATGCGGATGAGCGTTTCGCTCTGAAGGCACGCCATGGGTAGCCCACCGGGTATGGCCAATCCCAGTATGACCATCAAAAGTCTCTGATTTTAATTTTTCTGCAAGATTTCCGAGTTTTCCGTGAGCCCTAACACGCTTGAATTGTCCCTGATGCAATATAGATACGCCGGCGCTATCGTAACCACGATACTCTAAACATTTTAACCCACTCAAAATAATTTCTTTAGGATCTTGGGGGCCAATGTAGCCTACAATTCCACACATGAAGACTACTCCTTTTCGACTTTCTCTAACTTGACATAATTTTCTTTGATAAACTGTTTGCCACGCGCAACCGCCAAGGCGCCCGCCGGTACATTTTTAGTAATTGTAGAACCCGACGCAATAACGGCGTTATCGCCAACTTCAACCGGAGCTATAAATTGAGAATCACTACCGACAAAAACATTTTTACCAATTTTAGTTTTATACTTTTTTCGATCGACAGCGTAGTTGCAAGTGATTGTGCCACAACCGATGTTAGTACCCTCTCCAATGTCGGCGTCGCCAAGATACGTAAGGTGCGAGGCTTTCGCATGATCGCCAATTTTTGTGTTTTTTATTTCAACAAAATTTCCGATATGAGCTTCGACGCCGATTTCTGTACCTGGTCGCAGACGAGCAAAGGGACCAATGACTGCTTTTGTTTTTACCAAACACTTTTCAAGGTAACTACCGGCCCGTAGTTGCACTTCATTCTCTATACGCGCATCGGTAACAATACAGTTGGGCTCAACCACGCAGTGAGAGCCAAGGACCGTCGTACCTCTTAAATATACATTGGGATACAGCACAGTGCCGCTTCCCACTTTAACTCCTTCGTCAACAAAAGTGCTTGCCTTGGACAGAATTATAACACCACCCGCCTGAAGGCTTTTTAACTTTCGAGCGTAGGCTAAGTGATTAGCGATTGAGAGCTCTTCTTGATCGTTAACGCCAAAAGCGACGTGCCCTTTACCTTCAAGAGTGCCCACCTTAAGGCCTGCCTCAATGCCAAGGGCAATAATATCGGTTAAATAAAATTCCTTCTTTGAATTGTTATCTTTTATTTGAGGTAAAAAGGTATTTAAAATTTCGGATTTAATGACGTACATTCCAGTATTAACTTCGTTAATCCTGAGTGTCTCACTCGATGCATCTTTGACTTCAACGATTGCCCTAATTGAGCCGCTTTGGCGAATAATTCTCCCCAGTGAGCCAGGACGTTTTAGTTTGGCGGTCACAACTGCGATATCAAAACCACTTGAGTTGAATTCTTCTAAAAAGACTCGCACATCTTCTGGAGTTAAAAGGGGATGATCACCATTGAGAATTAAAATATTTCCCGTCAAAGTTTCGGGTGAAGCCGCACGCACGGCATCAGCAGTTCCCAATTGTGATCTTTGTTCAAAACAGACGACCCCTATAGGCTCAATGACTTGCTTGACCAAGGCCGCGCCGATGCTGACCACCACGCGAACCTCTTCTGGCCCAGCCTTTTTTACAGCTTCCACGACTCTCAAGATCATGGGCAACCCGGCAACGGGATGAAGGACTTTAGGTAAAGTCGTATTCATTCGCGTTCCCTTGCCAGCAGCTAGTATTATAGAGGAAAATTGTTTTGTGCCCATCACAATAAGAATGCTTTTGGGTTTCAGAAAGGTCAAGCAAAGGTGAACAATTCAGGTGTGTGTTTTCATCCTCACTGGGCGACGAGTAGTATCGGTACAAACATACCACTTTATTTTTCACCCGATTTTGCTTGGACACCAAATGAGAAGCCCTTGTTACTAATAGGAGGTGTCCATGGCGATGAACCCGAAGGCGTCACGCTTGCTCAAAAAACACTCGCTTGGCTCACTGAAATTTATAGTTCAGGGCAACAAAGTAAAATAATTTCTCCTTGGATATTGATTCCTTGCATTAATGTTGATGGATTTAATCTCAACCAACGGGTCAATGCTCGAGGGGTAGATTTGAATCGAAATTTTCCGTCACGAGATTGGTCCGCGAAGTCTAAGCAACACCGATATTTTCCAGGCCAACATTCATCGTCTGAGGCAGAGACTCGAGCTCTGATTAAACTCATTACCCGTCAAAGTCCCAGACTAATCATTCACTGTCACTCGTGGAATCCTGGTATCATTGTCACAAGCAACGTCTCCATTAAAGAGGCGGAGGTTTTAGCACACGAAACTGGTTATCCATTGCAAAATGATATTGGCTACCCGACTCCAGGTAGCCTGGGCCAGTGGGCCTGGTTGGAACAAAAGATTCCTGTCATATGCATCGAAGAACAAGAGCACATTGATCAATCATTGGTTTGGCCGCGATTTGAACGTGCAATAATGCAAGTATTCGGAGCGGCAGCGTGAAGACCAGTTTGCAATCTTCTATTTTAGTAATTGGTCATCCTAAGCCAAACGAAATATCATTGGGAGTTGATGTAGTCTTAAATATGACGGCCGCGTCCGAAAAATGTAAAAAGCAAACGTACTCTGTCATTGCCTTTGATATATCGGTAACAAAAATTGACGAAATTAAAATGCTCGTCTCGCATATTGAAGAGCAAAAATATGAAACCCAATTTGTTGTCATTCGTAACCAGGCTAAGGCGGAAATTTTAACTTTGTTACTAGGATTCGCGCAGATATTTAGGATTGTCGAAACGACTGCTGAGGCTCAATTTGAAAAAGTCTTGACCGATGCCCAAGAACACTTCGCTCAAAGAGAACAACATCGTCAGCTTTTAAAACTTCTCAATGAACAAAACGAAAACCTATTGCACATATCCAAAGAACTTGAGGACCGCGTCGCCAAGCGCCAACAAAATATTCAAAGGGCGAGATTAAAGCTTGTGGCGACCAATCAGAAAAACGAATCTCTGCAAAGAACACTTATCGCACTTAGCCGCGCCAAATCCATTGGCGAAATGGAAAGTCTTGTGAGAGAGGCATTGACTCCTGCTATTCAGTTAGAGTGGACACGCATTACTTTAGGGCCCCAACGTCTCGCTCTAGACATGAGTCAAACTCACCTTGACTCCACCCACACAGCACCGCTATTTCAAGCGAGTGAGCAGATTGGCCAAATACATTTTGGCAGAAATAAAGAGCGGCCCTTTACTAATGATGAAACCGCGTTTATGGCCCAAGTAGCTGAAGCCCTTTCACTAGCCATTTTTAGACTGACACAGCTAAAACATTTAGAAAATCTTAAACAGCAATGGGAATCTACCTTTGATGCCATCAAAAAACCTTTATCACTCATCGACTTAAACTTTAACGTCCTTCGCTGCAATCGGGCCTTTGCCGAAAAGGCTCAGCAAACGCCAGCTAATGTGGTTAATAAAAAGTGTTTCAAAATTTTATTTGGCCGAAATATGCCTTGCAAAAACTGTAATCTCGGCGAAAGGTTTCGACTCTTCAAACAAAAGATGACGAATGAAGACAATGCGATTTTTGACGTCACCAGCCAACCCATCTCGCTTTCTACATTCAATCAATTGGCTTTTGTCAATATCTACCATGACATCACAGAAAGCCTTGCTCTGGAGTATAAAATTGTTTCATCTTCAAAAGAAGCCGAGCTGGGCCTCATTGGCAGCAGCATGGCCCACGAACTCAATAACCCCTTGGGCGGTATAATTTCGTTCATTCACATTATTAAAATGGACATGTCCCCCGCCGATACCTATTACGAGGATATCTTGGAAATGGAGAAGGCCGCCCAACGCTGTAAAGAAATCATTAATAACCTCCTCGATTTTTCACGTCTCCCGCCAGCCGCCGATACCCGAGTCTTAGACCTCAGAGAACTTATAAGTCAGGCCTTAAAAATTTTTGAGCTACGCACAAAATCTCGAGGAATCGAAGTAATGGCCAAGCTGCCACCTGATCCTCATAATATTCAAGGAAACTTTAACCTATTGATTCAGGCCTTGGGTCATTTGATTACTATGGGATTAAATGTAGTCATAGAACACCGAAGGCATAACAAAAATTTTCAACCTGAGATCTTGATTGAACTCGGTCAGCTTGCTGATTCCTATATTATAGATGTCACTACAAACACTCCTGCTTTACCAGAAGGTAGCGGCGACACGGGTCAAGCACTAACCATTGATTTGCAAGTCACAAGCCAAATCATCAAAGACCATTTTGGTCAACTTGATATTAGGGCTTTAGACCATTTTTTCCAGGCTAGGGTCAAGTTGCCACGTCCAGAAAACCAAGCTAAGAGCCAAGAAATTGACAGTCAAATTTGACACTCAAAATATACCTTTTATAATTAAGACTGTAGGGCTCATTTTATTACAAATTGGAGCTACCGATACCACGGAAGGAATCGAATGCAAAATCAGAGGATACTGATTGTCGACGACGAAAGCAGCCTGCGAACGTCACTCTTTAGAGTCTTAGATCGCAAAGGATTTCAAGTCATAACCGCCAACTGTAAAAAAGAAGCTGAAGCATTTTGCTTATCTCAGCAAGCTTTTGATTTTGCATTGATTGATTTAAACTTACCGGATGGCAATGGCTTTGACCTAGTTGAAAGGCTCAAAATACAGAATCCAAAAATAAAAATCGTCATAATAACTGGCTGTGGTTCTATCGATATGGCGGTAAAAGCCACAAAAGCAGGCGTTCAGGACTTCTTAACCAAACCCTTTGATATGGAAAAAATTCTGCTGGCCGTAGATCAAAACTTAAGTCTAACAAGCAATCTTCAAAAGAAACAAACGGGATATGGTCTCGACGCCATTATCGGCAGCAGTATTCAAATTCAAAACATTATCAAGTTTATAAAAACAGTAGCAGATTCTGATTCAACAATTTTGGTCAGTGGCGAGAGCGGTACAGGGAAAGAGTTAGTCGCTAAAGCCATTCACTATAATTCTAATCGGAGTCAACAGCCATTTGTGCCCGTAAACTGTGGGGCTATTCCTCGAGAGCTTTTAGAGAGCGAACTTTTTGGTCATGTCAAAGGCGCCTTTACTGGAGCCATCGCTAATCGAATGGGTCGATTTGAATTGGCTGGAGAAGGAACTATCTTCTTAGACGAAATAGGTGACATGAATCCCTCACTCCAAGTAAAACTTTTACGAGTACTCCAAGAAAAATCTTTTGAACCCGTGGGTGCCACCAAAACTGTTGTCGCGAAAGCGCGAGTAATTTCTGCAACCAATATTGACCTAGAGGCTGCTGTTGAGAGAGGTCAATTTCGCGAGGATTTATTTTATAGGTTAAATATAATTCCAATTCACGTCCCCTCTCTGCGCGAGCGTCCGTCAGACATTCCTTTGCTCATTCAACATTGCATAGAAAAATTCAACCGCACCAAAGGTAAGAACATTACGGGTGTCTCAAGTGAAGCCTTGCAGATTTTGACAAATTACGGTTGGCCTGGCAATGTGCGAGAACTCGAAAACCTCGTTGAACGCGTGACAATTTTAAAGGGTCAGGGCATTATCGAAATCCCTGATCTTCCCCAACGCTATTTAAAAGTACATTCTGAAAATACTGAGATAGTTGAAAACGAAAATCTTAATATTCCCGAAAAGGGCATGGATTTTAACACAGCCGTCGATTCGTATGAAAATTCACTTATTATGGGCGCGCTCGAAAAAACAGGCTGGAATCGCAATCAGGCAGCTATACTGCTGCGACTTAACCGCACCACCTTGGTTGAGAAAATCAAGAAAAAGGGTTTACGACCTCCCGACGAAGATATTGAGATCTGATTTTAAATCTCTCCTAGGTTACGTCTCAGAATGAATGACTAAAAACAAGACTAAAAATAAAACCGTTTAGACCACTGACAGTTGTAAATAGTGTCTACGCATCAGGATGACATCCCCTCCTGATTTCAACGGCTTAGGTTAGCCAATATTGGCAGCTAACTTGCTCTTATGAAGGCTACGGGGGCTGGGTGAATCTAAAGAGTTTAATCAATGCAGTAATAGCAGCGACCGTAGTGATGTCACCCTTTATTGGCAATGGTGCCATTCAACAAGATCTTTTCAGGCCGATGTTTAATCCCAACTACCAAATCATGGATAAATATGTCATCAACCAGGATTTTCAAACTCAGAATATATTAAAAAAAGAATTTATGAACAACAAAGACTACATATTAGTATCCAATCCACTAGATAATGACGCTTTGGTAACCTATCAACAAATGTTAAGAATCATGCCAATTTCACTTTATACTGGCGCATATGACTCAAATACTGAAATTAAAAAAATTGCAGGTAATGCATTTACTGTATTTATTGAAAGCGAAATCGCTCAAAGTTGGTCAATTGTACGCGTTGCCAATTTAGTTGATAAAAGTGCAAGCGCTGATGTAAGTCTCAATTCGGACCAGTCGATCAATGCCGACCTCAGTCTCTCGGCAACAGACACACTCGAGCACAAACTTAGCTTTCAGGTGTATGCACTACAAAGTGCTGTTAAATTTTCTTACTCAGGAGCTCTAAACGCCTCAATCATGGTTAACGAAAAAAACCATGAAACCACTATTGCCCTCTCAAAAAATTTAAATAATTCATCAACACTTTCGATTCAGAATTTTGAAAACACAACTGAATCGCGCCAAATAATTTCTTTAGCTATGTCGTTCTAACCGACTATTAAATCCCGAAATAAGAGTAAAATCTAAATCACCTTGGCGTAAACACTCAAGCTTGTCGTCAGTAATCTTTACCACTGTGCTGGCCGCACTGACGGCGAGAGGCTCCATCCAATCCACACATAAAACTTCACCTGGTAACCAACTAAGGTCTTCTCGCTTTAATGCAGCACTTTGGCCCGTAGGGTTTGCACTTGTGGTCGTGATGACACCGTTAAAGGTTCTAAAGAGCCCACGCACAAAAGGATGACTTGAGCAACGCAATCCCACATATCCCGTGTCTCCACTAATTACTGTTGGCACTGAAGCTTTGCACCTTAATACAAAAGTCACTGGCCCCGGCCAAAAAACTTCTAAAAATTTTTCGATTTTGGGAGTCACATGTGCCAGTTGTTTAGCTTGGTAATTGTCTTTGACCAAAACACTCATCGCTTTGGCTTCGTTACGTCCTTTAATTTCAAAAATTTTTTCTAAAGACTTAGGAAAGCGAATATCGGCTCCCAAACCCCAAACGGTTTCTGTGGGGTAAGCTAAAATTCCACCGCTCTCAAGATGAGTTTTAATTATGTCAAATTTCACTATTTTTCCAAAATATTTTTATTGAGTACCCTTTGCCCAATGTCAGTTCGTATTTGCAGACCTGGCCAAGAAACTTTATTCGCCTGGCTGTAGGCAAGCTCGATGGCCTCCATTAGTGTTGAACCAAGACCGACGGCATTTAATACTCGCCCGCCCTGAGTCACGTATTTGCCTTGAGCATCCTTTTTTGTACCCGCATGAAGAAAATAACTCGAATGAGTTTCATAAGAAATATTTCCCTCTATTGCAATATTTTTTTTGGGAGCCTCAGGATAGCCAGGTGCCGCCATCACCACGCAAGTACAAAACAAAGGACGCCACCTCATAGTGATCAATTCTCCATTGGCAAGTGCCATAAACACTTGTCCCCAATCCCCATATAGCAACGGCAATATGGCTTGGGCTTCTGGATCGCCAAAACGTACGTTAAACTCTAGGACCGAAGGACCTTCGGGGGTAATCATCATGCCGATATACAAAATTCCGCGATAATCCCAGTTTTTTTTTTGCATGAGTTCCATTATGGGAGACAAAATCAGCGATTGAATTTGTGTTTCAAGAGCAGCGTCTATTTTTAGAGGTGCCACTACACCCATGCCACCTGTATTGGGGCCCAAATCTCCGTCACTCAGTCTTTTATGATCTTGCGCGAGCGGCAAGGGGCGATAAGAAATACCATTAGTTAAAATTAAGTAACTTAATTCCCAACCGCTTTTAAATTCTTCAATAAAAGCCCTTTGGCCGGCCTCGCCCAATTCTTTTTTTACAAAGACACGGTGACCAGCCTCTGACAATTCAGCGATATCTTTACAAACAAAGACGCCTTTGCCGGCGGCCAAGCCATCAGCTTTAAATATATAGGGCGCACTAAATTTTTCGCTAGCTTTTAAAAGTTCATCTATGCTTTTTACTTCTTGATATTTAGCCGTGGGTACCCCAGCCTCGAGCATAAATTCTTTAGCAAAAATTTTACTGGCTTCTAATTGCGCCTGTTTTTTGTTTGGCCCCACTACTAAAATATTTCGGCGCCGGAGCTCGTCGGCCAAACCATTTGCGAGTGGAACCTCGGGACCAATCACTACAAGATCAATATGTGTATTTTTTATGAAGGCTACGACTGGTTCTACGCTCTGGCCATCCCAAGCGTGACATAAAGCATCGTGCGATATGCCATCACTTCCCGAAAAGGCATGAACTTCAGAAACCGAAGGACTTAATTTTAAGGCCTTGATCATTGCGTGTTCACGGCCGCCTTGGCCAATAACTAAAACTTTCATGTGCCTTAGTCATAACTTTAATTTACCTAGAGAGTCAAATGTGGCAGACTGGTTGAACTTATGGAAAAAGACACGTGGAAAAAGTAGTTATCGTTGCTGGAAAACGCACGCCCTTTGGATCTTTTGGTGGAAGCCTTAAAGAAGTTGGTGCAACTCAATTAGGTGTTGCCGCCTCATTGGGCACCTTGAAATCAATAGATTTTAAAGCCAGCGAAATTGAACATGTGATTTTTGGCAATGTCGTGCAGTCGGGGAGTGACGCTGCCTATGTACCGCGACATATTGGTTTACATGTGGGAGTCCCGATCACAGCTGGCGCACTGGGTGTTAATCGCCTTTGTGGGAGTGGCTTTCAGGCTATCATCAATGCCGCCCAAATGATTACGGGTGGCGATGCTAAAGTAGTGCTCGCGGGTGGTGTTGAACAAATGTCGCAGTTTCCTTATATCGTGCGGGGAGCACGCTGGGGAATTCGTATGGGTCCGAGCGAGCTCGAAGATTGTATGACTTCAGCATTGACCGATGCTTATTCTAAAACTTCAATGGCGATCACGGCAGAAAACTTGGCCGAAAAATATTCTATTTCGCGAGAAGCTTGTGACGAGCACTCTATTCGCTCGCAGACTCGCTTCCAAAATGCTCTTGATAAAAAATATATTGCGGATGAACTTGTGAGTGTAAAAATCGAAACCAAAAATGGTCCGCTAGATTTTTTGCATGACGAACATCCCCGCCCCGGAATTACACTTGAAAAAGTTCGCGGCATGAAGCCACTATTCAAAAAAAATGGTACGGTCACGGCGGCCACGGCCTCGGGCATTGTCGACGGCGCGGCCGCTTGTTTAATGATGAGTGAAAGTGAAGCTAAAAGGCGTGGGCTTAAGCCAATGTCCCGAATTGTTTCTTGGGCGGCAGTGGGCTGTGAGCCAAGCATTATGGGCATAGGGCCCGTGATGGCAATCAAAACGGCGCTTGCGCGCGCCGGTCTCACGCTAAAAGATATGGACCTTGTTGAGGTCAACGAAGCTTTTTCAGCCCAATATTTATCCGTCGAAAAAGAATTAGATTTAAATCCTGAAATCACCAATGTTAATGGTGGTGCCGTAGCGGTTGGTCATCCACTCGGGGCCTCAGGGACACGTATTATAAATTTATTAATGTATGAATTAGCTCGGCGCAAGGCCCACTACGCTGTGGGTTCGGCCTGTATCGGTGGCGGTCAAGGAATTGCGATTATAATTGAAAGACTTTAGTTAAGAATGGTAAAATCTAAGCTTCTCTCTAACCCGATCACTCGCATTCTAATTGTTTTTTCGGCACTATTTCTTTTAGATTATTTTTTTTTGAATGAAGTAATAGGTTGGTTTTTTCGTGCCTTATTCAAGGAGAGCACCGCACTTCGAGCCTATGTTTTCTTTGGCTGCTATTTGTCCCTAATACTCACAACAGCTATTTTGCTCCTTACTCCTTATCTAGCGATTCCGACTTTTTTGTTTTCACTCTTCTTTGTTGGTATTGGTGCCCTGTATTCAAATATAAACCGTGAGCCCTTCGGACTTCTAGATATTGAAACAGCTCTGCGATATTTTGACTTCGCCAGTCAAGCAGTAGAAACTTACTGGAGAACTGGCCTCAAAACAATTGCGCTGCCATTTCTTTTATATTCAATGCTCTTTATCTTAATTCGAAAAAAAGTTGAAAAGGTTTCGTTTCGTTGGTTGAGTCTCGCCTTATTGGGAGTTTTTGCTGGAACATTTTTGACTGTCCGTTCTGCCGGGTCTCATGTAAGAGCCTTTCCACGCTATTTACAGCCAGCGTTCATAGTTGGTTTGAATTTTTTTAATCGACCCTACATCGGCCCCAGAGATAAACTTTATATTGAGCCGACACAAAATGTACCACGAGCTCGCCATATTATTATGATCATGGATGAATCCGTGCGTGCAGACCTTATGAGTATAAATGGCTACAATGTTGAAACAACTCCTTTCCTTAAACAACAAGCGGGACTTCTATTAAACTTTGGCGTAGCGTCGAGTTTAAGTAATTCCAGCTCATCATCGAACTATGGCGTACTAACAGGAATGAAAATGCGGGACCTGCCAGACAAGAAGCAAAAATCTCGACGAATGCCGCTGATTTTTGATTACGCAAATTCACAAACTCCAACAAGAACTTTTTTGTGGGCCCAAACTAGTTTTGGTCCGCAAAAACAAAAGTTTGAGTTCAATGGAATTGATACTATTGATTTGTTGAGTGAAATGCCTTCAGTTCGTCCCTATCTTTACGACCGCATCGTGATAGATAAACTAGATGATATTACAAAAAAGGCTACTTATTCTTTTACTTGGGTAAACAAGAGAGGATCCCATTTTGATTATGATTCGACTTACCCGATTGAAAAAACCATTTTTAAGCCCACCTACAAAGAATCGAATGCCGATGACCAAGCCGCACTCTTAAATAGTTACTATAATTCTCTCCGCTGGGGAGTTGACCAGTTTTTTAAGGAGCTCTTTTTGCGTTTGAAAGATCGCGACATCATTGTGGTATATACTTCTGATCACGGGCAATCAATATTAGAAAATGGCATCCCTGGGACACACAATCGTACATATAATATTAGCTGGACCCAAGCTAGCGTACCGATCATGGTCATGGGATTTAATAGCGCCAACCGAAAACTTATAGAATCCTTGTATCTTCCAGAAAATAAAAATCGAACTTCAGCTGAACAGATTTTTCCGACACTTCTTTATCTATTGGGCTATTCTTTTAACGACATTCAAATGTTTTATGCGCCAAGCCTATTTGAGAAAATTCCTGAAGGTACGCGTGTGTTTCTTTCAGGCGATATGTGGGGATTTGGACCCGCTGTCAGCAATGTCTTCTTGCCCAAGAGCTTGACGGGGCCCAACGGTTCGCCATAATAGTAGATAAACTTTAACGGAGAAACCCATGAAACCCTATACCGCAATTGATTTTTACAACATCGACGAACTTCTCAGTGAGGAAGAAAAACAAATTCGCGACACAGTTCGCGATTTTGTTTCTAAAGAAATCATACCTATCATTGACGAAAATTTTATGAAGGACACTTTCCCGAAAAGTTTAATCCCTAAATTAGCTGAACTAGGTACTTTTGGTTCAACCATCCAGGGCTATGATTGCGCGGGTTTAAATTACACAAGCTATGGTTTAATTATGCAAGAGCTTGAGCGCGGCGATAGCGGCATTCGGAGTGTGGTGAGTGTGCAGGGCGCTTTATGTATGTTTCCAATTTTTTCTTACGCGTCTGAAGAACTTAAACAAAAATACCTTCCTAAAATGGCAAAGGGTGAACTTATCGGCTGCTTTGGCTTAACTGAACCCGATTTTGGTTCTAACCCAGGCGGGATGGTTACTCGCGCAAAAAAAGATGGAAACCATTATATTCTTAATGGTGCTAAATCTTGGATTACCAGCGGCGGCATTGCCGATCTCGCAATTGTATGGGCCAAAAATGACGAAGGTAAAATTTGCGGTTTTATTGTTGAGAAAGGTACAAAAGGGTTTACCACGCGAGACATTCACAAAAAATTTAGTTTACGTGCATCGGTGACCTCAGAACTTCATTTTCAAGACTGCCGGGTGCCAGCAACACATTTATTAAATGTGCAGGGACTGAAGGGGCCATTTTCTTGTCTTAACAATGCCCGCTTTGGAATTTCGTGGGGAGTGCTGGGTGCTGCCATGGCTTGCTTTGACGAGGCACTTCGTTATTCAAAGACTCGTATTCAGTTTGATAAACCGATTGCCAGCTTTCAGTTGGTGCAAGCTAAACTCGCTAACATGTTCACCGAAATCACCAAAGGGCAACTGCTAGCCCTACGTCTTGGCCGGCTAAAGGATGCGGGTAAAGCCATTCCCCAACAAATCTCTATGGCTAAAATGAATAATACGGCAATGGCGCTTAACATAGCTCGAGTCACGCGTGATATTTTGGGAGCATCAGGTATTACACATGAGTATCAATGCGGCCGCCACATTCTGAATCTAGAAAGCGTTAATACCTATGAAGGCACCGAAGACATCCATCGCCTTATCTTGGGTGAATATGTCACTGGAATACCCGCTTATAAATAAAGACTAGGTCTAGTTGTCTAATTAACCAAAAATATTTAGGCTTAAGCTATGAGAATAATTCTAATATCTACACTTTGTCTTATTTTTAGTTTCGAACAAGTTGGAATAGCGCAGATGCTTTCGGGCGGACTACCTGGTAGTCGAGGTGGCCAAGAGTTTTATGTTGGCAAAGACGAGGGTAAACCCCTCATCACAGTAAACATAATTAGCGGAGTCATGAATTCGGGTGTGTATCATGTGCCTATCGACACGACTCTCGCCCAACTTATCGCTTTTGCTGGAGGAGCTGAGACAAATGCTCAGCTTGATGAAATTACAATCAGAAGGCAGAAAACTAAAGAGCAGATTGAAATACTGCAAATCGATTTCAAAAAAATAGTTTCGAGCTCTGGCCCGATGCCTACACTTTATGACAAAGACATTGTAGATATTCCAGAGAGTCGAATTCTTGAGAAGTCAGCTCTGATTACTTCGATCGTTGGCGCTGTACTTGGAATAGTTTTAGCAGTTCAGGCAATTGAACGAGCTAACTGAACCTAGATTTGGGTTGTAGAGTGGTGCCTAAGTACTGAGTGAGCGCCGACGGGCGCATAACAAAGTAGAATTGCCAATAGCCCCATTCCTCCGTAAAAATACTCACCACCTAATCCCCCAACAAAGGCTGTCACAAGAGCCGCCTTTAATGGAATTGAAATTCCAATTTTTTTAGACTCTTCGCCATTGGCATGTCGCCACATCCTTGAGAAAATCAAAATCACAAGGCCTCCTCCAATAAGTCCTGTTTCCAAAAATATTTGAAGCCAGAAATTATGACTACCTGTCCACCAAAGACCCGTCATGCCACCTCTATGATGAAAACCCGTACCAAAAATGGGAGCATTGGGAAATTTAACAATCTCATTCATCCAAGTCATCACTCTTTCGCCGTCGCTAACTTGAATTTGAGAAGAATTGGCAGACTCACTAGGTGAAATAATTAACCTAGAAACCTCCAATCTGAATTCTTCGTTAAAAATAAAAAGACCCCCTAATGCAATTAAGCAAGCGAATATTCCCACAAGAACCCGAGCTCTTAATAATCCTCGGGCATAGGCAAGGTAAACAAAACCAGAGACTGCAGCAAGCCAGCCCCCTCGACCTTTGGTGAAAGAAAATCCAACTAAAATAATAATTAGACTAAACTTTACAGCCTGCCTCCACCGGGGAGCACCATAACCTACAACTAACAATCCGGTCAGAAAGATTATAAAAATAGCCAAAACATTGCTTACTAGATTTAAAGCTTTGTAATAAAAATCGATAGTCGCTTCGGTTTTTAGACTGGGGTGGCCGGGGGACAAAATTGTGGAGGCTCCCAGTATCAAACAGGCTCCCAAAATCATCCAATCAAAATCATTCCGAATTGATTCGAACTGCAGCTTTCTTGAAATTATAACGGGAATGGCAGCATACATTGCGAATTTTCCAATTTTTAACAAACTAAAACTCACGATGGCATTAGGCTTACTATATTGATAAGAAAAATAAATTAACAACACGCCAAGCACTGACCAAAAAACAAAAGCGAGTCCTGGCCTGAGAATATAATCCATATAAATATATTTTCGATTTTTTGTAGGATCAATAATCAAAAGGGCCAATATGGGAATTGCCATTATGTCGCCGGTCTCTAGAACTCCCAAGCCGGTATCAAAATACCCAAAGTTTGGAAGAAAAAGCGTCGGCAGTAAAAAAAGCCAAAGCCAATACGATTTCAAAAATCACCACTACTCATACACATAATTGTATAGCATGTTACTCGAGAAGGTAAACCTTGCGGGACCTAAGTCATACAGCAAACTTATTAAATCTTGCACTGACTTTCTGCATAACTACATTAGTTACCGAAAATGGAGTCAGCTTTACAGCAGAATGAGCCAATGCTACTCCCTCTACTATACCTCTTATCCCTTGCAGCAGAGTCATTAGGTTTCGCGAAGATTTTGTATATGATCCGATTAGCAGTCCTAATCGCACAAACGCTGTGAAAAAATGAAACCAAGACAAATGTCTCAAAATTATTGTGGTACGATTGCGGGCGAGGGACCATACATAATTGGGTACTTCGGGAACTCGACAACCACCTGTTGAGAAGGCCAAATGTATAAGTCTGGCATCTGGGCTAAAAATAATCACTTTTTCTAATCTCTTTACTCTTAAGCAAAAATCTGTTTCTTCGTAAAGCGCGGCTCCAATGCCCAGGCCCTCATCAAATCCGCCAACCCGCCTGATTATACCTTGCTTAACAGAAAAATTTCCCCCCGGTGCCTGCAGCACTTCTTGTCGAACCTTTGAGTTAAAATCTCGGTGTGGTGTGGCCGTCCAATAGTTAAATTTTCCGGTACGAGTAGGATTTTTATTTTCATGACGGTGGGCCTCATCTATGCCCCCGGCCACAAGCGCCACCCGAGGTGCCGCTAATTCAATGCAATGTTTCGTTACAAAGTCAGTTGGTATTTTTACATCATCATCTATAAAAATAATAAACTCATGGGAGCAAATTTGCCACCCAAAATTTCTGGCTCGCGGTAATCCTTTAAAATTTACTAAAAAATATTTTAGTGTTATATTTTGTTTATCATGGTTTTCAATAAATTTAATGACCTTGTCGGAGACTTGTTCAGACTGATCCACAATAACTATCTCTAGTCCACCGTGCTCTTGTTTCAATAGATCATCTAAAGTATCCATCAAACATGACTCACGATTTAGAGTGGGAATGACAATACTTACTGGCGGTAAACTCATGCTTTAAACAGCCTTCCTAAAGTCGGTTTTTGACGGGGGGTAAAGTTCCAACGTCGCCGAAATCACACGATCGAGAGAATAATTTTCTGTCACTAAAGTGCGCCCCACTAGGCCCATTGCCTCAAGTTTTTCTCGGCTATTAAGTAGAGTTTTTAGCGCATCTTTTAAAGGCGTAACTTCTCGGGCGGGCACAATAAGACCAGAAGCATTGGGAATAACCACGTCGCGACATCCGGGTTCGTCAGTCGTAACAATCGGTCGACCACAGGCTGCGGCTTCTAATAGAGCCAAAGAAAGTCCCTCACGGTATGAAGGCAAACACACGATGTGACTTGAACGATAAATTTTATTCATGTCCGATTGAAAACCCAACCACTCGACAAATCCTAGACTGATCCAGTTATTAATTTGTTGTTCAGAAATTTCAGCTCTACTATTTGAATCAATTGAACCCGCTAACACAAGTTTAAATTTTTCACCCTGTTGGTACAAACGTTTACAGGCGTCTACTAGTTCAAAAAGTCCTTTATCCTTAACCATTCGTGAAGGAAATAAAATTACTGTCAATCCTGGCGGTAGCGGACTAATCTGAAATTTATTGATGTCTACCCCCGAGCCTCGAATAACCACAGTCTTTGATTCTTTGACCCAACCTCTTTCTAAAAACAGCTTTTGATCTTCATAGTTTTGAAAAATCACTTTCAAATTGTCTTTTGAAAATGAAATTTTAAAAAGTAAGCCTATGAGCCTTCGTAAAGCGGCACCCACCACTCCCGATCTAGTAAACGAAAAGCCAAGTCCGGTAATAGTGTGAACAAAGTAAGAGTCGGGAAAAAAGATACCAATCAATGAGGAGTAGATTACCGGCTTCACTGATATCCCGTGTATGACATGCGGTCGCCACTTTTTAATTTTTATAAATAAATCGAATAGAGTCATTAGCTCTGAGAATGGATTAAGGCTTTTTCGGTTTAACCTTAACTCTTCTACCTCAAAACCATGCCTTGAAATCTCCATAATTTCAGGAGACTTTGGGGCAAAAACCACTACCCGATATCCCCGCTGCTGAGCTTTTTTAGCCAACTCTAGACGATGTGACAAAAAAAACGCGGGATTGTTCACAACATATGCTAGCGTCGAAGTGTTAGTCTGAGCCATATTGATATACTTTTCGGAATTTGCCATCATCTAGTAAATAGAAGAATAGTGACTCAAACTAAAAAACTCACTAAGCTGGACCTTAGACAATGAAAACGATAGTTCTTTTATCATTTGATTTCCCCCCACTATCAGGTGGCATTTCTCGCCTTTGCCATGAACTAGCAAAGCAATTGTCATTTACTTATCCCAATGGATTGATTGTACTTACTGAAAATTTTGCTGGATTATCTATTGACCCTAGCTGTGAAACCATCCGCACTTTGAGACTCACAAGTACCCGCCCAATTAAGGAGTGGAGAGCCTACAGATATTTACGCCAGTTGCCCGCATCGATAATAATTTGCGCGACCTGGTATCCTGAGGGACTGATCGCATTACTGAGTCGCAAGCATAAGGTCGTGATCTTAGCGCACGGAACCGAAATTTTACCTGCAAAGTCGAAAATAAAGCGTTTTTTTTGGAACATTTTTTCAAGATGGGTTTTGGCTAAATCTGATCTGGTAATTGCAAATAGTCGTTTTACCGCAACACTGGCAAAAGAAATTAGTCCGCAATGTACCGTTGAGGCTCTCCCATTGGCGGTAGATGTCCAGAGGTTTTTGCCGACAGATAAAAAACTCGCTAAAGCTCTGCTCAAACTTACTAATAAAGTTACTTTGTTTACCGTGGCAAGACTACATCGCTACAAAGGAGTCGAAACCATAATAGAGGCCATCTCTTTATTGACGTTGCAAGAAAAAGAAAAAATTCAGTACCTGGTGGCAGGCACTGGTCCGTACTTGAAGTCATTAGTTGAAAAAGTGAAAGTTCTTAAACTTGAGTCTCAAGTTAAATTTTTGGGCTCTTTAACAGATAATAAGTTAGTAGAATTTTATCAAGCCAGTGACTTATTTTTACTTTGTTCTTGGCAGGAGAAGTCCGAACAGAATGTCGAGGGCTTTGGCCTGGTATTTCTGGAGGCGCAAGCTTGTGGCACGCCGGTTGTTGGCACGAAATCAGGTGGCATTCCAGATGCTGTCGAACATGCTTGTGGTGGCTGGCTGATTCTAGAAAAGGACACCCAACAACTTTTACAATACCTAAAAAGATTTATTGCGAACCCGGATGAATTGACCTCTCAAGGATTGCTGGCAAGAGATCGTGTACTTAAAAACTTTACCTGGAAAACCTACCTCGAAAAATTTTTGTATCTGTGCGAAAAACATCTTATTCTGAAACAAAATAATCCTTAGTATTGACTCAAGAAAATGATTCTGGACCTTTTCTAGACTAGGCTTTGATCTAGGACACAAGCAAAGAAATTTACCAATTCCATTTTATTAGTGTTTGAGGATCGGTCCCCCCCTTTTTCAACTAAGTGCGTAGCTTTTATATACGCTAAATATAAAACCCCACTTAGGTCTAGCTAAGAAGTTGAGAAATATCGCCGATTTAGCATCTAAGGAGAGTTGTTTAATGATTGATCGAGGACGGGCAAGTCGCGCCTTAGCCCACAGCGGAATAGATGATGGAGACTATATATTCATCAATCCCCGCAAAATTATTAGAGTCCTTTTAGCAAATAAGAGATTTATCTTAATTTGTATTGTCGCTGCTATGGGTGTCTCTCAAGCTTACAACTTTTTCTTTAGCACGCCCTTATTTTTGTCTGAAGTGCGGTTAAGAATTGAAATCAAAAATGACCCAATCGGATTAACGCCACTAATCGATCGTTTTCAAGGTCACGACAAGTCCTATCAACAGGCAAATGCCCTCATAGAAGAAACTAAGTCTACGCAGTTTCTTAATACTCTCTTAAAGGAGTACATTAAAAAGCGCTATCCACTTACGCCTTTCATACCAAAGACTCGCCATAACGAAATTTTAAACTGGCTGTATGGATCTTTAAAAGCCGACCGTTCTTTTGAGAAAATCTACAAAAGACCGGAGTGGACTGAACTTGCGGGCTATCTGGGCGCCCCAATCATAGCTACTGCGAACTTCGACGCTAATATGATTATATTACAAGTTAAAACAAACTCGCCTTCTGCTTCGGCTAACCTAGCAAATGTTGCAGCCTATGTTTTAGAAAAACAAAATCTAGAGAAACTTAAAGAAAACGTCAGAAGACTAAAAGATTTTGTCGCAAATCAGACATCTGAGCGAAAACTAACCCTGGAGAAACTAGAGGCAAGTAGAGTTATTTTACAAAAACAAACTGAAGCCACCTCTACGATTAGTTTCAAAAAAGAAGAATACCTAAGATATACTGATGACCAAACGAAGCTTCAGGCACTAAAACGCCAGATAAAAACCGGCGATAATGTAATCTTACAAACACAGGAAGAGTTAAAAAAGATTAAAGAAAATCTCACTAACCCTAAAATGTCTAATTCGGATCTCTATCTGTCTCAATTACAGCATCGAATGGAACTCTTACAATATCAACGAGCTCTAGTTAGCGATCAAAGCTCCCCGGATTTTGACCAACAGAAAATCGAAATTCAAACAGAACTTGACGAAATCTCGGGCAACTATCAAAAGTTTTTAGAAGAGCGAGATAAAATGGGCGGAATTTCTTTTATTCAGCCCATGGAGTATTTAAAATCCCTTGAGCAGTCGCTAGTAAAGCTCAAAGGGGATCAAAAACGTTTTAAAAATGAAGAAATTAATCTGGCCAATTCAATTCAAATCCAAAAGCGAGAAATAGCAAAGCTACCCGACGT
>ENA-ORBV01006120-ORBV01006120.1-microbial-mat-metagenome-genome-assembly--contig:-NODE-6120-length-21472-cov-6.195186_pt1 | contig 21472 bp, 11 predicted proteins | sample MGYA00237777_ERZ505514 | MGnify/ENA primary metagenome ERZ505514 (study PRJEB26160, sample SAMN06269048) | microbial mat metagenome | isolation source: Oligotrophic lake microbial mat | place... | reverse complement strand
TATTGATACAGACTACTTCAAGGTGTACTGGTATTGCATACATCTAGAATCACTCAACTGGGGCCGTGGATGCACCGACAGCGCACTTCCCTCCGCCAAATTCGTTGTTTGTTGAACATTGCTGGCCCGGTCAAGTCGATTTCCTCTTTCGACGTTAAATACTAATTGAAAACTACCTCTCTCACTTCCGCTATATTATTATTACATTCAAAGCCAGTACTGTAGAATAGCCAGTGATAAGTAGAGAAAAATATTTTGAAAAGGAGCTAGCTTTTTCAGAGTATAATTTAGCATTTTAGCTACTCCAGAGCACTACAGTAGGTCTACTGTACCTAAAAGCTATTGCTTTTCTTCAATGGTGGTTGCTTTCTTTGGTTGCGTTGTCATAATTTATTTTCTAAACGTAGGTCGACCGCGGCATTGGAGATACTGTGCGTGATTTCAATGGTGCACAACCAGTACTGCCAAATAATTCAAACCAAAACCTGGCCCGGCTCGTTGCGCTTACCGCCTTCTCGATGGTCCTCACCATGAAGCGCTCATTTTCTTGCCTTTCATTCACTGATTGCCTTCATTCCTTGCCAAAAAGATAGCTTTCGCCTCTTACCTACTTTCTTACTGCCTCTTGTATTCAACCCTAAAAGCCCTTTCATTTACCATCGTTTGTCTTATCGTTGCCGTATCTACCATCGAAAAACTCAATCATGTTTCGTCGTCGCAATTCTCGTATCAGTGCCTCCGGCCGCGGATCCTACCGCTTGCCAGTGGCCGGCGGCCGTGGTGGACCGTCTTTCCCGGCTTCTCGACGACTTACTGGTGGTAGTGGATCAAGCTTCGTGACGGCTTCGTCCAGAACAGTAGCTGCAATCCCCGCGTCTGTTGTCGATTCGAATGCCACCACCAATGGTGCCGCTGCAAAGAACGAGGGGGACCAAATCCTCACCGTGGGCGACGATCTCACCATGATGAGCGAGAAAATTTCCGATCTTCGTAGCGAGATCGCAGAGATTGATTTGTCGATCAAGACGATCGAAGAATGGCACCAGGAGGAAGACCGCAGGAAGGATTCCTTGCGCACCGACATGTCCCATGCCCTCAACGAGATGCTGGAAGACTTGGCTTCTGCCCGTGAGCAGCTGGCCAATGCCAAGGTCGAAGCCGAGTATCGTCTTGAACGCGAGAAGACCATGCAGAACGATCTTATACAACGTCTTTCATCTTCGGACGAGCTAAAAGCAACGGATGCGGCAAGTGTCGGCACGGAGACGCAGATGAACGAGGACGATGGAACCGTGATGAGCTCTCTTTCCGACCATTCCAATGTTGACTCGGTGGTTGGCCACGAGAACAACCATGCGGCTAATTCGATTGTACCGTTGCGCACCAAAAAGTCATCGCGTCGCATGACGTCCAAAGAATTTCTCAAAGCTACGAAGCAAGAGTTCCAGAAACTGGCGGCCGTGTTGGAAGACGACACGTTGGAGCAAATCAAAGCGCGGGACCAAGAGTTCAAGCGCGAAATCGAGGCCATCGAGCGCCGGATTGATGAGGAAAACCTAGAAGCAAAATCGGCACAGGCGAAACAAGACGCCGACGCCAAACGCGAGGAACTCGAGTCGGAAATTGCGCGAGAAGAGAAACTCAAGTTGACGGTCGCAGAATCGCGAAATAACGCAGGACGGTACGCTCAAGAAATTTTGGACCAGGTACGTATTTATTTGCTGGTCGAATATGCTGTATTTGCGCGTACATGGACATCCACTGTCTCTGGATTTTGTACCTGTGCCTTACAATTACAATTTCTTTTGGGTAAACAGAGAAAAGATTACGAGGAAAAGAAGGCGAAACTGCAGGCCGAGTTGGCCATGAAGCGAAAACAAGCGGAAGAAGCAAAAGCGGAGGTGCGTGGTCTCAAATCTCGAGAGGAGATGGACAAGGAACTTGCGGACGTACAGAAGGAACGCGATACGCTCGCCCAGACTATCAAGAACGTCGAAGACATGATTGCCGAGCGTACGCTGTGCAAGACAAAGCGGGAAGGCATGGAGAAAATGCTCCAGAAGTACAAGGCAACGGAGCAAAGCTTGATCGCCCAGGTTGCTTCCGCAAAGGAAAAATGGGAGAAGGCCCAGAAGGAACTGGACGCGGCCAAAGAAGAGGCTGCGGCCGTGGAAGCGGAGCGGCTCGCCAACGAGAAGTACGATGCTGAAGAAATTGCCCCCAAGCGGGCCAAGTACGACGACATCATGAAAGAGACAGAAGCTGTGGCTCGAGCCATTAGTGAGACGGAAAAGGCCCGGGCGGCCGAAGACGAAAGAGACTCCATCGAACATCGGGAACTTTCTGAGGCAATGAAGGTTCTCGAGAAGGAAGCGGACGAGGTCCAGCAGGAACTTGAAGCCACGACGAAAGAGGTTGATGCGTTGGAGGAAAAAAAATTGAAAGAATTCATAGCCTTTGAGAATGAAATGAAGGAGCTCGACAGAGTACTCAACACATTTACGGAATTAGCCGAATCCGAAGAACTACGATTGGCACAGCAGGCAAAGGAACACGAAGACCGCAAGGCTTCAGCGCAGACGGAGATGGCCAAAGCCACCGGCGATTGCAAGATGGCCAAACGCAGGCTGGACATCCTCATTGCTGCAAAAAAACTTCTCGACGAGCGTGACAAGGCTATCGAGGAGGACAACAAGAGGTTCGAAGCTCGCAAGAAGGAGATCTGGGGTACCGAGTTGGAAATCGATACCTCAATTGACTAGAGCGCTGACAATATCATTTCTGGATTTTCTCTAGTGGCCGACGCAACGATTTTCATTGGCTGCCCCACAGAAAATACTAGGCCAATTGTTTGTTTCATCTTTCTCTTACACAGTCAACTCAAGGCTTCAAGAAATATATTGAGCCAGCTTCATCATCCACAACCCTACCGTCTGAAGCCAATACCTTGCGATTTGTTCTTTTGAAGGTTTCATATCCTGAGTCGATCAAGCATCAACTAGCAAAAGAACAACAACGACAAAAAAATATATAATGAATTGTGTAATTGTGTGTACTTTTATGTTGCCTTCGGTTGTGATTTTAGCGTAGTAGTGAATTGACGTGTCCCTTAGAGGAACGTGAATCCTACCAAGCCCAATCCTTGCCTGTCTTCCATTACCAAGCCATCTTTGAGCTGCCAGTCAGCCCAAGGCCGCCTCATTTCGATTCAAATTTGATTCGACGAATGTACTAGTAGGAAAAGTACTACAAAAACGATGGTGGCTGCATTGCTTGAGCTACCTAGCTAGATATTGTGAGCTCGAGAGAGGAGCAGAAACGGATGCAAAGCGGTTGCAAGCTTTTTTTCCAGGTATCCCTAACCCCACCGTCCCAAAATGGGACTGAGGTCATCGCCCGGATGGAGTTTTTCCCACCGGGATTTGTCCAGTCCTGGTTTTTATTTTTTTTCTTATGTCTTTACTGCGCGACCGTGTGACTACTCTCAAGGGATTGAGATGGGTTGCGAAATACTAATTAAATACATGTATGATATGTAAGTGAATTTAGTTAGAGCACGTTCCCGCTCACGATAAAAAGTTAACCAGTCACAAGTCGTAAAACTACACCAAACGTACTTTCTCCATCGATCCGACTCACAAGGACATGCCATGCATGCACACAGTGAGTGCCACTCATTCTTGGTTGCTTGCTGAACTTGCTGGGTTACATTTATTTTGGAAATACTGCATGCCGGTAACAACAAGAACGCAACTAACAGAGTAGTTCTCTTTCCTCACAAAACCACGACAACAACAAAGCAACTACAAACAGAAAACTAACCCAGCAAGAGCAACAGCCACAAACTACTAGTATGGCCACCCTTTGCCTATCATCATCACCGACCATGTTTCATCAGCATTCTAGTCTCGACTATCATCATCGTCGGCACCCACCTACTACCGCCAGTACTGCTACTAGCACAAGTACGACAGATGAAAAATGTGACTTTCGTTTTCCAAACTCCGATTTCAACCATCTTCTTCATGCCGACATTGATATGCCGCCATCCTGTAAAGTTGCCGCCGCAGTAGTTCCGGGTCATTGTCTCAAAAAGGGTCCCATCTACAGCGGGGGAAGCAGCGATGACTGCGACCTCCTACTAGACCTGTTGCAGGATGACCAAGACGAGGATAATGACCAAGAAATGGAGGATCTCATGTCTTCGGTCAATCTAGAAGACTCGGCCAACTTTTTGGACTTGAGTTTGTCCAATCACAACGATGATGCTGCGGATGCACTGCCGACAACAACGACAGTGGGCCACAACCTACCCCTCTTTTCGTATTGTGACAGTCTGTACCATCCCAAACATCACGTCTATGTGTGGGACGATGAGTTTTCATTGTTGCACAAAGCTAAAACCCACAAGCTTTGTCGGGTCCAAGAAGAAGACGAAGAAGATCAAGAAGAGGATTGCCATCTCTATTTGGGAAATAAAAAAGAGGTTTGAAATTTAGTTCGGGAAACAAGAAGAGGTCTGAAACCAGTGGTGTGGGAAAAAACAACACGCTTTCAAATGCTAATTTTGGGGCATTCTTGGGGCTGGGAAAGGCATGCCATGCCAACTTGCCTGTTGGGCCAAAGCTTCCAGGGATGACAGAGACCCGTTCTCTCTTTCTTTGTTAATTAATTAATTGTCTTGCTCTCCAAAACGTTTTTCTTTCTTGCTAGCCCCCGTGTCCCATTTTTTTCAATTCGTATATTGTTACTATTGTTAGTGCCCTTGCTGTGTCATGGGATCTTCATTTTGTAGCCTAGGTCCCAGGAGAATCTAGAAACGAAAGTCATGGTGGCCCAGGAAATGCATGGAAATGTCATGGAATGAGGCATTGGTGGCGCCCAGCACCCTACATAGTCATCGTTTGGTGCCTATGGCTTTTACTGTAGTACGGCTTCAGAAAGACGGCAACTCGCCCTTAGCTGACAATGACAACGAGGAAATACCCATCAGTAGGAAGTAAGGGTTGCACTTTCTATATACCATCTATATCAGATATCTGTGGTAAGGAAACCAAACCAGGCAGAGCTTCAAGCCAATAGCGACTACACTGTCTTTATATTACTTTATTATTTTTGCTTTGTTGTTGCTGTTGTTTTTTCTTTTGCCATAAATTACATCCTTTCGCTGAAAGACTGTTCCCACAAAATGGCCACTACATGAACTAATAAAATATCCCTGTCACAAATAAAGAGCAACATGCCCGTCTGTAGATGTGTCATCTCTCCTTTTTTTTAAATAAAGAAACCATCATCGATGGATGGACGGATATAAGTGGAGCCCTTTTTTTCGTTCTTTTTTCCCTCGTCCGAGGGGTACGTTCCAAAGATACCGTCCAAGTACACAAGTGCGACATCTATTATAAAAGCGATGGACATCGTCCTTGATTGATTTCGGGAATACCTTCATCCATTCCCATGGCTTCCGGTACCGTCGCCCATTCCGCAGAGGATGCACTATTCGATCCCTTATGACTCTTGGAACTGGAGGGGGAGTGATGCTTGCGGACACCATTTCCTTCTTCATCCTCATCGTCGTCATCCTCATCATCGGATCCATCACCACCCATAAAGGGTGGAATAAAGGATTGACTGCCATGATTCAAGGAGGAACCATGGCCTCCAGTAATCATACTGTTGTTACCGGGACCCAAGGCTGTTTCTTTCAACGAAAGACGAAGTCGTGCTGCCACGGGAGGAGACAAGGTGGGTGCCGCCACCACGGCCGGTGAGGATTGACGACGAACGGCTGTTGGACTCGTGGGTGCTTGCAATTGTGGAGGACTACCGGCTGGTTTTCGGGGCGATAAATCCAAGGCTTCGTCTTGTTCCATTCCCAACTCGTCTTCATCCCATTCATCATCTTCGGGAATACTGGTGTTCGAGGTATCAATCATGCGAGGTGGTAACTTGTGCATGATCATTTTGGGGGCGGCATTTTTGTTGGCCGCTGCGGATTTTTCAATTTTGACGTAGGTATCGTGCTCTTGATCGTAGACTTGTTCATGGTCCTCATTTTCGCCGCCCACGTTGCATAAGGTCTGAAATTGTTTTTCCGCTTTGGCGACAGCCGAATTGTGGACATTTTTCTTGCTGGGACTTTTCTTTTTGTCCCAACGATAATCGGGATTCCAATTGTAATCGGGATTGCCCAAGCCAGACGAAGAATTGTGCATGGCGGCTATAGCAGCAGCGCTGGGGCTGTTGTCTTTGTTGTTGCTGTTGTGACTGGTAGTGTGATGACTGCTGTGGCGGCGGCCGTGTTTCCCTGCACCTCCATGTTTACCGCTACTTCCGTCTAACTTGTCTTCCTTGTTGTCCTTCTTGTGATGGTGATGGCCATGGTGACTATGATGTTCTTTTTCTTTCTTTTTGTCGTCTTTTTTGTCGTCTTTTTTGTGCTTGTGCTTGTCACTCGTGCCGCTGCTAGTACTCGTCGTACGTTTCACAGACGGCGATTTCTTCTTGCTCTTGCTGCTGTGACTTCTGTCGCTAGCGTCCTCCATACTGGACAAGCTGGATTCTAACGTGGCTTCCGTACTGTTGTTATCTTTTTCGTTCGAATGATTGTCTTTCTTCTTTGATTTACTGTCAGTCTTATGGTGGCTGCTGGATGGTGAAGACGATTGTGCTGCCATTGCGGTTCAATTGGCTCTGGAGTCGAGTTGTTATTGCTATTGCCTTTTGCTGCTGTCTTGGTGCGGCGGTTACTTGAAAGACGTTTGGGTTTTGCTTTTGTGAGCTTTGCTAACAGTTAGTCAATTAGTTAGTTAGTCAGTTTCTATCGTGTCGAAAACGAATGAGGCATGACACCTTCTTACCGGTGGTAATGCACTGTTCTAGTAGCTGTATTAGCTAACACCTAGTAGAAACGTGAAACTAAACTGGGTTGAACGGTTATCTAAGGTAATAACAACAACAGTACAGCAACCACCATCAATTCAAGCCGAACGTGCTCTCTCTTTTTCTATCATCTTCTCCCTCCATACGTAACTAGCTAGCAAGTAGCTAGTACACTGTACAAGTTACTGTAGATACAACCGTCAAACGCTACTACTAGCTAGTAGTACTACTGTACTAGATATAGACTGCACATACTTCGTGAGGGCGACGACAGACTGTTTCTGGTAGCAGCACTACGGTGTATGTACGTGTACTGAACGAAAGAAGGCAAGTGTTCGCTCTTTGGCGCCTTGAGTGAGTTGAATCCCAGTATCTCATCGTTCGTCATTCTAGCAGGAACCAGCCACTCAGTCAAGATCGACGACAACCTAGTTCGCTTTTGGATCTTCTTTATTTTCAACGCGAACCACCGCCACCGACAATGATGGATTGTCGACTACAGTAGTACTGAACGTTTTTCGCAACCATGATAGCGTTCAGGTCTGGGTCCTACCACTACTACTAACAGTAGTAGCTAGCTTAGGTGTGTGGACTGACTCATTAGAATGATCACCACCATTCAAGGAAATCTACCACACCAATCTTGTGTATGAAATAGCTAGCAGAGATGCTAGTTACCGGATTGCTCTTTTCTGGTGAAATTTGACAGGTTGCACTGCACCACTGTCAAACTGTTTTGCAGTTTCTTTGTTTCTTTGATCGATGACACCAACCATGCATGAAAAAATGGAATCATCCTATCACATCCCCTCATCAGTGCTTTGTAAAGTCTAGTGCTCCAAAGAGCTATCTAAAAAATGACACGATTCTATCATTGGTTGCCCGCACTGCACTTGTGCCACATTGTTTTGAATTTGTGCCATTGTCGAATCCACTCGACCAAAAAACTAATTGGAAATGCCATGTGTTGACAAAGGCTCTCCATGCATCATAAGCTTACAGAACAGATCATTTTATACTTGTTTCTTTTGTTTTCACATACATTGGAACATGGCATCGAAAATTGACAATGCACACACACAATTTCATTTTTGATGACATCTTCATTCTGCTGTGACGGTTGCCCTCAATGAATCAAGGGTGGGGTCGACTAAGGTTTCATCATTGTAACACACATGTTAGCAAGGGACAACAGATACATCATGGGATGGTACTATTATACTACTGGTCCACATTAGTGTGCAAGACAGCACAAGCACAATGAGCAAGGATGCAAGAGGTCTGGGGGACTTTCCGATAAAGTGTGCATCTAATGAAATACGAGAACCCCAAAAGTGCCGGTATATGAAATATCGTGAGAATGCACAGAAATGATGCAACAAACAACAAGGAACAATCGCATCACCACCACAGGATTCCCTAAAGCCTTTCATGATAATTATATACTAGTAGGCGAATCTTGAGCGACGACAACCAGCTGCTTTGTTGTTGAAACAGTTGGATACATTCATTTTGTCTTTTTGACGAGGTCAACTTTGAAACACAATATCCATCAAGAAGGAATCAATCCACCAGCCTGATAGAGAGCAACAAGAAATTGTCGCCGAAAATCAACTTGACTCTACACAATAATAATAAATAAAAATGATGTTGAAGACTTGCATTGCCACTACTCTGATGCTCCTAAACGGAAGCTATGGATTCGCACCCATGTCCTTGAGCCGACCCGCCAGCATTGGTCCCCTCTCCATGACGCAAAAACTCAGTGACATTGATGAAATGTGCATTGAAAATGTGGCCGAACTTTGCTTGAAAGCCGATGCCGCACTGGCCGCCGAATGCGATTTGGAGGAATATGAAGCTCTCGTCAATCAACTACAGGATCAACGCGATTTGTTGGACCAGCACGTGAAGCACATTGACCATCTTTTGGGACGACTCAGGGGAGACGAAGGGATCAATGGATTGGCAGTCCAAGAGGAGAAGGTTACCTATTTCGCTGGTTAAAAGTGAGGAAGACAGATAATAGAGAAAAGTACAAAAACAAACTGATTTCACAGACATGGTTGAATATATTGGATGAGACGAAGTCAGTACAACTGATAATAACATAAAAATGGCAATTTGCAGGTATCTACTTTTGAGCTCTCAGGCCTCGGTGGTGGAAGCCCCTCGTCGGCAAAACTATCCCAAAGGAGGATTATGAAATTTTCCCTCATCGCACCAGATCAACTGACTCGCTCTTCAGCTTTGGTTCGAGTTCCTCGGCAGCCAATGTTTGTGGAGTATCGCCGTGTCTATTATACATTTATTCCGAGCGGACCGGATTTAGCTTCGTCAAACTTTGTCCTTCATAATTGTCATCCAGCTTTTTGAAGGACATGGCATTTCTGCTTCGGAAGTATTGTTATCGTAGTGGTCCCTGACGCACACTGAAAAGGACATGCTCGTTTCGCCCTGGTTTGTAATTTCGTTCTTTCACTGTCGTCATGTAGTGTGCTCCTTGAAAGTACTCGCTCGTCATTGGCAGCGGCAATGTGCCGAAGTACTGGAAATGAATTTCTGTCAGCGAAAGGCTCCGTTGGATTCGGGGTCCCACCCTGTTATCAACCTTCTGTGGTTGTTTCAATCTGATCAGGAACTTGGAGTAGTGTTCCAGTTGTGAAAATCATTGAGGTGTTTATAGTTGGCTTTACAGTTATTTCTGGACGCATCCAGCGACCGATACGATCTCGTCGACGCTGCGCCAACGGTTTTTGTAGCCTTTCTCGCACGATTTTCCTCCTCCGTGGCTTCATCAGAGCTGTTCGACATACAATGGAGGGGAATCGGATGATGGAGGAAGAACGGCGAAGATGTCCAGAGTTGACCATGGCTACAAATCATCGCTATTATCATTTGCGGAGGTGAGCTGCGCTAGAATGTTGCATTTGGACGACAGGGATAGGAGAGATAGATTGGGAGTGCGGGTTCCTCATTGATTGCTTATATCAAAGATGATTATCCTTTAATTTTTTTACGGGATGAATAGCGGTCGACTACTCCTCGAGGCGGTTAAACGTATCTTGATACATTGTTTAAAGCCTTTGCATACACGTGGATCCGTTCTCCCAGAGGGACATCCAAAAACTCCGCAATGAGCGGGCATACATCATCCGCCGCAGACGAGAACTGAGGCAAAATGATTTCGTCGTAGATTGCGTGGAGCTTCACCCTCTCCTCAATATGCTGGCGTAGTTTGGCCTTCCAAGGTATCCACCTCGCAGTGCACATCTGGGTAGATCTCAAATAAATAATTCCACCGGCGTGAGCCCCGGAATGCGATAGGGCTTGGATCACTAATTCTAAGTTCTTGCAAAGCCCAGCCGGGGCGTGCATAATCGGATCGGGTTGAAACATTGTGATTTTCATCAAGAATTCAAGGTCGCTCTTCAATCGTTTGGAAGCATGCACAAAGGAGTAGAACTCAATTGATTCATATTTTGCGTTCCAGAGCATAATCTCCTCGTCATCTTTCCAGGAAATGGGGAATGTATGCGGCACATAGGGACCTCCAGCAGTAAACCACGCCTGAGCAAAGGATCGCTTGTTGTAGACTTCGGCACCAATGTTTTTCAAGAGAGCTTTACACAACCGTGTGTGCAAACTGACGCGACGAGAAACATCACAATCGCCATAGAATCTTCTAGTCGACGACCGGTCCTTACGAATATTGAGGGGGAATACGTCAAACAAAGCCTGAAATCGACTCTGAACGAGATCTGGAAAATGTTGGTGCATCTTGGGCTTGAAAAAAAGTAGTGCCACAGGTTTCGTCTCAAGCACTTTTTCCACAAAACTTCTATTCAACGCCAGATGCTTGGCAATCTTTCCACTTTCTCTCGGATCATTGCAGCAAGCCGTCAACATGAGATCATAATCAGACCGAATCGCTATACTCGCATGTTGCAACGAGCAACGGCTCCTCATTCTATTGGCATTCCAAAATTCATCTTCATCAAAAGTGAATGAGGACACTATGGTTTCCCAAATATGGCGGTCCTCCTTTAGCTGAGGGTTCTTGCCAAATACTATGTGTATCATCTCATCGTCTACAAAGTTCGTGAATTGTTTTGGAAATTCGCAGTCAGTTTGAAATTTTTCAGGCAAGCTGAACCAAAGTCTAGAACTCCTGGCAACAGCGTCAAGAAAAAATCCTCTATCTCGAATCCAACATTCTGGCAGATCTTCTAGTCCAGCTTGTCCATGTACGAAAGCCGTCAAAGCAATACCGCGGTCAGCTTTGAATTCATCGGGCAGTTTCAGCCATGCAAGGCTCTGTCCAGAAACTTTGCCCTGTGACCCCTCAGAAGTCGTCGTTGCTTGAAGCGTATAGATGATGTACTGCTTCGCGTCCTCTAGCTGCTTCTTGGTGCTCGTAGGGTTACGCGCCGGCATCTTTTTCGCAGCTGCTGCATTACCTTCTCGTTCCTTCTTATCTGACGACGAGCAACGCCGCTTCTTATTGGGTTTCATCTTGGCGATCGTTCCACTAGAGGAATGCATATGTGTAACTAAATCAATGGGCAATGCTTTTTGTGTTCTCGAAGTGTCACCAGAAATGTGAGAGGTGCTTCCTATTCAAACTGCTATATCTATTGTCAATCGTAAATACCACGATGCAGAACACCCCACGTTTTGATCCACCGAAACTTGAAGGAGTTACCACGCTACGAATTGGATGTCGGGCGTGTGGAGGCGCCGGTCCATCGTGACAACGAAAATCGAGAAGGGCATATGTGTATATCGATCATTAAACTGAAACTCGACTCCGCGATTCTGTATAAAGTCCTCGCGCTGATTAGAAGGCCCTGCATTGTAATCAGAACAGGTTTTCACTACCAACGACCCGGCACTTTACTACTGCACGGTACAGTGCCATGGCGTCCATTCATTCATGCTCTCACCTATCCGTGACTCGCTCCCATGGCCGGGTCCAAGATGAAACAAGCCGGCTGCTTCCTGCCTATCACAATTCACTAGACATAGCCATTCGTCCGAGCAGATCCCTTTCACGGTCTATTCCTTATACTCTATCCTACCCGGATAGCTGTTTACTCGTCCATTTATATAGCTGGCAGCGCGAGCAGTTAGATACATTCTAAATACAATGAGCTATCTGCCACTTTACTCACTACTTACCTCCACGATCCAGTTAAGTATCTCACTGAATAATTCGATACGACCTTAACCTACACCCACATTTTGTGGAAAATGTTTGGAGCTAACGTGCGGTAAATACTCCGTCGATCTGTCGCACATTAGCTCCAGCGATTTGAGTATGGACCATCATGACTTTTCGGTTTTTGAGCCCGCTGATGATCTTTCTCGACCAGACCTATCTATGCGCGGTTGCTTTTGTTGTTGGCATCATCTCTTGTTGTCCCCAATCAACGAATGAATACATTACAAAAGCAAGCCGGTATTCGATTAAACAACTAGCTAGTAGTTTGGATTAGACTCAGTGGTTTAGAGAAGTGCTGGTGGTTTGGAGACACATAGAATCCCTCTGCCTCAAATCCCTTAGATATATACATCGGCGCTTGCTCATTACTCGAGCCCGTGAGTGCAGTCATTATTATTATCACTGTACAACAGACGAGTCTGTATCATAATCCCAAAACAGATAAACAAACAATCCAATAACAATGGTTGCAATAACAGAGACTAGTGGCAGAAATAGCAACAATAATAATGGCCTCACGATCCTTCGTGGCTGCCTCAAAGGCAAGGTCGTGTATGTGGCGGCGGTGGTATTTTCCTTTGTGATTTGGTTCAATTATCGCGACTTTGATGAGCCGTACGCGAAGAAAGGCGTCTACGTTGCCCGAACAGCCAATTATTCGAACACGGCACTGGCGGCTATACGAGAACGATCGGGCAGTGATAATACGAATCGTATTAAAGACGAAAGCTTTTTGTGCATGGTACGTAAGGATTATGGATAACCTCCGTGGAAGACCACGGTTTGGGAGGCCATTATTGTGGGTGACCTATTTTTGCTTGCTCGCTTGTATAATTCTTGGAAATAACTCACCTTGAACTCGTCAAAAAATTATGAAATATTTTTCACAACAACAACAACAAAACTTATATAGGATCCAGAGGAAGATCCTTCCGACCCCATTGAACAACGAAATATTCAGCTCTGCCAGTGTACCCATCCAACGGTGGCAGTCTCGCGTGAAATCCATCAGCAATGGACAAAACATCACAAATCATGGATCAAGTCTGTCTTGGATGTCCAAAAAACGCGCGCCGAATCTCCCTTGGATTTAGTCATGGTCGGGGATTCTTTGATTGGACACTGGAATGGGACCTTTACGTCGGGACATCACTACAAACCCGAATTCCACGACCTCTTCAAACAATATTTTACCAAAAGCGGCGGTGGTAAAATAGAAGGTTTGGCTTTGGGAAGCTCTGGAGATACATCGCGCAATTTACTGTGGCATTTGCAAAATGGAATTTTAACCAACCAATTCTTGCATCCCAAGGTATGGCTCATTTTGATTGGCACCAATGATTTGGGTCATGCCATGTGTTCGAAACAATCGGCCTTGGATGGGATCTTGTACGTGGCGGAACACATCAAAGAACAACGACCCGATGCGGCCATTCTCATTCATGGACTGCTGCCACGAGGAGGAGATGTGGGCAATGGCATTCAAATGGACCTAGGCAGATATTGGCAACACATTCAATGGATCAATGAACGGTTGCAAGAAGCGGTGGAACAGCGGAAACAGTATGGCTTTTTTTACATGGACTCGGGCGACACATTCATCAATGACGATGGGACGGCCTTGCATTCCGGGTACATTCGGGATGGCATTCATCCAGAGTTACCTGGTATGAAAGCATGGGGCCCCTTGATTGTCAAAGCGGTCCTCAAAATTCTCAAGAAATACTAATCTCAAGGTATGGCGCAGTAGTCTTGCAACGATGAGACAAGGAATTCTGCCCGCCAAGGTACAAGCGGAGAAGAGAAAGTGGGCTGTGTACACAACAAAACAAGAAGATAAACTACAACAACAAGCATTTCAGAGAAGAGCAAATAGAGCACAGCACGGACCGAGAAGGGGGAAGATTGAGTCGAGTGCAAGTATAAGCAACGATAACAACAAGCAACTACAATTGTGGGTACACAAGTAAACGGAGGATGCAAGAGTAACCACCAGACTGAAGTGGACTGGATTTGGATTTTGCAGGAGAAAGATAGAGACCAGAGAAGCTGACAATATATGCCCATGAAGGTGCAGGAGTGGGGACCCCATAACAAGCCACGTGTTGGTGAAGACATGCTACCTGCCAAGACACTCGTCAAGACTACGAATTAGTGGGGGCTCGTGTTCTGTTGGTTATGAAAAAAAAGAGTCTTTTACATTTACAAGAAGTAAGCTACATTGCGAGCTTATCCTGGTTTGCGCCCTTTAAACCCCGAGGCGCAACCACCAGAGTGTCCAGACTCGGCAAAAGACGGACTTTTGGTACAAGGTATTATGTACAACAATGACGCAAGACCGTCATTGAAGTTACCCCCTGATGTCTTTTCTTGGAAATCATGCCGCCGCACAAGTGCCCAACCGCTCTTGCTTCTTCATGACACGAGAGGCACGTCGATCCTTCAGATTCCGTACGTAAAAGTGAAGGTTTTGCTGCAAAAAGGTATTGGTGACGCAACCACGCTGTCGTAGCTTCTTTTGGAGTGCTCGGAAGCTACGGTCATCGGCAACAATATTTACCACGTCTTCCACGCTGTAATGGAGATCATGCATGGGTTCTTCAAAGATTCCCAAGTCTTTGGAAGTTTCCTCTTCGTAACCAACCGCTTGAAATAGTTTGGCCGCAATGGAGCTAGTGAGGCTGGGGCGATTGGTCGCACTGGAGGTGAGATCTCGGCTGGAGTAGTTGCCAATGGAGTTGGCCGATAAGGAACGCATACTGCCACTCAGATTTCTGGTCATGGAGTTTCGTTGGTACTCGCGTTGTCCTAGCATTGTGATGAACTAGTAATAAAGGTTTTGATGTTGTTGATACTACTGTCTGTATGTAGTTGAAATGGATGGCCAAAATTATGAGAGAGAAGAATGATGAGGACAGCCCCGACAAAGCATTGCTATCTCGCAGTTTCGGTTTTGTCTCCCGAGATCGGTCGATTACGGTATCTTCGCCGACCAGTGGCCACTGGACGGTTGTACTGCACACCGCTGCACAAGCGTGGAATGGTTTACACTGGAGATTACGATCACCGGCAATTGTTACTCGCCGTGGTCATTTATAATACTCCGGATATCAAATATTCAAATATGACTTTAGGTAGAAAGTGCGCAAAAAGAGAACCCAAGTATTTAGGAGAAGTTCTCTATTCGTTTTTGCACGATTCGTATGCGTTCCTTCCCCCTAATTCTTCCCTCGACTAACTTCCCCCGATCGATAACAAATGCAAGCAACTTACTGGTCGCAGTCGTCACTGCTCGTACATCCTTCCCTGACGATTACGCTACTGTCTGGACGTCTGGTACTGTTTGCGCTACTAAAGCAGTGAGCAATTCTTACAGTACGTTAATATCAGTTCTTCATGTTCTTGAAAAGGAAGAATGATACCTCCCGGGCCCAACTAGCTAGCTACCACCTACAGACCTACTCCAGTATAAGTACTGGGAGTATTGGCCACCAAGCGCTAGCTACTGTACTATTAGTAGCTGGGATATATGTGCTGTAGTCTTTACGTTCAACATCTCATGAAGTTTCCACAACGCACGATACTTTCTACAGCAGCGGGCAGTACTATTTTGGTAAGAATCTACGGTCCTCGGAGCCGTCAAGGGCCAGAACAGAATTAGCAATGTCTACCTACCTTTTAAGTCCGTCGTTCTGGAGTACACTGTAGTAGATATGTGTGACTGGCGAGTGGCCAGTGGCATGATGAACTCAAGTGTCAAAAAAGTTCCCGTTTACATTCTCGTTTTGCACTCGCGCTACTGACCTAGTAGTACTTACCTGGACCTGGCTTTCCTTCCGTTGTCGCCCGAAGCGTAGGAAGACGACTTTTTTCGTCGCGGTTTAAGTGCTCATCGCACCTACTAGCTAGCTAGCTAGCTCTAGCTAGCGAGCTCGTAGTGACACAGCACTAGTGCCTGGCCGGGTGCCCGTCCGTCTGCACAACCATCACCGATGCCGCCCTCAGCCGGCATGAGTGGACCAGTCATTTAGCCGCGGGAGCAATAAGCTAATCTAAGCAGAGGGCAAGCAGAGCAACTTCTAGCTAGCGGCTAGTGGGCAACTTGCTTCCGGTGGCACTTTGTATTCTTGGGCAACCGCGGCCGGGGGACCCTGTTTTGAGTGGTTCATTGGACACTTGAGATGATGAAAAGCTGGTTAGTCACCCCTCCATGACGGACTTTTTGGCTTCCGTCGGCGACAATCCTTTTTTGTTCGGGGAACATTCCAAGTGCGAAAGATAAATATCTTCTTGTTTTTTAAGCAGCTGCCATGGTGAGCAAATACTGCGGTATCTTTGGAAAGAAACAGTGCATATGGGTTTGGATCTTCATCTCCGAAGAGGTGCGCGACAGTTACAACACACTAGTCACGAATAATCGTGAACAGCTCAAACTTGAACTCACCGAAACATACAAACTCATCATAAAAAATCTGCCACCATGGCGGGCACATACACCGTTACACCCGGCCAACAGTAACAGATGTTACTCGCCTCCACCCCCCCACCCCTTAAACCTAGTAGCTAGCGTTTAGCTAGGATGCAGATACCTCTTTTTCTTTTCCCATTACTGTGCATTGATTCAATGAGGATACTACTAAGCTCTGGCTGATTAATGACTCTTGCACGTCTGGGTATGTGGGTGTGTACAATGGCATGCATGTCTAGCCCCCAGACAAATTGAAGGTGCAGACTCCATTAATTCCGCCACAATCAATTCAAGAATAAACAACGAAATAAATATGAAGTTACACATGCATCCAGCATGAGTCGATACATCCCACCTCATCGTCGTCGCCAGCAGGAGCAGCATCTTGAATACAACAGACCAGAAATTAATAGTGCCTCAGTCGAGACTGCCAATCAATTCAATTACGGCGACAGAGCTGCAATTGGCCAGGAACAAGACCATAATGGAAGACACAGAGGAGGAAGAGGACGCGGGAGATACCTAGAAAGTCGAGGAGGAAGAGGGCGCGAAGGATGCAGATACCATCAGCAGCAAGACACAACTGAAAACCGATGCCGACAACATCAGGGAGCTCAGCCCACCTCTGGCGCGAGTGTCCTTCCAATCGGAGGAGCCACAACTATGATCCACAGTATGATCATCTGCATCAATCGACGGATAACTATCAACAGCATGATAGCAGTTGTTATTACCGCGCAAGAGGCTATTCGTATGGAAACAATCAATATCACCAGGGAAGAGAACAGGGACGGTCTGGAAGACGCACCTTTAGTGGTCGCAGAAAACAAAACAGTGGGAGAAGCAGAGGCCAGGGAAGGCATACATACCACATTGGTCCAAACCCGCATTATCACAATCAACAAGATCACCAACATCGACCCCAAATTCGGGGTATGCTGGGAGAAGCGGGAGATGCTCTAGAGTGGTTGGAGGCTTGCCGTCGTTTTCCCAATGGAGTCCCACGGTTCGAAAGCCAACAAGAATGCATCCAATGGTGTACCAACTACTTGAACCGTACCAATCATTCCGGTAGTAACCCCGCTCAACCCCATCTTCAGCACATGTTTACCATGCTCACCGACTGGAGCCAAGTGAAAAATATGCTACTTTCCAACATTCACAAGGCTCGCCGAGAGCCATCCACGGCACGTGACTGTCATTCCTCCACCAAAAGCAACGCTTACCAGCAGCCCGAAAGCAATCCCGTGACCTTGGCCATTGCGGCCCGTTTGGATGCACCTTTTCACCGACAAACCACCGCCACCAGCACTTGGAATACACTCCAATATCTGTTTTTCCACATGAAGTGTGGCATCTACGTCATGATTCGTAACCATCAACTCCGAATCTTTAGTCCCTTTTGCAATTCCAATTACCGCAATACATGGGCTCAGGCCTTTAGGATGGAAGGGAATAACGATCTGGAAGCGTATTACCAGGAAAAGAGAAACTACTATCGACGGGAGAATGTCTGTGCCGATCGCAGCCAATGGTGGGCCAATGGAAACATACTCTGCAATGAAGTTCAAAAAGACCGAAACGGAGCGCCGAATCAACACTGGGGAGATCATTTCTTGGCACCCCTACGAGACATGTTGGCAGAAGCTTGTCGCCAACGAGACATGCCGGATTGCGAATTCTTTCTCAACAAGAGAGATTACCCCCAACTCAAACTCAACCCGGAACGAGGTGTACCTGTGGAGCCCTATGGCTTTTTATATGACAAAGACGATCGAGATCCCGATCAAGATGTGGAAGTGGCGTCGGAACACTGCTTTGGGGACACGTATGCGCCCATTGTCTCTTTTTATGCCGCGTCACCCGATCGATTTACCGATTTGCCCTGGCCCAGCTCGGAAGATTGGGAAGCGGCTTGTGGAAACGTCTTTCCAACGACCTTTATGCACAGACGGAATCCAAGGGAACAGGTCCAGATCCAGGGCACCCCGCGCGATCTGTTTGCCGACAGCAACTTTTCGAAATTTGAGCGTGCTTGGGACGATGATCGAGTGTCGACGGCCTTTTTCCGTGGAACGGCGTCGGGAGGAGGCACTACCATTGAGACCAATCAACGCTTGAAGCTAGCCCAGCTGTCACAGTCTTGGAAGGAGCATCCCATCAAGGGAGGAAACGAGCCGTATCTGGATGCGGCCTTGACCGGATGGAACTTGCGCGACAAGAAAATTGCAGGTTCTCCCATGACGTTTTTGAGGCCCCCCCAATTTGAGTTTACTGCCGGCCGACAACACTATACCCCCATCTACGAACAATCCAAATACAAGTATCTGGTCTACGTCGACGGGCACTGTGCCGCTTCGCGGTATGGATTCCTTTTGCGACTAGGAAGTGTTATCTTAAAGGTCGAGTCCAGGCAAGTGGCAGATCGTCTATGGTACTTTCCCTTGTTACAACCGGGTGTGGATCATGTCCCAATCAAAGCGGATCTTTCCGATTTGGAAGAAAAGATTGGCTGGTGCCGAGAACACGACAACGAATGCCGAATAATTGCCGAAAACGCCAAGCATTTTTACGACAAATATGTGGCCCGGGCAGCGTTGCTGGACTATGTGCAAATGACTTGCCAACAGATTGCCCAGCGATACGATCCATTCGAGGATGACAAGACCTCAGTAGCCATCATTGTTCCCTACCGTGATTTGCATCCCGCTCAGGACCGAGCGGCCCATTTGAACACGTTTGTACCCCACATGCTCCAGTTCTTGTCCAAGCAGAATGACAAGCTCTTGGACTACCACATTTATGTCATTGAACAATCGGACGACGGGCGCAAGTTCAACCGCGGCAAGCTCCTCAACATTGGCTTCCAAATTGCGTCTCGAACGAGGGAAAAAGCCCACGACGTCTTTGTGTTTCACGACGTCGATTTGCTTCCCCAAAGCGACCTGGGCAACTGGTATAGCCAATATCCTACTGTTCCCATTCACATTGCGCGGGTCTGGGATCGCTACAGCAACAATCCAAGGTACTTTGGCGGCGTCGTTTCCATGTCTTCTGTCGACTTTCAAAGGTTCAACGGTTTTCCCAACAACTTTTGGGGCTGGGGCGGCGAAGATGACGAGTTACAGCGACGACTCGAGCAAGTCGGTCTACAATTTACTTTTCCTAACGCTGGGACTCTCCTTGATTTGGAAGTTCTATCGCTGGATGAGAAACTGGGAATGTTGCGGGAGAATCGATCGTGGAAAAACGCAGTCAAGTGGGAAACTGCAGATGAGCATGAACGAACGTGGAGGACCAATGGGTTGGCGGATCTTGAATATGAGCATATAGAAACGGTGGATCTGGAACCCTTAGGGCGTGCCACTAAGAGTGCCGTCGATGTCCAACCGAATGGGGACCATTGGACCAATGACAGAGCCAGAGTTGACTATCTGCCTCAGCGCTAGCATGCAGCAAAGACAGTAAAGTTATCCATTACATGATGGACCAGAGTATTCCAAATTCTAAAAATTGCACTGCTGGGCAATCTACCTTCCGGCTGTTCCCCCGCCCCTATTTAACCCTTCTCTCATCCCGTGGCGGAGCAAGAGGTTCCTAACACTGCAGTTTGGGCTGCCACTGGGACCAGTCACTATAACCCCATGGCGTCATCCTCTCGGAGACTGGCGACACTCGTGCCTCTTTTGGCTACTGTACTACCATCCCATGATCAAAACCAATGCACAGGAATCAGATAAAACAAATACATTATAGATTGCAATTCTATTTTTATTTTATTTCAATTCATATACTTTTTTGTTCGAGTGGATAGGGTTTGTTGACTGGGTCTTCTCAATACGCTTGGACTTGAAGCAATTGCAAATCAAAGTCTCCGACTTGGAATTTGGGATTCAAGGCACCTTCATATTCAAAATTTGGAGTAGACCAATTGAAAGCAGGTAATGCCGCTCAAATCAATTCCATTCTTGGTCGAGTCGTCCTTGACAATTTTAGCAAAGCGAGTCGGTACCAACGGTTGTACGGAAGAAAAGGAACCCGCCTTTTTCAAGGGCACTTTGACGGTGACTTGTTTGTTTTTGCCAGCAGCAGGAATGTCCACACTGGTCGTCCAAGCAATGCCATTAAAATCGGTGGAATCCCTCAAGACAACCTTGACACGACGGGGCATATTGGCGGAAGCGGCAAAGGTCCATTCCAAACCACGACAGGCCGTCATGTCGAATTGAACATTGGGCGTGGATCGAATGCCCACAAATCCTCCATTGTTGGCATCGGTCACCATTCCCTTCCACAATCCCGAAGAATTATCGACGGTCGAAGAAGAGCTGCCACCCATGACGACATCATCCAGGACGGCAAATTGAAAGAGTTGATTTTTTGATTTTTGATCTGGAGCTGGTTGCCATAGAACTTGACCAGGTTGCACGATTTCTTTGGCCGATGATTGCGACGAGGCAAATGGAAGAGGCACAAACTTGGAGGATTGTTGGACAAATCGAAAAACATCCCAGGGTTGGGTTCGTTTTTGCTTTTGCTTTTCTGCTGACTTTTGTTCGTATAATTTAGTAGAGGAAATTGTTTTAGCGGCTGTGGAGGACGCAGGCACAAAAGCGTGTCCTGGATTTAGGCATAGCAACACGGATAACAGCGCAAGTCTCATTCTTTGTGATTTCATCATGGCGTATTTAATTCTGTAGTATCAAAGGGATATTTGGAAAAGATTGAGATATTGGACTGTACTATATGAGAAAGAATAATTATTGTGATTGAAATAACGATCCCAAGTGCACAAAATAGGTTGCTTCCGCGTTAGAGTGTCGGCGATGTAGCTGTCTCTTATACACATCTCCGAGCCCACGAGACTAAGGCGAATCTCGTATGCCGTCTTCTGCTTG
>ENA-ORBV01006119-ORBV01006119.1-microbial-mat-metagenome-genome-assembly--contig:-NODE-6119-length-21472-cov-6.879177_pt1 | contig 21472 bp, 18 predicted proteins | sample MGYA00237777_ERZ505514 | MGnify/ENA primary metagenome ERZ505514 (study PRJEB26160, sample SAMN06269048) | microbial mat metagenome | isolation source: Oligotrophic lake microbial mat | place... | reverse complement strand
GAACGCGACAAGAACGGCCGGCATGGCCGTATCATGAAGTACAACCTGAACAAGTCCTGATTTCGCCTGTTTCCGCTCTTCCAACCCTCAACGGAGTTTTGTCACCATGCGTCTTTTGTTGTCCTCCCTGACCGTGGCCGTGCTGGCCAGCCTGTCCCCCCTGACGGCCTCGGCCCAGGCGCCATCGTGCTCACACACGGTTGGCATGGTCGTCTCCCTCACCGGACCGGCCGGGCGTTTCGGGCAGGCCGCCAGCAAATCGGTCGAGCTCGCTTTCAACGAGTTGAACAAGGCGGCCGGCGCATCGGGCGTCGCGGGTTGCAAGCTGGCGATGGACCTGCGCGATGCGCAAAGCCAGGGTTCGGTCGCGGTGGACCAGGCGCGCCAATTGGTCGACCTGAAGAAGGTGCCGGCGCTGATCGGCGGCATCATCAGCTCGGTGTCCATTCCGATCGTCACCTCGGTTACCGGGCCTGCCGGCGTGGTGCAGATCTCGCCCGCCTCGACCTCACCGACCCTGACCAAGTTGGCGAACGAAGGCAAGACCAACGGCTGGTTCTTCCGCACCATCACCAGCGACGCATTGCAGGGCACGGCAGCGGCCAAATACGCGATCGACCAGGGCATGGGCAATTTGACGATCATCCATGTCAACAACGATTTCGGCGTCAACATGCTGGCAGAGTTCAAGCGTGCATTCGAGGCGCTGGGCGGCAAGATCATCAGCGTCACGCCCTACAACGCGCAGCAGCCGTCCTACAACGCCGAGGTCACTAACGCGCTCAAGGGCGACCCGCCGGCCTTGTATTTCATCGGCTATCCGGGCGACGGCACGACCATCGTGCGCACCTGGATTCAGCAGGGCGGCCCGCAGAAGTTCCTGCTCAACGACGGCATGAATGCGGCTGACTTCATCAAGGGTGTCGGCCCGCAGTTCCTGACCAACGCCTTCGGCACCTCGTCGGGCACGAGCAAGACGCCGTCCACCGAGTTTTTCGCCAGTGCCTATCCGGCCATGAGCGGCGGTTTTGATGCTGGCGCCCCGGCGGCCGATCGCGCCTTCGACGCCGCTGCCATCCTGGGCCTGGCGATTGCCCATGCCGGCAAATTTGAGGCTGCAGCGATCCGCGATTCGATCCGCAAGGTGACCGAACCCGGCGGCGAGGTGGTGCACGCCGGACCGCAAGGTTTTGCCCGGGCGATGCAGCTGATCCGGGAGAAGAAGCCGGTGCGATACGCCGGCGTGATCGGCGCCGTGCAGTTCGACAAGAACGGCGACATCGTCGGCCCTTTCCGCACCTGGCGCATCACCAATGGCGAGGTCGCAACCGTGGGACAGATGTCGGTCGAGGAAGTGCAGGCGATCCAGGCCAAGCTGCCCAAGTGAGCCGCCAAGCTACTCTCAAGCAACGCACCGCAGCGCACTGCGCGAAGGCGTCTGGATGACCGCCGCACCGCTGCGGCCCGAGCGCACCGAACTTGCGCCGGGGCTGGAGATCTCCCGCATCGTCACCGGCTTGTGGCAGGTCGCCGACATGGAGCGTGGCGGCACGTTGCTCGATCCGGAGCGTGGCGCGCAGGCGATGTCCGAATACGCGCAAGCCGGGTTCGATACCTTCGACATGGCCGACCACTACGGGTCCGCAGAAGTCATCACCGGCCATCTGCTCCAGTCGGCAGCCGGCAAGGGCGTCAAGGCGTTCACCAAGTGGTGCCCTGCGCCCGGACCGATGACGGCGGCCATCGTGCGCGACGGCGTGCAGCGCTCGCTCGAGCGCATGCAGACGTCCTGCATCGATCTGCTGCAGTTCCATTGGTGGACATTCGAGCACCCGGGCTACATCGATGCAATGCTCGAACTCGCGCGGCTGCGCGAGCAGGGCCTGATCCGGCATCTGGGGCTGGCCAATGTCGATACCGCGCACCTGCGGCTGCTGCTGGCCGAGGGTATTGCGATCGCCAGCAACCAGGTCTGCATCTCGCTGCTCGATCGGCGCGCCACCGAGGCCATGTCGGCGTTGTGCCTGGAGCGCGGCGTGCGCCTGCTGGCGTATGGCGTGCTGGGCGGCGGTTTTCTGGGCGAACGCTGGGTCGATGCGCCCGAGCCCGACAGCGTGTCCGACTGGAGCAAGATGAAATACCGGCGTTTCATCGACGCCATCGGCGGCTGGCCGGCCTTGCAGACGGTGTTGCGCGCGGCACGCGATATCGGACGCAAGCACGGCGTCTCGGTGTCCAACGTCGCCACGCGCTGGGTGCTGGAGCAGCCGGCCGTCGCCGCCACGATCGTCGGCGCCCGGCTCGGTGAATCCGAGCATCGCGCGGACAACCTCAAGCCGTTCACCTTTGCGTTGGATGACGAAGACCGCGCCCTGATGGACGCCGCATTCGCTCAGACCAAACGCCTGCCTGGCGACTGTGGCGACGAATACCGCAGGCCGCCCTACCTGACAGCATCGGGCGACCTGAGCCACCACCTGGACAGCATCGCCCCACTCTGGAGCCGCGTGCCCGTCCCCGGCCGCAAGGAGCGCTGGACGGTGGACAGTGGCAGCGTCTGGGAGCCGCTGGCCGGCTATTCGCGCGCGGTGCGGGTGCGCGAGCGCATCCTGGTCTCGGGCACCACCGCCACCCACGGCAGCGGACGCCTGATCGGCCGCGGCGATGTGGCGGCGCAGGCGACCTTCATCCTGGACAAGATTGCCGCCAGCATCAAGGCGCTGGGCGGCCGGCTCGAAGACGTGGTGCGTACCCGCGTCTACCTGGTCGACGCCAACGACTGGCGCGCGGTGAGCGAGGTGCATGGCGCGTATTTCGGCCACATCCGACCGGCCAACACGCTGCTGCAGGTGGGAGCGCTGGTCGGGGATGGGTACCGGGTCGAGATTGAGGCGGAGGCGGTCGTCGAACCTTGAGAGCGATCTGCTGTCGCAAGTGACGGTGTGGGAGACACGTCCTTGTTCGATGGAGGTCGGCGCCCCCGGATGGTCCTTTGCCCTGCGCCAGAGCGGCGGCTGTTTTCACCGTTGACAAGGCACATTCTGTGCTTCGCTAGCAGCTCCTGCCCGTTTTACGGCTGGCGTCGACATTCGACAAGGTGTAGCCGTCGATCACCATCCGGGTGCAGGCCGATTGCCCATTGGCGAAAAGCCCATGGTTGGCGGCAGCATCTGCTACAGAGTCAGACCTTCGCCGTGTTGTCGCAACCACTCCTTGCGCTCGCGGTAATCTGGCATGACCTTGTCGACCTCGTTCCAGAATGCGTCCGAATGGTCGCCATGGCGAAGATGGCACAACTCGTGAACAACCACGTAGTCGATCACGGTCAGGGGCGCCACCATGCATTTCCAGTGGAAATGCAAATTGCCGGAGGGTTGACAACTGGCCCACCGAAATCCCAATTCCTTGACCTCAATCGCGCGTGGGTGCACTGCCACCATCGGCGCATGGTGTCTGACCCGGGCAGTAATGCGGGCCTGACCTTTCTGCTTGAACCAATTGACGAAAACGCTCCCGGCACCAAACCGACCGGAGGCTTGCAATATGGATCGCAACAACTGAAAGCGACCATCCGTGAGCTTCAGAGCTTCGTCCTGTTCGTTGACAAGCAAGAGCCGGTAGCCGCTGCCCAGATACAGGAATGTTTCTCCGTTGACCCATTCGCGCGACAAATGCGAAACGTTCAAGTCGCGCCATTCCGCCAGGTTGCGATAGATCCACAGTCGCTTGGAATAGACGGTTGCGTCCACTTGTTCCGGCGTCACGTCCACTTGTCCCGGCGTCATGTGCGTTGGCGCGCGAACCTGCACCACGCCGTTTCGCTCGATCACTATGTCGGTTGTGCGCCGCTGTGTGCCGGGCAGCATCTGGTATTGGATATCGTGGATCTGGCGTAGCTGCATTCAGGTTTCCTGCACTTGCCGGGTCCGGGTCAACGTGTCATGCCGATTTTTCACCAGCTTCATCACCTCCACGGCCATCCGTTCGCGATTCGACTTCACTGAGTCGATGCCCGTGGCGCTGAATGCAGTCTTGAGCATGCCTCGCACGCGTTTCTGCTTGTCCGCGTTGGTCCAGAAATCGATGCTGACGATGGTTTTCTGAAGAATCTCCACCACGCGATACATCAGTGACCGGAATGTGGGCAGGTGCTCGGCGGGAATCTGTCCATTTTCGAATCCAACCTGCGCCAGATGCTCGAAGAAGGTTGTTGCTTCCCGGCCCATTCCGTCCTTGCCGGTCTGGCGGCCAGCTGCTGCCTCGTTGCGAAGGTCCTCCAGCTTCTCGGCCAGAAGGTCCCATTGTTCGTGGTGCTGGCTGATCAGTGCGTCGACCTTGGCGGACAGACTCTTGTAAAACGCCGGGTCTTCGTCGTGGTGGACGGTACAGTGTTTGCGGATGGCATGTTCCATCTCGCTGCCCCGGCGTATCGATCCGGAACTGGTTGATCGCATGAAACCGGTTGTTGCCAGGTGTATGGAAGTCGATCAGCCGGACCACCGGGGCACTCTCGCCGGTGATCTCGTTCACGTCGACCTGGGCCTTGAACAGCAAGGCTGTACCGACTCGTTCGCCTCCATCAGAGTGCGGTTAGGCTGACGCAGCAACTGGCTGCGCAAATCGTCCAGCTGATGCTCGGTCAACCAGGGTTTGTCGTCGCCGGTGCGGTTGATGGCGCGCACGGCCTCGTCGAATACCTGGGGCAGCAGCCACTCGCGGAAGCTGCCACGCAGGCTGCGTGACGGATCGCTCGGCACGCCGGTGCCTTGGTCGATGACCGTCCAGCCCAGAGAGGCCAGCTGCTGCATGAACGGCCGCTCGACTTCACTGGTTTCGCTCACGGCGGGCTCTTGCGGGCTTTGCGCAGCACCAGGCCCCTGGCCGACAGGCGGTAGGCCTGCCGGGTGCTGCGGGGTGTTTCGGGGCGGGTCATCTCCAGCACTCCGGCTGCCATGGCCGGCGCCAGGTAGGCCTTGCGAAAGTGTTCGGCGTTGCGCAGACCCATGGCGCGCTGCAATTCAGGGCGGGACATCTCGCCCTGGATCACGTCGAGCAGCGCTGCTACTTCCGTGGTGACATCCGTGGTGACATCCGTGGTGACATCCGTGGTCCCGGGGCCGGCAACCGTATCCGGCATGGCGGAGCTGGGGTGCGCTGGCAGGCGAACCAGGTACGAAACCCGGTCGTCGTCGGTCTCGAAAACCGGCATCGGCGAACCATTGGCCAACATCGCCTTGACCATTTTCGGCACGCCGGTCGAGCGCCCCTCGGTCAGGTCCAGCTCCTTCAGGAATTCGCCGATGCGCCGGTTGCGGTAACGCCGACTGACCGCCCTGCCGGCTGTGAAGTCTGCCAGCCGGATCGAGCGATCTGGCCCTGGAAAACTCAGCACCATCAGTTCGTCGCGGCTGATGCGCACCTCGACCGGTTCGCGTTCTTCGTACGAGCGGTGGTAGACCGCATTCACCACCGCCTCTTCGATCGCCGCATACGGGAAGTTGAACACCCGCGTGGCTTCGGCCCGGTCCGCATGCTTGACGACGGTTTCCACCAGGTAGCTGCGTTCAATGAAATCCAGCGCGTCGCGCAACATCCGGTCCAGCGGACCCTTGAAGATTTTTTCGTCAAAGCGATCGCCGCCTGCTCCGTCTGGAAACCACACCACGTCAATCTGTGTGTACAGGAAAAAACGGTCTGGCGCGTCGTTGAAAAACAGCAGGCCGACGTTCTTCACCCACGGCGACTCCGGCGGGCCACCAACCACGTTCATCTGACGGCCCAGTGCCTCCACTGACATGGCAGCCGCGTCGTCGGCCAGCGCACTGCCGACCCGGCGCAAATAGGCCATCATCAGGTCGGGTGACAGGTCGCCGAGCCCGGCGTTCTGGTTGAAACGGTCATCCCATGGCACCGTCGCGGTCAGGTTCAGCAGTTCGCGTTCGTCGTCGCCCTTGGCCTGCACCGTGCTGCTGTAACGGCGGATGTAGTAATGCCAGGTCTTGTTGTTTTTCGCCGTCACCGCCATCGGCACCTTGTACGGACGCGTCTGACCGCCGGGCGCCCACAACACCAGCAGGTGCCGCCCGTCGATGGTCTCGTGCGTCAAGGCCGGGAAGTAGGGCGGCTGGATCAGCTGGCAAAAAGCCAGCAGTTCGCGCTGGATCCGATCCAGGTTTTTGCTTGCCAGGCCGACCGGCGGAAACACTGGTTGGCCATCGGCATCGCAGTCCTGTCCGATGACGATGTAGCCACCGCCCAGGTTCTCGAAATCGTTGGCAAACGCGCAGAGGGTGCGCAGAATCGGATCGGGGTTCCAGCCCGCCTTGTATTCGATGCGCTCCCCCTCGACATGCCGTTGGTGCAGCAGGTCGCGGACGTTGATCGGGAGTTTGTCGGACATTTGCAAGACGCTATCTGGTCGTCAGGAGCGGCCGCGTGGCGTGCCGGTCGGCGCATGCCGCGCGACGGCAAACGTGTCGCGCACGTTCTCCAGCGGCTCAAACACCCGGACATCCATGACCAGGTCGCGCAGCGCACGTTCGATCTCCGTCCGTACCACTGGCCAATCCAGGCCGCCGTTGCCGGCGCCCAGCGCGGGAATCGCCACCGACGCCACTTCTTCTTCCAGCAGGAAACGCCGCAGGTCCTGCAGACCCGAGACAATCCATTCCAGCCGCGACGGCGCACGCCAATCCTGCTTGGTCGGAAAGTTGACGATCCACCGCGGCCCGACCAGCACGTCCTGCCGGGTGACGAACATCGTGCCCGTCCGCACCTGCCGCTGTTGGCAGGCCGATGCGTATGCCTGGTAGTTCGCCGGGAACTGGTGCTTGAAAACCAACGCGATTCCCTTGCCCATCACACCCACGCAATTGACAGCGTTGACCAACGCCTCGACGTCGGCTTGCAGTAGGTCACCTTGGACGTAGGAAATTGTCATGCGGCTCGCGGTTCGGGAGTTGTGACTTTGACGTCTACTTTGCCGGTGAGCATGTCATGCATGAGGCCTAGTTTCTATGCTGCCCCGGTCTTGACCTTCAAGCGCCACGCATGCAACAGCGGCTCGGTATACCCGCTGGGCTGCTGCAAACCTTTGAACACCAGATCGCTCGCCGCCTGAAACGCCGCACCCTGCGGATTCGCTGCCATGCTCTTGTACAGCGAATCGCCAGCGTTCTGCTTGTCCACCACCTTGGCCATGCGCTTGAAAGTGGCGCGCACCTGCGCTTTGGTCACGACGCCGTGGTGCAACCAATTGGCCATGTGCTGGCTGGAAATACGCAGCGTTGCGCGGTCTTCCATCAGGCCGACGTTGTGGATGTCGGGTACCTTGGAGCAACCCACGCCCTGGTCGATCCAGCGCACCACGTAGCCCAGGATGCCCTGGGCGTTGTTGTCGAGTTCCTGTTGCTTGTCGGTCTCGCTCCACTTCGCGACCTTGACGACCGGAATCGTCAGCAGGTCGTTCAGAATGGCGTCGCGTTGTTGCACGGGGTCACCCTGAGCGGCATCCTTTTCCATCTGCTTCTGCACATCGGACACCAGCACCTGGTGGTAGTGCAGCGCATGCAGCGTCGCGGCGGTCGGGCTGGGTACCCAGGCGGTGTTGGCGCCGGCCTTGGGATGGCCGATCTTCTGCTTCATCATGTCGGCCATCAGGTCGGGCATGGCCCACATGCCCTTGCCGATCTGTGCCTTGCCGCGCAATCCGCAGGCCAGGCCGACCAGCACGTTGTTCTTCTCGTAGGCCTGGATCCAGGCGCTGGTCTTCATGTCGCCCTTGCGCAGCACGGGCCCGGCCCACATGCAGCTGTGCATCTCGTCGCCGGTGCGGTCCAGGAAACCGGTGTTGATGAAGGCCACGCGGCTGGCCGCGGCGGCGATGCAGGCCTTGAGGTTGACGCTGGTGCGGCGTTCCTCGTCCATGATGCCGAGCTTGACCGTGCTGTCCTTCAGGCCCAGCAGTTTCTCGACCCGCGCGAACAATTCGCTGGCAAACGCCACCTCGGCGGGGCCGTGCATCTTGGGCTTGACGATGTAGACCGAGCCTTTGCGCGAGTTGCGGATGGGCTTGCCATCCGGTCCGACACCATGGCCCTGCAGGTCGTGCAGCGCGATCGTCGTCGTCACCACCGCATCCAGGATGCCTTCCGGAATCTCGTGCATCGCGCCGTCGCCGCCGTGGTACAGGATGGCCGGATTGGTCATCAGGTGGCCGACATTGCGCACGAACATCAGCGAGCGGCCGTGCAGCGTGACCTCACCTATGCCGTCGGCAGCCGTGTAGACCCGGTCCGGGTTCAGTCCCCGCGTGAAGGTCTTCCCGCCCTTGCTGACGTTCTCCTGCAAGTCGCCCTTGAGGATGCCCAGCCAGTTGTGGTAGCCCAGCACCTTGTCCTGCGCGTCGACACAGGCCACCGAGTCTTCCAGGTCCAGGATCGTCGACAAGGCCGACTCCAGGACCAGGTCGCTGACACCGGCCGCGTCGACGGCGCCAGTCGGCGTGCCACGGTCGATCCGGATGTCGATATGGATGCCGTTGTGTTGCAGCAGCACCGAGGACGGCCGCGCCGCATCGCCCTGGTAGCCGATGAGTTGTTTGCCCTGGCGCAGTTCGGTCATCGAACCGCCGGCCAGCGTCACGACCAGTTTGCCGCCTTGCACCACGTAGGCGGTGGAGTCGATGTGCGAGCCCTGCTTCAAGGGTGCGGTGTGGTCCAGCACATGGCGTGCATAGGCGATGACCTTCTGACCGCGCAAGGGGTTGTAACTCCTGCCCCTGGTCGCACCGTCGGACTCGTCGATCACGTCCGTGCCGTACAAGGCGTCGTATAGCGATCCCCAGCGCGCGTTGGCGGCATTGAGCGCGTAACGCGCGTTCAGGATCGGCACCACCAGTTGAGGGCCGGCCTGCAGTGCGAGTTCGGCGTCGACGTTTTTCGTCGTGGCCCTTACCGCAGTCGGCTCAGGCACCAGATAGCCGATCTTTTCCAGGAACTTGCGATAGGTCTTCATACCCCGGATCGGTCCCGGATTGGCCTTGTGCCAGCCGTCGAGCGCGCTTTGCAGGCGATCACGCTCGGCCAGCAGCGCGTTGTTTTTTGGCGCCAGGTCGGTCACGATCGCGTCGAAGCCGAGCCAGAAAGCGGCGCTGTCCACGCCGGTTCCGGGCAGGACATGGTTCTCGATGAATTGGTGCAGTTCGCTGGCAACTTCCAGCTGGTGAACGCGGGTGCGGGTGGTGCTCATGTCTTGCCTATATATATGAATGAAACAACTTATGTGAATGAAACAACTTCGTTAGCGGATGTCAGAAAAAAGCCGTGGCCCGGCCCGGAGAAAGTTGCTCAGCGAGCACGCCGACGTTGTAAACGTCGAACAAAGTGCCGTGGGCGTCGAACAGGACGGCGCGGGGTTTTAGCATGTCTCTACTTTATTCGATACTTTTTGGCCGATCGATGACCGGGATAACGTCAATCTCTTGTGCAAATCGATCCGAATCGTGTGCCGCTGCCGCTTGAATCCATGTTGATGCGCGCCTGACCGGACAAAGCCGATCCCCCGGCTCCCGGTGGACAATGCAGGGTTGGCAGGCATGGCTGAACCGTGCGGCGCGCACAATGTGTGGTTGACCGGCATTTGTGCGCGATTGGGCGCGGTCGGCGTGAATGGAACTCGAAAACAAGGCGCAGCTTTCGTGTACAAACAGAAAAACAGGCACCCGTACCGGGCACGTGGCTGGGCGCGTGCCAGACGAACGGGCAACCGAATCTGATGTCCGCTCCTTCTTCCACCACAATCGATGCCGCGACCCGGTCGCTGATGCTGCGCCATGTTGCAGCCCTGATCGCCAGGGTGCAGGCTTACTTTGCGCAGGACCAGGACGCGCACCTCAAACGCCTGCGTGGCCACTTGTTCGAGCAGGTCGACAGTCGGCCACACACCACTCAGGCACAGAACCTGCGAACCGCCGGCGTCATGCTGGACAAGCAGGCGGCCGTTTTCAACCGCGCTTTCCAGGCCGCCTTGCGCGAATCGATCGAGGACGAGGTGGAGGCCATCATGCCTGGTGCGCTGCGGGTGTTGCGCCCGGCCAGCGGCGAGGATGACCGATCCGGGCCGAGCAGCATGGCGCTGCTCGACGTCGATGAGATCGAACGCCACTTGCTGGTGGACCGTGTGGCACAGCGCTTCAATACCCGTTATGAGCCGCAACTGCAGCCGCTGACCCAAAGCCTGGCCGCGCTGTTGCGGCAGGACGAGTTCTCGCTGGCGGACAACCCGTTCCGGCCGGCCAGCCTGGTGCGTGCGTTCGTGATCGCCTGGCACAGCAGTGCGTTCGATCCGGCTGCGGCCGAAGATTTCGTCTCGGTGCTGGAGCCGCAAGCCACGGTCGACTGGGCGCCGCTGTATGCGGATCTGACCGCCATGCTGGTGCGTGGTGGTTATTCGGCCAAAGCGGTCCATCGCATCAAGCGCACGCTTGGTGGCGATTCGTCCGCGGCGCCTTTGCAGGCCGACTCCGAGCAGCCGCCCGCCGGACGTTCGGGTTTTGCCTCGCTGGAGTCCGGACCCATGGGCCACGCCGCCCCACATGGCGCTGGCGCAGGAGCGCCGGAGGCGACAGGCGTGCAGGGCATGGCGCAAACGATCGCTGCGCGCGCACGGCAATTTCTGCAAAAACTGGGTTTTGGCATGGCAGCCGGGCCGGCGACCGACGGCGGGTCGGGCTTTGACGATGGCGCCGGCCAGGGCCAAGGTGGGCGCGGCGGCGGTGCGGTACCCCATGCGCCGGCAGACCCGGCGCTGATGGGTTTTCTTGGTGGCTTGCAAGCCGGCGCCGGCGCATCGCGTTTTCCGGAGTGGGCAAGCGGCCAGGACATCGCGGGCCAGAACGTGTTGCGCCAGATGCGCGAACACGAAGAAGTGCAACGGGCGCCCGAACTCGACCGGGGCACGGTGGACGCATTGGCCGAGGTGTTCGACTACGTGTTTGCCGACAAGGCGATTCCGCTGCAGCTCAAGTTCGTGATCGGGCGCCTGCAGATTCCGGTGCTCAAGGCCGCCATCATTGACCGGGACTTTTTTCTTACGAGTGCGCACCCGGCGCGCCAGCTGGTCGATGCGTTGGCTGCGGCGGCGGTTGGCTGGACGCCCGAGATGGGCGAGACCGACCCGTTGTACCAATGCATCGATTCCACGGTCAAACGGGTGCTTGACGAGTTCGACCACGACCTGGGCCTGTTTCGCGAACTGCTGCAGGAGTTTTCCGCCTTTTTTCAGGCCCATCAGCAACGCGCCGAGATCCGGATCAAGCCGACAGCGACCGAGGAGCAGCTGGGCGAGGCGCGTGACGCCGCGCAGACGCACGCCGATGAAGTGGTGCACCAGTGCATCCATGCCTTGCCGCTTGAGGAGCCTTTGTTGCCATTCCTGCTGCCGTTTCTCACGAACCAGTGGCGTGAGGTGCTGGCGCGCGCCTGGACCGTTGCCGACCAGGAACCCGCCGTGTGGGCGCAGGCCGTCAAGACCATGGACCTGGTGATCTGGTCCACCCGCCCCAAGCCGCAGCCCGACGAGCGCAGTCGCCTGATTGCGGTTTTGCCGGATCTGGTGCGCCAGCTCGACGTCAATCTCGATGCGATCAGCTGGAAGGGCGACGACCGCGCCGAGTTCACCCGTCGGCTGATCGAGACCCACATGAAGGCGATCCGAACGCCCAAGGCCGGCGCGCCGGTGGACTCCGGGCCTGGCGAGCTCGAGGCCCGCGCCGGGCATGCGGCAGTGCAGGCGCTGGACCAGCGGCTAGCGCCCGGCGATCAGGCCGCGCCCGACCAGTTCGATGCCATCGCACAGGGGCTGGAGCGCGGCATGTGGTTCGATTTCGAACACGAGGCCGATCAGACACGCCGCTACCGCCTGGGTTGGATCAGCCCGCAACGCAGCCGCATGTTGTTTACCAACCGCGACGGGTTCGAAGCGTTCGTGCGCTCGCAACGCGAGGTAGCCGCCTTGCTGCGCGAAGGTCGGCTGGGCATCATCGACCAGCAACCGATCGTCAAACGGGCGATCGACCAGATCATGGGCGAAAGCGCTGCGTCGTCGTTGTCGGCGGACCTCAGGTTGGCCTGATCCGCCGCCCACCTTTTCGTTCCCCGCCTGCGCGATGCGGGAACGTTTGCTCCGGCGAAAGGGGCCAGGCCATGGGCAGCGGCAATGTCCGGGCGCGGCGGTCCGATCACCGTCGGATCGGGTAGTCGCGACTGTTCGCAGAGCATCGCTCCAGGTGGCGGGAGAGGGTCGAGAGTTTGCGTTTCGGCATGACGGAGGTGGCAGATCGCGGTACCCGATCGATTGGAGTATTCCTAAAATGGGCCATGACTCCCTATATTCAATCGACACTGCCCAAGCAGGTTCAGCTGCATGACGTCGGTGACGTCGGCGCCGTCGTGACGGCGCGACGGTTGGCGCAGGTGGCGGCATGAATCCGGCAGACGCCACAGCAAAGCCGGCCGGCGCGCATGCGCCGCCAGCACACCAGCCCCTGCGCGGCCTGCGCGTGGTCGAGTTCAGCCATATGGTCATGGGCCCGACCTGCGGCATGGTGTTGGCCGACATGGGCGCCGAGGTGATCAAGGTCGAGCCGATCGACGGCGACCGCACGCGCCATCTGCTGGGGGCGGGCGCGGGATTTTTTCCGATGTTCAACCGCAACAAGAAGAGTATCGCGATCGACCTGCACCATCCCGAGGGCGCGGCCGTGGCGCGCAAGCTGGCGGCCAGTGCTGATGTTGTGGCCGAGAACTTCAAGCCCCAAACGATGCGCAAATACGGCCTGGACTATGCCAGCCTGTCGGCCGTCAACGAACGTGTGATCTACGTCAGCATGAAGGGTTTCCTGCCCGGCCCGTACGAGAACCGCACCGCGCTGGACGAGGTGGTGCAGATGATGGGCGGCCTGGCCTACATGACTGGCCGCCCGGGCGACCCGCTGCGTGCCGGCACCAGCGTCAACGACATCATGGGCGGCATGTTTGGCGCCATCGGCGCGCTCGGCGCGCTGATCCAGCGCGGCATCGGCGGCAAGGGCCAGGAGGTGCAGAGTGCGCTGTTCGAGAACAATGTGTTCCTGGTCGGCCAGCACATGCTGCAATATGCGATCACCGGCCAGCCTGCGGCGCCGATGCCGGACCGCATCTCGGCCTGGGCGGTGTATGACGTGTTCACGGTCAAGGACGGCGGGCAGATTTTCCTGGCTGCGGTCAGCGATGCACAGTGGAAGACCTTTTGCAACGCGTTCGAATTCAACGACCTGCTGGCAGACCCGGGCCTGGTCACCAACAACCAGCGCGTGATGGCGCGCGCGACGATGATGCCGCTGCTGCGCGAACGCCTGGCCGCATTTTCCGTGGACGAACTCGGCGCGCGGTTCGAGCAACTCGGTCTGCCGTACGCACCGATCCGTCGGCCCGAAGAGCTGTATGACGATGAGCATCTGCGCCAGACCGGTGGCCTGGCCGACATCACGCTGCCCGATGGCGCGCGCGCCGGGCAGACCGCCGGCACCACCTTGCTGCCATTCACGATGCACGGCCAGCGGCTCGGGGTGCGTGAACAGCCGCCGAAAGCTGGCGAACACACGGCCTTGTTGTTGGCAGCGCTGGGTTACAGCACCCAAGAAATCGCGTCACTGCGTGCCAGGCACGCGGTGGCATGACGTTCCCCGATCTTGATTCCGCCGTCAGGTCCCTTCGCCCGCTGCGGCGAGCAACTCGGCGCTGCCCGAAAAATCAGGCTTTCTTGAGGCAATCGCTCATGAAAGCCTTGCGCTCGTCGCCTTTCTTGCCGGCGGCCTCCACGTTGCAGGTCTTCATCTTGTCTTGCTGGGTGACCTTCTTGGCGCTCAGGCAGGTCTTCATGAAGGCCTTGCGCTCGTCGCCCTTCTTGTCGCTAGCATCCTTGTTGCACATGGCCATCTTGTTCTGTTGTGGCGTGGCGGCCTTTTCCTGGGCATGGGCGGCGCCAAAGGTCAACGAGATGCCGATGGCCAGCAGGGCGAGCAATTGCTTCATGGGGAGTCCTTGGGTTGAGAAAATCGGTCGGGTCCGCTGCGGACCCACGTGCTCAACGCACGAGCCGGTCGCGCGGCTGACACGATAACCCAAAAGAATCGCATTTTTTGTGTGTCGGCGCAATCCGCAGCCGGACGTTCTCACGCCCAGCTGACTTTGCTACGCAACCCGGACCGGCGGTGCCCGATGGCGCCGCCGGTGGTCTGGTAGCTACGCTTCAGCCGGTCTTGCCGGTTTTGTCCGACTTGGCGCTCAGGCAGGTCTTCATGAAGGCCTTGCGTTCGTCGCCCTTTTTGCCCGTGGCGTCCTTGTTGCACATGGACATCTTGTTTTGTTGCGGCGACTTGGCCTTTTCCTGGGCATGGGCGGCGCCGAATGTCAGACAGATACCGACGGCCAGCAGTGACAGCAGTTTTTTCATGGGAGCTCCTTGATGTGAAGTTGACGGCACCACAGAGTCCGGGCGTCTGCCCGTGGCAAACACGCCCGATCTCTTCGCCGACGCCGGACCGCTGGGTGTACCGGTGAACCGTGTCGGCGCGCCCATGCTAAGCGCGCGTCGCGCGGACGCGTTCCCTCAAATGCATGACGTGGGCGCCTTGGCGACGGTGCGTCCTCATTCTGGAGGACGCCGTCGCCCGCCTGCAGCCGGCCGAGCGCGTGCCGGGCAGTCCAAGCCCGACAGCCTCCTAGAATCGAGCCCTATGCTCAAGATCAAAAAAGAACTGCAGGAAGGCCTGGCGCTTGCCTTGTCCGAACTGTCGCCAGACGCCGCTGCACGGGCGGTTTTCGAGTCGCCCAAGGTCGCCGCACATGGCGATTTCGCCACGACGGCCGCGCTGCAGATGGCCAAATCGCTCAAACTCAATCCGCGTCAGCTGGCCGAGCAGATCCGCTCGGCGCTGATGGTGCAGCCCATCTACCGGCAATGGGTGTCGGATATCGACATCGCCGGGCCGGGCTTTCTCAATATCCGGCTCAAACCCGAGGCCAAGCAGCAGATCGTGCGCGAGGTGCTGGGCGAGGCCCAGGCGTTCGGCGTGTTGCCGCCCAATGGCCAGCGGCTGCTGGTGGAGTTCGTGTCGGCCAACCCGACCGGCCCGCTGCACGTGGGTCACGGCCGTCAGGCCGCGCTGGGCGATGCGATCTGCAACCTGTGCGCGACCCAGGGCTGGGACGTCTACCGTGAGTTTTATTACAACGATGCCGGGGTGCAGATCGCCACGCTGACGCAGAGCACCCAGTTGCGCGCGCAGGGCTTCAAACCGGGTGACCCGCAGTGGCCCGAGGCAGCCTACAACGGCGACTACATCGCCGATATCGCGGCCGATTTCCTGGCCGGCAAGACCGTGCGCGCCGACGACCGCGAAACCACGGCCAGTGGCGATGTGTCGGATCTCGACTCGATCCGCCAGTTCGCCGTGGCCTACCTGCGGCATGAGCAGGACCTGGACCTGCAGGCGTTTGCCGTACGTTTCGACAACTACTACCTGGAGTCGAGCCTGTACACCAGCGGCAAGGTGGCGCAGACAGTGCAGTTGCTGCAGGACGCCGGCAAGACCTATGAGCAGGACGGCGCCTTGTGGCTACGGTCGACCGACTACGGCGACGACAAGGACCGGGTGATGCGCAAGGGCGACGGCAGCTACACCTATTTCGTGCCCGATGTGGCCTACCACATCGGCAAATGGGAGCGTGGATTCACGCGTGTGGTCAACATCCAGGGAACCGACCACCACGGCACGATCGCCCGCGTGCGGGCCGGGCTGCAGGCGGCCGGGGTCGGCATTCCCCCGGGTTATCCGGACTATGTGTTGCACACCATGGTGCGGGTCATGCGCGGCGGTGTCGAGGTGAAGATCTCCAAGCGCTCGGGCAGTTATGTCACGCTGCGCGACCTGATCGAGTGGACCAGCAAGGATGCGGTGCGGTTTTTCCTGCTCAGCCGCAAACCGGACACCGAATATGTGTTCGACGTCGACCTCGCAATGGCGCAGAACAACGACAACCCGGTCTATTACGTGCAATACGCGCACGCCCGGATCTGTTCGGTGCTCTCCAGCTGGGGCGGCGACGCCGACACGCTGCCAGGCGTCGATCTGGCGCCATTGCAGAGTTCGAGCGCCATGGCGCTGATGTTGACGCTGGCCCGCTACCCGGACATGCTCGCCGCGGCGGCGCGCGATTTTGCGCCGCACGACGTCACGTTCTACCTGCGCGACCTGGCGGCGGCCTACCACAGCTATTACGATGCGGAGCGTATCCTGGTCGAAGAAGAACCGGTCCGCCTGGCGCGGCTGGCGCTGGTCGCGGCTACCGCGCAGGTGCTGCGCAATGGCCTGGCCGTGCTGGGTGTGAGCGCCCCCAGGAAGATGTGATGGCCCGGCAGCGACAATCCACGCCGATGGCAGGCAACGACAAGCAAGCACAAGGGCAGGGCATGAAGCGTCAGATGGGTGGAACCGTGTTGGGACTGATCGTGGGCATCCTGGTCGGCCTGGGCGTGGCTCTGGCGGTGGCCGTTTACGTGACCAAGGTGCCGATCCCGTTCGTCAACAAGGGCGCTAGCCGCACCAGCGACCAGGACGCAGCGGAAGCCCGCAAGAACAAGGATTGGGATCCGAATGCGCCGCTGTACGGCAAGAATCCGGCGCGTGCTGCGGTTCCCGTCGTGCCGCCGGCGTCCGCCAGCGCCGACGAGGGCGACGGCAAGCTGGTGGCGCCTGCGGTGGTCGGCAATCCGATCCCCGCACCTGCGCCTGCCGCCCCGGTCGCCGGCCAGGCTGCGCCGCCCGCGGCGTCGACCGATCCGCTGGGCGACCTGGCGCGGGCCCGCTCGGGCGCTGCCGGCGTCGATCCTTTTTCCTATTTTGTGCAGGTGGGGGCCTATCGCGCAGCGGTCGACGCGGAATCCCAGCGCGCCCGACTCTCGCTGGGCGGCATCGAAGCGCGCGTGTCCGAGCGCGAGCAGTCCGGGCGCACCATCTACCGGGTGCGGGTCGGGCCGTTCGACAAACGCGAGGAAGCCGACCTGGCCAAGGAGAAACTGGAATCGCTGGGTATGGACGCAGCGCTGGTGCGCGTGCAACGTTGAACTTATCGGCGGCTGTGTCGTCCGACGGGTTCGAATAATTTTGGAGCAAACACAATGAATCGTCGTGGTTTTTCCGTTGCAGCGGCGTCTGCCCTGGTCATCGGTCAAGGTTTTCTGCCAGCAGCCTGGGCACAGGCCAAGAAGCCGGAGGCGGGTAACGAATACCTGCAGTTGGGCAAGCAGGTTGCGGTCGAGGCGGCGGCTGGAAAGATCGAGGTGGTCGAGTTCTTCTGGTACAACTGCCCGCACTGCAACGCCTTCGAGCCCGCGCTCGAGGCCTGGATGAAGCGCCTGCCCAAGGATGTCTCGATGCGGCGTGTGCCGGTGGGCTTTCGCGACGACTTCGTCCCCCAACAACGGCTTTTTTACACGCTGGAGGCGATGGGGTTGGTCGAGCAGTTGCACGCCAAGGTGTTTGCCGCGATCCACGGTGAGCGACAACAGTTGAACAGGGGTGAGGCCATTGCCGATTGGGCCGCCAAGCAGGGTGTTGATCGGGCCAAGTTTGTCGACGTCTTCAGTTCTTTCACTGTCGCGACCAAGACGACGCGGGCGACCCAATTGCAGAACGACTACAAGGTCGAAGGCGTGCCGGCCTTGGGCGTGGCGGGGCGCTTTTATACCGATGGCTCCTTGTCGGGCAACATGCCGCGCGCGTTGCAGGTCGTCGATTACCTGCTGGCCGAGATTCGCGCCGGGCGCTGACCGGTACCGTTGGTCAGGCCGGCAGACGCCATGCCGGGCGGCTACCGCAACTGTCTGCCGCGCGCGACGTATTCCTGCGGCGTACACGGCCAAGTGTGGCAACCCCGAGGCTACAATCGTTCGGCAGGGTTTACTGCAAGATTCGTGCCTCTATGACCTTCTCCGCCCCCCATTACATATTGTTGCTGACCGCCGTTTTGTTCACGGGTGCCGCCTTGGCGGAGCGGGCCGATCGCGACAAGCCGATGAGCATAGAGGCGGATGCCTTGCGCTATGACGACGCCAAGCAGACCAGCGTATTCACTGGCAAGGTCGTGCTGACCAAGGGCACGATGCTGATGCGCGGCGCGCGGATGGACGTACGCCAGGATACGAACGGCAACCAGTTCGGGGTGATCAAAGCGGAGCCTGGCAAGCTCGCGTTTTTCCGCCAGAAGCGCGATACCGCGGTCGGCACGCCCGACGAATTCGTCGAAGGCGAGGCCGAGCTGATCGAATACGACAGCCGGGCCGACACCGTGAAATTCCTGGGCCGCTCGGTATTGCGGCGGTACGTGGAATCCCGGATCAACGACGAAATCACCGGCGCCGTGATCGTGTTCGACAACATCACCAGCACCCTGACCGTGGACGGTGGTCCGGCCACGAACAGTTCCGATCCGCGCAGCGGTCGCGTGCGCGCCGTGCTGACGCCCAGGGTGGATGACAATGCCCCGGCCGGCACCAAGCCGCGCGATCCGGCCCCGGTCTTGCGCCGCTCGACCACGGTCGGAGGCGACAAGAAGTGAGTGGTGTGCGGCTCGGTGACGACACGGCGGTTGCCACTCCAGGCGCCGCGGCGCCATCCGGACCTGCGTCGTCGGGTGTGCGGCTGGAAGCGCGCAATCTACAGAAATCCTATGGCAGCCGCATGGTGGTCAAGGACGTGTCCCTGGCCGTCGGTGAAGGTGAGGTGGTCGGCTTGCTCGGCCCCAATGGTGCCGGCAAGACCACGTCGTTCTACATTCTGGTCGGTCTGGTGCGCGCCAGCGCCGGCGACATCCTGATCGATGGGCGCTCGGTCGCCCACATGCCGATCCATCGCCGTGCGCGCTTGGGGTTGAGTTATCTGCCCCAGGAGGCGTCCATTTTCCGCAAGCTCAACGTGGAAGAGAACGTGCGTGCGGTGCTCGAGCTGCAGGCCGACGCGTCAGGCCATGTTCTGGGGGCGGCCGTCGTGGAGGAGCGCTTGAGCGCGCTGCTGCACGACCTGCGGGTCGAGCACCTGCGCAAGTCGCCGGCCTTGGCCTTGTCCGGCGGCGAGCGCCGACGCGTCGAGATCGCGCGGGCGCTGGCGACACAGCCGCGTTTCATTTTGCTGGACGAGCCGTTTGCCGGCATCGATCCGATTGCGGTGATCGAGATCCAGCGCATCATCGGCTTTCTGAAGTCGCGTGGCATCGGCGTGCTCATCACCGACCACAACGTGCGCGAAACGCTGGGCATCTGCGACCATGCCTACATCATCAGCGATGGGCATGTCCTGGCCCAGGGAACACCTGCCGAAATCGTCGACAACGCCGAGGTGCGCCGGGTTTACCTCGGTGAGCACTTCAGGATGTAGATGAAGCCGGGGCTTTCATTACGGATCTCGCAGCATCTGGCGCTGACGCCGCAGTTGCAGCAATCGATCCGGCTGCTGCAGCTGTCGACCCTCGAGTTGAGCCAGGAGGTCAACCAGATGCTCGACGACAACCCGTTTCTGGAGGTGTCCGAGGAATTGGCGGCGCGCGAAGAGTTCGGCCTGGACCGCAGCGATGCGCCGGTGGCACAGGCCGAACGCGAATCCGAGCTCGCGCCGTCTGGGGTGGCCGACTATGTGTCGGTGCCGGATACGCCGTCCAATGACGAAGGCGTGACCCCGCTGTCGGCGGATGACGGACAGAGTTGGGAGGGCGACGGCACGCAGGAAATGGCGCCGGACGACGGCGAGTGGGGCGGCGACGCCAAGGCCCACGGCAACAACCTGGGCTCCGAAGACGATGTCGATGCTGGCGAACTGGCGCGGACCCATGAAACGCTGCAGTCGCATCTGCATGCCCAGGCGCTGGCAACCCGGCTGGGCGACGAAGACCGCGTCGCGTTGCGGTTCCTGATCGAGTCGCTCAACGACGATGGCTACCTGGAGGACTCACTGGAGGCGCTGGCTGCCGGTTTGTCGCCCGCCGACGAAGAGGAAATGGACCAGCTTCAACACCATTTCCGGATCGCACTGTCCACGCTGCAGGGGTTCGATCCGATCGGTGTGGGCGCGAGCGATCTTGGCGAGTGCCTGCGGCTGCAGTTGCGCTCGCACCAGCGCGCGCTGGCGCTGGATGCGCCCGAACACGGGCTGCTGGCGGTCGCCGTGCGCATCTGCTCGCAATCCATCGACCTGCTGGCGCGGCGCGACGTGCGGCGCCTGTGCCAGGTCTGCGGCGCGGACGATGGTTCCGTCAAGGAGGCGATCGCGCTGATCGGCCGCCTCGAACCCAAGCCGGGCCGGCGGTTCGTCAATGTGGAGCGCAATATCGTCGTTCCGGATGTGCTGGTGATACAGGTCGGAAAAGGCGCACAGTCGCGCTTTCAGGCCCGTATCAACCCCGAAGTCATGCCGCGCCTGCGCGTGCACGACATCTATGCCAATGCCCTGCGGCAACACCGCGGCAACGGTCGCGACGCATCCAACTACGCGGCGCTGCAGCAGCGCCTGCAGGAGGCGCGCTGGTTCATCAAGAACATTCAGCAGCGCTTTGACACCATCTTGCGTGTCAGCTCGGCGATCGTCGAACGCCAGAAGAGCTTTTTCCAGCATGGTGTGTTGGCGATGCGCCCGCTGGTGCTGCGCGAGATCGCCGACGAATTGGGGCTGCACGAGTCCACCATCAGCCGCGTCACGACGGCCAAGTTCATGGCCACGCCGCAAGGGACGTTCGAGCTGAAGTATTTCTTCGGCTCATCGCTGGGCACGGAAACCGGCGCCAGCGCGTCGAGCACGGCGGTGCGCGCGCTCATCCGGCAGTTCATCGACGCCGAATCGGCGAAAAAGCCGCTGAGCGACAACCAGCTGTCGGAGATGCTCAAGGAGCAAGGCATCGCCTGTGCGCGCCGAACCGTGGCCAAATACCGTGAAGGCTTGCGGATCGCGCCGGCCAACCTGCGCCGGGACTTGTAGGCCGCGCGACCTCGCCCGCATCCCGAAAGACCATCCACCGTGAACCAGCTTCAGATCTTCATGCCCTGCGCCGCGGGCGTCGAGGACTATCTCGCGCATGAGGTCACCCGCATCACCGGCCAGGCGCAGGTGCAGAAATGGCGTGCCGGCGTTTTGCTGCAGGGTTCCTGGCGCGACGCGATGCTGCTCAACCTGCACAGCCGGCTGGCCCAGCGCGTGCTGGTGCAGCTGTTCCACGCACAGTACCGCAACGAGCAGGACCTGTACCGCATCGCCAGCGAAGTCGCCTGGGAAATCTGGTTCACGCCGCGCCAGTCGATCAAGGTCGAGGTCACCGCGCAGCACAGCCCGCTGACCAGCCTGAACTTTGCCGCGCTCAAGATCAAGGATGCGGTGTGTGACCGCTTC
>ENA-ORBV01006118-ORBV01006118.1-microbial-mat-metagenome-genome-assembly--contig:-NODE-6118-length-21473-cov-7.422228_pt1 | contig 21473 bp, 21 predicted proteins | sample MGYA00237777_ERZ505514 | MGnify/ENA primary metagenome ERZ505514 (study PRJEB26160, sample SAMN06269048) | microbial mat metagenome | isolation source: Oligotrophic lake microbial mat | place... | reverse complement strand
GGACCGCGCGCTTCTTACAGCGCCGCAGCTCACCGGCGCGGGAGCACAGCGAAGAGGGGCTCGGCCGCGCGGAGCCTCGCGAGCACGGCCGGACTTGCATTTGGCCCTCTTTCGAGGAGCATCAAATCAAAGCCGGATTTACTCCGTGATGGCGCTTTCGAACCAATCTGGGCAGCTTGCAGAGCGGTACGGGTACACACCTTGCGGGAAGCGGCGCGTGGTCTCGCCTGGTGGTGCGACGTTAGCTACGAGTGCTGTGGGGAACCAGGTTGGATTTACTGGACGTTACCATGACGCCGAGACAGGGTTGACGTACTTTAGAGGACCAAGTGTATGTGCATGCGATGAGCACCCCGATCTCGTTCCTCGATATGAAGCCGGTCATGCAGAAAACTACCTCACAGACCCAACTTCATTTTACGCACGTACCAATAGCCAAGACGTTATGGATTATGGGACTTCATTCCCGAACGACGAAGAAGCGTATGTCATTCGCGGGGAGGAAGCGAAGGTTGCAGGGCCTGGTGGACGGCCCGGACCCGAGAAGGTGGCGAAATTGCCCAGGTGGTGTGCCGTGACCTTTCGACTGTTCGCGCTGATCTCTCTGTGTCTCAGCTGCGTCAGCCAGACGGAACCGTCTCTGATGGCCGCAGGAGCTTGCCGAGGTTCGCCGGAATGCGCTCGGGCGCAGCCAGAGCCTACATATGTTGCCATTGAGGCTACCCAGGTGAATGAGGGACGTGCGCCGGACATGGGGTCGAAGGCCGTGTGCCCGATGACGCTAGCGCTTGAGCGCCAACGGAAAGAGGTGTTCGACAAGACGTTGAACGGTTCATTTTCGACCGCGCCGCGGTTTGTGCTGTTCACCTTGGTCTCCGAGGATGGGAGATCAGAACAGGACGTCACGGTGATTGTAAACATGCTGCGCGGCGCGATCGACGCTCAGTGCCGTGCGGGATGTGACGCCGGTGAGATGGCGCGAGCCAAGGACTCACGGAGGTTTCGTTTCTTTGAGAAGGGTGCGCGGGCCAGGGTGCGGCGGTCCTACACGGAGCAAGACTTGGGGCGGGCCCGCAGCGAACTCGCCTTGCTGTCCCCCGAGGCGTTGAACGCAGAGGCGAAGAGGGAGGATGCTCCTCGTACTGGCGAGCGACATCGTCCCCCGTTTGAGTCGATGTACAGCGATTTGCGTGGCCCGGAGCTTGTGGCGAGAATTCACGCCATGGCACACGTTCTCTTAGAGTGCGGATTTCAGCCTTTCGTCCCCGGAAAACACTGGGGGCTTCGGATAGAAAAGCAATAGGTTCAGGCTGAAGGAAAAACGCCACTTCGCAAAGGGGAGCCGCTAAGGGCGAGGGGGGCACACCTTCTCGCAAGACAGGAAACGCGCCGAAGGCTAGGGCGCGCCCAAGTCTTGGGCGAGCAGGTTAGGTCTACCCGTGAAACACCATAAAAAGCGTGCCGGAGGGCGAGCACACAGGCAGCGTGAAGCAAGGGACGGTCCTCGAAGCTGGACGTTTTCAGGGCGCAACGGCTAAGAGTTCAGTGCCGCGCGTTGACACCCTCTCCTCCGCCTGCTAGTTCTCCCGCGCGCTAGGGTGTTCACCCTGCACTCTTTGAATAATTTCGCATAGTTAACCCTATCCGAAGGGAAGATCTGGCGCGTGGCCGTCAAACGAGTTTGTCTCTTTACCGGCAATGCGAATCCCGAGCTGGCTCGCGAGATCGCTGATGTTCTCGATACGCCGCTTGGGGAGGCGCGCGTTTCTCGCTTCAGCGATGGCGAAACGTTCTGCGAGATTAAAGAGAACGTGCGAGGGCTGGAAACCTACGTGGTGCAGCCTACCTCCTCGCCGGTGAATGACAATCTGATGGAGCTTTTGATCATGTGTGATGCTCTGCGCCGTGCTTCGGCGGGGTCCATCACGGCCGTGATCCCTTATTACGGCTACGCGCGCCAAGATCGAAAAATCGCGCCGCGGACGCCCATTACTTCAAAGCTAGTGGCAGATCTGCTCGTGGCAAGCGGTGTCGGGCGTGTCGTGTGTGTGGACCTGCATGCCGGGCAGATCCAGGGGTTTTTTAACATCCCGTTCGACCACCTCTACGCCCTTCCGGTGTTTTTGAACGACTATCTGAAGGCAAGGTTCACGAGCGACGTCGTGTTTGTTTCGCCGGACGCGGGTGGGGTTGAACGCACCCGGGCGTATTCGAAGCGGCTTGGGGCGTCCCTGGCGATTATCGATAAGCGCCGAGAGCGTGCCAACGTGAGCGAGGTCATGCACGTCATCGGGGACGTGCAGGGCAAAGACTGCATTATCGTCGACGATATCATCGACACGGCAGGCACACTGTGCAATGCCGCGCAGGCTGTGATGAAGTTTGGTGCCAGAAGAGTAGTGGCCTGTGCCACCCATGGCGTGCTGAGCGGCCCAGCCGTTGAGCGCATTGAGGCCTCAGCGCTCGAAGAGATCGTGGTTTCGAATTCGATTCCGCTTTCGGACGAAGCCCGCGCCTCTAAGAAGGTCAAAGTTGTTTCGATTGGACGTCTACTCGGCGAAGCGATTCGCCGCATTCACAACAGCGATTCAGTAAGCTCACTGTTTGTGTGAGCAGGAGAAGAATGTATGGAACCGGTAAAAATTGAAGCCATCATCCGCGCCGGCCGCGGCAAAGGCGAAGCTCGTCAACTGCGCCGCGAAGGGCGCATTCCCGCGGTTGCCTATGGCAGCGGACTCAAGCCCCTCTCAATCGCTGTCTCACCGATTCCCATCGCGGAACTCCTCAAAGGAAAGTTTGGGCGGAACACTCTCATCGAGTTGAATGTTGATGGCCAAAAGCCGCTGGCTGCACTCTTGGGTGAGTTTCAATATGATCCTGTAACGCGAGCCCTGAAGCATGCTGATTTTCTGCACGTGCGGATGGATCGCCCGATCGAAGTCAGCGTTCCGGTCAACTTCACCGGGCGCGCTGCAGGCGTGGTTCTGGGCGGGGTCCTGCAGCAGATATTTAGGACGCTTCCACTCAGCTGCACGCCCGAAAGTATTCCCGCGAGTATTGAGCACGACATCACGTTGCTCGAGAAGGGTGGTTTCGTAACGGTGGCCGATCTTCAGCTGCCCGCAGGAGTTCAGGTGCGAATGCCCGCAACTCAGCGGCTCGCTGTAATCCCGATGAAGGCACGCGCGGTCGAAGAGACTGAAGAAGCCGCCGGCGACAAAAAGGTGGATCCGAAAGCTGCCGCTGCTGCTGCTGCCAAGCCTGCTGCTGCCAAGCCTGCCGCCAAGCCAGCTAAGTCCAAGTGATCTGCCAGGTGATCTAGGGAGCTGTGTTCTTAGTCGTCGGGCTTGGAAATCCAGGGCAGCGCTACGCTGCCACCCGACACAATATCGGTTTCGCGGCGCTGGATCAGCTTGCACAGGGCGTGGACTGGCGCCAGAAATTCCAGGGCGAATTCGCGGCGATCGAGCTTGCGGGCTCCAAGCTAACGCTGCTGAAGCCGCTCACTTTCATGAATGAGTCTGGCCAGAGCGTTGGCCCTGCGGCGAAATTCTTCAAGGTGGAGCCGCGGGACATCATTGTCGTGCACGATGAGCTGGACCTCCCGCTGGGGACCGTCCGGATCAAGCTGGGGGGCGGCGATGCAGGTCATAACGGTTTGCGATCTTTGCGGGCGCATTTGAGCACGGGCGACTTCATCCGGATCCGTCTGGGAATTGGTCGCCCGCCTCCAACTTTTCGGGGTGAAATCGCAGATTATGTGCTACAGGGCTTCCCCCTCGCAGACGAGGAGGCAGCAAACCTCATGGCAGAAGAGGCGGCAGCAGCCGTCCGGCTCATAGTGGTAGGCGGCCTTCCCCCTGCGATGAACACGGTCAACCAACGCAAGTAATCAACAATTCACTCCTTGCCTCTTCGCTTGACGCAGAGGCCATAGGCCAGAAGGAGCCATCATGGCAGCAGAGCAAATAGCTCGCACGCGAGAATACGAAACCATCTATATCCTACGCCCCGAAGTCTCCGTTGAATCCGCCCGAAAGGTTGCGGCTCGAATGGAGGAAGTGACCCAGCGGGAGAACGGGCGGATTACGCTCGTCGAAAGCTGGGGGCGCCGAACGCTTTCTTACCCGCTTAAGAAATGTCGTCGCGGAGTCTACGTTTATTTCAAGTACCTCGGTGGCGGCGTCGTCGTCAGCGAAATCGAGCGTAATTTGCGCATGCTCGACGATGTCTTGAAGTACCAAACGGTGCTGGTCCGGCGCGACGTTGAACTCGACAAGGTGGCTGCCGTTGCCGAGGAAGACACCAAGTTCACCGACATCGAGCCGTTGCCCGCAGATGAGCCCGCCGAGACGCGTGAAGCCATTCTCGGAATTGAGTTTTCGCGAACAGTGCGACGCGACGAGGAAGATCGTCACGACAACGATGACGATGATTCTGATAATCCGTTCGCGAACATCAAGAAAGCTGTGGAGGATGACGAATGACTTTTGATGGCCCCGAATCTAGATTCGACAAAGACTCTCCTTTTAAGCGGACAACCCGGCGGCGTGGTTGTGTGTTCTGTGCCGATGATGCACCTGCCATCGACTACAAGGACACGCAGACCCTTCGCTATTTCATCACCGATCGCGGCAAGATCGTGCCCCGCCGGATCTCTAGCACGTGCGCGAAGCATCAGAGATTTCTCACCGAAGCGATCAAGCGTTCGCGCAATATCGCGCTCATGCCGTTCACGGCCTGATTTTTGAGGCAAAGCTATGGCAACGCATATCAAAGTAGTCTTGCAAGACGACGTGTTGAACCTCGGAGTGAGCGGCGACGTAGTGCGGGTGCGTCCCGGTTACGCCAGGAATTTCCTGATCCCTCGCACCTTGGCTGTGCCGGCCACCGAGCGAAATCTCGCCAAGGTGGATCACTTGAAGCAGCAAGCAACACTGCGCGTTCAGGCGAAGCTCGTTGAGGCTCAGCAGGCCAAGGCGAAGCTCGAAGGCGTGAGTGTCAAGATCAGTCGCGCCGTCGGCGAGGAGAACAAGATGTTCGGCTCCGTCACGGCGCATGACATCGAGTCAGCGTTTGCCGAGGTTGGCATCGTTGTGGATCGTAAGAAGATCCAGTTGACTGACCCCATTCGTGAGCTTGGTTTGCGCTCTGTTGCGGTCAAGCTTCACGCCGATGTAACAGCAAATCTGCGCGTCGAAATCATCAAGCTCAGCTAGCTGTATCGCTCGCAGCGCCGAGCCGCTTGACGGCGGCTAGTGCCTAAGGCACGGTGAAAAGTTCACCCCGATCCGTTTTTTACGTGTCGGGGTGAATGCATTTGGGACCCTGAGGATAAGTCGTGGACTTCATCTTTGCATGTTGGGGAGAGCCGATGGGTACCCCGTTGGCACACTGCGGTTTTGAAATGGAAGGTGTCTATGTCAGGTAATTTCCAGCGGAGGCAGCAACCAGATCCAGCTTCAACTTTGGTGCCCAGCGAGGGGAGGGTGCCGCCGAATGATTTGGACGTTGAGGGAGCGGTGCTCGGGGCCATTCTTTTGGAGCCCGATGTGAGCGATCGGGTTTCGCAGTTACTGTTGGCGGAGCACTTCTATTCGGATGCAAACCGCCGAATTTATGAGGCTGTGCTCGAACTCCGAAAAATCGGACGGCCCGCTGACATGGTGTCGGTCGCGAGCTGGCTCAAGGATAAGAGCCGCCTCGCGCAGGTGGGTGGCGTTGCCTACTTGGCGCAGCTGGCTGACGCGACTCCAGCCGTCGCAAACGCTGAAGGGCACGCTCGGGTTATTCGGGAAAAGTGGCGCCTCCGTCAGCTCATCGCGACCTGCCAACGTTTCGCGGCCGAAGGTTACGCCGATTGTGGCGATGTGCAGAGCTTTATTGATCGCGCCGAACAGGAAGTCTTCGAGATCGGACGCGTCGACGAGGGCAGCTCGATCGTACCGATTAAGGATGCCATCACGAGTGCCTTTCAAATCCTGATCGAAGCCTCACGCCGTGGGGGTGCGGTTACAGGTATCGAGACTGGTTTTAGTGAGCTGGATAAGAAGACGGCCGGCCTGCATCCGGGTGATCTGTACATCGTGGCAGGGCGTCCCGGCATGGGAAAGACCGCTTTCGTCATGAATCTAGCCGTCAATGTGGCGCGGGCTCGCGACGTTGCGGTGGCGACTGATGAAGCTGTGCCCGAGGCGCCCGTCGAGCAGCCCGGCTATGGGGTGGCCTTCTTTTCATTAGAAATGCCGCGGGAGCAGCTCGCAGCGCGCCTTTTGGCGAGTGAGGCTCGAATCGATGTTTCGCGCCTGCGTTCAGGCGATATTCGTCGAGACGATTGGAACAAGCTCACCGAAGCCGCGGCCCAGCTGGGCCGCCTCCCGATCTGGTTGGACGATACCCCCGCGCTGTCCCTGCTTGATTTGCGTGCCAAGATCCGGCGCTTGCAGGCGGGCCTCGCCCGGGATGGGCAAGGAGCCTCTCGACTCGGCCTGGTGGCCATCGACTACCTGCAGTTGATGCAAGGACGGCGGGATGCGGGCAGTCGCGAGCAGGAGATAAGTGAGCTCTCTCGGGGACTGAAGCAATTAGCCAAGGAGATGAAAGTCCCCGTGATCGCCCTGAGCCAGCTCAATCGTTCGGTGGAGACGCGCGGAGCGAAAGACAAGCGTCCACAGTTGAGCGATCTTCGTGAATCAGGCGCGATTGAGCAAGATGCCGACACGATTATGTTCATCTACCGCGATGAATATTATTTCCCGGACAGTCCGGACAAAGGCGTGGCGGAAATCATCATCGCAAAACAACGCAACGGCCCGACCGGCAAAATTATGACCAAATTCACCGCGGAGTACACGCGTTTCGATAACGTGGCGCGCGATGAGTACAACTTCGATGAGTACGATGAATTTGCTCAAGGCTAGCGGGTGCTGGGGGCGCTGGGGAGCGCCTCGGCTAGCGCCGCTCTTCGGGCTCTCGCCACGTGTTCTCCAACTTGGTTCATGAGCTGCGTGAGGCCGCTGTGCGCAGCCGCACTGATTAACTGCAGAGCAATCCCTCGGCGTGCCATTTCTTCCTGGACGCTGGCGTAAATGTCCTGCACTTCGGGCAGGTCGGACTTGGTCATGGCTACAATTTCAGGCTGCTTTGCCAGGTCTGGATCAAAGCGTTCCAGCTCGCGCCGAATGATGTCGTAGTCCGTTATAGGAGAACGGGCTGGGTCACCGGAGAGGGTGATCAGATGCAGCAAGACGCGGGTGCGTTCGAGGTGTTTTAAGAAATGCGTACCGAGGCCGGCGCCGTCACTGGCACCCTCAATGAGGCCTGGAATGTCGGCGATCACAAACGTTCCTTCCGGGCTGATGTGCCGGTCATTCAGGGTCACCACGCCAAGGTGGGGTCGCAGTGTGGTGAACGGGTAGTCAGCCACTTCAGGGCGGGCGCGACTCACTGCGCGGATCAACGTGCTCTTTCCGACGTTGGGAAAACCAAGCAAACCCACATCAGCCAGGACTTTGAGTTCAAACTTGAGAAGCCGTTGTTCGCCAGCAACTCCAGGTTCCGAGCGGCGTGGAGCTCGATCGGTGGAGCTAGTAAAATGGCGGTTTCCTCGGCCACCTTTGCCCCCGCGCGCCACGATGAAACGCTCACCCGCGACCGTGAGCTCGCCCAATTGCTCGCCCGTTTCGGCGTCAAACACGACCGTGCCGAGAGGCAGCCGAATCTCCCGATCATTCCCCGCCTTGCCATAGCAATCTCGGCTCTCGCCGCGCTCCCCTGGCTCTGCCTTAATCACCTGGACATGTGCGAGCTCCAACAAAGTGTTGCGGCCCGGATCACCCACCAGAATCACATCGCCGCCATTCCCGCCGTCACCACCCGAGGGACCCCCAAACGGAACAAACTTAGCTCGCCGAAAGGCGACAATGCCGTCGCCGCCGTTGCCAGCCAACACTTGCAGAGTGCATTCATCGATAAAACGCATGGTTGTGAACTCAGCCGAAGCCCACCCGCACAATCGCGGGGCCGCGCCCTATAGCGCGAATCCCTCCCTTCGGCACGACACACGCCCGAAGGATTGCTGCGGGGAGAGATTCAGTCCCGAATAATGACCCGAGCGACCGGCGGGCGGCTTGGCCTGGCCCGAACCTGTTTCGCGGAGTGGGCCTGCCGAAAGGCGCTCAACGCAGTGATCGTCTGCTCCAGGCCGGCCCCCTTGGCGGCCTCGCGTGTGAAAACTTCTGGGATCTCCGCCAAGGCGAGGGCCGTCGTTTTGCCAATCGTGACTTCGCGCTCAACGAAAGAGGCAAAGTCCCGATACCCCTTCGGCGCGAACAGTTTCTTGTCGCGGATCTCCGCCAGCAATTCGCCGGCGTCGTAGAAGGAATCAGGAAGCGTTTTCTTCAGCGTGTTCAGACGATCCAACATCGTGTGCAGCCGCATTATCTGCGATTTGATGTCATCGGCGTTGTCTGGCGTTCGGAGTGTCGCCCGAGCGCTTCCAGGGCGAACTGGCTCTTCGAGCCTGCGCGCTTTCTCTGCCGCCTGTTTGGCTGCGTGCCGAGTTGCCCAGGGGGCAGCCCCCCGACTGCCACGCCGTGCAGCAGCTGCCGGATCCAGAAGGGCCTCCGGCGTTGGTGGCGTTTCCGGTTGAGGTATGGCTCGGGCTTTCACGGAAGCCTTCTCTGCCCGACGGCTGGAGGCGACTGAAGCTGGCTTAGTGCGAGGTGAAGTGCCTTTGTTTGCCATGGACGACTCTCGTGTTCTTGCGGTTAGCTGCGGAAAAAGCTGAGCCCAACCTTACGCGTCGGATTATTATGAAAATCTCCCGTAGTGTCCAATTGTTGGCGCGCTCCACCCCTCGGCTACCATGAATTCCATATCGACAAACCCCGGACCTCCCTCGGAACCGCTGAGCAGTCCGCGAACCCGGAGCATTGCCGTTGTGGTTAATGGCAGGGCAAAGAGCGTCACCAGCGAAGTGATCGCCACGCTCGACCAGATCCTTAAGGGTGGCGATTTGTTCGTCTCTCGGAGTGTCCGCGACGCGCGCGAAATTGCCAAAACACTCGTCAGTCGGGGCTACGACACGGTGCTCACTGGGGGAGGCGACGGCACATTCACGGTGGTGGTGACGGAGGTCGTCCGCGAGGCACGTGCAGCTGGCGTGGCTTTGCCGCGTTTTGGCCTGTTGCACCTGGGGACGGGGAATTCTTTGGCCTGGGTCGTGGGTGCGAGCAAGAGCATCGGGCGTGGGGGCAAGGGCCTGGCGGCTGATATCCAACGCTTGCAGGAAGATGCTGGAAGCCGGAGCCTGCGACTCATTGAGGTCGAGGGGAATATCTCGCCGTTCTGTGGTTTGGGAGCGGACGCCACTTTGGTGCAGGACTATACGCTCGCCAAAGAGCGGCTCAGCACCACGATTCTCAAGCCATTCGCGGCCGGACCGTTTAGCTATTTTGTGGCTGCGGTCACCAAGACCTTGCCGCGATTCCTGGTTACGGAGATGCCGCACTGTCGGGTTGTGAATCGAGGCGCCGATGCCTTCCGAGTGGGGGCCAAAGGGCACGTGTCGAGCGATCCACTTGGTGAGGGAGCTGTCCTCTACGAGGGGCCAGCTCGGATCGTGGCGCTTTCAACCATCCCTTACTACGGCTTTGGCTTTCGTATGTTCCCGTTCGCTGACGAGCGCGAGGATCGAATGCAGCTCCGAATCTCCACCATTCGCACCATCCCTTTCATCAAGAATTTCAAGGAGATATGGCGGGGAAGTTATGAGAATTCTGAGATGATCGCCGATTTCCTCGTGGAGAAGGTGAGCATCGAAATGGATCCCCCCAATCCCTTTCAGATAGGTGGCGATCCCCACGGAATGCGCGGCGAGGTGGTGGCCGGGCTCATGCCGGAAGCGATCCGAATCGTTGACTACTACGCGCCGCCGAGCGCTAACTGAGCTCGGAGCCCCGGTCATGAAAGTTTGGCCGGACAAGCCCTGAACTGTTAGCCCAGGGGTGCCATGATTTTACCTGGGCGCCTTTCGAGTACAACCCTGGGAGATATCCTGGGGGCGCTCTATCGCGAACGAGCGGATGGTGCGCTTGAACTCATCGAACCCAGTGGACGCGGCCAATCCGAGCGACGTCATTGCATTCGGCTCTCGCGCGGACTGGTTCACCAGATCGATACGCCACTTGGCGTTCCACGCCTCGGCGATTTACTGCGGGCTCGCGGGGTGCTGAAGACCGACAGGTTGGGCGAAGCCGCGCCGAGCGGCGGTCCGGTGCCCTTCGGGCGAACTTTGGTCAATGCTGCTCTCGTCAGCCCAGAAGTGGTGTGTGTGGCGCTGCGTACTCAGCTTCGAGGTCGCCTGGAGGCTCTCTTCCAGATTTCTCAAGCGCAGGTTCGTTTTCACGTTGCACGCCAAGCTCGAACGGAAGGAGTCAGGCTCATCCCGTTGGTGCCCTCCGAGTTCCTGCGCGACCGCCCACGTTTTCGCGATGGCCAGACGGCTGACCCAACGCAAGCCGTTTCCGAAGCTACGGATGCACTTCCCTCTGCGGGGGTTGCCACGCAGCAACGATTTCGGCTGTTGGCCAGGGAGCTACACCCGGACCGTTTCCCGCATGCTACGCCAGAAGAGCGCGCAATTGCTTCCCAGCGCTTCTCAAAGCTGAGCGCCGAATACCACCGGCTCTAGTCCAGGCGGCTCGGCCGATTCTGGCTCTCAGTCGTGTGAGCTCATCCACGCCGTGTGACCGACAAAGAATGGCCCCATCTGGCTGATATAGCGGGCCGTTTGTTTCGTCTTTCGCATGGATTGAACGACGTGTGACAGCGGGTGGAGCGCCTTTCCGATAAGCCCGATCACGAATTCATTGTCGTGAGCGTCGAGGCCATGACAAGCCAAGCGAATGTCGTGCGCCAGATCCGAAGTGCCATAGGCTTTGCCGATTTCCCCGTGCTCCCGCAAGATGGCGCCTTTCTCACGACCCTCGAGTTCTTCGAACGCACCATTCCTGCGCAACGGGTACCAAATAGCCCATGGCCAAGCAGGATTCTTTGCGGTCTGCCGCGGGCGATCCAACAGCCAATATTTGAGGTCGGATTCATAGCCGCTCGAATAACTGCGCCCTAGCATCGTTAACTCGGGACGAATCTTGAGCCCAAAGGTTGTGTCGGCGTTGCAAGCAGGCCGTACGGCGCGCACGAACATTTTCGGATCTTCGCTCCAGCTGAGGAGCCCGATCGAATTGGGCTGGTTGACATCCTCGTACAGCACGCTTGGAACCTCTCGCTGCTCGAGTTCTGCCGCAAGGTTCTTCAAACTTTCGGCAGGTCGAATTGCCGTGCAGTCAAACACGAGTAGCTGCATGAAGAGTCGCGTGTCCATGGCCTGCGGCTGGTCGTCTTTTGGGGCGCCATGCTCAAGCACGTCGACCAGGGATGGAGTGTGTTCGTGGGACATTCCGCATGGATGACACCCTTTGTGTCGGGGGTCGAGTGGTGGGTGGCTTTCGCTTGGCGTCCCGCGGATTCCTGTTAAGCTCCGCCGGCTTGTCGAACAAAAGGTCTGTTCCGCCGCTAGTTGATGCCGTCGAAGCTCAGGAGTTGAGCGGTCGGGAGCGTGGGCATTTGTCGCATCCGTTGCCTGCCGGTATGCGGGATCTGCTACCGCTTGAAGCGAGCTCCCAAGCGGAGCTGGTGGCGCAGCTCCTTCATAGCTTCGATCTTCATGGGTACCTCCAGGTCGAGCTGCCCGCTTTCGAATATGCGAGTGTTTTGGAGCGTGGGCTCGGCGCATTGGATGCCTCTGAGGTGCTGCGCTTTGTTGAGCCGGGCACCGGCGAAGTGGTGGTGCTTCGGCCTGACATGACGCCCCAGGTTGCGCGTCTCGTGGCGACCCGACTCGCGGGTGCGACACCTCCGATTCGGATTGCGTATCGGGGCAGTGTGGTTAGGCGCCGTCATCAACGAGCGCGCCGCCATCGTGAGATCCCCCAAGTCGGACTGGAGCTGATGGGGCTAGCGGGTCAGGCCGGCGATCTTGAGGTGCTGACGGCCGCAACTGCAGCTTTGTCGGCGACGGGGCTTTCCGAATTCACCTTGGATCTCGGCAATGTGAAGATCACCAAGGCGCTCCTTGCGGCGGTCGATCGGAGTTTTTGGCCGGACTTAATTGAGGCGCTCCACTTGAAGGATTCCGCCAGCCTGGCGCGACGTGCCGAGCGCCTCGGGGTTTCAAAATTGGAGACAGCCGCCTTGGCCGCACTGGCCGAGCTGCATGGTGGCGCTGAAGTTTGGCCACGTGCGGAGCGCGTGCTCCGGGGCACGTCCGCTGAGCCGGCGTTAGCCGAGTTGCGACAGCTTGCGGAGGCCGTTGAGAGACATGAACTGGCGGCTTCGGTCTTGGTAGATCTCGGGGAAACTTGGGACTTCAATTATTACACGGGCTCCGTCTTTCATTTACTGGCAGAAGGGCCGGGTGAGCCGGTGTGTTCGGGTGGGCGGTACGACGGCCTGCTCCAATTGTTTGGTGCGCCCAATTCAGCGGCGGGCTGCGCCGTGGATGTCGCGAACTTGGCCTGGGCCTTGGAAACAGCCGGCCGAAAACATCGCGTTCCACGGCTCGTGATTGCCGAAGACAGTGCGGACGCTGCGCTCCTGTTGGCGCTCCGGGCTAATGGCGTGCGCGTGGCGACAGCCAGCCGGGCTGATCTGCCGAGCTTCGCCGCGGGTTGGTCGTTCTCGCACCAGCTCACGCTCGATGCTGGGCGGGCCGTCTTGCGGGATGAGGGTGGAATGGAAGTCTCTTGCAGCGTCGAATCCAACGCCAGCTTGGCAAAGTGGGTTCGGAGCCGCGTGAATTGAAAGGTTAGGAATATTTTATGAGTGCGGTTGTGATTGTTGGCGCCCAATGGGGAGATGAGGGCAAGGGCAAAATCGTGGATATTTACACGGAATTTGCCGATGTTGTAGTGCGTTATGCGGGCGGGCCGAATGCTGGTCATACGCTCGTGGTTGGGGATGAGAAGCTGGTAGTGCGTCTGCTGCCAAGTGGGATCTTGAGGGAAGGCTCAACCTGCATTTTAGGGCAGGGGATGGTGATCGATCTGGACGTCTTGGTGGGCGAGATCGATGAGCTGTTGCGCCGCGGGAGAACCCATGTGGAGGCTCAGCTGTGGATCAGCGACCGCGCTCACTTGGTGCTGCCGTACCATATTTTGGTCGATACGCTGCGAGAAGGCACGGCTAAGGAGGGCAAGGCGCTAGGAACGACGAAGAAAGGCATCGGGCCGGCCTACGAAGACAAAGTGCGACGCGTCGGGATTCGAGCCGGAGACCTCAAAGACAAATCTAAGCTAACGTCTAAGATCGCCAGCGCGCTCGAAGCCTGGGAGCCGGTGATCAAGGCGCTCGGCGGAGAATCCCCGACCGTGGCTCAAGTCCTGGCAACGTTGGAGCCACGCATCCCGCGCATCCTGCCGCGCCTAGCAAACGCCTCCAAGATGGTTGACGACGCCGTGCGCGCCAAGAAGCGCGTGATGTTTGAGGGGGCCCAGGGCACTCTTCTCGATATTGATCACGGCACCTATCCCTTCGTCACGTCCAGTTCCGCCGTGGCAGGCGGTGCCGCGATCGGGAGCGGGATCGGACCGAATCGAATCTCAACCGTGATCGGCATTACCAAAGCCTACGCAACTCGGGTCGGCGCCGGCCCATTCCCCACCGAGCTCGAAGACGCATCGGGCAAGCATCTTCGGGAAGTGGGTGCTGAATTTGGCTCGGTCACAGGGCGCCCGCGTCGTACGGGCTGGTTGGATATTCCTGCGCTCCGCTATGCAGCGCGCGTGAACGGCTTGGATGGCTTGGCGCTCACCAAAGTGGATGTGTTGACGGGGCTGGATAAGCTTCGGGTATGCGTTGCCTACGATACGCCCGAGGGGCGCACTGACGACCTGCCGATCGATTATTTGGACGAGCCGGGTCGGGCCATTCCCGTGTTTGAAGAGTTGCAGGGTTGGAGCGAATCACTCAACACGGTGCGCGTGCTGGAGCAATTGCCGGCAGCTGCGCGTGCTTACGTGCGCTTCATCGAAGATCGTAGCGGTGTCCCGATCTACTTGGTGAGCGTGGGGCCCCGGCGCGACGAAACGATCATGTTGCACAACCCGTTTGTCGGTCGGGCTGCTGCGCCGTAAACGTCTCCCCCGCCAGAGCCTGGGCGATGGCTTGGGGGAGACAAGCCTCGCCCGAGCGCCCTCGGGCGCCGGCGAGGCGAGAGGGGGCAGGCGGTTGTGGCGCCGCGCCGCAGGCGTGCCAGGTGAGGTGCCCTTTTCGTTCGTTGGGAGATAGTAAGCATGCTTACTATCTCGTGTTCGACTTTGAGATAGAGACAAGTTTGGGAGCACTTGGGCATGCTCAACCTCTGCGCGAGCGCGGCGCCGAATCTCCACGACTGCTCACCTCAAAGAAATGCGCAAGATCTACGCCACTAGATCAGGAGCTCGGGCGTTGACTTGCGCGCTTAAAGTAGGCCGGTAAGTATTGCTGGGTGCTCCCGCTCGGATTTGCGCTGCTGCTCGCCTTACCGGCGGTGATGACGGATGAAGCACGGGAAGCTCTAGCGGCGTCGAGCCCGCGCTGGCCTGCGTGTGCAGTGGAGCCTGCACGCAAGGCGGCTCGGCTCTGGGTGCCGGAGCGCTCGGGTAGGCTCGCCCAAGCTTGTGAGCGTCTGGCTTTCGGTTATGCGATGCTCGAGGAAGCGCCTGCACGCTCGCTTCGCGTGGCTGAAGAACGCCTCGGCTTGGCTTCGGGTGTGGCTGAGCCCGAACTCGGGGGTGCGTGGTGGGTGTTGGCGGGGCAGGCCCTGGTGCGACTCCAGCGAGCGGAAGAAGCGTGGGCATATTTTAAGCGATTTCAAGCGAGTGGGGGGCGTTTGAAGGGCGCGCGCGTGCTGGCTGATTTTGCACTGGCGGGCCAGAAGCTGGGTCAAAACGCCGGGGCACTGGCAGCGCTCACTTTGGCCAGCGGACAAATGGCGCAGCTTGGCCCGAACTTCCGCCAGCGAGTTTATTTGGAAGCGGGAGCGCTCTCCATCTTGGAGAACAGGCTCTCGCAGGCCACGGGTCTTTTGGATCTTGCGCGCCGTGAACCCGGAGCTATTGAGCAGCGAGCGTTGGCCCGGGCGCTCCTCGCGACAGCGCTGGAAATTCAAGGAAAGACAGCGCAGGCGGCGAGTGTTCGCGCAGAGATCGCTGATATTTGGGCGCTGGTGGCGGGGCCGCTCACGCCCAGCGTTCTCTCCCCGGCGCCGGTCATTGGGCGGCGTCAGCCTTATATTCAGACGGCCTTAGCGAGTGCGGTCTCGGCGGTGCTGCTGTTTAAGGCTGATCCGAAAGAATCCCAGGTATTGTTTCGCGCGCTGAAAGATGATCCCGCAGCGAGCCAGGTGTTGCGGAACTTTGCAGCTGTGAAGTTGGGCTCGCGGTGAGGGCTGGTTCTCGCGCTGGTTCTCGCGCTGGTTCTCGCTGTCCGCGAGCCTTGCGTCGGCGCTGGCTCTCGCTCTCGATCGCGACGTTAATCAGTACTCTCTGTGCCACATGGAACGCGCACGCCGATTCGAGCTTTTGGGATGAAGTTCGCGACGAGCGCACCCGGGTTCGCGCGGCAGCGCGGCGCCTCGTGGTCCGCTACGCGGCTGAGCCAGAATTACGGGAAGTGATGGCTGCTTGCCTGACAGCCCTGCCGTTTGCGACGGCCGAGCTCAAGTACCTCTGCGGAGCCAGGATGGGTCGGGGTCCAGGCGAGCAAAAACAGCGAGCCTTCGAGCTCTTGCAGCAGGCCCTCGGGGAGGAACCCGAGAGTTCGTGGGCCGGCAAAGCCTGGTACGAGTTGGGGGTGGTTGAGGCCGAGCTGGGAAAGAGCGAGGTGGTGGCCGAGGCGTTCTCGCAGGCGCTCGCTCAGCTCTGGCAGCCTGCTTTCCGCGCACGGGCCTACTACAATCGAGGCTTAGCCTACCTAACGCAGGCAGAGCTCACAGACGCCGCGTCAGATTTTCGGCGAGCGATCCTGATCACGAGCAGCGGCGACGTGCGCCGCTTGGCGCAGTTTGCTCTCGGTGTCGCGCTCGAGCGCCAAGGAGATTTGGCGTCTGCGCTCTCATCGTTCCAGGACGGACTGCAGAGCCCCGCGGGGACGCCCCTCGCTGCGAGGCAAGAGAGCCTGCGCTTGGCTACGTTTGCTCTGATCCCAAGCTACGAGCAACACTATTATGCTGCGTTGGCCGCGATGGCGGCCGCCGATCAGTTGCCTAGAGTCGAGGAGAAACTGAGAGCGTACGAGCAAGCGATCCAGGAATGGAACGGCTATTTGGACCAGGGCCTAACCTTGGCTGCGGCCTGGCTGGAACACGCCGAAGCCAATCGAGCACGCTGTATTGCTAAACGCAACGAACTTCTGCGAGAGAAATCGCGGTCGTTGCGCTTAGGCGGCACTTTTTAGAGGTGTTTCGCGCAGGATTTTGCTGGCCCCGTCAGCATCGGCCACGGCAAAGAAGACAGGCCTCAAGTCAGTGCTCCGTTGGAGTTCCCCGAACGCGCCGCTCAGCGCCAAGGCGCGTGCGCGTGGCCCATCCAGCACGATGAACACGTTGCTCAAACCTTCGCCGAGTGGGGCGTCAATCACATCGACGATCTTTCTGCGGTCGAGGTGCAGCTCCTCATCAGCACGTTGGATGAGCACGCGTTTGTTGGTGATCAGGTACTGCGTTTGGCGCAGCAAACGCCCGGAGCGAATCAGGGCGTCATAGACCAGATAGCCAGCGATGGAGAGTAGGAGGCCGACGGTAACCGCGAGCGCTACCGCTACCGTGAGCATCGTCCACGAATACACGGGCAACCCGCCTTCGTGCAGGCGCGCTAGCGCGTGTGAACCATTCACAACCAGACGGTGGGCAGCGGCCGCCAGGAACGCACACACGAATAGCAACATCCATTCTCGATGCCCATGTGGCAAATAGGCGCGCCATTGCGGGCGTGGCGTAGCCGACCAGAGTACGCGCTCGTCTTGATCCATACGCTGGCCGAGCGGGCGAGCACCCAGGCCAATCGGAGCAACGCTCTCTTCTCCACGCACGATAGCCCAAACGCGATCGGGGCAATTCACGCCCGTGAGGCGCAGGCGAAGGCGGCGCCTGAGTGCACCCGTGGGCACCGCTCGCACCAATTCGAGATCCCCCATCCCGGGATGATGCGCGTCCCAAAAGATGCGCGCGAAGCTAATGGAAGAACGCTCGATGCTTCGGCGAAAGGGGCCGCGCCGCCAGATGACCTGATGCTCCGTGACGACATACTCCACCTTGGCAAACCAGATCTTCGGACCTTGGAGGCTGCCGATGGCGCATGTTCCACACCACAACGAAAACGCGAACATGGCGGTCGGCGATTTTTCGAGCACCAGCACTAGGATGAAGGCAAAGGCCAGCGAAATGGCGCACGTGAGGAACAGCAGGATCGCGAACGCACGCAGAATTGGGGGCGTCACGAGAACACTGGGCGTGCCTGACCAGACGATCTTCTGATGAAACAGCGAGTCTCGCGTGGGCATAGTGGCGGAGTTTCGTCTAGAACGGGCGCTCGGCGCTCGACGATAAGTATGGGTACTTAGCCCAGTGTCCGCCAGTATCGATCCTGGCTCACGCTGCGGCCCCGGCTAAGGCGAGGGGGAAACGAAGATGATTTCAACGCGTTCGTTGCGTTTTGAGGCTCCGGGCTCGCTTTGTGGTGCCACGGGAAGCGTGCTTCCAGCGGCATCTAGCGTGACATTGTCGGCTCCGGCTGCGTTGAGCGCCTGCAGCACTATCCCACCATCGCGCGGCTTCCCCGCCGCTGTGTGCAGAACCACAAGCACAGGGAATTCTGGATGCGTTTTGGCAACGCGCCCAAGCGCCGCCAGTTTCTCGCCGGCTTCAGCGGCCAGCAGATTGCCGCTAGAGAACACTTCCCTTAGCGTGACCACCACGCCTCGATCATCACGAAACGGGCCAAATTTAGCTTCGCTCAGCTCGGTGAGCAGCCCTTCCGCCGCAAAACCTTGGGGATTCAGGCGCAACTTGGGGCGCCGCACTTCGCTCAGCAGTTGCAGGCATCGGGCGCGCACACGCCGAGCCTGATCGATGGGTGCCGGTGCAGTGACCTGCTCCAGCCGCGCGACTTCGTCGAGATCCGCCTTGGGAGCGTCGGCGTGGACCGGATCGAGCAATCGGGCTGAAACGCAGAGCAACCTCGCTTGAGTGAGCAGGGCTTGAGCGGCTTTTAGGCGTGCTCTTTCGCGTTCCGGCGTAGCAGGCTCACTTTTCGGCGGCGGCAGTGCATCGCGAACCACTTTAGCGCGCGCCTCAAGATCGAGTACCTCCGCCTCCAATTGCAGAGCGCTTTGGTCGAGCGACAAGCCCTCTTTCTGCGCCCCGAACAGCGCCGAGCTCGCGGTCGAACTACGACCGATCGCTGCTGTTAACCGAGCTAAGACTACGGCGTGTTCGTAAGCTGCGATCGCCTGCTCGCTCAGGAGGTCCGACTGTGCCATATCGCCAGCTTCGTAGGCTTTTTGGGCTTGTTGCCAGAGATCTTCGGCCTCCAAGAAAGCTTGCGGCGCTCCCTTTTCGGAGGCCTGGACGCGCGGCGCTAGGCGTGTGGCGTCCGCCTGGGAGAGCAAAGCCGGGCGGGGCGATGCAGCACACCCAAATACGAATAGGAGAGCACTCGCCAACCATCCCCATCGCTTCATGGACTCACCTTACTCGACGGCTTTGAAGGCTTTGAAGGCTTGGAAGGCTTGGAAGGCTTGGAACTCGGCAGCGCTGAAGGCTCGGACTCCACTTCCGTGAGGTGAGCCTGCGCACGGTTCTTACGCGCCAGCGTTTCTTCGATGAGCGCTCGGGCTCGGATGGTTTTCTTCTGCGCCGCGGCAAGCTCAGCCTCTAGCTGGTTGGCTTGTGCTTCGAGCGCAATGGCTCGCAACAGGTCCCGGGCAGAGGTGGCGAGGCGCAGGGCTAGCGATTCTAACAGCGTGGCGCGTGCGGCCTGCTGTTGAACGCTGGCGGCCGTCGCTCGCTCAAGAGCTTTCCTGGCCCTCCGCGTGTAGTCCGCGGCAAGCTTTGCTTGGGGCTCTTTGGACAATGTGGCGAGGAGTGCCTCTGCCTGCTGCCCGGGGGCGGGGGGAGGCTCGGCGTGGGCAAGCCTTGGCCCTACGACGACACACAGCGCGAGCGAAAGTCTTGCGATAGTGAGCTTGGCGTTCACGATGGGCAGCAACCAAGCCACGCGCCGCGTCCAAGGTCAAGGCTCTCGTCCTCGACTTAGCTTCGCGCTATACGAGGGCGCTTAAAGGAGCCTCAATATGACAGCACGCCGCGCTACTTGGGACGAGTATTTCATGGCGATTGCCCGAGAGGTGGCGACCCGTTCCACCTGCGATCGAAAGCACGTTGGCGCGGTGATTGTACGGGATCGAACCATCCTGGCCACCGGCTACAACGGCTCCATTCGAGGCCTGGCGCACTGCGACGACGAAGGCCATCTCATGGAGGATGGCCATTGTGTCCGCACCGTGCACGCGGAGGCGAACGCGATCGTGCAAGCAGCGCGAAATGGGATCCGGTTGGAGGGGAGCGATATCTACGTGACGGCTTCACCTTGTTTTCGCTGCTTTCAGCTGATCGCCAACTCAGGTCTCGGGCGGATTGTTTTTGCAGAATTCTATCGAGATGAGCGCATCTTCAAGTTTGCTGGCGAGCTTAATATTGCGCTGGCCCATCTGCCCAAGGGTGCCGAAGTGGCTCAAGTCCTCACGTACGAGGCGAAAGAGCCCTGAGCGTGGATGCGCTTCGAATTGCGGTGTTGGCAGGGGGGCCTTCTGCGGAGGCCGCCGTGAGTCGAGTGTCGGCGAGTGCTGTAGCGGGTGCGCTCGCGCGAAGCGGTCACTCGGTTCAGATCATCGAGGTCACCGAGAAGCTGCCGTTGGCGCTGGCGGCGTCGGGGCAAGTGGCGTTTGACGTCGTTTTTCCCGCGTTGCATGGGCGTCTTGGTGAAGACGGCTCCGTCCAAGGATTGCTGGAAGTATTGGGCCTTCCGTACGTTGGCTCGGGAGTTTTGGGCAGCGCTGTGGCCGCGTACAAGCCGTTTGCGAAGGCTCAGTTTGAGAGGCTGGGCGTGCCGCAGGCACCTGGGTTGGTCGTGGAGGCGAGCCAGCCGCTTGCTGCCAATATCGAAAAAATCTGGAGTGAGCTTGGTAAGTCCGTGGTGATCAAGCCGGCGTCGGGTGGATCATCCATCGGTGTGAGTCGCCTTTCAGAAGCGGATGCGGCTCCTGCGTTTGAGGCGGCTTTAGTTGCTGCGTTTCTGATTGAGCAGAGCGTGCTCGTTGAGCAGCGTGAGTTCGGGCTTGAGGTGACGTGCGCTGTTCTAGAAGATGAGGCCGGTGAGCCACAGCCGTTGCCCCCAACCCAAATCCTCTCCAAAGCCGCCGATTGGTACAACTTTGTAGCGCGCTACGGGAAGGGGGCGAGTGAGCATCTCTGCCCGGCACCGTTCAGCGCTCCGCTGCTGAAAGAAATTCAGCGTTGTGCGGTGTTAGCGCATCTAGCGGTGGGTGCTCGAGACCTGAGTCGCGTGGATTTTATCGTCGATCCTGGGCTCGACAGCGTGATTGTCTTGGAGGTCAATACGCTGCCAGGAATGACGCCCACCAGTCTTTTCCCGGAAGCCTGTGCCGTCAGCGGCCTCAGTTTCGAAACGCTGTGCGATCGTCTGGTGCGACGGGCCCGAGCACGGCCGCGAGCCTTGCAGCCTACCGAAGTCCCGATGCCAGATCCGCCAGCCCCGCCAGAATAGCGGCTTTGACCTTGGTCTGCCGGGTCAAGCGGAGTAAAGGGCGTCCATTCGCGCTATGGCAAATGAGAAAATTTTGGTCGTGGGAGGTGGAGCTCGTGAGCATGCCTTGGCACTGCGGCTGCTTCTGTCGCCCAGCGTGAAGGAAGTGGTCGTCTCCCCAGGCAACGCTGGCACCCGCGTGGCGCCGGCGTCGCTCAACGGCAAGAAGCTCTCGAACGAGGCCGGGGATATCGTCGCAATTGCCAAGACGCTCGCCGCGGATTTGGTGGTGGTGGGTCCCGAGGTTCCGCTCTGCGCAGGCTTGATCGATCGCCTGTCGGCCGCAGGTTTTCTCGCCTACGGCCCAACCGCAAAAGCTGCCGAGCTTGAGGGTTCGAAAGCGTTCATGAAAGAGTTTTGCACACGCCACGCGATCAAGACCGCGCGTTATGTCGTGGTGCGGAGCCCCGAGCAGCTGCCGAGCGCACTCGCCACATTTTCCTCCCCGCCGGTGGTCAAGGCCGATGGTCCGTGCGCAGGCAAGGGAGTGGTGGTGGCGGAGAGCCACGAAGAAGCACGGGTAGCGGCACTTGCGATGCTGAGCGGAGA